>JAABUU010000474.1_pt1 | contig 90367 bp, 89 predicted proteins | sample 5559301 | NCBI WGS metagenome assembly JAABUU01 (sample SAMN10711884, study PRJNA513360) | rock metagenome | isolation source: Antarctica rocks | place: Antarctica: Victoria Land, Richard Nunatak white
GCATTTTCCTCATGAGGAAAATGCCCACGACGCATCGCTCTCTTCAAGGTGTATTAGATACGTTCCAATCGTTGTAACGTCGAGTTGATACCCACTCGTAATGAGTCGATTACACCAATGCCATTTACCGCGACACCATCAAAACTGGGGACACGATGCGGATTAAGATATTTCTCTAAAACGGAGGTCGGCAAGACATCGGGCAGGTCGCGCTTGTTCCATTGCATCACCAGCGGAAAATCTGCGATATCCTTGTTCATGCGGCGCAATTGCTCTTGCAACTCGTTCCAGCACTCGATATTCTCTTGTAGTTTGCTAGCCTGAGAGTCAGCTACAAAGATTACACAGTCGGCACCCTTGAGTACAGAAATACGTGTCTGCTGATACAGAATCTGACCGGGGACGGTGTAGAGTTGGAAACGAATTTGAAAGCCGTGAACTTTGCCAAGTTCGAGGGGAAGGAGGTCAAAGTACAAGGTACGCTCGGTCTCTGTGTCGATAGAGACCATATCACCGACATCTTGTGGGTTGACCGTCTGGTGTATATAGTGCAAGTTGGTGGTTTTGCCACACAAGCCAATGCCATAATAGACAATTTTACAATTGATTTCACGTTTCGCCATGTTTATCAGGGACATTCTGTTTTCTCTCCTGCCCGCTCAAATGCAACGTTTATACAACACAGGTACGTGCCACTGCCAGCATTCCTGGTGGATGGTCCGGTAGCGAGGTGACTAATTGTTCCTTTGTTAGGGCAAGTATACCCCATCTTGTCAATAATGCCAATTACGTAGGATCGTGGTAGGGCTTTTTGAATGTTGATCCAAATTAGCCCCTTGTGGGTGTCTTAGCCTCACTCTACCATTGTTTTTACTTCCTTACTCTAAATTAACCGTAGAGCTAGTGGAATTCGGGCATAAGCGAACTTTTTCTGGTGTTGCCCATTGACGAATGTGCCAAAAACCGCTAGACTTATGGCAGGATACACGTACCCTAACCATTTTTTTGCGCGAGGTGAGGTAGGTATGACGACGACAACAACACATACACCTGTAGATACCGATTTTGAACTAGTTATTGGACTTGAGGTCCATTCTCAACTTTTGACCAAAAGCAAGATGTTCTGTTCGTGCAGCACAGGCTATGCGAACGAGGCACCCAATACTCATGTATGTCCGGTCTGTATGGGCATGCCTGGCGTGATGCCTGTCATCAACGAAGAGGCTGTGCGCTATACGATTATGACGGCACTGGCCCTCAATTGCACCATTCCCCCTTATTCTAAGTTTGACCGCAAAAATTATCCCTACCCCGACCTGATGAAGGGCTACCAAATCTCGCAGTACGATGTTCCACTCAGTCAACATGGCTATCTTTCGGTCGAAACGCAAGGGCAGACACGGCGCATCGGTATCACACGCGTCCACCTGGAAGAAGATACTGCCCGTCTCAACCATCATAGCGACTATAGTCTCATCGACGTGAACCGTGCCGGTACGCCGTTGATGGAAATTGTGAGCGAACCTGATATGCGGAGCGCGGAAGAAGCGCGACTCTACATGCAAAAGTTGCGTGAGATTCTGGTGTATCTTGGCGTCTCTTCTGGCCGTTTGGAGGAGGGCAGTTTGCGTTGCGATGCTAACGTGTCGATTCGTCCACGCGGTGAACAAACACTTGGTGTGAAGACCGAGATCAAGAACATGAACAGTTTCCGTGCTGTAGAGCGTGCCATTGAGTACGAGTTTCAACGTCAAGTTGAGTTATTGCGTTCAGGTGGCACGATTGTACAAGAGACGCGTGGTTGGGTCGAAAACAGAGGCATCACCGTCTCTCAACGTAGCAAAGAGCAGGCACACGACTATCGCTACTTTCCAGAGCCAGACCTGCCGCCACTGCTCATTAGTAGTAGGCAGGTAGAAGAGATACGTGCATCCTTGCCCGAACTGCCCGATGCACGCCGCATGCGGTACATGACGCAGTTCGGTCTTTCTGAGCAGGATGCCAACGTGCTGACGGAAGACAAGTCGCTGGGTGATTATCTTGAACAGGTACTTGTGGTCTCACATGTCAAGGATGTCAAGACACGTGCCAAAGCCGCCAGCAACTGGCTTTTGAGCGATTTAGTACGCCTGCTCAAGGTAAACGCGCAGTCTATCCAGGATTGTCGCGTTTCACCAGAAGCACTGGCGAATCTGTTAGACCTGCTCGATAAAGAGCGCATAACAGGTAAGCAAGGGAAAGAAGTGTTGGATGAAGCCTTCGCGACTGGCGAAATGCCCGAAGCTATCGTGACGCGCAAGGGCATTAAGCCGCCGATCAGCGATACTGGAACACTTGAACGTATCATCGAAGAGGTGATTGCGAACAATGCGAAGGCGGCAATGGACTATCGTGGTGGCAAAACCAATGCGCTGCAATCGCTGGTTGGTCAGGTCATGAAGCAGACACGTGGTCAGGCAAAGGCCGATATGGTGCAAATGCTGCTGCGTAAAAAACTCGACGAAACGCAATCATAGGACGCATGTTATACTATAGGGAGGGACACAACGTTTGTGTTCCTCTTTATCGTTTTGATAACAATAGAAGATGAAAGGCAGTTGCAGGCTATGCACAACGACGTGTCGTCTGCTGCTTTGAACCCCTACCATATGGCGGTTCAGCAGTTTGAACTGGCGGCTGAGAAGCTCAATCTCTCCGAAGATATGCGCGAGATTCTTCGTCAGCCGAAACGTGAACTCGCGGTCAATTTTCCGGTCCGTCTCGATAGCGGACGTATCAAGACCTTTACAGGCTACCGTGTCCAACACAACGTTAATAGAGGACCCGCAAAGGGTGGCATTCGATACAGCCCCGACGTAACTCTTGATGAAGTCAGAGCGTTAGCAATGTGGATGACCTGGAAATGTGCCGTTGTAGGTATCCCCTATGGTGGAGCAAAAGGTGGTGTCATCTGTAACCCCAAGAGCATGTCTCCCGCCGAACTTGAGCGCATGACACGGCGCTACGCAACCGAAATTTCTATGATCATTGGTCCTCACAGCGATATTCCAGCCCCCGATGTCAACACGAACTCCCAGGTTATGGCCTGGATGATGGATACCTACTCGATGCATGCGGGCTTTTCAGTTCCCGCCGTCGTTACTGGCAAACCCCTCTCGATTGGTGGTAGCGAAGGTCGTAACGATGCCACCGCGACCGGTGTCCTCTTCGTGACACGGCAGGCCGCTAAGCGTATTGGGATGCCGCTCAAAGGTGCGCGTGTCAGTATTCAGGGCTATGGTAATGCAGGGTCGATTGCCGCACGTCTTTTCCACAACGAAGGTTGTAAAATTGTTGCAGTCAGTGATACGCGTGGAGGTATCTACAACGAGTCTGGCCTTGATCCCTCCACCGTACTGCGTCATAAGCAGGAACGTGGTAGCGTCGTGGACTTTTCCCAGGCGCAGCAAATACGAGTACAGGACGTATTAGAGGTGCCCTGCGATATCCTTATTCCTGCTGCAACTGAAGGCGTAATCACTGTCGAGAATGCAGAACGTGTGCAGGCGCGTATTGTTGCCGAGGCAGCCAATGGTCCAACTACGCCCGCAGCAGACCGTATTCTTTTCGAGCGCAATTGTGTCGTTGTTCCTGATATTCTAGCGAATGCTGGTGGTGTTACTGTGAGCTACTTCGAGTGGGTACAGGACCTGCAAAGCTTTTTCTGGGGAGTTGAGGAGATTACGCAGAAGCTTGAAGTGATTATGAACCGCGCATTTGCCTCCGTTGCTGAGCAGGCTGATCGGCAACATTGTGACATGCGATTAGCGGCAAACATGCTGGCAATATCGCGTGTGGCTGAAGCTACTCAGATTCGTGGTATCTATCCGTGAATTTCTATTGACAAGCAAAAACAGGCAGAGCGACATATTGCTCTGCCTGTTTTTGCTTGCATGCTATCTAAAAGCTTCGGCGCGAATCGCGTTTGGGACGCTTTACTGGTGGCTGCTTTGTTGGGCGTTTGACGCTTGGCTTTTTGCGTCCACGACCTGCGACCCAGCCTTCCTCATCTTCATCCTCGTCCTCGTCCTCATCCTCAAAAAGTTCTTCGTCCTCGTCTTCGTCCTCTGGGGCTTCTTCTGCCACGAAGTCCATATCGGGAATGTCGGCATCGGCGACGGCCTCGTCTTGCGGAATGTCTTCAACTTCGTCCGTAGCAATGGGTATCTCGTCTGGTTCAGATGCCTCATCCACTTCATCGGTGCTGATGACAGGCTCGACAACTGACCGTGTGGTAGTGGTGCGGCCGTTTACACGATCATCGACCTCATCCAGGTCCTCGTCCGGTTCATTTTGGAACTCATGCAGTGTAATCGCTTCTGATGAGTCATCAAAAAACTCCCCATCGTCTTCGGGCTTAGGGCCACCTATCGTGCGACGACCGGCAGCGATATCAAGCCAGAACTGTGAATAGTAATGGGGACGTTCGGATTCTTTTTCGCTATCTTTTCTTGTCATACTTGTTCGGCAAATGATATTTTCCATATGTTCGAGCATGGATTACATCATCTTTCCCATAGAATCAGGGATGCCATCCTACCTTCCTTTTCGTCTGTATGCACATTATGCTTGCTATATGCCTCTGTGCGTCATGTGACCCATAAGGAGTCAGCGTCGTTATTGAGACATAGACCAAAACACTTTATCCTGTACGTTATGATAGAAAGAAACATTGCACCTGTCAAGGGACTGTTTTTTCGTTTAATATGGCTCTACAGGCTGGTCGAAGGTATGTCAAGCCCCCAAGTGCATGAATTTTCTGGGCTTGGGTGTTTGCGAGGTTGTGCAAACACCTCTATAATACGAGGAAGCAGTATAAAATGCACCCTTTCTCTTAGCGTTTGGCATCTTTGTAAGAGAAAGAAAAAGTTGATTGGCGTCTACCGTGTCTCGTGTTGCGATTATGCAAGGGGGTGCCTGGGGACACCAGAAAGTATGGGAGGAAACCTTTGATGAGGATTCTCGATAGCATTAATAGTCCAGAGCAATTACGTAAACTGACGATTCCGCAGATGGAACAGTTAGCAGCAGAGATTCGACGCGAGATCATCGAAAAAGTGTCGGTGAAGGGTGGACATCTTGCCCCTAATCTTGGCGTAGTCGAGCTAACGATGGCTTTGCACTATGCTTTTAATACCCCCGAAGACCAGCTTGTCTGGGATATTGGTCATCAGGCATACGTCCATAAATTGCTCACGGGCAGGCGCGAGCAGTTCAAGACAATCCGGCAATTCGGCGGTCTCTCCGGCTATCTGCGTCGTGAGGAAAGCGAGTATGATGCATTTGGTGCGAGCCATGCCAGTACGTCTATCTCCGCAGCACTAGGCATTGCTGCGGCGCGCGATCTGCAAGGCAAAGATTTCAAAGTGGTTGCCATTATTGGTGATGGTGCTTTGACGGGTGGGATGGCACTTGAGGCGATCAATAATGCAGGTAGCTTGAAGAAAAATCTTATCGTTATTATCAACGATAACGATAAATCCATTTCAGATAACGTAGGTGCCTTGCACTCGTACCTGCTGAAAGCACGTCAGATGCAGACCGCGCCGAGCTATCGCCGTTTGCGCGCTATGGCAAAGGGGTCGATAGAGAAGCTGCCTGTGGTTGGTGATCTGGCACGTGAGACGGCTGGTCGTGTCGAAACAAGCATGAAGCATGTGATGCTGCCAAGCAAAACGGGAGTCATTTTCGAGGAACTTGGCTTCAAATTCTTTGGTCCCTTCGATGGACACGATATGGAGCAGATGCTGGATGTCTTCGAGAACGTTAAGAAGATCGACGGTCCGGTGATGGTGCAGGTTATCACGAAGAAGGGCAAAGGCTGGGATATCGCTGAAGGTGATTCAACTAAGTGGCACGGCACTGGTGCCTTCGATTTCGAGACTGGCGAGATTAAGAAGAATCCTAATGACCCACCAGCGTATCAGGATGTGTTTGGCAATACGCTTGTTACTATTGCTGAGAAGGATAAAAATATCGTTGGTATCACCGCTGCGATGGCTGAGGGGACGAGCCTCAAGAAACTGCGCCAACGCTTTCCCGAACGCTACTTCGATGTCGGTATTGCTGAGCAGCATGCTGTAACCTTTGCCGGTGGTATGGCGGTCGAGGGCATTACACCTGTGGTCGCGATCTACTCGACCTTTATGCAGCGTGCCTACGACCAGGTGATTCATGACATCTGTGTGCAAAATCTGCACGTTGTGTTCGCGATGGACCGTGCGGGCATTGTCGGTGAGGACGGACCAACGCAGCATGGCGTCTTCGATATCGGCTTTATGCGTAGCATTCCTAACATGAAGGTGATGGCACCCAAAGACGAGGAAGAGCTACGCCACATGCTCTACACCGCAATCTATATGAATGGTCCTGTGAGTCTGCGCTATCCTCGTGGTAAGGGACTAGGCACACCACTTACGAACGAACTACATAAGTTAGAAGTTGGTAAAGCCGAACTGCTTAGCCCGGCCACACTGGAAGAGGCGGACCGCACAGATTGTGCCATACTTGCCTATGGGACAACCGTCTCAGAGGCCGAGATTGCTGCGCGAGAACTGGCTGATGAAGGGACACGTGCCACCGTCGTCAATGCACGCTGGGCGAAGCCGCTTGACGAGGAGATGATCCTGCGCCTAGCGAAGAGTACGGGGCATTTGATCACCGTCGAGGATCACCTTGCAGCGGGTGGCTTCGGCAGTGCTGTGCTAGAACTCTTAGAGCGTCATGAGGTGCAGAATGTCAATGTCAGAGTCATCGGCCTACCCGACAAGTTTGTCGAGCATGGTGCCGTGACGCTGCTCAAAGAACTCTACGGCATCTCATCAGCGCACATCAAAGAGGTCGCGCATCAGATGCTCGGCTCTGAGGCACGCACACTCGCGTAACGTTTTTGCAATACAAGGGCATCGCTATAAAATCTATAGCGATGCCCTTCTTTGTTATGCATCTGGTGAAGGTTGTGAGTTGCTATCTATGGTCTCAAATCGTCCATAAGTCGACCTGCGCGTTTTGCTACAAAAAAGTCCTGCAAAGATAACAAATGACTCTGGTTGAACCACGTGCTGATGCTGCCCGTACCGTCTCTATTCTTCGTATTGATTATGTCGGGAAACTGCACTTGCGAGACCGCGTAATACGCAAAGTGTTTGAGTTGGGATGGCGTCGTGGCTACAAACAAAAAGGAGCCTCACTTAGCAACTTGAGCCTTTACTATCTTTGGGCTGGGACAGTGATGGAGCGTGATCTCGCATCAAAGCGTACACCAGAAGATATTGCTCGTATTCACCAATGGACCATGAAATGGAAAAAGAACGTATCTGCTCAACGTCATAAACGTGTAAAAACATGTTGAATAAAAACAGGTAAGGATGCTCAGATGCCAATAGACGATTGTAGCTGAGTATGGCATACTTATAAATAAAACAAGAGTTCGTGCAAGGTGAGATATGACACGAGAAGATGCTGAGAAATACTTACGTCTGCTTGGGCAAGAGTTACAAAAAAAGGGTGTAACAGGCGAGATTCTGATGTATGATACTATCAAGGTACTGGTTGGTATTAAAAAGCCAGACACAAGAAAAGATATTGAGGCATATCTGGCTGGAGACAAAACTGCTATCTACATACCTAAAGACATCAATGGATATTTTGGAGGACAAAGTATAGTTCTTCGTGACACGATTGCTCAGATCGCCTCAGACGAGAACATATCTATTAACTGGCTTGATATTGCTGCCAAAGAAGTTTTTGATACAGATACAGATATAGCAAGTAAAGGATGGTTGGAATATCCTGCTTTGCGTATCTATCTTGCGTTGCCCTCTCATATGTTCGCTATGCAAGTCGCTACTGCTACTAATATCCAAGACAACGAGACTATTCAGATTTTGGCTGAGAAACTTCACGTTTTAACGATGCAACAAGCCCTATCCTTTGTGAGAGGATATATACCGAAAAAACTATTTACATCAGAGATGAGGCTAGGTATGAAACAAGCCTTGAAATTAGCAAGAACAAAACGTAAAGTGCAAGTGAAATGAACAAGGATGACATCGCAAAGTTGTTAAGCGAAGAGATGTTCTTGCTCTTGTCACAAAATACGTTGCTAGCGAGGATATAAGTACAGAAGTGTTAGATGAAATTGAATACTTGTTTGAAGTGTAACTTAGAAGAGGTGTTGAACACATGGCTTACAAGTGGCACACAATGGCGGAGACCTTTGAGAAGATTTGCAATGGAGAGTACTTATGGGTTACGCTTGGTAACTTCCTCAATGACTGGTGGTATTTCTCGACTGATCATCGACCTGAACTAATAGAGACTCCCATCGCTCCCGCTCCTACCCCCAAACTACAACATTGGGCCGCTTTTTGTGCTGCTACGGTGGAATGGCTCTGTGAACAAGATGATGTGCCTTGCCTCGCATGGACAAGAAAAGAGTGTTACATTCTGCCGAAGCCCTGGTTCTATGATAGAGAATGGACTAGACGCGCAAATCTTTTAGCTACAACCCCTGCAGCTTTCAAGCGACGCAATTTGTTTGTAGGTGATCGCATGTTTTTGGGCAAGCGAGACCTGAAAGCACTACCCGAACCCGAACATAAAAAGACCGCTCAAGAGATGGGACTTGCATAAACTCTTTTATCAGACTAACCCACAATTCTACCGTCGCGCATGGTGATGATCTTGTCGGCGCGGTTGCCGACCTCCAGGGCGTGTGTGACGATGACGAAGGTTTGCCCATTCTCTTTGTTAAGTGTGGTTAGCAGGTCCATGATCTCTAAGGCGGTCTCGCTATCGAGGTTGCCCGTTGGTTCGTCGGCCCAGACAATCGCTGGATTGTTGGTTAAGGCTCTGGCAATGGTGACGCGCTGTCTCTGGCCGCCGGAAAGCTCTGCGGGTCGGTGTGCGGCGCGTGCTGAAAGTCCGACCAGATCAAGCACCTCTAATGCGCGTTTACGTGCTTTGCGGCTCGGCACCTTCGAGACTAGCATAGGCAGTTCGACATTTTCGACTGCTGTAAGCACGGGGAGCAGGTTGAAATCTTGGAATATGAAGCCCATGTGTCGCGCACGATATGAGGTTCGCTCGTTGTCGCTCAGGTCGCGTAAGTTGTCGCCGCGAATAAAAATGTCGCCTTCGTCGATGCTATCCAGCCCTGACAGGCAGTTGAGCAGGGTTGTCTTGCCACAACCACTTTGTCCCATAATCGCGACCATCTCGCCGGGGGCAATGTTCAGATTGATGCTTGCAAGTGCCTCGACACGTAAATGCCCGTTACGATACACCTTCTTCACGTTCTTTGCCTGAATAATCATTGTTTGTGCTTGTATAGTCATGAATAATGCTTTGCTTCCCGCTCTCGATAACCTGTGAGTTTCTATTGTCCTGCAAGTTCTTTTAACAACGCTGCTTTACTGATCGTGATGTGTTTGCGTCCTAACTCAATGACGCCAGCGTCTTTCAGATCGCGTAATGCCACGCTGACCGTTTCTCGATACACGCCCAGATGTTCTGCTAGCTCCTCATGGCTCAGGCCATCGATCATCTGTGTCCCATGTGCTAATTGTAGCAGAAGTGTGGCAAGACGTGCGTTGACACTCTTGAATGTCGTGTTGACAAGCTGTATCTCAAGCTGTGCAAAATGCTGCCCTGCACTTTTGAGTAGGGCAGTGGTGATAGATGGTTTATGCGTGGCAAGTTGCTCAATATCAGGTTTGCTGATGATGCCAACACGCGCCTCTTTGATCACTTCTGCAAAACTGCTATGCATATCGTTGCCAAGTAGTGCGACTTCACCAAAGCATGTATCCGGTTCAGGAGTTGCCATAATGAGCTTACGCCCGTCAGTTGAAAGATGATATAAGTGGATGACACCGGATACCAGTAAAAAGAGAGTTGTTCCCTTTTCTCCTGGTCGATAGAGAACGCGCCCAGGTGCATAGGTTGTAAATGTCGTGCTACGTTCTATGTCGTGTAGTTCGGTGGCGTCAAGCTGGCGAAAAATGTCGTTTCGTGCCAGAAATGTGACTTTCTCTTCTGTCTTTATATCGGGTAGCCTGCCTGTCTGTCCTTGTTGTTGTGGCTGCTGTATTTGTTTATCGAACACGCTGACAATCCATAATATTCTTGGATGAGACAATGATAGATGTTTATTGTACCATAGAATACAGGGACAGGACGTGTGCATAGCACACGTCCTGTCCCTGTATTCTATGGTGCTTAATTACCTGCGCTGGTAAGATAAATCGCTTCTGTGCGGTTGCGTGCATGTAACTTCTCGAAGATGTTTTGTACATGCTTATGCACCGTTGATTCGGCGATAGACAACTCACCTGCAATCTCGCGGTTCTTCTGTCCCTTACGCATCAGGCTGAGGATTTCCTGTTCGCGCTCCGTAAGTGGTCGTGTTGCAGGTGCTTGCTCCAGGATCGTATGCGACACAACTTTTGCTGTTGTTTGTGTGCGGTGCATCGAAGGACGGCGAGGTACACGGTATGCGACAGCATTTGTATGCGGATGCGCTTTGTACTCTTCCTCACCTTGTTCATCGGGTCCGAGAAGTTCGTTCCACATACGCGACTCATGTTCTTTGCCCATTGTACGCAGGTGTGCAACTACTTGTGTCGCGAACGAGCTAGGAAGACAAAGCTCGTTACGTGCTGCACAACGAATGGCATGGACAAGAGCCTCTGGCTCAATGTCTTTGGTGAGATAGCCCATCGCCCCTCGTTGCAGTGCCTGGAAAAGATGACGCTCTTGATGCGATGCGGTAAAGATGACAACATGTGATTGAGGCGAACTCGCCAGAACGCGCTCCGTTCCCTCGAAGCCATCACAATCGGGCATGTCAAGGTCCATTAAAATGACCTCTGGCTTGACTCTTGCCGCCTGTTCCTCTGCCTCTAAGCCGTTGCGAGCTTCGGCAACCACCTCTAAATCGGCTTCTTTTTCGAGAACCTCGCGCACCACACGGCGCATCAATGTATGGTCATCGACAATCATAATACGTACCATAATATATCCCTTTCTACGTCTACTACCCCTAAAAACAAGATTGGTTAGTAATGAGTATGTATATACTACAGATATACTCTCGCATGCAAGAAGCGAGCGGCGATATTTCCCTTCATCGACTGATTACAAGCATGTATTCTACTGTGTGGAAGAGGCTATATGTCCGCTATTTTGCTACGTTCGTAGATAAGGTGTGTCTTGCGTAAGACGTGGCGTTGAGGGAGCTTTTGTTGCGAACGGGTGAAAGGAACTTCTGGTACTATCGGTGCAAGTGGGGTAGGACTGGGACTGGGTACGCGTGCTGGTAAGCATGCGTGTTGAAGGAGGAGGGCGTCATAGGCAATCAGGCGCACACGATAATGCCGGATTCTTCCTTGCATCTTGTTCCTTGCCTCCCTTCTCCGCAACTACTTTACTGAACAGCAAGAGTATACCCGATTTAGTCCAGTCGCGAAAGTAGGTGTGCAATATCTCTGTATTTGAATGTATCGTGCAGCGGAATAGTGTGTGGATTGCAGTTGTTTTACTATTCAGAAGATTTATACAAAAATTTGTTGCGTCTTTGCTTGCTCTATGCTATACTTGCGACTTAGCGGAAGATGTCTTCCGCAGTTATAAGTTGCTATTCGCAACATTAAGTACACACGCTCTCTCGCACGCGTCAACCCTGGGTCCTCGGTGATGTATCTATTGCCATCGGCAAACAGTGTAGCCCTGGCGGACCCTGATGCCTATTCTGAAGGGAGCGGAGGATTCAAGGGAGGATCCGTCTTTGGCAAACGTCATTTCTATGAAACAACTTTTGGAGGCCGGTGTTCACTTCGGCCACCAGACCCGTCGCTGGAACCCAAAAATGGCACCATTCATCTTCATGGATCGCAATGGTATCCATATCATTGATCTTCAGCAGACGGTAACGCGCCTCAACGATGCGTACAAATTTGTTGAGCAAACCGCCGCCGAGGGTGGCACTATTCTCTTCGTTGGCACCAAGAAACAGGCTCAAGAGGCTGTTGCGGAAGAGGCCAAGCGTTGTGGCATGTATTATGTCAATCAGCGTTGGCTTGGTGGTATGTTGACCAACTTCCAGACCATTCAATCGCGTATTCGCTATCTGCGTGAACTTGAGACTCGTCGTGATCGCGGCGACTTCGAGCGACTCCCCAAGAAGGAAGTGCAGCGTCTAACCGACGACATGAACCGCCTGGAACGTATTCTTGGTGGTATCAAAGATATGCGTCGTCTACCAACTGCGCTGTTCATCATTGATACGCGCAAAGAGCGAACTGCTGTCATGGAGGCTCGCCGCCTTGAAATTCCTATCGTCGCGTTGGCAGATACAAACAGCGACCCTGACGAAATGGATTATCCCATTCCCGCGAACGACGACGCAATTCGTGCGGTACGCCTACTATGTGCCAAGATTGCCGATGCCGCCGTTGAAGGACGCCGCGAACTCGATGCACGCAACAAGGATAGCGAGGTAAGCGAGAAGGAAGGCGAGGAGCCAGTTTCAATCGAGCCTACTGCTCTTCCTGCATTCGAGGTACAAGAGGTAGCTCACGAAGCTGCACCGATAAATAATACGACAGAGGAAGTAGAGACTACAGTTGTTTCCGGTGAGGTAACAACCGCTGAGAGTAGCACGCCAACAGAAACTGCTGCGGAAGCAACGCCTGCTCCAGATGACGCTCCCATTGTAACAAGCACGCTGGAAGCCGCAACGGAACCAGAACTGGTTGCTAAAGAGGCTCTTTAAGATACATCTTTTGTCTGGCGGGAGGTCACGGGGCGCATGCCTCGACCTCCCGCCTCTTACTGTAAACAATACTTATTAACACATTTGTCAAGCACCCGGAGACCAAAAGTAAGTGACAGCAGTCGTTGTGCTGTTTCCAGACTCTGGGTATGATACAACAGGAATGAGGAGATATCACATCATGGAATACACCGCGGCGGATGTCAAGAGTTTGCGCGAAGAGACAGGCGCGACGTTTGCGGACTGCAAAACTGCTTTGACGCAATCGAACAATCGTGCCGAGGCGATCAAGTACCTCGAAGCACGCAGAGATAAAAAAGCTGAGAAGATGGTCACTGCTGGTCGCGAGACGAAAGAAGGTGGCGTATTCTCTTACGTGCATCACAACCATAGCGTCGGTGTGCTGCTTGAACTGAACTGTAGCACCGACTTTGTAGCTCGTAGCGAGGGTTTTCGCACGCTTGCTAATGAACTTGCTCTACAAATTGCTGGTGTCGCTCCCAAATATATCAACTACGAAGACTTGCCTACCGATATCGTGGAAGAGGCTCGCAAGAGAATCCTGGAAGACCCTGTGGCTGCGCGTGTACCAGAGGCACGTCGTGAGGAGTTTCTCAGTGGCAAGCTCAAGAAGGAACTTGGTTCTGACGTGCTGATGATGCAGCCGTGGGTCAAGGATGATGCGGTCACAGTTGGCGATCTCGTGCGTAGGGCTATCGCTGAAACAGGCGAGAACATTGTAGTGCGCCGCTTTAGTCGCTTCAAACTGGGCGAGTAGTATGGCTTCGACGTATAAGCGTATTCTGCTCAAGTTAAGTGGTGAGGCACTTGGTCCTCATGGCTACGGCATAGATGCGGAGACCGTGCGGCGTATCGCAGCCGAGGTCAAACGTGTCCATGACCTGGGTGTTGAGATTGCAATGGTTATTGGTGGTGGCAACATGTGGCGTGGAGCCGATGCTGCCGCCACTGGCATTGATCGCTCTACCGCCGATTATGTCGGGATGCTTGCCACTGTGATGAACTCACTGGTGATGCAGGATGCATTAGAGAAGCTAGGGATTGCGACGCGCGTACAGACCGCGATTGAGATGCCGCCCGTCGCGGAACCCTTTATTCGGCGCCGTGCGTTGCGTCACTTAGAAAAAGAGCGCATTGTCATTCTTGCGGCAGGTAGTGGCAACCCGTTTTTCACGACTGATACGGCTGCCGCGCTACGTTCCGTCGAACTGAACGCGCAGATACTGCTCAAAGCGACGAATGTAGATGGCATCTATGACGATGATCCTAAACGCAACCCGAACGCCAAAAAGTTTGAAGAAATAAGCTACATGCAGGCTCTTAACATGGGACTGCGTGTTATGGATAGTACCGCACTCTCCCTGTGCAAAGATAATCATATGCCGATTATTGTGTTCAACTTACATCAGGATGGCGCATTAGAGTCAATCATGCGCGGCGAAAAGTGTGGTACACTCGTTGCAGACGTGAAAGAGACCGTCTAGTGGTGTTACAGCAACATACACCACCTGTGTTATCACGTCCCGTTTTTAGAGCATTACACAACGTAGTATGCTTATAGAAAAAGGGAGTTTTGAATTATGGCAACAGATGATTTATTTAGCGATGCAGAACGACGTATGCAGAAAGCTATCGACGCCCTGAAACAGGACCTCACGGCTATCCGTACTGGTCGCGCCAGTGCATCGTTAGTTGACCGCATACAGGTCGAGTATTATGGTACTCCGACTCCTGTCAATCAGGTCGCCTCGATATCCGTTCCTGATGCGCGTCAGGTGGTCATTCAACCCTGGGACCGCAAGATACTGCCGGATATCGAGAAGGCAATCCAAAAATCTGACCTGGGCATCAATCCCAACAATGATGGACAGGTCATTCGTCTGAACATTCCACCGATGAGTGAGGAGCGCAGACGCGACATGGCGAAGGTGCTTCACAAGAAGCTAGACGAGCATAAGGTCGCGGTTCGCAACATTCGTCGTGATGTTCAGGATAAACTACGTGACCGTGAAAAGAAGAAAGAAGTTTCTGAAGATGAGCTGAAACGTAGCTCTGATCGGCTACAAAAGCTCACCGACCGCTTCATCGACGAGATGGATAAGGTCGGAAAAAGTAAGGAACAGGAGCTTATGGAGGTCTAACGCTTGACTAAGATAAACAATCTCTTTTCCTCGCGAAAGGAGAACGTTGCGTCGCAGTCACAACCTGTCGCAACAGAGCAACCCATTCAGTCAGTGCGCCACCTTGCCATCATCATGGATGGTAATGGACGATGGGCGACGAAACGTCACTTGCCACGCCTTGCAGGACACAAGGCTGGCGTAACGGCGTTGCGTCGTGTCGTGGAGTGCGCTGCCGATGAGAATATTGAGATGCTTAGCGTGTATGCCTTTTCAACTGAGAACTGGGGGCGACCACGCGCTGAGGTAGATGGTCTCATGCGTCTCTTCTGGGAGACCATTCGCTCGGACCTGGAAAAATTGCACCGCGATGGAGTAAGGCTGCGCCATCTTGGTCGTCTGTATGACCTATCCACAGACATTCAAAAGGCCGTGCGAGAGTCTGAGGAATTGACGCGCAACAATACCCGTATCGGCCTGAACGTCTGCTTCAACTATGGTGGTCGTGCGGAACTGGTGGATGCCGTGCGTCAGATTGTCGCCGATGGTAAGGAACCTGACAGCATCAACGAAGATATGATTGCATCCTATCTTTACACGCGTGACCTGCCCGACCCTGATATGGTCATTCGTACCGCTGGCGAGATGCGTGTCAGTAACTTCCTGTTATGGCAATCAGCCTACAGTGAATACTACGCGACACCAACCCTCTGGCCTGACTTCGGGCGCGAGGACCTGCGCCAAGCCCTGGACATCTTGCAAAGCCGACAGCGCAAGTTCGGGCGTCTGGCATCAGAGCAAACCAAATAGAATTGTCTTTATACAAATAGGACGGTTATGTCAACCGTCCTATTTGTGCTTATATACCTCTCAGTGTCATAACTCAGGGAACAATAGCATGATTACAGATGATTACAAACAAATCGTGAGGGAGAATGTTGTCAATGAAAAAGGTTTTATAAAGGCAACATTCAGTGGTCAACAAAGAGATCAACTTATTCCCTGGCTAAAAGTTGTTGTACGCCCTGTCGTCGTACAGGGAAGGAAACATCTGCAATTTTCATACTTTGATGCACACAAAGATATCACCAAGAATTATAGAGACGATGATATGATAGAGAAGCTTGAGCAACTTCTAGGACTCACATTCAAGGACATTCATATCGAGACCATTCACAATAGTATTCATATAGCCATCACTAAAAAAGGTAAACCAATTGTTCATCGTAAGAAAACTTCCTCAACTGACACGAAGGAACCAATTCTCTCTCATGACCGTCAAAAGAAGGTGCTTTTAGCTGGTGAAGATGCGGCACCATTTCTAAAAGAGCTTGGTATTATGGGCGAAGACAACAAAATCAAAGTGGATATGCAGAGCAAGTTCAGGCAAATTAACGAGTTCTTAAAACTTGTGCAGCAAACGGGAGCATTGGAAAAACTTTCCGATACACCTGTTTCTGTTGTGGATTGTGGTTGCGGTAATGCCTACCTTACGTTTGCTTTTTACTATTATCTTCATTCTGTACTAAACATTCCAACACATCTAACAGGTATTGATGATAGAAGTGAACCATTGGTAAGGCATACGGAGAAAACATCGAGATTAGGTTGGCCTGATCTCACTTTTCAGACTAGCAAAATCATAGACTTTCAACCAGCTATTCCACCTGATATTGTACTTGCCCTTCATGCTTGCGATACTGCAACAGATGAAGCACTATGTCAGGGTATAAAGTGGCAGAGCAAATTGATCGTGAGTGTTCCATGTTGTCAGCATCATCTGCAAGAGCAACTTGAACATCAGCCTACTCCCGACCTATTCCAACCTGTCTTACGCCATAGTATCTTAAAAGAGCGTATAGGCGATATTTTGACAGATACGTTCCGTGCCTTAGTGCTACGTATCATGGGGTATCAAACAGAGGTTATACAATTTGTTTCGAGTGAACACACGGCTAAAAACCTGATGATACGTGCAGTAAAATCCTATAAAGTTGGGGAGCCTAAGTTTATACAAGAGTACAAAGACCTCAAAAACTTTTGGAATGTGACTCCCTATCTTGAGCAGTTGCTAGGAGATAATTTTACTAGTCTTTTGTAATCAACACACGCTTGAGCATACTGATGAAGTGCTGAGAGCGTGTCTATGGTGGAGATGATAAGATAGCATACTTGCTGTACATATAACGAAATGCAATCAAAGCAAAAGTTTAGACGACTAGAGAGAGGAGTAAATATATGTCGTTATCCAACAATAAAGAAGAATTTTTAGCTCTCCAATGGTCTCTCATTGAAGAGCATTACAACAATGGGCAACCGCTTACAGCAAACGTCATGGAAGACAACGAAAGGGGATTAATTGTCGATGTTGGAGGAATTAGAGGATTAGTATTGGGAAAATTCCACTTTTTCCCCGTAGAGCCTCAAAAGCAGACGAGTCTAGCTGAGAAAAATCAGCCAGCCGCAGAAAGTTCTTCGTCTATGATAGGACAAAATCTTCAACTGAAAGTCGTTGAGGTTGATCGAACACGAAACCATCTAATCCTTTCACAAGATATTTTAACGGTAGAGGATAGGCAAAAGCTTTACCGTCGTCGTAATCAATTGTTGCGAGAATTACAGCCTGGAGATGTGCGACAAGGAGTAATCAAATCCGTTACCCAATTGGCTGTAAGCGTTGACATAGAAGGGTTAGAAGGATGGATTTCCAGAGGTCAACTGTCTTGGAATGAAGTATTGCATCCTCAAGAATTTGTGCATGTAGGGGAGCGAGTTGATGTCATGATATTGAAGGTTGACGGTCCTAATATTGCACTGTCCATGAAATATGCTCAACAATCCGATGAAATATTGCGCTATATACAACCTGAAGATACGCGGCGTGGAAGAGTATTCGCACTTGCAGAGTTTGGAGCGTTTGTTGATCTTGGTGGTGTATATGGGCTAATTCCTATCAGTCAGCTAATGAAGGAATCTATAAAGCATCCTAGTGACCTTTTACATATTGGTCAAGAGATTGATGTCAAGGTGATGAACGTTGATCGAGAGGAGAAAAGTATTACTTTGTCAACAATCAACTTTAATAACGAAAGATGAGGATTATATGAAAGGGAAGAGGTACATGAGATTATTTCTAGCTGCAAAGGACAAAAACTCATAAGCAATCCAAACTCCTCCCAACTCCCAGAGCATGTTCGCAAGAACAGGGCGATGTGGAATACAAGCAGCGACGAGTACGAGCAGCGCAACGCGGCGGCTTTAGCCGGTGAGCGTGCAATGGCGTGGGGGCTGTGGCGCGTGCCGGAGGCGGAACTGCACATCCTCGGCGAGGTCGCGGGCAAAGATATTCTCGAATTTGGCTGTGGGGCAGCTCGCTGGTCGATTGCATTAGCGCAACACGGAGCGCGTTCCGTTGGTCTCGATATCTCCTCACAACAACTGCATCATGCACGAACTCTTATGCAAGAGGCGGGCGTAGATTTTCCTCTGCTCGAAGCTAGTGCTGAGAACGTTCCGCTACCAGATGCAAGTTTCGATATCATTTTTTGCGATTGGGGGGCTATGACCTTCTCTGACCCCTATCGTGCCGTTCCCGAAGCCGCGCGTCTCTTACGATCTGGTGGATTGTTCGCGTTTATGACTGCGACGCCAATCTCGATGCTCTGTCAGGATATGCAAAGCGACGAGATTGAGCCGTCCCTCAAAAATGACTATTTTGGCATGCACCGCCTTGAGTGGGACAACGAGGTGAATTTTCAGTTGCCCTACGGTGAATGGATTCGTCTCTTCCGCAAAGTAGGCTTTATCATTGAAGACCTGATCGAGACGCGACCAGCAGTTGATGCTGCCAGTACCTATTGTAATGCCACCGAAACTGCTTGGGCTAGACGCTGGCCCATGGAGAACGTTTGGAAGGTGCGAAAACAGTAATTGAGGATTTCTTACGAGTACTCTAGTTCTTACCGATATCCTTGAACAAAAGGGAGGCGCAAACTTCGCCTTGACAAGAGAAAGTTGTAAATGCTATAACTTGTACATAGTTTGATTTCACAAGGTACTACTGCGGGAGCTTGGGTAAGCCAGGCTGAGAGGGCGACCATATCATCGTCGCCGACCGATAGAACCTGATCTGGATAATGCCAGCGCAGGGACAGCACCATCTCGCAGATGAGATTTTTAGGGATGCTGGTCTTTACTTGACTGGTGTCCCTTTTTGTTTGCTCTCTACTTATGGTGATATGGTCCTACTGCGGCGGTAAAGAAAAAAGCAGCAGAAGGAAGTGTTATGAGTTCGACTGAACAAAATTTATCTACAACCACTCGCTCACAAGGATTGAGCGAACGATTACGTCAAAGTGTTCTTCCCCTCTGGCGCCGCCAATTTCAGCACCCGTTCGTCGTCGCGCTTGGAGATGGCACCTTGCCGCGAACTAACTTCGAGTTTTACATTCGCCAGGATGCGCTCTTCCTGGAAGATCTCACAAAAATGTTTGCATATGCAACCACTAAGACCCGCGATCATGCAGAGATGGAACAATTTGGTAAGTTGCTCTTGAATACGCTTCTCGTCGAAGCCGACCTGCACCATCGCTATGGAGAGCGGTTCGGACTCACACCCAATGAGATGGCGGCAACGACGATGGCTCCGACGAACTACGCCTATACTCGACATCTACTCTCAATTGCCACGACAGGTACACTTCCCGAATTGCTTACCGCCATCCTTCCTTGTGCCTGGCTTTATGCCGAGTTGAGTCATCATCTGGTTGGGGAGACACCGCCAGGAGCAGAGCATCCTTATCAAGATTGGCTGGCGACCTATGCCTCACCAGATTTTGACGAGGTTGGCCTCTGGATACGTGAACGGCTCGATTCCTATACTACTCGAGTCAGTTCCGATGAAGAGGCTCGTCTTCAACAAATCTTCCTCTTGAGTACACGCTACGAATACCTCTTCTGGGATATGGCGTGGCGATTAGAGGAGTGGCCGTTATGAACAACATCCGTGAAGCACGGGAACAAGTATCTCACCCCACGGCTTTAACGATTGCGGGTTCAGACTCTGGCGGTGGTGCTGGTATTCAAGCTGATCTGAAAACCTTCGCAGCATTTGGCGTCTATGGTCTATCCGCGTTGACTGCCGTAACCGCCCAGAATACTGAGGAAGTGCGTGCCGTGCTGGAATTGCCGCCGCAACTGGTCGAGGCACAAATCGACGCCGTTCTCGAAGATATAGGCGCGAATGCAGCCAAAACAGGGATGCTTTCCAGCGCAGCGATTATTCAAGCAGTTGCTAGATGCGTTGCGCGTTGGCATCTGCGACTGGTGGTAGACCCTGTGATGGTTGCCAAAGGGGGCGATTCACTGCTCCAACCAGAAGCAATCAGCACCCTCATCACTGATCTATTACCGCTTGCCGAAGTGGTTACGCCCAATGTGCCGGAGGCGGAGCGACTCACCGGACGACGTATTCAGACGCGTGACGAGATGCGAGTAGCCGCGCAAGCTATCGCCGAACTCGGTCCTCATCACGTGATTGTGAAAGGCGGTCACAGTGTCGGTGAACCTGTCGATGTATACTTCGATAGTCAACAATTCATCGAATTGCACGCGGAACGTATTCAGACGCGTCATACGCATGGAACTGGCTGCACCTTTTCGGCTGCTATCACCGCGTTTATAGCGCGAGGCTTACCCGTGCAAGAAGCCGTTAGGCAGGCGAAAACCTACATTACTGGTTCGATTCAACATGCCCCTGGCTTGGGCAAAGGACATGGCCCCGTTGACCACTTCTGGCAGCGAACGGAAGGGTCATAGAAGTCGGTGACGCGATAGAGAATATAGAAGGAGTATAACAATGAGCGGTAGTGAACAGCAAGGAACTCTTATGCTGGCCCCATTGGTAGATCGTATTCGGGCGCAACATCCTCTCATTCACCATATCACCAATATGGTCGTTATGAATGATACCGCCAATATTACACTTGCCATTGGAGCTTCACCGGTTATGGCACACGCTCTCGAGGAGGTGGAAGAGATGGTCGGGCTGGCGAACGCTCTAGTACTCAACATTGGCACGTTAACTCCCGGTCAGGTTGAGGCCATGTTACGGGCAGGGAAACGCGCCAACGAACGTGACATTCCCATTGTGCTTGACCCTGTGGGAGTCGGAGCGACTCGCTTACGCACAGAAAGCGCGTTACGTCTGCTTCGTGAACTTCGTATCACGTCTGTTCGTGGCAATGCGTCGGAAGTGGGAACGCTGGTAGGTGTCGCCGCGCAGACCAGGGGTGTTGATTCGGCTTCGCTCTCCGAAGACCGTGCGGTGGTCGCGCGACGCGCAGCGGATACCTTTGGATGTACCGTTGCGATCACTGGCGTCTACGATGTCATCGCTGATAAGCGGGGTAGTCAGGAGGGTGAGCAGCAACGGTTGGCACGTGTCGAGAATGGACATCCACTCCTGGCGGCCATTACTGGTAGTGGATGTATGGCAACTAGCCTGGTAGGGGCATTTCTGGCGGTAGAGACAGACGCCTGGTTCGCAACAACGGCGGCACTGGTAGCGATGGGGGTAGCAGGTGAGATGGCCGCGCTCAAGGCAGATGGGCCAGGAACCTTTCGCTCACACCTGCTCGACGCAGTAGCAAAGCTCGATGCTGAACGTCTTACACACGCCCAGAAAGTCGAGAGCTTATGATGCTAGATGAGCATGCTAGCTCAGCACTCGTACTCCATGTGTTGACTGATCACCAGCGGTCACGCGGGCGGACAATGCTTGCCGTAGCAAGAGAAGCAATCGAGGGCGGAGCTAGCGTTATCCAATTGCGCGACAAAACAGCCAGTACCCGCACCTTGATAGACGAGGGACAGGCTTTGCGCGTGCTGACGCGAGAGCGCGGCGTTCTGTTGATTGTCAATGATCGTTTGGACGTTGCGTTGGCCTGTGATGCGGATGGACTACATGTCGGACAGGACGATATGCCCGTTGGTCTCGCGCGTCGTCTCCTCGGCTCTGAACGAATTCTAGGTGTCTCAGCAGGCAACCTTGAGGAAGCTGAGGAAGCCGTAACAGGTGGCGCGGACTATTTGGGGATTGGTCCCATCTATTCCACCTTGACGAAACAGGACGCTGGGCCAGCGACTGGCGTTGACCTGCTTCGTCAACTGGTGGCGCGTTACCCAACGCCACTTGTTGCTATCGGCGGCATCACGACCGAAAACGTGGCGGAGATAATACATGCAGGTGCTACGGGAGTCGCTGTAATTACGGCAGTTGCCAATGCTGAGAACATTGTGCTAGCGGCTCGCGAGTTGCACAATGCGCTTGCAAGCCGTGACAAAACGGGGTAGGATGTTTATATACATTTTCCACAACATCCTGTTTCTGTAACAAGAAACCACCTCTCAGCGTAGAGGATATCGTACCACGTTTTTCCCAGGAGAGATTCTACCCTGGTCAGCGTTATATAAGCGTCATATAGAGGAGTCGTCGGGTGCAACGAGCAAGCGAAGAGAAGATACAGGCCGAAACGGTACAGGCCAGCGAAAAGAAAAAATCATCCGTTGGTCAGCGCTGGCTCACTGCTGGGATAGCCATGCCTGTTGTGCTGACCTTCGTCTGGTTTGGTGATTGGGTTGCATTCGCGGCTGTATTGCTTGTTGTTATCCTGAGTACGCTGGAATTGCATAACATGTTGCTCAACGCTGGCTATCATCCATTGATCTGGATAAGCTTTGGTCTAAGCGTCCTTTTCCTCATTGCTGCAATGTTTCCACAGCAACGGGAACTAATTCTCGAAACAAGCCTCGGCGCGAGTTTATTGGTGTCGTTTCCCTGGCTTTTTGTACGTAAAAAGCTTGATGGTGCGATGGTGGATTGGGCTTTGACGCTAGCGATCTCGATTTATTTAGGCTGGCCTATGAGTTTCTTTTTGCTGCTGCGTGGCCCCAACTCTAGCGCGATTATTCCCTCCAATTTTAGCCTGACAAATTTCTCATGGCTCTATTTGCCGCACGGAGTGTGGTGGCTACTCATACTACTGCTTGGTGTCTGGGGCTTCGACGCTGCGGCATTCTTCTCAGGTCGTTATCTGGGACGTCATAAGCTTGCCCCAAGAATCAGCCCCGCTAAAACGTGGGAAGGCGTACTCGGTGGCTTCGTTCTTTCTATTACGGCGGCCTTGATTTTCACTGTGCGGCAACTAGGCGTGCCGTGGTATTTCGCAGTCCTATTGGGTATCCTGCTCGGCGTCGCCGCCGTGTTCGGTGATCTTGCGGAATCTCTGATTAAGCGTCAGACGCGCGTCAAGGATAGCGGCCAGTTTATGCCGGGGCATGGCGGTATGCTTGATCGTATAGATAGCCTGCTCTTCGCTGCCATTATTGTCTACGTCTTTGCACAATTCGTCGGAAAATAGAACGGACGGGCGACCACAAGGGATCGCCCGTCTATGTATAATTTTTAGCGCAACCCTGCTATAATTTGAAGAGGGATACAACACCACTGTCCGTCAGAAGTAGTAGACGGGCAGGTATATGTGTCAGTGTGATAATAATCTTATGACTATGTTTCCTAAAAAACGTATTGCCTTATTAGGAAGTACTGGCTCGATTGGACGACAGACGCTAGACGTTGTGCGACAATTTCCAGAACACTTTCAAATAGTCGCTCTCGCCGCTCGTAGCAATATATCGCTACTGGCACAACAGGTGGTGGAATTTCAGCCGCAGGTTGTGGCATGTTCTGCTGAGACGCCAGAACTGGAAAAGGGAGCACGATCTGCGCTCCCTGACGTCATCACGGGAAAACAGGGATTGATAGTTGCTGCGACACATCCCGATGTAGATATTGTTGTCGCCGCAACCTCTGGCTTGCTGGCACTCGAAGCGACGCTGGCCGCAATTGAAGCAGGAAAAACCATTGCCGTTGCCAACAAAGAAACGTTAGTTATGGCAGGACATCTCGTCATGGCAGCCGCAAAGCGTGTGGGTGTCGATATCCTTCCTATAGACAGCGAACATAGCGCGATCTGGCAATGTCTCAAGGGGGAAGAGAACGCGGAGATACATTCCCTCATCCTGACTGCCTCTGGTGGTCCGTTCCGTAACACGCCACTAGAGCAGATGCAATCGGTGACAGTTGAGCAGGCATTGGCGCATCCAACATGGCATATGGGACCTAAGATCACCATTGATTCCTCAACATTGATGAATAAAGGGTTAGAGGTGATAGAGGCGCACTGGCTTTTCGATGTGCCGTATGAGCGTATCGAAGTGGTGGTGCAGCCCGAAAGCATCATCCACTCGATGGTCGAATTTATTGATGGTTCGATCAAGATGCAAGCCAGCCTTCCCAGTATGCATCTACCTATAATGAATGCTCTTGCCTATCCGCATCGCCTGGATGTTGCTGAAAGTGGCCTGATTCGGAAGTTACGTTGGGCCGACATTGCTCGTCTGGAATTTGAGACGTTGGATGTGGCACGTTTTCCGTGTTTCAGACTCGCCTTAGAAGCAGCGAAACGCGGTGGTACCTATCCATGTGTCCTAGTGGGAGCCGATGAAGAGGCAGTGGACCTTTTCCTGCATGGTAGAATTAAGTTGTTAGAGATTGCGGAATTGATCGAAGCCGTATTAGATCGTCACACCTCTATCGCTCACCCCTCCGTAGCCGAAACCTTGGAAGCGTGTGCATGGGCGCGAAGGGTTACGCAAGAAGTGTATCAAACAACTATATTGCAGAAGAGATAGATGAGCATATATGTGTAAAGGGTATAAGGGCACCCGCAAGGGGATGCCCCTCCCATTCACGAATGAGGAAATGATACCCTGTCGTATGGGAGGGGCATCCCCTTGCGGGTGCCCTGGTATAGACGGATCAAAAATGTAAGTTATAAGGAATGATGGGATGATTAACTGGTACTTATTCGCTGCTATTCCAGTGTTTGGATTGCTGGTACTGGTACATGAATTTGGACATTTTATCACCGCGAAATGGGCAGGTATTCGAGTCGAGGAGTTTGGACTTGGGCTACCACCGCGCATTGTCGGTATTCGTAAACGCGAGAGCGGTGGCTGGGAGGTCGTCTGGCTTGGTGGTGGACGCAGTGCTGAGGATCAGTATAGCGATGGCAAGCAAACGCCGTTTAGTGGTGCAAGTGGAGGTTTCAGTGTTCCAGGTGATGCGGGTCATACCATCTACTCGCTGAACTTCCTCCCCATCGGCGGCTTCGTGCGTATGCCAGGGGAGAACGGCGACATCAACGACGCCGAAGGCAAATACGATCCAGGCAGCTTTGCCGCCAAGTCAGCAGGCAAGCGTATCATCGTTCTGGTTGCTGGCGTGACCATGAACGTTATCCTGGCGATGATACTTTTTACTATTGCCTACGGTTTTATTGGCGAGCCAACGCTACGTCCTGTGGTGGGGCAAGTTGTGCCTAATTCTCCGGCAGCGGCGGCAGGGCTGCGTACTGGTGATACCATCGTAAAAGTGAAAGGTCAAATCATCCAGAACTTCACCGATCTCCAGACTATTGTGAACAACGATATTACGCATGCAGGTAGTAATACTATTGTACCGGTTCTTATGAGCATACGTCATAAAGGAGATACTGCTACTACGGATACAACCGTCAATGTGCGCGTTCACCCCCCGAAAGATCAGGGGCCGATGGGCATTATTGCCGATGACACTCAGTTGACTTATGTCAGCGTACCGCTCTGGCAGGCACCGCTCAAGGGAATACAGCATACGGTCATTGTAACGGGAGAATTTTTTCAAGCGATTGGACAGATGATTACAGGTGCCATAAAACCGCAGTTGTCTGGTCCTGTCGGCATTGTGCAGATGACTGGTAAGACCGCACAAAGTGTTACAACTGAGGGTTGGTGGCCTTTGCTCAACTTGACGGCTGTGCTGAGCCTGAACCTCGCGATCATCAACATTTTGCCTTTCCCCGCTTTAGATGGTGGACGCATCCTACTAATATTGATTGAACTCTTACGCGGTGGCAAGCGCTTGAAGCCGGAGCGTGAGGGCTTGATAAATCTGGCAGGCATGGCTGTTTTGCTCACTCTGATGGTGGTCATCACGATTAGCGACGTTGCCCACTGGGGCGGCTAAGAGCAAGCATTCGCAGTTATACTGCTTATGTGCGATAATATAAGGTGTAACGACAAAGAATAATAAAATTTGCCTACAAACTTGCATACGGAGCAGTTTTTATAATGAGAAAGAAAACTCGACAGATACATGTTGGGAATGTGGCTATTGGTGGAGATGCACCAATTATTGTGCAATCTATGACGACAACCTATACACGCGATGTAAAAAGTACAGTTGAACAGATTCATCGCCTTGAAGATGTTGGCTGTGAAATTATACGTGTAGCCGTACCGGAGATGGAAGATGCGCTTGCCATTGGCGAGATTAAGAAGCAGATTCGGATTCCGCTCGTGGCTGATGTTCACTACGAAGGTAGCCTGGCTCTGGAAGCGATTCGCCAGGGCATCGACAAGGTGCGTATCAATCCAGGCAACCTGCGGCATGGACGAACATCGTTGGAGCAGATCGTCACGGCGGCGAAAGAGCGCGGTATTGCGATGCGTATCGGCGTCAATTCTGGTTCAATCGACGCGCTGGATAAAGTGGCGCAGATGCAGCGTATCCAGGTTCGCCTGCGTGACGATGGCACGCTTGAACGTTCTGACCCAGCCGAGGCAAGACGCATAGAGCGTGAGCGGCTCTCTGAACGCATGGTCACCAAGGCGTTGGAATATATTAGCTGGTGTGAAGAGCTAGACTATCACGAGATCGATGTCTCGCTCAAGTCCTCGACGGTACTTACCGCAGTCGAAGCTTATCGCAAGTTCTCGCAGCGTTCGGACTATCCACTGCATCTTGGGATTACAGAGGCTGGTACGCTTGTTTCCGGTTCGGTGAAATCCTCCGTTGGTCTGGGCTTGCTCTTAGCTGACGGGATTGGTGACACCATTCGTGTCAGCCTGAGTGCTGAGCCGGAGGAAGAAATTCCCGTTGCCTATGAGATTTTGCGGTCGCTTGAACTTCGCAATCGTGGTGTAACCTTCGTTTCGTGTCCATCCTGTGGGCGTGTCGAGATCGACGTAATCCAGGTTGCCAACGAGGTTGAGAAGCGTCTGGCAAAAGTGCAAACACCTATTCACGTTGCTGTTATGGGTTGTGTCGTCAACGGCCCCGGCGAGTCACGCGATGCCGATGTGGGCCTCGCTGGTGGCAGAGGTAAGGGTGTGATCTTCCGTAAAGGTGAGGTTGTCAAAACCGTACCCGAAGATCAATTTCTTGACGCTGTACTCAAAGAGGTTGCAACCCTCCTACCAGAAGCCGAGGCCAGGCTAGTTTATCCCGAAGGTGGTATCCATGAGACCGCAGGTTCCCATCGTACCCGTGAAGAAGGTATGAACCTACCAATTCTCAAAAAGTAGTTTAGAGACAGAATAAAATGAGAGGGTGGCACAAAACTTGTGCCACCCTCTCATTTTATTCTGTCTCTAAACAAGAAGCAGAATCACTCTCTTTATAGTCGAAAAATGGGCAATACAGAACTCGAATCTGTGACCTCTACGATGTCAACGTAGCGCTCTAACCAACTGAGCTAATTGCCCTTGAACAGAGACAATAATACCATTGAGTCCAATCGTTGTCAAGCCCTATTTTTGGTGAGTGAATATGTTAAGTTTTTGTAAACTCGCTAAAATTGCCCCTCTATCCTCTTGAGCATTGACGGATATTGATGTTATACTTGGAAATGTGTTAGAAAACTTTATAACCGCTGACCCACTGAATAATCTGTATATACTGCCGATTATAATGGATGTGGGTGATACCAGAACACTCACAAAAACAAAAACATATTTTAGGAAGGTGCCATCCCCATGCCTCCTACAACTCTTTTGCGTCTTGTGCGTGCCAAAAATGTTTATTTGAAGCGTGTAGTATCTAGCAATAGCAGATACCTGATACATGTGCTTGGTATATGTCTTCTTATTTCGCTTGTCTGTGTTGAGTTTACAGCGTTTGTCCCCGGCGTAGATGCCCACAGTCATACAGCGGCGACAGTGAATGACGAATGTGCAAGTATTGGCTTCTCGTCAGATGGCAACCCGTTTGGCCTCTGCCCTGGCCCCTTTCCTACATCGGGTGGCAACTGTGTATGGTGGGCATGGGAGCAGTGGCACTTGCTCGGTTATGATTTGCCCTTGAACTGGGGCAATGCCGCTGATTGGGTTGTTGATGCAGAACGTTCAGGACTTCCGCTTGGTACAACGCCTCGCGTCGGTTCTATCGCGGTATTTCCAAAGGCTGATGGAGTCTGGGCCTATGGTACTCCTGGTCACGTTGCTTTTGTCACCTCCGTTAGTGGCGATGGCTCGACCTTCAATGTCACCTATCAAAATTATGGCGACGCGACGCCGATGTATGTTGGCACTGGCTATAATGTCAACGTTATCAATCAGCCGCGTTACCAGAATAGCGAAATGCGCTTCATCTATTTCCCGAAACTGATTGATCCACAGCTTTTCTTACGCCTTCCGGGAATTGGCACGAATAGCCCGCTGGGAGTGTTTAGCGCAAACAATCAATTGACCAGTTCGGCATCAGGCTTGACAGGGAATCGTATCACACTTGGCTCGCAAACCGTCTCTTCCGCAGATGAGTTCAACGCCGATTTTACTGGCAGTGGTCATAGTGACCTGTTGCTCTACAATCGTCAAAAAGGACGCCTTGATATTCTCACACTGAGTCAGCAGCCTGCTACCTCCACCTCTCGCACAACGAGTAAGAGTGCCAACGACAATGCTACAACCTCACATACGGTAAGTCTATCCGACGCTACGACATCTACTGACAAGTGGGGGTCTTCGCTCGATGTGCATGTTGGCGACTTCGATGGTTCAGGCCATGCTCAGATTCTGCTCTATGATCGGCAGGCGGGCACAATACAGATTTTAAGCCTGACACCGCAACTTACCATCAAAAAACACGTTGTACTTTTGAATTGGGGGACAGATTGGGAAGTGTACGTAGGACGCTTTGATGGCAAGAGGAGCAGCCTGTTCATGTACAAGCGTTACGCTCTATCCAATCCATACACTGTTCCAACTGATCCATCGACTGGACCTCAGACCAGTCCTACTACAAACCCAAAGACAACGCCAACAAGTCCAACTAAAACAACAAATCCGACAGCGACGCCCAAACCGAGTCCGACAGCGACATCGAAACCGAAGCCAACGGTAACACCGAGTCCAACGCCGAAGCCGAGTCCAACAGCGACGCCCAAACCCAGCCCAACGGCAACACCAAAACCGAGTCCGACAGTGACACCCAGCCCGACACCGAAGCCAAGTCCAACGGCAACGCCAAGTCCGACCTCGAAATCGGGTACGCCAACGGCGACCCCAAGTCCAACGGCGACCCCAAGCCCAACGGTGACACCAAGCCCAAGCCCGACCGGGAGTCCAACGGCAACGCCAGGCACGACGTCGAAATCGGGTACGCCGACGGTGACCCCAAGTCCAACATCGAGTCCGACGGCGACGCCAACAACGGGTACTACTGGTAAGAAAAAATCAAGTCCCGCATCGCCATCGTCACCAAGTAGCAAAGCGTATCTCGATTATGTCGATACGTCGCCATCGCCCACGCCAACAACGGGTAAAGGCGATCTCAGTGGCAGTGCGCCACAAGATTGGGAGAAAAAAGGTCGTACCGCGAACATTGTGGTGTTGGACTTCGACAAGAACTTCAATGTTCACGTTCAACAATCGTATACTCTATGGCATGCGAATTGGGAGGTATATGTTGGTCGCTTCGTAAGCTCTACCCAGGATGGTATCTTCCTCTATGATCGTCTCGCGGGCGAAGGACGTATCATGGATTTCGATAGCAAACTGCTCATCAACCACTATCAGGAAGCACACAATCTTGATGGTAACTGGATGTTATATAGTGGAGACTTTACTGGAGCAGGCCGTTCGCAACTGTTCATGTACGACCCCAGTAGTGGTGATGGACAAATGCTTGCCTTCAAACCTGATCTCACACTTGCCAATCAGTTGACTTACTCGAAACTAGGTAAGAACATGGTGCTGTATGGAGGTCACTTCGGGATGTCGAATATGAGCATTATGCTCTACGATGCTCAAGGTGGTCATAGCACTTTCTTCGCCTTCTCTAAGTCGTTGGCAATCACGCAGCATGTGACGGTCAAGAGTTGGGGTCAGCGTTGGCAAATTCTCGTAGGTGATTTCATCGATCACTCACGCTGCCTCGCCAAGGGGAATTGTTCTACAGGAGACGATATCCTTGTCCTGGATCGTCATACTGGACAAATTGGGCAGTACGTCTTCTCCTTTGGACGCAAATTCAAGGTGTATGACAACCGTTCACAGGCCTTTGCGCGTCAAGGGATCACCATGGACTCGCGTTTGAACAAGGTCGATAGCACATCATTTAACCTGATTACAACGCTCTCAACCAGTATTCGGGATGAAGAACTGTACTAAGCAAGGGAGAGCAGGGAGACCGCAAGGGTCTCCCCTACATGTATGAAATGTAGGGGAGACCCTTGCGGTCTCCCTGCTTATATAATTGTCTCGCGTGTGTATTTGTCCCACGTGATACAATAGCGTGTATGCGACACATATTTTTAATTGGGTTGTCGGGGAGCGGTAAAAGCACAGTAGGGCATCATCTCGCGCAACAACTAGGGATACCTTTCCTTGATAGTGATGCTTTGGTAGAGGCAGAATATGGGGAACGTATCCCTACTATTTTTGCACAACATGGTGAGGCGCATTTCCGTCATTGTGAGAGTTACGCCCTCGCGACCGCCATTCGGACAACTCCAAATGGGGCTGTGATTGCGACGGGTGGTGGTGCAGTACTACGGAAAGAGAACCGTGTATTGATGGCGCAGCATGGCGTGCGTATCTGGCTACAGGTTGACCCAACCGTTGCTTTAGAACGTCTGCAAGCTCAACATACTGTTGCACTCGCACAGGGAGCCGCGCCTGAAATTCGCCCTCTACTTGCTGGTTCAGACCCTTTAATCGCACTCCATACTCTTGTCGCTACACGTTCCTTGCTCTATCAAGAGGCTGAGATTATATGTGATACAACTGGAAAAAGTGGAGAGCAAGTTGCACAGGAGGTTGTAGTTATGTTGCAGCGTTCAGATGTATTTGAGGAAGACGTGGCACCAATTGTGCGTCATGTGCAAATTGGCGATGGCTATGATGTTGTCGTTGACTGGGGCTGTATAGACCGACTGGCACACTATCTCACGCAGCGTTCTTTGCCAGCGCGTGTTTTTCTCTTCACCGATAGTAACCTTGCACAGCTTTACAGTCAAACAATACTGCAAAATCTTCGTGTGGCAGGCTTTGATCCGCACCTGTATACAGTTCCTGCTGGCGAGAAAAGTAAATCGCAAGAGCAATTGAGCGCGATATACGATTGGTTACTGGCGCAAAGAGCCGAGCGTCGTGAGGCTATTATCGCGTTTGGTGGTGGCGTCGTTGGAGACTTAGTTGGCTATGCCGCCGCGACCTACTTGCGGGGTGTGCCACTGATACAGGTTCCTACCTCGCTCCTAGCTCAGGTTGATGCTGCCATAGGTGGCAAGACTGGCATCAATCATCCGCGCGGCAAAAATCTTATCGGTGCCTTTTATCATCCGTGCCTCGTGCTGGTTGACCCGCGTTTATTGCTCACTTTGCCTCAGCGAGAACGTACCGAGGGATGGGCAGAAGTAGTAAAATATGGTATTATACTTGACGCCGAACTGTTTACACAACTTGAGGCTGAGGCCGAGACGTTACGAACCTTCGAGCATCCTCCTGTACAACTGCTGTGTCAGATAATCGCGCGTTGTATAGACCTGAAGGTGATGATTATAGAAGAGGACGAGCGTGAGCAAGGGCGGCGCGCCATTCTTAACTATGGACACACGGTTGCTCATGCATTGGAAAATGTCGCAGGCTATGGAGAATGGTTGCATGGCGAAGCTGTGTCGCTGGGTATGGTTGTCGCAGCTCAATTAGCCTGCGAAGCTAGTATGTTCTCTGAAGAGAATATGATGCGGCAGAACACTCTGCTGTCTACACTTGGATTACCCGTGCAGTACATCGGTTCAGTGAAAGCCGAGGATATTCTTGCCGCGACGCAGTTGGATAAGAAGGTTGCTGGCAAGCAAATCCGTTGGATTATGCCGCAAAGCATCGGGAAGGTCACGGTGACAACGATGCCCGATGCTCTGGTGACAAGCGTCGTCACAGCCTTTTTTACAGAGAAAAGAGCGTAGCGATGGCAGATACATTACGTATTCTGGTGTTGAATGGGCCAAATCTCAATACACTAGGGACGCGCGAACCAGCTATCTACGGTACCGTGACGCTCGCTCAGGTGCAAGAAAAGTTGGGGACGCGAGGCAAAGAACTGAATACAGACATCACTTGTTTTCAGTCGAACTTCGAGGGTGCGTTGATCGATTGCATTCAGCAGCATGCAGAGAGCGTCGATGGTATTATCATTAACCCAGGGGCACTGACGCACTATTCGATTGCTGTACGTGATGCACTGGCGGCTGTAAAAGCTCCAACTATAGAGGTACACCTGAGTAATATTTATGCTCGCGAAGAATTTCGGCATCATTCCGTCATGGCGGCGGTTTGTAAAGGGCATATTGTAGGATTAGGTTGGCGTGGCTATCTACACGCGCTAGAAGCGTTGGTAGAGATGGTACGTGAACAACAGTAGTATAAGAGGAATAACATGAGTCAGGAAAGTGTAGCACAACTTCGCACATGGATTCAGGAGCAGGGCATCGACGCCTTGCTTGTATCACAGCCGCAGAACCGTTCATACTTGAGCGGTTGGCTCAACGACGATGTAGAGGGTGCCGGAGTATTGATCGTGAGTCAGACACAACAAATACTCATGACGAACCCTCTTTACAAAGAAGTGGCAGATAAGCAGGCTGTCGGATGGGAAGTCACCGTGCCGGAGTCACGCGAATACTCACCCGCGCTTGCCACCCTTGCCCAGAGGCAGGGCTGGAAAAAAATCGGTTTTGAGTCGATGGCCTTGCTGTATGGCGAGTACGCGAAGTATAAACACGCTGGCGACAACATATACGAATTTTTACCATATGACGAGGATATCATCGGAATCATGCGCGAGGTCAAACGACCAGATGAAATCGAACTGCTCAAACGTGCCATCGCAATTACCGATCAGACCTTCACACACCTCTGCCAGTGGATTCAACCAGGGACGACAGAGAAAGATGTGCAGATGGAGATAGCGCGTAAGATGGTAGAATTAGGTGCCGATGGTTTAGCCTTCGAGTCGATTGTCGCTTCTGGCCCTAATGGTTCTATGCCCCATGCCCATCCCAGTGAGCGAAAAATTCAACTCGGTGAACTTATCACGATTGATATGGGGGCACGCTACAAGGGCTATTGTGCTGATATGACACGTACCATTTGTCTCGGTGAGCCAGCGGAGCCACGTATGCGCGAAGTGTACGATGCCGTGTTGAACGCTATGAAGACCTGTGAAGCGGGCTTGCAAGCAGGTATCTCTGGCAGAGCAGCAGACGCTCTGGCACGCAATGCGTTGGAAATGGTACACCTGGACCAGTATTACATTCATAGCACTGGTCACGGCGTTGGTCTACAGATACACGAAGGTCCTAACCTTTCCTCGCGGGCACCAGAAGATGCCATGCTGCCTGTGGGTGCTGTTGTTACCGTCGAGCCAGGAGTCTATATCCCTGGATGGAGCGGTACACGTGTAGAAGATTGTGTACTTCTGAAAGAGGATGGCGTTGAAGTGTTAACACAGTCACCAACCAATTTAGTTCTACCACGTTAGAATAGCAAATTGTTACTAGAAAATCTCTGTTGTGTATGATGAGGAGTTTTTATGATTTCTACGGGCGACCTGAAAAAAGGCGTAACCATCGAATTTGAAAATCAGTTGTGTAGTATTCTGGATTGGTCGCACATTAAAATGGGGCGTGGCGGCGCGATTGTGCGTCTGAAATTACGCAATTTGCGTACAGGCTCGATTATTGATCGTACCTGTGATGCTGGTGATAAATTCAAGCGTCTTTACCTGGACCGTACCACTGTGACGTATCAGTATCAGGATGGTGACCAGTACCACTTTATGGACACCAGTACCTACGATGACATCGTGTTGACTTCCGCTCAATTGGGTGACACGAAAAACTATCTTATCGACAATATCGAACTTGACCTCGCTATGTTCGACGGAGAGCCAATCTCGGTGGAACCGCCAGAAAAAGTCGTTTTGCGTGTCACTTATACCGAGCCGGGCTTCAAAGGTGATACTGCCACAGGTGGCTCAAAACCAGCGACGACAGAGACGGGGCTTGTTGTGCAAGTTCCGCTCTTCGTCTCGAACGATGATCTGATTCGCGTCAATACTACAAGCGACGCATATGTTGAACGGGCTTGATCTAGCATAGGCACGTTTGCTCTTATCGTTCCTTCATTGGAGTGCGTACTATGGATGAAAATTGGCAAGATTCGTATGATATAGAGTCGAATTCACAGCATGAGTCTCGTGAGCATATTAGCGTCGAGCAATTGCAGCGTCTTGTGCAGTTGCTCGACCAGAGCGATGTGTCAGAGATCGAGCTGAAGCGAGCTATCGAGGGGACTCGTCTGGTGTTACGTAAAGCGAAAGCATCAGTTGGCGTCGATATATTGGCGCAACCGATGGCTATGCCTCTAGTTAAAAGCCCCACCGATAGTAGCTCTCCACTCGTTGTCGAGACAAAACATCAGGTGGTGGCACCACTTGTTGGTATCTTCCATACATGGGCTAAACCAAGGGGAGGGACGTTAGTCGCTGTTGGTGATAAGGTCAAGGTGGGTCAGCTTGTTGGCACGATACAATCGCTCAATGTCATCAATGAGGTCGAAACGTCGAAGGCGGGCCGTGTACTAGATATCCTGGTGCAAGAAGGTCAGGCCGTGGAATACGGACAACCTCTTATGACCATTGATGTGGGGGAAAGGGCATAGAGCGTATGCTTGATTATAGTGCGACCTCTGCTGTTGTAAGCGTTTCAGAGCTTTCTTTGTACCTCAAGGAATTGTTGGATAGAAACGATATTTTGCAGAACATCTGGGTACAAGGTGAGATTTCTAATTGCAAAGTGTATAACTCTGGTCATTGTTATTTTACCTTGAAGGAAGGTGAGGCGCAACTTCCTTGCGTTTTTTTCAAGCATGCACGTCAGCGTTCGTCGGCCCCTGCTCTACACGATGGGATGGCGGTCGCGGTGAATGGACGCGTGGCGTTCTATGAGCGAGACGGCAAGGTACAATTTTATGTCGATGGCGTGAAACTTCTGGGTGAGGGTGTACTTTTCCAACGTTTTGAACGGCTCAAAGCTCAGCTCGCTGCCGAGGGGCTTTTCGACGAAGAGCGCAAACGACCAATCCCACCGCAGCCTACTGTCATCGGTATTGTCACCTCACCACAGGCAGCCGCATTGCGCGATATGGTACGTGTATTGCGCGTGCGTTATCCATTGGCACAGGTGCTTCTCTCACCTTCGCTTGTACAAGGAGCCGAGGCCCCCGCCTCGATTGCAGCCGCATTGGACCTTATAAATGAGCATGGTGAAGCAGATGTGGTGATCGTTGGTCGTGGTGGCGGTTCAATCGAGGAGTTATGGGCGTTCAACGAAGAGGTTGTTGCGCGTGCCATTGCTCGCTCACGTATTCCCGTCATCAGTGGCGTTGGTCATGAGACAGATTTCACTATTGCTGATTTCGTCGCAGATTCTCGTGCCTCGACGCCGACTGCCGCCGCTGTTGCAGCCGCACCTGATATTGAGGAATGGCGCAGTGATGTACGTGCGAAACAACAGACGCTCTATGATCTGATGGAGGAGCGTCTTTTTGATCTTGGAGAAGAACTCGAACGCACGCAGCGCGACTTGCAACGTGTCAGTCCTTTGAAATTGATTGATGACCGTCGGCAACAACTGGATGACACGATGGAACGTTTGCAAGGGCATATGTTGCATACACTTACTCTGCAGCGTGAACGTGTGCATGGTATAGCATTACAGCTACATTCGCTTAGCCCTCTGCTGACAATTGCCCGTGGCTATGCTGTTGTGAGGCGAGAAAGCGACCAAACAATTGTAACCAGTATACAGCAAACTCAACCTGGTGATATACTGACTATCCAGGTCCGTGATGGACGTGTTCCTGTTGAAGTTCGTCCTGAATCCGAATAAACCCTATCACTCTTAACAAGGGGGATGTGCCATGGAAGCGTTATCCTACGAAGAAGCCTTTACACAATTGGAAGTAGCAGTTGCGGCATTACAAGATGGAAAACTTCCGCTTGAACGAGCTATGCATTATTATCAAGAAGGTATGCAACTAGCAAAACATTGCGATGACCTGTTACAGAAAGCAGAGCTATCGGTACAGCAGTTAGGTGTCACCAGTGATGGTACACTGAACACACAGCCTGTAGAAATCTAAGAAAGAACGTACAACTTCTATGTTACAAAATTCGTTGCTGAATAATCGCATTCTTTTAACGTCACTTCTTGCGTGGGCTGTTGCACAAGTTTCCAAAACCATCATTGATTTATTGCGGCAACGTAAGCTAATTCTCAGTCGCCTTGTCTCCTCTGGCGGTATGCCGAGTTCCCATTCCGCACTGGTAACTGGCTTGGCAACGTCAACTGGCCGTGTGATGGGCGTAGGGTCTGCCTCGTTTGCTATCGCAGTCGTGGTTGCCAGCATTGTCATGTATGATGCAGCGGGCGTGCGCCGTGCAGTAAGTATTCAGGCACGCATCCTCAATCAGATGATCGAAGAGGCGTTTCAAGGTAGTCCAATGGCAGAGAAGCGACTACGCGAACTTATTGGTCATACACCTGTACAGGTCCTTGTTGGTGCCCTTCTCGGTATTGGTATTGGTTTGCTTGTAACCATTTAGCATTTCCATAACATGCGAAAAACGAAATTCCAAAACGAAATCTTCCTGGCGTCTATACATTGTGAAAGAATACCTTCCTACGCGTTGAAAATTCTTAGGTGTAGATTATATTGCTTCGCGCAAAGAAGAACATGAGGATGTATTTACAAAATCATCAATAAGAATGTTTTCAATGTTGCATCTTTTAGCTTGGATGACCGTTAATCCATATTGCCTTCGTAAGCGTATTCTATTGCTATAGCTGCATGTTTTTATATAGCTTTTCCTGAAATAGAGATAACTGTCTCTTTTCAATCATATATCATATGGGTTGTAGAACATTGTATATTGGCGAACACTCAAAAAGAGGAAATCGATGAAACTGCTCATTATTGACAGCGACCGTGATCTGGTGGAGATGCTTACAAGCTGGCTGAAAATGATTGGGTATGAAGTCTATCGTGCATATACGGTTGAGCGTGCGAAGGTCGAGTGGGTAGAGCATCAGCCAGACCTTGTCATACTCGATACGTCCTTACACGGCATTGATATGATGTCGATATGTCGTGAATTGCGAATGAAGCATGATGCCCTGGTTCTGGTTGTCTCATACGGTAAAGATGTGCAAGATGAGGTGCGATGCCTGGACGCCGGTGCCGATGATTATCTACGCAAACCTTTCTTTCCTTCCCAATTGCTTGCTCGTATGCGAGCTATCAGCCGTAGGGCACGTACAACACTCGAACAACGTCCTTCCTCGCTTATTACTGTCGGACCAATTCATATTGACTCACTTCGTAATGAGGTGACCATGCGCGGAAAAACTGCTCGTCTGACACCGACTGAAAGCAAAATGCTCCATTTCCTCGCTGTCAATGCAAACGATGTCTGCACCGCGGAGCAGATTGTGATGCAAGTATGGGGGTATAATGCTGAAGGAGATGCAGGTTTAATTAAGGCGCATATTCGTCACTTGCGCCAGAAAATAGAATCCGATGCAAGCAACCCTCGCTACATCTTAACCGTCCCAGGCGTTGGTTACACTATGACACGTCCTACTGTTGAAGATATTGACGAGATGGATTGTTCACTCAAGATTGTTTCGATGTAATAACCATTATTTCTCGATCTGGCTGTGCGATTATGTGATTTAAATTTTTACTCTGGTAACGGGCGACCACAAGGGTCGCACCCTACTATACACCGTCTATAGTAGGGTGCGACCCTTGTGGTTGCCCGTTGGTTTCTGTTACCACAATATTTTCTTAAACGCAATTATCATATGAAATCCTTGCTAACCCTTTCTACAAGCGGTAAGAGAAAGGCATCTGGCGTGATGTGATTCAATCTGGTCCCTACGAAATTTTGCCAAGATATTATAGATGGTGTTGATGCTCGAAGTAGTACGAGAAGTCGCCTGGATACATGCGAACTCTTCTGTCATTCCCAATCGCAACAATTATTGTCGCGATTGTATCCAGGAAGTAGCGGTCATGCGAAATTGTGAGAACCGTACCATCGAACTCTTCTAATGCTTTCTCTAGCACTTCGGTTGAAGCAATGTCGAGGTTGTTTGTTGGCTCATCAAGCAGCAAGAAATTGGCGTTCGAGAGACGCAGCCGCGCGATCTGTAAGCGACTCTTCTCACCCCCACTCAATTGTGCAATCGGCGTGTGAATATCCGCAAACGAGAACAGCAAGCTATGCAAAAACGAGATAGCTTGCGGCTCCGTCATGTTTTTTAGTCTGCGTACAAAGTCGATAGGTGTACTTTCAAAGGGCAATGTCTCCTGCTCTTGAGCATAATAACCAGTCACAACGCTTGCCCCAATCTTTACTGTACCCTTCGTTGCGGGTATAAGCCCCAGCATCGTTTTAAGTAGTGTTGTTTTGCCACTACCATTTGCTCCCACAATTCCGACACGTTCACCGTAGAGAACGGTCAGGTCGAATGGCTCGAACAGGGTATAGCCATCAATCACTTTGCTTAACCCCTGAATCTCAAGGACTTTCTTGCCACTGCGCTCGGCGTCCAGCCCTACTTTGATTTTGTCGCGCACAAGTGTTGGCCTATCGACAGCTTCTTCGCGTGCTTGTTCGACACGCTTTGCCATATACTCAGCCTTGCTCGCGAACTTCGAGTTCAGCTTCGCCCATCCTTTGAGCCGACGCATGCTGATCTCCAGGCGTTTGATTTCGTCGCGTTGGGCGGAATAGAGTTCTTGCAACTTCTCCAGGCGCCTCTGTCGCTCGACAACGTAGTAGCTATAGTTGCCTGCATAGGACGAAATTTCGCCGTCCTCAAGCTCAAAAATCTTTGTCACCGAGCGGTCTAGCAGATGACGATCATGCGAGATGATCAACACGGTCCCTGGATAGTCCTGAATGTAGTATTCCAACCACGCTTTTGCCTGTAGGTCCAGGTGGTTGTCCGGCTCGTCAAGCAGCAGGAGGTCTGGCATCTGTAGCAGGATACGAGCGAGGTTGACCAACTTTTTTTCGCCACCACTCAGCGAGCCTACCTTTTGTTCGTACATGCTCTCTGGGAAACCGAGACCACTCAGAACAGCTTCAACCTTGTGACCAAGCGTATAGCCGCCAAGTGCCTCATAGCGTTCTTGTGTCTTTCCGTAGCGTTCGAGCACTCGCGTCATCGCCTCTTCGTCAGCGGCGATTGACGGGTTCGACATCTGCTCTTCGAGCGTATGCAGGAGTTGTTGCAGCGTGACAAGCTCTGGCGATGTTTTTGATACCGCTTCAAAGATAGTTTGCGTGTGCATTTCGGCGTCGATCTCTTGTGTCAGGTAGCCAATGGTGAGATTGCGGCGGCGTGAAATCGTGCCCTGTGTAGGCATTTCTAGTCCAGCAAGCAGCTTGAACAGCGTCGATTTGCCACTGCCGTTTTCGCCGACGAGTCCGATACGTTCGTCTTCGAGTATCTCTAAATCGACATCTTGAAAAATGGGATTGCCACCAAAATCTTTACAAACTTTAGAAAAATTTACAAGTAACATAATCGTGCTTCTTTCTTGTTACAACAGGAATACATACAACACGTAGAGGGAATGGGCGATACCCAACGTCAACTGTATGCAGAGAAGAGAAGCGCGAACTAGTGATGGAGAAGAGGGGAGAGCAGCACAAGAGAAACACCCTAGCAAGGGTCTGCTTACTCAAAAGAGATGAGTACGCATGTGTTCAATCGACGCCACTTTCCGCCGCATAAGCAATTGCGTCAGGCTTATGCGGCGAAACCATGTGACCTATATTTGCCGGGGTGGTCAGTGACCAGCATCGAATCGAACTGGTCTGTAGATGTGTAGTTCATATTGCAAGGATAGCATAGCTCTACGGGAAAAGTCAATGATATAGAAAAAATTTCACTAAGTGCCCCCAAATATCTTTCTATAGCGTCACATAAAAGAGGAGATGATGTATACTATTCATCGGCACCCATGCGGAGTGTTTCGCAAAGGAGATTTCTTATGACAAATAACACGATTGAGTTACCCTTGTTTCCGTTGACGGTTCTATTTCCGGGAACGGTGCTACCACTACACATCTTTGAGCCGCGCTACCGAGAGATGATAGCGGCGTGTCAGCGCGAAAATAAACCGTTGGGAATCGTGTTGCCTCGACCCGAAAGCGAGTTTATGCGCGAAGTGCCGCATTCTATCGGTACCTTAGCAGAGATACACAATCTGGAACAACTTGAGGATGGTCGCTATACCCTGAACGCCATTGGTATAAAACGTTTCCGCATTCTGAGCGAGAACCGCGATAATGCCTATATCTCTGCGACCGTCGAGCCATATGAGGACGCCGTAGAAGAGGCATCGGACCTGACAACGACCAGCCAGCAGGCACGCCGCATGTTTGAAGAGTACCTGGCGATTCTGTTACAAGAGGCCAACGAACCCGACGTGCAGGCAAACCTGCCCGGCGAGGCTGAAGCCCTTTCGTACTTTATTGCCTCGTTCTTGATGAACATCGAAGATGAGCAGAAACAGCACTTTCTTGAAATGACCTCAACCTATCAGCGTCTACATGAAGAGATTAACATTCTCCGTCGCGAAGTGCCTTTTATGCGCCAGATTCTTTCAACGAAGATATCTGATGATCGCACCATGTTGAATTAAGCCGATTTCTCTCAATGCTTACTCAGGTTACAATTGGTGTCTCATTGGGATACTTTTCGTAGCGTTTTTCGCTGACGATTTGTTGTAAGCGCATCACCGTCGCATGAATGTCGTGAAAAGATGTATACAAGGGTGCTATGCCCAGGCGAATATTGTCGGGTGCGCGAAAATCGGGCAAGACGTTCATATCATTGAGCAATGCCAGGTCGATTCGTAACCCTTCCGTGTGACCAAGTGAGATGTGCGAACCACGTTGCTGTACGTCGAGAGGAGAGTTTAAGCTGAAGCCCAGTGGTTTTAGAAGCGTTTCCCACAGGGCAATCAGATAGCTACTCTGTTGCTCTGATTTAGCACGCAGTTTGTCCAATCCGGCTTCTAAAAGCAAATCGACTCCTGTCTCAATCAGGGAGAGCGAGATAACGGGTGGTGTACCAGTCAAGAAGCCACGTAAGCCTGTTGCAGCTTGATATGTCTGCTCGAAGCTGAACAAGTTTTTTTGCCCCATCCAACCGGCAATGGGATTGCTCAGACGCTCCTGTAAATCATGCCGAATATAGAGGAACGCGGGTGCGCCAGGACCACCATTCAGGTACTTATAGGTACAACCAATAGCGAGATCGACCTGAGTTGCAGTCACATCAATTGGCATCGCACCAACTGAATGGCTGAGATCCCATAGTACAAGTGTCCCGACTTCATGAGCCGCCTTTGTTATCGCGGCTATATCGTAGGTGTATCCACTCTTGAAAACCGTATGCGACAGGGCGAGGAGCGCAACTTGAGAATCGAGCCGTGCGTATAACTCAGCAACTGGTCCATAGATGTCATCAGGAGAAGACACAATATCTAATTGATGCTGTTGACCTAACAGGTCGATGGCTCCTTGCAAGATGTATAGATCAGACGGAAAATTGAGGTTGTCGGTTAGTATATGGAGCCGCCCATACTGATTGCGTAGTGCGGCAACCGCGAGCTTGAACAGGTTTATTGATGTCGAATCGGCCACAATCACCTCATCAGGTTGTGCGCCGATCAGTTGAGCGATCTTGGCTCCGACGCGCTCCGGTGTATCAAACCAGCCTTCATTCCAACTACGAATCAAACGTTCGCCCCATTGGTGCGTGATAATATTTTCTGCAAGTGGCAATGTGGCTCTGGGTAAGCGACCGAGTGAGTTGCCATCCATATAGATAAGGTCGGAATCAGCTATCACAAAGCGTTCCCGAAACTGGGCGAGTGGGTCTTGTGCGTCGAGTTGAGCTGCATACGCTGCATCTATTGGTGTCGTCATGGAATATTTTCCTTAAACGTGCAGTATGTTGGATGTGATACATCGAGTGCCGTAAATTGGACCCCTACAGTTGTGAACGGATAATCCACAGGTCGGGGAAAAATGGTTTGATGGTTGATGCGAGATAGCCAGCACCGGAAGAGCCACCAGAGCCAATCTTACTGCCGATAGTACGCTCGACCATCTTTGTGTGACGATACCGCCATTCCTGGAAACCCTCATCTATGTCAATCAAGTTCTCGCAGATATTACTGACGGTAGCGTTGTGGCGATAAACATCAATCAAAATACTTTGTATTGCGGGCGAAGGGGCAACTGATTGAGTAACATCGCGATTGAGTTGATCGGCTGGGACAGGATAGCCATTGAGCTGAAGATAGTTTAAGAAGGCATTCCAAAGGCTAGGTTGTGTATAGCGTTCCTCAAGCTGTCTTCGCCCAATTGAGTCTTCTGCATAGTGATGAAAGAGGGATTCGCGTTTGTAGCCAAAGACAAACTCTATCTCACGGAACTGTGCGGATTGAAAGCCGCTGGCTGATTCCAGGAAACTGCGAAACGAGTTAAATTCAAGCGGCGTCATCGTCTCCAAAACGTCAAGCTGAGCCACAACCGTTTTCAAAATCGCGAGTACGCGTCGTGTCACATGTGTCGCGCGGGCAGGCTCGTTTGTGCGTAATAAGGTGATGAGATAGTCGATTTCGTGCAATATCTCCTTGAACCACAGTTCATAAACCTGATGAATAATGATGAAAAGCATTTCGTCATGTTCTGGTCCATGTAGTCCGGTGCTTTTTGGTGTTTGAAGGTTTAGTAGTTCATCAATCCGCAGGTAACTAGTGTAGGTTAAAGATTTGGACATGGCAAGCCCTCCTTTGGTATTTGCCTCATTGCGTCAAGCTATAGGGGCAGCGTTCACCAACGTTATATACAGGTGTAATATATTATACGTAGCGTTCAAGCCAGCGCAGAAGTCGTTCCAGAGAGTCGCGTTGGTGTGCTCGTTCACTCAAGCCGTGCCCCTCGCCAGGATAGACTACCAGTTCGACAGGAACATTGCGTTCACGTAGAGCACGATAAAAGGCATATGCCTGAGCCACAGGCACGGCTGGATCGTCCTCACCATGCAAAATTAGTGTTGGAGTTGTTACGCGACTTGCGTATGTAATGGGAGAATGCTTCCTATATACATCGGGATTTTCTAGCGGATCAGCCGCTAGCAGCAAAATATCGGCATCAGCAATATTCGTTTGAGCATGCATGTTGTGCCAATCTGAGATGCCAGCACCCATCATAGCCGCCTTAAAACGTTGGGCCTGTGTCACTGCCCATGCCGTTAAATAGCCCCCGTTGCTCCAACCACCAATGCTGACACGATTACCGTCTACTAGCCCTTCTTTGACCAGGTAATCGACGCCGTTCAAAATATCTTGAAAATCCTTACCGCCCATGTCGCCAAGTACAGCATCAGCAAAGGTTGTGCCATGTCCCCAGCTTCCACGCATATTTGGCTTGAATACTGCATAGCCCGCCGAGGCCAGCAATTGCGTAATACCGTCCCAAAAGTCGCACTCTGCTCCCGATGGCCCGCCATGGACATCGACATAAAGCGGTGACAGGAAAGCGTCCTTATGGGGAAGTGCCGGAGTAAAGAGTCCATCAATGCGCCACTCATCGACGCTTTTGTAGTGGATACGTTGCGTTGGTGAGAGAGCCGCTGTTTCTTCGATAAGAGGATTTAAACGTGAGAGATGATGCCATTGTATGCCTTTTGTCTGGGCATTTTCATAAACAAGTTCTCCAAACCAAACATCAGGTGGATGTGTGCTATCTGAGTGAATAGTTGCGAAACGGCGACCGTCTGGAGTTGTCGAGAGATAGGGTTGGTCCCATTGCATCACAAAATCTTCGTCGAGTAGTGTAACGGTGCCGTCGTTGCTGTCGATCATACCGATCTGGTGAGTTACGTTCTTACAGGCGGTATAGAGTATGTGACGATTATCAGGGAGCCAACAGGACCAGGTTGGGCTAAAATCAACACCAGGGGTTATGTTGCGAGTTTGACCACTTTGCACTGAAACAGTGAAGATGTCACCGCTACCACGCCCTGGATCACTCCATCGCCCAGAGACATAGGCGATGTGCATACTATCATGCGACCAGCCAAGTGCTCTGGCTTGCCATACTAAGTTTGTTAGCTGGCGTACCGCTCCTCCTTCTGCCGCAACGACGCCTATTTGACCGCGATACCAGTCTGTTTCATCTGGACCAGGAGCATAATAGAGGGCGAGTTGCTTGCTATCGGGCGACCAGGTGTATTCCCATACCGTCAGGTTGTCGGCTATTACAGGTTCAGGGATAGCGTGATCGGGGCGAATTGTCCAGAGGCGGCGATGGCGACCAGATTGAATCACTTTAGGGTTGTTACTCTTTGGTTCCTCACCTTCAAGAGAAAGAAAGGCGATACGGCTGCCGTCAGGTGCCCAGGAAAGGTCACTAACTCCGTTTGGCATCTTACAGAGCAATCTGGCCTCACCGCCCTCCGACGACATGAGGTGAAGTTGGAGTTTTTCTTTCTCACCCTCTAACCGTGTGAGAAAGGCCAGTTGAGTACCATCTGGAGACCAACGTGGGCACGTTTCTCCCCGTTTCCCATGAGTGAGCGGGTATGCATCACCGCCAGATGTATCAGCTATCCAAATACGTCCACGCCGTTTGGGTTCATCTGGGACTCTTTCCCACACGACAAAGGCGACATGAGTGCCATCGGATGAAATCGTGACATCATCTGGCACACGCATGTCCAGCATGCTCTCAAGTGTTACTGGGGCGTGTGGACTCAGAAAGGAGTTGCTTGTTTGTAATTCATTCAAATTAAATACTCCTCATTTTGACGGCGTATAGCTTCTAAATATTGCTTGAATGTAAAGCACTACTCGCGAACGAATGAGAAATCTCCACCTTGATTGATTATAGCTTCTGCCAAAGAAATGTCAACAAACGCCCAACCAGTTTTTAATTTCGCTGAAAGACATTATCAGAACTTTTTTCTTGATCCTGTCAACAATAGAGACACTATCCCGCTCATTGTGCAAATGGGTGTAGGCATAGACGAAGAGTCGCTCGATAATAGTCATGGCCTGATCGAGAGAGGGCGAAGAACATTACTGGATGCACGTATAACAAGGCTTGTCGGCAGTTGGATATGAAGAGCGGAACTAGTAAGCATTTCTGTAGGGCCATGCTCAACCTTATGTCGCGCAACTTCTTTCTGCTGTGACTGAGCCATACGATGGTCTGGGTCAACCATTGTGAGGAGCGTCTCAATAGCCTTGTGTCCCATCTCAAAGAATGGTTGTCGCATAGTTGTCAGGGGTGGCTTCATGTGAGCTGAGAGTACGTTGTCATCAAAGCCGACAACAGCTATATCTTCTGGTATCCGTATCTCTTGCTGTTCGGCAATTTCCAGAAGACCGTAGGCCATCTGATCGTTTCCTACAAAAATTGCGCTGGGCCATGTGTCTTTCTCACGAGAGAACAACTGTTCCGCGCAGTACCGTCCACTGTCTATGGTAAAGCCGCCTTGTAGCAAGAGTGTTGGATCGGGCGTAATGCCAGCATCCTGCAATGCTTGATGATAGCCCTGAGCGCGTTCAACGGCGCAGTAGTAGTTCTGTGGTCCTTGTATATGAGCGATACGTGTGTGACCGCACTCAAGAAGATAGGTTGCTGCTTTATAAGCACTTGCACGGTTGTCAACACCCACCCAGGGAATACTTGTAGGTTCTTCCTGATCGTTGATCATTACTAGCGGTAGCCCTTGATGAAAGCGAGTCACGAGATGCTGTGACAGTTCTCCGGGGTGGATGGCGAGCAGACCGGAAATCATTCTCATGGCTAGAATACGGTCGAGAACGTCGGCGTGGTTGCGTTCATTACTGATACTGTACAACACAATTTCGTAATCCGTGTCTTCAATATATTCAGCAGCACCACGCATGATTTCAGGAACCGCGGGCCATGTTAGAGGAGGTGCAAGCACGCCGATTAAACGTGTACGACCACCCGCCAAGCCGATAGCGGTGATACTAGGCACAAAATCATACTCTTGCACGACTCGCTGCACCCGTTCGCGTAATTCCGAATTAACAGAAGGATTGTGATTGAGAACTCGCGAAACCGTTGCCTTTGAGACCCCCGCGAGGCGAGCAACGTCCTGAATCGTTAACTTGCTTTGCATGCCGCCTCCTTGCTTCTTTGGAACATCAAGACAGAAAAAGATACGTTTGCATCATCGCGCTATGAATGTATGGAACACCTATGCCTTGATAAGGAAACTGTAACTCAGGAACCGGTTTCTGTCAAGAGTATTGCAATCTCGTTTTGGCTATCGACCTATGTTAGTTTCAAATTTTTGTACGCATAGTATGCTGGTAGATACTGTGTTTGCAATGTTGTGGGATTTCTGATAGTAATGCCATAGCCGTTGAAATTGTCGTCTTCATGCAAGACGTACCAGAAGACGATTTGCACACCATTGCTATGTAACAATTGTACGGTTTGCACAAGGTCCGCAGCCTTCTCTTGCTCAGTTGCAACATAGCCAGCGTTTGTACTCGCCCACTCTACCCGCGTGTGAAAGCCTATCTCTGTCACCCACACAGGCTTCGCGGCAAAACCCGGCTGTGTCGCCATTTTCAAATAGAGCATGTTGAGCCGACCAAGTATGTCCAGCGGAGCAACGTTATATGGATGGAATGCCATGATATCCATATAGCGATAGGCGTTATACTTAATCATGGCATCAATATAACGTTCCGCACGATACTCGGAGAGGCCACCGAATACCACCTGTGCGTCCTTGGCATTCGCGTGTATAGTCTCATAGCTAAGCTGCATAAACTTGATGAAGTTTTGCACCGAGGTCTCATACGCAGTCTGATCGCTATAAGGGCGGACATTGATATTCCAGTTCTCTGGTATATCCGGCTCGTTGTGTATTTCCCAGTACTGCATGTCGTTTTTATAGCGTAGTACCGCCATCGTCAACCATTGTTTATATTGTGCCTGTTGTGCGGCTGTTCCCAGGTCCGTTGGAGGATCGCTTTTATAGACGATAGGCAACAGGTGAATATGATGCTGCTTCGCGATCTGTAGTACTTTATCAAAATACTCAAAGGGATGGTTTTGATAGAATTCAGTTCGTGCCCATGTGATACCCGCGTTCTCTATGTTGGTGGCATCCTGATCCACGGCGGTCCAATTTGTCGCAGGCCATGCACCCCACTCCTGCTCAATCGGCCATTCTATGCCTTTCTGATTTAAGATGGCTCTGGGTACTTTCTTGAGTATGCTCTCCTGGCCTGGACCTGTATTCCCTGCTGGTGGAATCCCACAACTTACCAGGAAGAGCAGGAAGAGCAGGCAGAAAGCATAATGAAGCCAGGACTTACTCCGTCCGATAGGGAAAGGACTACTGAGTTTCATCTACGGAAATTTCTTTCATTGAACTTTTAGAATGAAGGGGTAATGTCAGACAATGTGCCGCCCCACCAGCCTTGAGGAACTCGCTCACAGGCGAGACACAAATGGTATAGCCCCACTGCTCCAGAATATGCCCGACGCGGAGAGGACAATTCGGCATGATGATGGTTTTGCCTAGCACCACCGAATTTGCACAGAACGTCAGTGCCTCATCTAGCTCAAGAACGAGTGGTTCCGGCACAAGCTTTTTGATCATCTCACACCCCTCGCGTGTCCATGCATCGGGGGCTACTATCGCTCTGCGCTCGTCGAGCGTGCAGAAGCAGACATCAAAATGATAGAGGCGTGGGTCGATTTGCTGAATTGAGTACACTTTGCGTTGTAGAGCCTTCCCAAGTGCTGAATGTGCCGCGATATTGGTACGAAAGCCATATGCAATCAGGAGAGCGTTGTCAAACTCCGCGATATCACTACTCTCAAAACTGATGTTCGCATCTATCGCAAGTTCGCTCATCTCATAGCCGTGCGAGCGAAACCAATTCGCGCCAACAACCGCATCATTCTGTCGCTCTGGATAGTGAAAATGACTGGGAATGAAGTGCTCGCCATCGACGATGCCAATGTCCGCTGTGAACACCATATCTGGTTGTAGTGCAGGAGCCTCTAGCTGTTCAATAGTTGCTCCGGCTTGCGTAAGGTTGGAGGCGAGTGTATCCCATTGCTCCCTTGCAAGGGCAAGATCAGGCTGTAGCGCACGGTGCATCCAGGGATTGATTTCATAGAGAATACCAAAGTGATCGGGCGGGCACATCAAGTAAGTAGTGTGTTCCACTGGTAGCGAAAAAGAGGATTCATTATGCGGAGCAACTTCCGATTGTTTTGCTTGCCAGTCTGAGTGCGAGATACTCATACAAACCTTTCTAATCTATGTCATTGGTGCATCCACTAACTATGCAGGCAACGCACGAGCGAAGCAATGTGCGTGTTCCCGTTGTAGGTAGCGGATGCACCAGTCTTCGAAAAAGTTGTCGCAGAAAATGATGCGACGACTATAGTGTAGTATAGTATAGACGTTTCCCGAAATATTCGTACTTATTCGGAAACATTCTGTAAGGTAGTTTTCCGAAATGGAGCTTGCTGCGTTTCAACCGTCTCCAGATCAGTAATACTTGAAACGATAGCTTTATATTGTTGTAGACGTTGTGGCTTGACAGCCTTCGCCTCATGGGTATCGACAAGGGCTACGTCGCGCCACGAAATTGCTTGCATGGCAACCGTCTCCATATCAGGGATACTCGGAGCATTCTTCATGCTTCTTTGCATTGGCCGCGTTTCGATAGTCTCTATATCAGGCATAGGGTGTGGCGTATTCGCTACGTATGTTTGTACCTGTCTCATCTCTGCCGTATCTATTTCAAGAATATTACGGAAGAGCGTTTTCCTTCGCGCAATTCGTGGTACCTCAATAGTATCCTTTTCAGCAATACCGACAAAGGCCACCTGACGCGGTACGACCTGCTCCGTCACCATAGTATCTCTATTCCGAATATCTACCGGAATTGGCGTATTTGGTAGCATCAATGTATTGTACATCGCTAATTGCATACGAATATCAGTTGGGATAGGCGTATCCGTTGAGAACATTGGAATATTCTGAGCGAGCATGCGTCCCATAAACAATTGTCCAGTTGCCCCCGCAAGGCTCAAGATGATGAGCATTTCCAATATGAGTGTTGGCGACCACTGCCCTGTATAAAGCAAGATACAGGCAACAATGCTATCGAGCGTGATACTGAGCGCGATGCCTAGTAGTAGTTCGATCAAGGTATTCTCTAGTCGAAGCAAACGTGACAGGGCCATGCCAGGACAGACGAATAGAAAGGTTAGTACAACAACTGGTCGCAATGCTGTGTCAGGTACAACAAAAGTGACAAGCCATGCAGCACCTACCCAGAGGAGAATCAGTGCGGGCCATAGATACTCACGAAGTCGCCATCGCGTCATGGCTGGCCCCCTTGCGTGTCAACAAATTTGAGAATCTGGATATCCGCATTCTGATATATCATGACAAAGTTGCCAGATGCAAGCATGTTGTGTTCTAGTCGATCCAGCCTTCCACGTGGGTAGCCTGTTGTTGAGTCAAAGGTGGCCTTCTGGCTATTATTAAACACAACGTATGCGTTCTGTCGTTCTTCGTGCTGGATAAATTGCACGATATGCTGTACATTGCCATTGGCGGCATCCTTGCCGAACTGGTCGTCATCTAGTTCGCTATAATCGTATTTCTCATAATCCTGGAAGTACCAGGGGCCACCCTCCCATGCTGCGATAAGCACCGAATTAGCTGGAGCCACATGATAAAGATAATGCATTCCATCCAGCATAGGCTCACTTATATAATCATTGCGCTCATTACCATAACGTGTGAAGAGAAAACCGCTGAGGAGAGCGACGCTTGTCAGCATAATCGCTAGCGTCGTGCGCGTCGTAGATGGGCGCGATGCTCTTGGTCTGCTCGATGGAATGCGGGCAACACTTACTTTGCGTGCGTTTACATCGCCGTAGAACAGGGCAGCCGCGAAAAAAACGAGGAATGGTAGGGCGAAGAGATAGACGCGCAAGAGCATCTCGCCGCCATAGTCTTGGACCAGGAAGAGCGGAAAAGGTGCAAGTGCGAGGAGTGCATAGGTCAGGTCATGATGCCCGGCGCGAAAACGACGAATTGCTCCTAGCAAGGCGAGCAATATCAGCAGAGCCGTCATGACAAGGCGAAACTTTGCGATAAAGATGTGTCCTACACTTCCCTCGACGCGGCTACTCACATTGGATGCGAATAGACTACCGAATATGCCGAAGCTGCTTGTGACCATTGAGGCGTGGCCCGATAGAAATGAACCTGCCATGAAGACGAGCCATGCGCTAATCATGACTGCCATCAAAATTGGCAACCAGAATGGCTTGCAGCGTCGAAAGATAACGAGCAGGGTCACGCTTACCAACATAAAGAAGGGTGTGAGAGGATGACTTGACACATCGAGTGCAAACAGCGCAATAACAATAGTGAGTAACGCTACACGTTGTGGCCGTGAGCTTTTTCGATTGAGCGCATCGGATATCGTACACCAATCATAGAGCTTTCTTGTGAACGGTGAGAGACGTGCTATGCGTTCGTTGCTACGCGTCGATTTTTGCTGTGGTTGGCTTTGAAACCACGTCAGCAGGATCGCAAGAATCATCAGGTAGAGAAAAAAGTTGAAGCCTTGTGGCGAGTAGTAGTCTTGCCCGATCCAGTTCGTCAGATAGAAGAACAACAATCCAGCCCACACCAATTGCTTGTTACGGGTCGCTGTATTAAAAATCATACAGAGCGGACCGAGGTAGAGTAAATTGAAGAAGACCGGTACCCATGTAGTGTAGCCCAGGATATCGTGATATCCTGCGATAGTCGTCAAAAAGGCTCCGAATATGAAGAAGCTGGGCCAGCTAAAGTAGGTATCGAGCGTGGGATCAACGGTTCCCGTTCTCATGATGAATTCGGTATAGCCTGCGTGTCGATACAGCGTGGCGAAGCGTGTGACGTTCTCCACAAGTGCGGTTACTCCGTAGAGCATAAAAATCAGAAGACCTATATGCAACAAGAGTAATGGAACGGAAATCCTCGGTCTTCGCAAGACAAGCACAAAGCTGATTACGAGGAGAGCAAGTGCGATAAGATTGGAGACTGGCAGGACCGAAACCAGACCTAGATCGTTCATTGCGCGTATCTGGACACTGCGGAGCGAAAACAGCCACAGCAAGAAAGCTCCAATGGGAAGGAGAAGATAGAGAAACGTTCTCTCCTTTACCACCGCCATTTGCATAGTATCGCTACAGGCAACACAAAACGAGGCACCCTCTAATAATTCTCTACCACAATTTGGACATCGTGTCCTGGTAGACGATGGTAGTGTTGCTGCTGATAGCGATTTCATAAGAAACGACCTTGATCTATTAGTTTTACAGGTTTTTATAGCATAGATGCTTTTGATAAAATGCGTGGCACGACAAAGCAGTACAAGCGTCATGTAGCGAGATCTTCCCTACAGACACTTTACGCTTAAATACTTGCTTCAAGCATACCACAGGCTGCGCGATGAAGCGGTATAATAGCCATATTTTCCTGTGTACAATAAAACGCGGACACACTTTACTTTTGCCATTGTTTCCTGTGCCTGAAATTCGTCCACTGGCGATGCAGATATGTAAATGGACCAATCGCCATCCCTTTCAATTCAACTCGTGTTAGCTCCTGCGGATAATTTGTTTGCTTCTTCGTATTCTTGGGCGAGCCAGGACTCAAAACGAAAAAGCAGCCATACGGCACCTTTTTTATCAGGTCGAGCAGCAATACTGGACGCGTCACAACCGCTTTGGTCAAAAAGCCTGTTAGCCCTTGTCCATAGACGTATAGCTGTGTACGAAGTTTTTCATAGGCTTGATGATGAGGATGATACACGATTGCGGATGGTACGTAAACCAGCTTATAGCCACGAAGAATTACCTGGAAGAATGCTTCTATATCCGCACCATGTTCGAGAACGCCGTCAAATCCACGTGTGGAGCGTAGATAGTCCGTGCGAAAGGCCATGCTTGCACCGGAACCTAAGCTACCAGCCGTATATGGGTAAAGCGGGCGATTTGCTGGCCTATTCTCTTTCATGTCATAGACCTGTTGCGTGAAGCCTTTACCAAATCCACCATACTCCTCTAACCAGAACTGTGCCTCGGTCTCCAATTCCAATGGAAGAATGAGACCAGTAGTGCATGCAACATCGTCTCCGACGCTAAACGCCATCATCAGTTCCGTGAGCCAGTGTGTGTCTATCGCTACATCGTCGTCCGCGAATGCCAGGAACTTCCCTTTTGCCGCCAGCATTCCAGTGTTGCGTGCATACGCGGACCCTGGACGGTCCTCTCGCACATAGTGTACCTGCGGCCTATCACTATACTTTTCCGTGATTACCTCTGCTGTTGTGTTATCGCTGGGAGCATTATCGACCACGACAATCTCAAAATTGGGGTAATCCTGCTCCAGGAGATACGATAGGCACGTCTGGATGCGATCAGGACGATTGTGTGTAGGAATGATGACGCTTGCGAAAGGTGCGTTCTCAAGAAATTGTTGTCGCTTCCGCACACAAAGCGGCGTGTTGGCTGAGTGTAGACCTGCAACGTTGAGATGATTGACGACTGGCAAGGAATTGTGTTGTAGATGCTCGTTAATCTCTACATGGAGACTGTCCCAGATGTACGATAAGTACTCTTGAGCTTCCGCTCCCTGCTCTCCAAGCGAAAACTCTACCAGTCCCAGCGGTTGCGCGTGGAGACGCACGAGACAAAGAACGCGTTTGTAGGGAAGCGTTCTATCGTGTCCGCGCTCTGCCGAAAATGCCGAGATGGTTGGTAACGGTTGTGAAAGCTCGACCTCCATGATACGCGTTGGAGTGAACGCGGATATGTCGTTTTGAGCATGGTTATGCGTAAGAGTCTCATGCAGCGCGACATCTTGCTTTACTAGATCGGTATCTATGCTCATTGTTGTTTTCTATCCTTATAGAGCCGTACATAACGCCATAGAGGAGCGAGCGGTCTGGTATAGGCACTCATAGTAGTATGATGATTTTGTCCGGCCAGTAATGTAGCAAATGCTTGTGTATCGGTTGTTGGCTCGACAAGCTGACGTGTCAACGCGAATGCATCGGTGTTTTCTGTTGCCATCGCATATTTGACGGTGCAGGCCGAGGTGTACCCTGCCTTACGGAGAAGCCGTTGCGTCTCGGCTGTGTAGTAGCCATGAGGATAAGCAAAACTGGTGACAGGCTGTCCCAGATGATCCTCCAGGATGCGCTTGCTCAGCGTGACCTCTTCGTTTGCACTTGGACGCGAGAGTAGATCAAGTTGTGGGTGCGTATGACTGTGCGCCCCACATTCTATGCCGCTTGCGTTCATCTCCTGTATTTGTTGCCAGGAGAGCCGAGGGCGATTGTCCTCTCCATAATACTTCGTCTGGTGGCTTGTTTCACCGATATAGGCCGTAGGAATATACATAGTGGCACTGAATTGATATTTTTGCAGGATTGGTAGGGCCGAGGTAAAAAAGTCCGCGAATCCATCATCGAAAGTAATCACAACGGGACGTTTGGGCAGCGTTCCCGCTACTCCCTGCTTTGCGCGTCTCGCGACAAATTGCGTCACGGTGAGCGATGTATAGCCATGATGATGCAGGTAGACCATCTGCTCTGCGAACAGGGAAGGAGGTACTGTGAAAGGCTGGAATGTAGCACTGGCGTCTTCCGCAATACTGTGATACATCAGAATTGGTATTTTTTTCTTTTCATCCTGTATAGACATAACAATGATCCTCTTCTCAAGTGAGTGATTGGTTTTGTTCACTCGAACTCGTCAGGGCTGCATAGGCAGGAAGTGTTTCTGGCAGGTCTGCTATCACAGCGTCGAGCGGTGCAATCGAAGGTGCATCGCCAACAATGGTAACGTTCTTCACAAAGACGCGTCCTACTAGATATCCAAACATCGTCATGACTAAGCCAAGCACAATTGCTAGTACACGTTGCATACGAGCGAATTTGAAGTACCACAGGGCTGCCACTAGATTGCGTACTATTCCCAACGGAAGCGTATGAAGTACATAGTTATATTCAGAGGTCAGGCTATCTTTTGCCCCAACATAACGTGATATCGCGGCCTTTGAGCGACCTTCGGCATAGCAACGCGCTATATAGTAGGAAAGTTTTGTGCGCCTGGGTGAAACTCGATGCGAAACACTGGCGTCGGGCCGATAGAGGAAAACGCGCTGCACCCAATGTTGATGTGCGCGAATGCATAGCTCTGTCTCTTCACAGCCCAGTGGCAATGTGCCAACGCGCCCTATATCGGTCCGAAAACCGCCCACTTTGTCGAAAACTTCCCGCCGAAACGCCATGTTCGCGCCGATTGGATTACGGATGATGGTCGTACTTCGTGGCATCCCTCGGTATGTGCAGCCAACCACCCAGTAGAATTCTTCGGGTAGCCAATCCGGCTTGCAGCCTTCCAGCCAGAGCGGAAGAATAGTACCGCCAACGCCGAGTACGGCCTTGTTACGAAAACACTCGCTGATTGCTTGTAGCCAGGAAGGAGCCGCCATAGCATCGTCATCCAGGAAGGCGAGAAAGTGCCCTTTGGCGACAAGAATACCACTATTGCGTGCCCCGGAAAGTCCCCGCGCCTGCCTGTTTTCGATCACCGTTATCGCTGGTAAAGCCTGTTTGACGCGTGTGTATAACAAACGATTGTGGTCAATTACAAGAATGATTTCAGTCGGTAGAAGCGTCTGCTGCTGCACGGATGCGACCGCAGCGAGGAGGTCGTCATAGCGTTCTTCCGTATAAGCACAGATAAGGACTGAAATGTCAGCAGTATCTAGCGGTGACATAGCAATAATCTCTTTTCAAGAATGCAAACAAGAACTAGATGATAATAGCCCTCTCATTGTTAAAAGGCACATCCTCGGTCTTTAGCACTAAGACGGGCACAGGCACTTTCTCTTTTGAACGCGACAATGCAGGATTATTCCGGCGTCTCTCGCGCAGAATTGTTTTCAATACACGCCAACCATCGCGGATTGCTCGCAGGTTGCTGGTACCGAAGATGCGGCGACGCTCAAAACTTGGCACCTCGACGATTTTCAATCCCGCTTTGTGTGTGCGGAGATTGAGTAGCGTCTCGACCTCGAAGCCATCACAGTCAATCTCTATCTTGTCCAAACAATGTTTCCAGAAGGCATTATAGCCATAACAAAGGTCGCTAAAGTGTGTCTGGAAAAGCAGGTTGACGATGATACTCAATCCATAATTTCCTACGCTGCGAATCATCGTGATGTCGTCGCTGCCGCCCCCCTTTACGAAGCGTGAGCCTTTCGCAAGATCGCAACCCTGCAGTAGTGCATCGACAAACCTCGGTATTTCTGCCGGATCGGACGAGCCATCTGCGTCGAGCATAACGATAATGTCTCCTGTACAGGCGGCGAAACCCTCGCCCAACGCGTTGCCCTTCCCCCGACGTGTCTGCTGCACAACGCGAATTGAAGGCAGTATTTGTTGTGCAACGGCAACAGTATTATCCGTAGAGAAGCCATCAACCAGCACCACCTCGTTTACTATCGCAGGCATATATGGTAGAACATGATAGAGATTCGGTTCCTCATTGAGCGTTGGTATGACAACGCTTACACGTGGACGCTGTACTTGCATAAGAATTATTTGCCTCATTCCTGAATATATATTTGAAATGTCTTGAATACCTTCATTATTTATTTTTGAGTTTTCCCAACATTATCAAGACTGATACGCAATTGTTGACCTAATTCGCGATAATATTCTGTTCGACAGGTTATATGATTGCCTGGGATAATATGTTTCTCCAACTCAACTCCGCGTCCAAGGTGAAGACCCACCTCCTGAGTTGAGGTATCTTCGCTATCCCAAAGGAGGGTGAGCTTGCTCCGATAGCCGGAAGGTACATAGCTAGCTGCTGCCCATGTAAACATGCCTACATAGTCGAGTCGTAGTACCTCGATGGGCGGCAAAAGGCGATTAAAGCGTGTATCGACTCTATTCAAATGTGCAAAATCTTGTATCTTCTGTTGGCGCGAAGGTTGAAAATGCTTATAGAGATGTCGTAGGCGCAAAAACAGATGAATTTGTTGCTCCTCGCGAATACCTAGTAGCGTGCCTGCATAGCGAAACAATGTGTGTGCAATTCTGGCACGCGCTGTTGTATAACTGAAGTCAATGAGTACAAGCAGATCAACTTTTTCGCCGCGCTCTTGCAGCATACGTGCCATTTCATAGGCTACAAGTGCCCCATTACAGAATCCTCCTAGCAGGTATGGACCTTCTGGCTGGACGCTACGCATCATATCCAGGTGAGCCTGTACCATCTCCTGAAAACTTGGTGGCACTCGCAAACCGTCGAATGTGTAGGGTTCCAACACATAGAACGGCTGATCTTGCCCAAGTTCGGACACCATGCGTGAGCAGTAGAAGGCGGTATTTGTCCAGTCACCATGCAGGTAAAAGAAGGGTCGCCGTGCGCCGTTTCCCTGGATCGTCTCTAATGGTGTGCGTGTAAACGTTGCTTCGACCTCTCGCTCCATGACTTGTGCGAGGTACTCTATCGTTGCCGCTGTATAAAATGTCGCGAGCGGCAATTTTTTGCCAAAGACCTGCTCGATGCGGCTAAATAAGCGCATAGCAAGCAGCGAATCCCCACCCAACTCGAAGAAGTCGTCGCTTATCCCAACCGGGCGTATAGCTAGCAGTTCTTCCCATATGGTGGCAAGTTGCTGCTGCACTTGTGAAGATGGCGCAACGAAATGGTCTAACGTCCTATCTATCGAAGGCTCTGGTAGTGCGTGCCGATCAATCTTGCCATTGGGAGTCAATGGAAATGCATCAAGCTGTATCAATGTAGCAGGCACCATATACTCCGGCAACTTTTCTTTGAGGAAGGCACGTATGCGTTGGATATCGGGAGCATGCTGGTGTTCGGGGATAAAGTATGCTGCCAACGTTTTGTGACCCGTTGCCCGTTCATGTGCTACCACTACGACCTCTCGAATACCTGTATAGTTTTTAAGAACAGACTCGATTTCGCCAGGCTCGACTCGAAAGCCGCGAATCTTCACCTGATAGTCGGTCCTTCCAATAAAGTCGAGCGTCCCGTCGGGCAATTCGCGCACAAGGTCGCCCGTTTTATAGAGCCGCGCACGTTCGTCTTGACTAAATGGGTCGAGCACAAAGCGTTCCGCCGTTAGCTCTGGACGATGCAGGTACCCTCGTGCCAGCAGGGGTCCACCAATGTACAGTTCGCCAGAGTCTCCACGCATAACAGGGTTGCCCTGTTCGTCTAAGATGTGTAGTGTTCGCGCACCAAGCGCACGACCAATAGGAACTCTTTCAAATCTTTCTTCGTGTGGGAGGATATCGAACATGGTTGCCGATATTGTCGTCTCCGTTGGCCCATAGGCATTGAGAAGACGGACCGCATGCATGGGTAACTGCTGCCAGAGTTGAACATAATGCGGAAGTAGGCGGTCTCCACCAATTATTACAAGACGCAACGAACTCAATGCAATCTTTTTCGACTCGTTGACCCAATCGTAGACCATCTGTTGCCAGTATGCTGTAGGAAGAATCATCACAGTCAAACGATAATCCAGAATCTTTTGATACATCTCTGTTGATGTCCACACTTGGGGGCCGCGTAAAACCAGTGTTGCTCCTGTAATGAGAGTAGAAAAGATTTGTTCTAGCGCAGTATCAAATGTGAGGGTGCTGAACTGTAGCACGCGATCACTTGCCGTCAATTGCAAATGTTTTTGAACAGTAAGGCAGTGTTGCGCGATTGCGCCATGAGGAATAATCACCCCCTTGGGTTGTCCTGTAGAGCCGGAGGTGTAGATGACGTAGGCGGCATTCTCTCCATCAATCTCGCATGGAGGATTACTAGATGGCAACTCAGCGGCGTTGTCTATGTCTACACAAACAACCTGTGCGTTATGCTCAGGGAGATGCCCAAGTAAGCGTTCCTGTGTTAACAAAATCGTAACCTGACTGTCATTGAATATGAATGCCAGTCGCTCCTGTGGATGAGTGGGATCGAGCGGTACAAAGGCTCCTCCAGCCTTCATGGTAGCCAAAAGTGCCACAATCATGTCGAGAGAGCGTTCCACGTAGATGCCTACGAGCGTCTCTGCCCCTACACCTAGCCTTCGTAACCTATAGGCTACACGATTCGCGCGTGTGTTTAACTCTTGATAGGTCAATCGTGCGTCATCGCACAAGACAGCTATCGCCGCTGGTGTTTGCTCAACCTGAGACTCGAAAAGATGCTGAATAGAGGTATTGAATAGGTCTTGACACTGCTCTGTCTCTACATGTGCTATCGTGTTCGACATAATTTGGTGATCCTCATGTAGCATAGCAAACTTACGTTGGTTGCTATGTAGTTGCCCTATATATTTTTTATTTAAAGCTCTGCATATTTCGATATATTGAATAAAATGAAGATTTATTCCCCACAACTTTTCCCATTATTATTTCTTTTCATTTCTAAAAAAGAAGACGTTGTACGATTTGAATATTCGTGTAGGGCTTTTACCTTCATATACTGAAAAGTGTATCAGATAAGCAAGCAATTTGTAAGAATAAAGAAGAGAGTAGTACTTCTTAGCCGCGCCTCTTATAGAAGTGGAACGTCGTCTCTAGCAAATAAATCTCTCCTAGAATTAGAAAATACTACAGAGGGCTGGGGTAAGTCAATTTTCAGCGTTAAGAATACTGGTAAGTACTAGTTATGGGGGGTATTTTAGAAGTCGTTAAATATGAGATTCTCTACATGACAGGGTAGCATTGTCTTTGCGTGAGATGGTATACTGGACAAAGGTAGAGTCTGCACACTCTACTCAACAGGCATTCCTCCGTATCAGTGTGCTATTCGGATAACCAACGTTAGGTCATCTACATGGAATAGCTGGGCGTCTATCTCTATGAAGCGCAGTGATTTGCGCGTCAATTACTGTTGGAGGTGTATAGTGATTCCTGGTTCCTTCGATTATGTTGTAGCAAACAGCATCCCAGAAGCTGTTGCCTTGCTGGAACAACATGGCAGCGAGGCCAAAATTCTTGCTGGCGGCCACAGTCTCATCCCCGTCTTGCGGTTTCGCCTGGCAAACCCGTCCATTTTGATCGATATCAATCGTATCAAAAACCTGGAATACATTCAGGAAACAGATGGGACATTGCATATTGGGGCACTTACGCGCGAGGGGGAGTTGGACAACTCACCTCTAATTCGCCAGCGTTATCCCATTCTCCTTGATACATCCACTAGTATCGCCGATCCTGTAGTGCGTAATTGGGCAACGGTTGGTGGCAACCTTGTACACGCCGATCCCGCGAACGATCATCCCGCAACAATGCTGGCACTTGGTGCAAGCGTAGTCGCTGAGGGACCACACGGTGAACGTGTCATTCCCATTGCGGAGTTTTTCACCGATTCGGCCTTTGAAACCACGCTTCAGCCGAACGAAGTACTCACTGAGATACGCATTCCCGCGCCTTCCGAGAGCAGTGGCGGAGCTTATGTAAAGCTTAAGCGCAAAGTAGGCGACTATGCGATTGTAGGCATTGCTGTATATCTCACATTTGGTGGTGCTGGTCAAGTATCGCTCGATGGGCAAGGACGTATGACGATGGAGAGTAGCGCGCTTGTCACCCATGCTGGCATCGGCTTGACAAATGTTGGCTCACATCCCATCGAGGCAGAAGCGGCAGAGCAGTTCTTACGTGGCAAATCACTCGATGAGGCTACTATTCATCAGGCCGCTGATCTCGTCGCCACCGCCTCCGAACCCGTAAGTGACTCTCGTGGACCTGCCGAATACAAACGTGCTATGGTGCGTACACTTTGTGTGCGTGCGTTAAAGATAGCGTTAGCCCGCGCAACAGGAGGGGAATAAGATGAGTAAACATGCTATTCATGTGACTATCAATGGAATAGCCTACGAAGAAACCGTTGATTCCCGTACTCTGCTTGTACATTGGATTCGCGATGGCTTGCGGCTCACAGGCACACATATTGGTTGTGACACCTCTGCCTGCGGTGCCTGTACTGTTCTCGTCGATGGCAAGGCCACGAAATCCTGTACCATGTTCGCGGTGCAGGCCGATGGACGCGAAATTATGACCGTCGAGGGCCTGGAACAGAACGACAAGCTTCATCCTATACAAGAGGGCTTTCACGAAGAACACGCCTTGCAGTGTGGCTATTGCACTCCTGGTATGATGATAGCGAGCATTGCCCTGTTGCAGCGTAACCCGCATCCCACTGAGCAGGAAATTCGCGTCGGTATCTCCGGCAATCTCTGTCGTTGTACAGGATATGTGAATATTATCAAAGCGGTTCAATATGCCGCAGAAAAAATGCAAGGCTCGGCAGAGCTTGTTGCCACTGGCGCACAGGGAGGCGAATAATGTCAACTGAAGTACACAACAAGTACGGTCTCGGCGAACCAGTCAAGCGTAAAGAAGATGCCCGTTTTATCCGTGGTCAGGGCAACTATGTCGATGATGTACAACTCCCTGGCATGCTCTATGGTGACATTGTACGAAGTCCCTACGCGCATGCGCTTATCAAGAATGTTGATATCAGCGAAGCGATGAAGGTACCAGGAGTAGTCGCTGTCATCACAGGTAAAGACCTCGATGCTGCCGGTCTTGCCTGGATGCCCACGCTTTCTGCTGACATGGAGGCAGTCTTAGCCCTTGACCGTGTGCATTTTCAGATGCAAGAAGTCGCTTTCGTCGTCGCTACCAGTCGCTATGCCGCTGCCGACGGTGTTGAAGCTGTTGATGTTGATTACGAACCATTAAAAGTTGTTATAGACCCCAAAAAAGCTCTTGATGCAGATGCGCCGTTGCTGCGTCCCGACAAAAAAGACAAGCAACCCACGAACCAGATTTATCACTGGGAAACGGGTGATCGTTCAGGGACCGACGACGCCTTTGTGCAGGCTGAGGCGAACGGTGTGGTTATCAAGCAGGATATGTATATCCCGCGTATTCACCCCGCACCTATTGAAACATGTGGCTGTGTTGCTGACTACCACAAGGGAACACAAAAGCTGACTATCTGGCTCACCTCACAGGCACCCCATGCTCACCGCACACTCTTTGCCATTGTTGCTGGTCTGCCCGAACACCGTATTCGTGTCATCTCCCCCGATGTTGGTGGTGGTTTTGGCAACAAGGTGCCGATCTATCCCGGTTATGTCTGTGCGGTTGTGGCCTCGCTGAAAACAGGCAAGCCTGTCAAATGGATTGAAGACCGTTCTGAGAACATTGGCAGTACTGGTTTTGCGCGTGACTATCATATTCACGCGGAACTTGCAGCGAGTAAAGATGGTACGGTCAACGCGCTGCGTGTGCATACACTAGCAGACCATGGAGCCTTTGACGGTGCTGCACAACCCACAAAGTTTCCTGCTGGCCTGTTCCACATCTGTACAGGGTCCTATGATTTTAAACACGCCTTTGTAGATGTCGATGCCGTACACACCAACAAAGCTCCTGGTGGTATTGCGTATCGTTGCTCGTTCCGTGTCACTGAGGCATCATACTTAATTGAGCGTATGATGGATACACTCGCGCACGATATCGGCAAGGACCCAGCAGAGTTACGCTTGCAAAACTTTATTCAGCCCGAAGCGTTTCCTTATCGCTCAGCCCTTGATTGGACCTTTGATAGTGGCAACTATGAAGGGTCGTTGCGTCTGGCAATGAAAAACGTAGACTACGAGGGGCTACGCCGTGAGCAGCTAGAGAAGCGAGCGCGTGGCGAATTGATGGGCATTGGCATCTCGACCTTCACCGAGATTGTGGGTGCTGGTCCGGGCAAGCACTTCGATATCGCGGGCATTCAGATGTTCGACAGTTGTGAGATACGTGTGCATCCAACAGGCAAGGCTCTGGCACGCATTGGCGCACAAACGCAGGGTCAGGGGCACGAAACCACCTTTGCCCAAATTATCGGGGCTGAGTTAGGCATGTCGCCCGATGATATTGACGTTGAACACGGCGATACCGATACTGCGCCTTATGGTCTTGGCACATATGCGAGTCGTAGTACGCCTGTCGCGGGTGCAGCGACAGCGTTGGCGGCTCGAAAAGTGCGTGACAAGGCGAAAAAGATTGCCGCTTATCTGCTGGAGGTTGGTGAAGAAGACCTTGAGTGGGAGCCTGGACGCTTCTTTGTCAAAGGTGCCCCCGCTAAGGGCAAGACCATCCAGGAACTCGCGTTCGCGGCCTACACGAATTGTCCGCCCTACCTGGAGCCTGGATTGGAGGCGGTCAACTACTACGACCCGCCCAACTTGACCTATCCATTTGGGGCCTACATCTGTATAGTGGATATTGATCGCGGCACAGGGCAGGTGCATATTCGTCGTTTCATGGCGGTGGACGACTGTGGGACCGTCATCAATCCTATGGTGGTCGAGGGACAGGTACATGGCGGCTTAACGCAAGGGCTAGCACCAGCCATGTACGAAGAGCTTTCGTTTGACGCGGATGGCAACATTCAGGGCGGAAACTTCCAGGATTATCTCATTCCCACGTCGATGGAGACACCGAATTGGGAGATTGATAGAACTGTCACGCCTTCGCCACATCACCCTATCGGTGCCAAAGGTATCGGTGAATCACCAACGGTTGGTGCGCCACAGGCGATTGTGAGCCCATTGTACAAAATGTGTCCTTCCTAACAGCTCTTTATGGATATCAAATTCCTCTGCTATTTTAAGATTTTCCTGACTTAACTTGTAAGTTGTTGGATCAACCTCACGCATAGTCAAGTATTGCTTTCTTCGGGTCAACCCTCCATCAAGCGTTTTATTCAATTCATGCGCCCTATCAAGTATCGCTCTCCAATCTCGACTGGGTAAAGCATCCAATAAAGCTTGTGGGTGTGCAGTAGCATACATCTCTCTTAACGTCTGCTCTTCCTCTGGCGTCCATTGTAGTGAGGCGTGGTACGGATTCCAGATTATTCCTATATCTTCGGGGAATGCCTTCCACTCGATGATTATTTTCCAGAAGTGAGATGATAGACGCTCAAGAGAGACGCCTTTTACCAGAAGTGCCACAAGAGATTGACGGTCTTCTAGTGGGTACTTATCCCAATACTTCCCCATGAGTTCAATTAAGTCTTTGTATCGTATATATGCCTCTGTAGGTGTTTCTACTTTAAGTTCTTCTTGTAACTTTTTCCTCCTTTTGATGAGCTTGCTACGCTCTGCTACATAATCGTCTCGGTCATCAGCTTCTAATTTAGGTGATTGAAGTGTCAGGAATATCCCGTCTATACGCTCTGTTATTTGACTAATAAGTTCTTGTATGTTCTTTCTACGCTCCTGCTCCTGTTCTTCCTCCTCTGGCTCGGCTACTTTTTGTTCGTAGTTCTCGAAAAGTGTGGTATCTCGTAGCTTTTCTGTAATTTTTTGCACAAAAACGCTTTCTATCACCTTTATACTTATGGAGCCTATGGTCGTTCTGCTCATGCCTTGTTGTTCAACGATTTGAAAAACATCTTTGCCATTTCTCTTAGTAAGGTACCTCTTAACGCCTTCTGGACTGGCTGGATATAATACACCGTGTACTACCGAAGGTGTTTCAGTATAGTTATTCCTGGTAAATGCTTCCTCTCTTGCATCTAAATGTTCCTGAGCAAATTCAAAAAGGTCTTGTGGTACAATAGGCAAGTGGTTATTTTTAATATAATCACTGTCATACTTCCACTCACCTATGTACACACGATTTCTCAATATGCGTTTAACGCCTGTTTCGGACAAACGGTAGCCTATAGGTTTCGGCTTGCCTTCTTTGTCTAATTCTGTACCGTAAGCATATTCTAAATTGGTCGTAAAAAGCTTATCTTTTTTAACCAATGCTTCCTCTAGGGGAAAAACATAAGCAAGCATGTCAAGTTTGTTTATAAGAGCACCTAGTATTCCCCCACAGTCGTGAAACCATATGAAAATCTCTAGGACTCTTTGGCTGTGTGGCGAATAGGGCTTGATTTTCTTGTAGGTTAAGCTGTCCTTATCCTTGTCGGCTATATATCCAACAGCTATAACACCACCTGTATAAAGCCCTTTACTTTGTGCGCGGTCCCTATGTTCCTGGGCACGAATAAGAATTTGACTTTCGTAGAACTCCCAAGAACGGTCAACTTCTTCTTGGAACCATTTTTGATGTCGTGGTAAACGAAGGTCATAAGTCATCCTGTCCGTGATGACTAAGCAGTCCGCATCTTTACAGATTTTGATAAACCAATTTGAATCAATGCGGTCCTCATCTCGAAATAAGCGGTCAACCTCACTCGCACGAACAGTTCGGATGCGCTTTTCTCGGATATCGGCTATCATCTGATTCATTGCTTCACGGTCTTCAATAGGACGTGCTGCTGACCGTCCCATGTCTTGGTCATATATCTTTATAAGCTCTTTTATCCAACCACGCTTTAGAAGGTCTTCTACAGCATCCAGCGTTTGTTTTTGGAATGATTGCAGGTTATTCTTAACTTGCTTCATTGTTGATTGTCTTGGGTACAGTCCTACAGGTTCGTCTATGCGTGGCTCTGGTATCTGCCATTCCTGCTTGTACAATTCCCATCGTTTCGGTTTTCTTTCCTTGCTGGTTGTCATGTTCTTCTTGCTCCTTTTCGATGTGCTGTGTGTATCTTGAAAATCGAGATAATAGCTTACATATACTTTGTATGTCTCGCTCGTTCATCTGATGGACTCCTGCTCTTTGAAAGACTTCACCCTTTGGAGTTTTCAGTATAGCAAGAGTACGATTTATAGTCTAATCAAATGTTCTCATTCTATACATAATTCACATGTATCAAGATGCCGCTTGTGGCGCGTAACGAGAGGCATGATACATATGCTGTATGCAGTTGATGCTCACTTCTTTCCTCTCGGATTCTCCATACTTCCACCCGTTCAAAATTCGTTCTCCCTGGGGATACTTCCCCACAAGGTACGCTCATAGACTAGTTTCACTGTCTGTTTCCATTCGCGGCGTAGTAGCTGTATTTGGTGGTCGCTTGCCTGGGCGTACCATTGTGACGCGTCGAGTTCAGGCTCGGAGCGGTGTAAATCGTCCAGCACTTCCAGTACACACTTGAACGGGACAAACGGGTCGAGGTTTACCCCCATACGTCTAAGCTGAACCCTTGCGGCTCCTAATGCGAGGCGTCGTTGCTCTGCCTTTGTCATGACTGCTACTCCTTTCTGCGAACACGCTGCACGTCCCCCACCGTTCCCCCCCCCCATTTTTTTTGCCTCAAATTTTCGGCACAAGCCGTACATCATATGCGGTGGGTCCTACGGAAAGGCGGGTCCTGAACCAATTTTTAGCGTAGCGTGAAGAAAATTGGTTCAGGTGCCTTGTAGTGGGTGCCGCATATGATAGGCTGTGTGTCCGAAATATTTGAAGAGCAAAAAACTTTGCATCATCGGCTTTGCCGTACCTCCTTATACCTGTAAGAAAAGCAGGTGAATTTGTTGTCTATCGGTGGGTAGCGTTGTGCTATTTTTGAGGGTGATCGCCACGCTCTGAACTCCTGCCATGCGTAACAATGTCGCGGTTGCTCTGTCTTTGCTCATCCCTGCTATCATGGCTTTGATACTCGTCTGCTGCTCCTGAGTAAATGGATACGCCCACAAGCTGACACCTGTTATCTCTAGGCCGTGATTGGTTGGAAGTGCCTGAGTGATACGTACTCCTGTGGTCGTGTATCCTCTCCCTAGTCGTTGCTCGGCGTCCTGGGTAGCTTTTTGTGTGGTAAGGGTGGTCACGGCTTGGGTGTTGTACGTCATACCTGTACAGGTTTCATTGATGATAACGTGTACTTGTGTGGCTTCTTCTCCTGGCTGATGGTCGGGGGTCACGTTCGATGTACAAGAGAGTGGCGTGAGAAGCGTTTCTGATGGTGGTACTTGGGTTTGTAACGCTGCTTGGACGCTCTGCTCTAGGCTCGTTTTGATAGTATTGACAACACTCTTGATATCCTGTTGCGTAACGCTCTGATAGGTTTTGGCGTCCTGTCCACCGTGAAACGTTCCATTTGCCACAAACACGTTCAGGCGGCAACATGCGCCGTAGAGGTCCCCTGCTCTGATGTTGCCTTGTGGTCCTGGTGTTACCGCATGGCCTAGAATAGTTGTTTGTCCTTCGGTTGGCATGATGGCGGCTGGTATAATGGCGTCTTGGTCCGTGATGACCTGTATTCCGTCTGCTCCTGCTAGCATCGTTCCTGCGTTCACCGTCTGCACGTAGGGGGCGGCGTTGTAGAACGTGATGGAACCGTGTGCCGCTTTTGGAGCTTGGCGTGTCGTGCCTGTGGTGGGAACGGTCTTCTGCTCACTCATCGTGATGGCTGGTAGGCTTCGTCCTGGTACTTGGTTTTTCATCGGGTCGGCGGTTCCGTTCGTGACAACCTGTAGGGTACTGGTCGTGGTAATGTGCTGCGATGCTGCCACAATGGTCACGGTTGCCAATGGAGTGAACAAGGGAAGGATGACTGCATACGTTATCCCTGCAAGGATACCAACAAGAGAGATGAGACACACGAGAAGAATGAGAGGTCGTCTTCGTCGCTGTCGTGTGACGTGCGGTTCTGTGACGTGGATGCTTTGCGGTTGCTCGGTGGGTACGGGCGTATTGGCTTCGTCAAGGGTACTCTCAACAGTAGGGGGAGTCTCTTGCTCTTCGTCCTCCTCGTCCATCTCAATATAGATGTTGAGCGTCCGTCGTGGCTGGTCGCTCTGTGGCTCGGTGTCGCTGAGTTGGTAGATATGCGTTAACAGGTCGGATAGTTCGCGCTCTTGCTGTTCATGCATCGGGTTTCCCTCTCGTTTCGTCTCTGTTCGGACGCAATGCTCTGGAGAATGGGGAAGCGTTTACCACTTCCCCTTGACAATGTTAGGCGGTGGTTGCTTTGGTCGGACGCGCTGGCACATCATAAACCACATAATCTATGATGCCTGGGTCGGCTTTCAGTTGCTTGTCTTGAAAATCGACGGGAACAAGTTGATTCCAGTGCGTGAGAATGAACCCATCACTCTCTTTACTGGTATAGCCGTACAGGATAACCTTTGCCTCTTCGTTCCAGTCTTCAAACGCTTCAAGTAACGGTTGTAGTTCCCTGCGTTGACACAGAATCAATACTGCTTGCATGACATCCTCTTTCTACATGTTGATGTGTTCATTGGCGTTGGGTGGTCGGAACGTTCCGTTGTCATTGATGTAGACATACTTCGCGTTTTCCACACTGAGGATCAAGTCAGGCTTTCCGTCCCCGTTCACATCCTTGAAACTCACGGTGACGATATCTTGGTCGCTGTCTTGCCCTGTCAGCAATGGACCAAGATACACTTTTGCTTTGGTGGCGTCTCCCCCTGGAAACTCAATCACTTCGACACGATGATTGAGGTTGAGGGCGATAAAATGACTCGACGTTTGAGCATCGTTATGTCCAACTCTGGCATCACATTGGTAGGTACGTGGGTGTCCATAGCGGAGATCGTCCTGAGAGCTTTGCCACCAATTGAGCGCAATGGTTCCCACTAGCCACAGGATGAGCATTGCAACCATGCCGACACCAAGATACACAAGCCAATGAAAACGAGTTTTGCGTACATGGTGACGTGGTAAACGTTCCGTCTCTGGCTCGTCGTCGTCTGGTTCTGGCTCTGGTTGGCGTACTGGACGTGGTGCCTGCTGTTGGGTGGTTGTTTGCCGTTGAGTGGTTGTTTGCGATTGGCGTGATGTAGGTCCCTGTGAACTTCTGCGACGAACGTACACATTGACGCTATCATAGCGGTTTGGTTGGCGTACCTGTTGCTGGCTGGTGCGCGTGACCGTTCGTTGTGCTGCTGGTGGCGGTACGTCGGTGTTTTGCTGATAGCGTTTTGTGCTACTTGGCTGACGTGTAGGATAGAGCGTATCGTCGTCTAGTTGCTCGTCATACCCTGTTGTCACACGTTGGTTGTGGGGACGAACAGGAGTAAACGTGATAGGGGTTGATTCACTGCCTGCCCATTGGTTACGCTGTTCGGTGGTCATACCTGCACCTCTGCATTCTTGTGTGTTTGACAGACGATAGGGTACGCGTGAACCTGTGGGACTTGGAGACGATTGTCATTGAGGCAATTGGGGCAATAGACCACCATTCCACACACGAAGCAGACGGTTTCACTTGGGCGAAATGTCGCGGTAGTGGTATGATGTCCCTTCTTGCATTGCCCTAGTGCTTTTGTTCTTGCAGTTGCTCGTTGCTCGGCGGCGGTAGGACGTTTACGGGTGGTTGTCCATTTGCGTGTGTTCATCGTTCCCACCCCCCTTGTAAAGTTCTGCCCATCACATAGTCGGTTGCCTCGTTGGGCGTCAGTAATCCATCATTGACCGCTTGGGCAATGGGCGCGATGTTGTCGAGGTCTTCATGACAGGGACAATCAGGATTGGTCAGACAAAACGGATGCTTGTCCGTATGGTCTTTGGAGTCTACAGGGATAACAGGAATGAAGTTATCGCCGTAATGGTGCATCGTACCACTCATGCGTTCACCTCTTCTGTAGCGGCTGCGACAAGCGTGGGAAGAATGACAGAGGACGTTTTCCCCCCTTCTAACAAGGCGGCGGTCCATCCTGCAAGATAGCCAGCGTTGTAGCGTCCAGAGTGACGAACGCTGGTTATGACACCGACATAGAACGCATAAATGTCCATCTCGCTCAGCGTCTTGGTACGATAGTCAAGTTTGTATTTGAGGTAGCCTACTTGATAGGCGTGTGCAAACTCATCATCACTCACAACAATGATGGTATTGCCTATGTGTTGCTGGAACATGGTCTAGCCTTTCGTATTTGACTCGTCGGCATCCCATGATGGTAGAATGACATGGGGCCGTGTCTGACTTCATAAAGGTTTGGGTGTCGGTCCTATCGGCTAGCCTTATGGTTCAAATAAGGCTAGTTTTTTACTGCCTCCTTCCTATACTTACCGTATAAATCTACTAGGTAGTAGCATAATCTAATTATAACCTGCAATGACTAGTTTTGTCTAGTCAGTATTGACCGTTTCCTAGCGTAAGCGTATAATAGTTCAAAAGTCTAGGAGATAATAGATATGGATGAACAACCACTAACTATACGTGATGTCATGGATGAGATAGGGGTAAGTGAGAAGACGGTTAGACGTTGGATATATAATAAAGAGTTAGAAGCTACCAAAGATATGTTTGGTCATTATAAAATAACAAGGGAAGCTCTTAATAATTTTGTAAAACATCGACAAGAACGGTATAACGAGCCAAAAGAAGAATAGCCCAATCAGAGTAAACAAAAACACCTTATGCATTTACAAGGTGTTTTTTTTGTTCGAGTTGACTCAAAAATGGCTAGGGTACTATTTTTCAATACTAACGTTCAAAGTCAATAGTATCATCTCTGAGAGGTATCTCTGGTTCCGTTGTGGCTTGCTCAAATGGTGATGCTTCTCGCTCTGGACCGTCTAAAAACTTGGTATCATTATCAATAATAGACTTATCTTCATCAATGATACCTCTCTGCATCAGGTCTTCTATATACTCATAGGGTAGCTCTAGGTCCTGCGGTTCAATCGGTGGCATATCGAGGTCTTGTGGTTCTACGAGTTCAGATAAGGGAATGTTTGCCAGTTCTTCAAGGCTGGTTTCTTCTGGTGGTATTTGACTACTCATTGCTCATCTTCTTCCTTGTGTTTGGGAAGCAATTCACGTTTCGCTTTTTCTTTGGCATCCTCAAATGCTTCTAAGGCAAATGTCGAGCCATACGCTTTTGCAAGCAGTGAGTAGGATAACCTGCGTCCTATGCCAGCGTTGCGAATCGCATTCACGGTTAAGGCTGCTATTCGGTCAAATCCCTTCCGAAGAGACGTATTCTGCTCCTCCATTTCTTGCTGTCTATCATCACGCACATTTCTTCTATGCTCTGCCAGAGCTTGACGAACTTCTTTTCGTATGAGTTCCTGAAGAACGGGTAACGATTGCTGTTCAATGACTTCGCCTTGTTCTCTGGCTCGTTCTTGCCGTATCAAATCAGCAATCACGATGTTCATTCCTGGCTTATTCTCACGTTTCTTTTTGTCTTCAACGTAATCTCTTAACTCTTTTGGTATCCACACATTTAATTGTACAGGTTGCTCATCAGGCATTTCTTACCCTCTCTCTTCCCAATGTTGAGTACATAGGGGCTATGTACTCAAAAAATCCTTACATACACCATATAGTTTCTCGTTCCGCTTGACAAGCGGAACGACAAGAACGGTACAAAGACAATATGTAATGTGGGGGTGCCTTTATCTTGCACTACCCGCACGCTTGCGCGGTGTCCTACCGTGGGGCATTGAGTCGTTACGGGCAACGCTGAAATGGTTGGCGTCTGCTGTTGGCATAAAAAGATGTTGGGGAACAAAGAAACGCGAGGGGAATGGCAAAGGCGAACGGAGTTAAGTAGGAGGCAGCTCAGCGTTCACCTTTTGAACTGGGCTGACACGAACAATTTTAACATATTCATCAGCGAAGAGCAAGAGCGCATTTTTGTGTTCTTCTCACTCTGGTCTATCTTTTTCGGTACAGACCGTATATGATAGGAAAGAAACATTCGGAGAAGCAAGAGGTACGTATTGATACATGGAGAAAGAACAACAACTCCTTTCATTGGTGAACATGATCGCGTCAGAACTTGGATACACGATGAAGTGGGTACAACTTCCAAATATGGAAGTGAAAGAAATCTTTGTGTTAGAGCGTGAGAATAGTCATTTTTATAGCTTTCTAGGGGAAACAAGGTTCAGGTAGCATTACAGTGGCTTCGTCAGCAAGTCTAGCCTAATTGCCCTTGCACTACCCGCACGCATACGTGGTATCCTGTCGTTGAGGTGCTGATATGTTCGGGGTTGTTGACAAGGTTCTCTCGTTTTTGATGGATGCTTCACACAATAGCAGAGAGATGTACAGAAGTTAGGAACACATTGGCAGCATCCAAGCTCAAGTTGGACCTATGCTTCACTCCAACAGGCCATCTGTCAGAGATCGCTGCCCTCGACATGCAGGAAGTTGCTTTACCAAGTCATGGCTCATGAAACGATCTCGTTCGACTATGCGTGTTCCCCTGTAGAAGCAAGAAGAGCATGACAACAGCAGCGGCAACGAGGTGATTTCTATGAATGACCAGAAGGCAACACAACACAGGAACGACGGGAGCTTGACTGCTGGCGACCATCAGAAAGCACCCATTTCTCCCTCGTCAAGACAACGCAGATGGCTCTCCATTCTCCTGCTTAGTCTCGCGATGTGCGGACTTGTCATTGTACTCCTTGTGAGCCTTGACTTCCCGCGTTTCGGTCTTGCCGTCCTCACGTGGCTCCCAGCAATCAGCTGGTTGGGGGTCATGTTGGGACTCACAGAAGTTCTGATCCTCCAAAGGCGGCAGGACCATCAGGTAGCGCACCATATGCAGGCACACGCGGAGGTCACAGCACCAATGCAGCAGAACGTGACGAGGCTTCTTGCGTTGGTCGAGGAACTGCATCGGGACCCCTCTCGTTATGAAGATCCCCTGCATCACAAGAGAGAAGAAGCGGAGCAGTGAGTCGAGCGGGGATACTCTTGCCCCTGTGTTTCTGAACCATCTGGTGGAGTAGGGGCGTGCCTACTGTCGCCTGGAAAGCAATGATGCTCCACGCGGCAAGAAGCCCGTTCGCTGAAAGAACGAACGGGCTTCTTGCCGCGTGGAAAGATGGGCTACATTATTCCTCGGCGGCGTCCTTGCAGGTCATTCCACACGTCTACCACATTGATTCTTCCCTCAACCACACCGCCAATGAACCACCCAATCAAGGCAAGGATGCCTGTGAGAACGGCGGCTCCGAAACCAAGCGACATCCAGACGATGCCTAACACTAAGCCAACGACTATACCAATCACTCTTGCTGACATAGGTGTATCTTCCTCCTTTGCTTAGCGCACGCGCCTTCGTGCATGGTGTTCTAATGGTTCGATTTGAGTTGCCACCTGCACCTCCACGACGGGTAATCCGATATGACGCTGGATCGACTGTTGGATCCTCTCTTGCAGCATCTGTCCCACTTTGGGAGCATCCGCCTCTGGTGAGAGAGATGAGCGAACATGGACGCGTAGACCTTTCCGTCCTTCATCCACCTGTTGGCGTGTCTCTAGCACTTCTGACATAGCTGATGCTTCATATTGCACTAGGTCCCGTACGCTGGTTCGTGCGACCGTCACCGTCCCCAAGCTATCCTGCTTGACGACAAACTGAGCAGGCTTACGCGGTCCTGGAAGCAGTTCCAGGATGAGGACGATCAACCCGACGACGCCTATGATCGCAGCCACTAACGCGGCTGTCGTCGCATCCGCCGTGTCAAGCCGTGTAAAGAAACGCCACTGGTTCAACAAGACTCCGCTTGGGCTGACCTGCAGAGGGGCAATAATCCCACCTACAAGCAATAACACGATAATACCAAAAGCGAGTGCAGCCAAACTCAAGAGGAGCATCACGATACGATTAAAAACATTCATTCTGCTCTTTCCTTTGCAACACGTTTACTCTCCCACCTCTGTCCACGAGAGCAGAGGCGAATACAAACCTCCTATCACCTCTGATGGAAGCTTCACCCAAGATCGTCAACCACTACATCGACCGTTATGGGTCCTGGTCCACCAAACCGATGGACGGTTTGAAACACCACGGCTCGGATGCGGTCGGCCACACGCACCACGATTGGCGTGTGTTCTGAGCCAGAGAAGCCATCAGAGGGGGAAACACTCGAGAGCGTTTGTACAAGCATCCTCTCATCAAGGACAACATGGGCCTCAATAGCAAGTGCGGTAGGTGCAGGATGGCGCAAGACCACTCCCATGACGCGTTCTCCTGGGCCATAGGTCGCAGCCTGGGCAAACCTTCCTGGACCCATACCCAACACAGCAGGCACCTCGCAAATGGCAGCAGCAATGCTCTTGGCAAGCTCAAGATCGCTTGGCATGGGAACCACGAGGGATGGTAGTGCTTGAGCTTCCACTGCTCCAGATTCGGGGTCAGGGTGAAGCATCTTTCCTCCTTTGGTGTGAGCACCCTCTTACGACGAGGGTCTCAGACGACCTTCCATACGGCATGACTGCTCTCAGGAGAGTACACGTGTGTCATCCTGACGGCGTACCCTCCGTGAACACCGCCTCTATTCATAGGCAAGCCAATGAGGGAAGCAGCGAAAAATACCTCCATGCAGAACTGCATAGCTTCCCTTTGGCTCTACTGCACGCGAGGTTGCTGCTGCTGCTGAGCGGCCTGGTCCTGTGGAAAGTACAGATCGGTCACGGCAATGTTGACTTCCTTCACGACCAAACCCGTCATCGCACCGACGCGATTGATGATGTTGCGTCGAACGGCATCAGCGACCTGGGGAATGCTGACCCCGTAGATCACCACCATGCTCAAGTCTACCGCCGCCTCGCGTTCTCCCACTTCAACGCTGACGCCTTGTGCGCGTTGATCGCCACCCGTGACACGGCCAGCAAGGCCAGAAATCGCCGCTCCCGCGCCAGTCGAGACCAAATCTTGCACGCCATCAACCTCACGAGCAGCAATGCCAACAATCTTGGCGACGACACTATCAGCAATCGTCGTCCTGCCTTGTGTCACCTCAGAAGCGATAACACGTCCTGCTGAACTTGCGGGCGTGAGTCCACGCTGCGCGTCTTGACCGATTGTGGTCACAGAAGGGGTTGTTTGTCCGGTTCGCATTTCATCCATAAAAGACTCCTTTTCTCTTTTGCATGTTGTTCCACGTTGTCATTGGAAGGAGAGTGCAAACGCATGCATACACCCTTTGTGAAAGAAGGAGGGATGCATTCACGAATCGCACATCTACTGCATATACGTTTGGACAAGGAAAGGGTTTCACAGGAAGATAACTTCCTCATCATAGGTGTCGCGTGTCGCGTTCCTTCGACACAGGCGGTAGCCTATTCTGTCCCAGCAAAGACACGGGCTTTTGAGGGAGAGTGCTTCAAAGCATTGGCCTCGCTACACGTTTGTACAACACGCAACATACGTGATGTTGGGTGCTTCAACGCTCTGTCGGAGCATCTCCGCACTCACAGTAAGGCAGGGAGACAGGATGAACTATACCTCTCAATAAGAGCCATTCCATGCTTACGTAGAATGTCATACCCTGTGTACCGCTCACCGAGTACATGTACGACGAGCGAATACTTGCCTAGCTGATGCTTCTCGGTGTAAGGAGAGCACGCCCTGACCTTGCGCTAATATGCATCATGTGATAGACTGAAATCACCCTCATTGATGATGGAATGAGTTGATGAAGACCTGTAGAAGTACACGTTCGTTCTAGTAGACAGCAAGAAAAAGGAGAACACACATGGCAAACCAAGATGAGCTTGAGGGCAAAGCGAAAGAGGGTAAAGGTTCTCTCAAAGAGGGATTGGGAAACCTGACGGGCAATGACCGCCTGCAAGCCGAAGGCAAGGCTGACAAGACAGAGGGCAAGGCCCAAGGTGTGGTCGGCAAGGTCAAGGATGCCGCGAAAAAGGCTGGTGACACGATCAAGGATGCCACCAAGCAGACAACCGATACTGCCAAAGAGACGACTTCCACCGACGAGGGGCGCGTCTAAGGAGTAGACATGCTGTGTCACGGAAGGAGTTGGCACCACTTGGATGAGCTTCTTCCTTGATGCACGTTACTTTCCGCCTGTGTGCGACCAGAAGGCTTTTTAGTTCCATTCGTTTCCTCCAAATTGAACGAATGCTCTCGCGTAGGTGGATGATCCACAAGAATCTTCTTGCTTAATATTCTCTCTTGCATGCTTCTCTCCAGAACTTGTGTGAGAGCGACGTTTGGTGGTGTCTTCCAGTTCCTAGATCGACTCTTCTTTAGATACACCTCATAGAGTATCAAACGATCTTGTGCGGTGAGATCACTCATTCTCTATTTTCCCGCCCTTTTATGGCTGGTGGTACGCTTCAGCACCTATCTGACTCTTCTAAAAAATACTGTAGACTCAGCCCTTCAACTGCAATTCCATTTGGTAGCCCAATTTCTCTAAGAGACAGACCAATCGTCTCTCAATAACGTGTTTGTTCTGATCATAGAAGTAATGCCTCCAAGCTCTTTGCAGCCTTCTTGCACTACTCGCACGTTTGCGTAGTATCCTGCCGTTGTGCGACGAATGGCGTATGCTATAATGGTCAATGTTGGGCCTCCCTCTGTTGGCGTCCAGATAGGTTGCGCTGAAAAAGCAATGGTTGTGCCTTTCAGTGCAACGCTTGTTTTCCCTCTATTCGGGTGAAAAAAATTCTTCATCAGTCTCGTTTTTCGGTGGTGCTGGCGGCGTTTGTGTTGGTCTTGTTGCTGATGCTTTAGGAACAGGTAAGCCCATAACAGGCGGTGGTGGTGGTGGAACAGGTGTTACCGTTACACGCGATACGGGTGGCGCATAGGGGATATTGACTTCTGCCAAAAGTTCAGCATCTTGATAGTACGGGATATTGTGTACGAGCATCGGATGATATTTGCTGATAAACATCAGTAACGTCTCGTCGGGCATTGTTCGTAATTCATCGGCGGTCATCAGGTCGCGGTGTGTCTCGCCTTGCGTGTACGTTCGTCCTGATGGAGATAGCCAGTCAACATCCCCTCGTTCGCTCTGGCTGAACGTCTGGACAGTTGTTTTCCCTAGCTTTTCGCTATAGTAGCGTGTTTCCTGCAATCCGCATCCAGGAAACACAATTTGTGTCATACAGTTAGCAAGAATGGTTTCGCGTCCATTTTCGCCATACTTGTCACGCAATTGTCCAAAGTCCTGCACGGCAAGGATGAACGCAATCCCACGACTACGAACGGTGCTAATGTATTTCGTAAAGTGGGGAATGATGCCTGCATTGCAAAACTCGTCCAGATAAAAGGCAAAATCGCGGGAGAGTCGTCTGCCTGGGCTACGAGTGGCACGTCGGACGAGTGAACTCATCATTTGCATAATGAAGCACGCTGAAAGCGGTTCAAGTCGTTGGGCTTCATCTTCGGGAATAGAGAGAAACACGGCGGTAGGGTCATCTATCAGACGAGTAAAATTCAGGTCGTTGGTGCGCGTGACTTCACGCAAGGCGGGATTCTGGAAACGGAAAAAGCGGGTTGCCATCTCAACCATGATGCTGCCTGTCAATCGATCATTTTTTTGAAGGTTCTCGAAAAAAGCAGTAGCGACTTTTTTTGCAATCGGTGAGGGGCTGGCGCGAAAGATGGCTTCAATGTCTTGTAACTTTGTGCCACACAGAATATCAACCAAACGACTAAATGGGGCGTCTGGTTCTGCGGCGCGGAGATGTAAGACGGTAGAAGCAACCAGCAATTTCGGGGCTGAGTTCCAGAACTCTTCACGGCTGGTGCCTGTGTTGTCAATCAAGCAGGTAGCAAGGGCTTCTGCATCGTCCATATCATGAACATGTGTCAGTGGGTTATAATGGTGGCTCTTATGTGGCTCGGTGGGTGCAAACACGAAACAACGATGATATTGAGAAAGATGGCCTAGCGTTAGCTCAACAAGTTCACCTTTGGTATCATTGATAAACAGGCTACGACTGCCGAACTCTCGAAGTAAAGCAGGGACAATGATACGCGATGTTTTGCCCATTCCTGTTGGAGCAAGCACAAAGACATGTGATTCTTGTCGGCCTTCGTCCAGGACAATCAGCTTTTTCTGATAGAGGCCAAGATGCATTTTTGAGGGGGGAAGCTGACCAACGGTTAAGGCTTTCGTGACCTTCTTTTGCTCTTTCGTTGGGTTGATCGCAAGCGTTCCGTAGGTTTTGAGTTCCTCATTGGTCGCAAAATGGGCGGAACCGTGAGCAATGGTTGTTGTTTTGCCTCGATACAGCAAAGCTATGAGAATGAGGAATAATCCAAACACCACTCCCAAAAAAATGTTGGTAGTTGGCATAGAGTGTTCCAGTGCAAACGGATGAACAAGCAGAGGAAGAAACTCTGTTTTCACGTACACAATGCTTGAAAGAATGATGAGAAGTAGGATGAGCCAAGCGAATCGTCTGCGTATTTGGTAGTTCATCGGTCAAAATCCTCCAACGAAGGGTGAAAAGGGTCACGCTCTACCTGTGACTGTGCAACGTCACGGTCTATTGTCTCGTCTAAGGTGTTGAGTTCTTGAAACTGTTCTTCCAGAAGGTGCTGAAAATGGTAATCGCTGTGTTCATGGCCTGACTCACGCAATGTGTTGTAGTCTTGTGTGTAGAGTTTCACGGGGTCCTCGCGTTCTGTTTCCTGGTTATATCCTGCGCCCGCGACAACGACATGAACATGGGGATGGTCTGTGTTCTGGTGATGGACACCATACCAGTGGAGTTCTTTCCCCTGCGCTTCTTCTAAATCCTGCATCACGTTACGAGTCCATTCGCGCCAGTCTTGAACGGGTTCATCCTCGCTTGGGGAAAGTACAATTTTGTGATAGTTGACGCTGGTACTGGTATGGTCCATCACATCATTGACAGCATCACGGCGATTGACCACATCATGCTCTTTATCAAAGATACGACGGTCATCACGGCTTTCATTAGAAATGTCACGGCTTCGGTGTTCAGTGTATTTGAAATGGGACGTAAGCCTTGCGCGTGCTGCATCCCGATTTCCTCGAACATAGCCGCTTCCTTTTGCAATCATGTTGTATGTGAAAACTCCTCTTTCTCCTATGGTGCAATAGCCATATAAGCTAGTAAAAGGGTATACATATCTGGTATGTATACCCGTATGTATTTCATATGTAACGGTGCATTCTAGGCGAGAAAGACGTTATCCACGTCCTAAAAGTCGAGCAATAGCTTCAATGTGCTGCTCAAAGTGTTGACGTAGTTCATGTGTCATTTTCTCATCAAATGTGAGGGTGATACCTCCACCTGATTGTGCATGTATCCGTCCTTCCAACTCGATAGGACTTAACGTCTTGATTAACTCACGCCAGTTGACAGGGGGACCAGCAAGAAGGGAAACGGAACCAGTTTGCGAGACAACATCAATAAGGGGTGTCCATTCATTTAAGAAGATGGGGACACGAAACGAGGTGCGAACAGGTGTTTCCATAGAAACATCAAGAACAAAGTAACAATCAGGGCGTCCCTCGTTGATGTAGTTCCATGTAAAGATTGACGTTCCTGCTCCATCCGTCGTATGCACACGCGCAAGGTCGCGTATTTCAGGTCGCTTCGCCGTGTCGAGCCAGAGCATTGTGAGAGGCTTGATAGGTGTATGAGGAAAAATTGAACTAAGCCCAAACAGGTTCTTACTTTTTTGCGGTGGCTTCATTGCCATAATGAAAGCGTCTTGAAGTGGAAGGGTTTCGCGTGATTGTAAAAAGGCTTGTAGCTCTTTATTCGAGAGAAACTTATCATGAGCCATTTATTTAATCCTTTCGTTGTTTGAAAATCGCCATTACGCTTTACGTTCTAATCCTTATTAGGAATTACGGAAGTAGATGGAAATTGTTACACAGATTTAGTACAAATTTTCTTATATTTTGGCACTACCTACATGGTTGCGTGGTGTCCTGCTATTAGGGTGCGCGACTCGTTATTGGTAACGCTGTACTGTTGGGGGTTTGTACCAGAGGTTACTAGTGTCTGAACTCGATTAAGAAAATTTTCGAGCAGGTTTACATCTCGAAGTATTTGATGGTAGCTAGAACACATTTTAGGCGATTGTAAATGCTGTAGTGGATGCGCTTGCTCATGTCGGCGTGCGCCACATCGACATACCTCTTACACCATGGAAAGTGTGGAACGTTCTCAAGGAAAAGGGCCTAACGTCCGATTAGTCAGCCCACTCGCAGGCTACTCTCGTCTCTGCGAGAGAGACGAGAGTAGCCTGTATGAGCCTTTTTTCAGGAGTATACCCATGTCTCAGACACTACTTGATCTTGCTCAAGAACTCACGCGAGCAACAACACCGTTTGTGTTGGCAACAGTTGTCTGGTGTGAAAGACCAACCTCCGCAAAACCGGGTGCCAAGGCACTCATTAGAGAAGATGGGAGCATTACGGGATGGATTGGGGGTAGTTGTGCCCAGCCTGTGGTGATACGAGAGGCGCTGCGCGTTCTACGTGAAGGCGGCGATGCCTATTTGTTGCGCCTCGGCGCACAGGATATAGGTGTTGTGCATAACGATGTGCGCGTCTTTCCTATGACCTGTACCAGTGGAGGCGTCTTGGATATCTATATCGAACCACACCTGCCAGTTCCGCAACTTGTGTTGGTTGGCGACTCACCGGTTATCCACGCTCTAAGTCAGCTTGCACCCGTCCTCGATTTTGCCGTGACACAACTTGACCAGCCCGACCTATCGCAGGTACAGATCAACGAACGCACGCTGGTCGTCGTAGCTACACACGGACAATATGATGAGGATGCATTGGAACAGGCGTTGCGTAGTCCTGCTCCCTATGTTGGTATGGTAGCGAGCCATCGGCGTGCGGACGCTTGCCGAGAATACCTGCACTCATCCGGCATCACCGATGAGCAACTTGCACGCCTGAAAGCTCCGGCTGGTGTTGATGTCGGCGCGGTCACACCTGCAGAGATCGCGTCGAGTATTCTGGCCGAACTGGTACAGGTACGGAGATTGGGTCACATTGCTCATGAACCGCAGGTGCCCGGAGAAGAGCATATACACATGAGCGAGCCTGACACTGGAACACTCGCTACGACAGCTATTGATCCTATTTGTGGTATGGAAGTCGAAATAGCCAACGCTCGACACCATGTGAGTCATAATGGGCAAGATTTCTACTTCTGCTGTCCCGCCTGCAAGCGGCATTTTGAACGTAGTCTACAGGAGCAAGTGTCATGACGGAATCACGTTACGATAGCGGTATGAAGATGCGGAAAGAGGTAATGGGTAGCGAGTATGTCGAGCAAAAGCAACGTTCCATAACCGAGTTTGATGCCGACTTTCAACGTTTCATTACCGAGACGGCTTGGGGGTCGGTATGGGCAAGGCCAGAACTCGATCTGCGTACACGTAGTCTTGTGACCGTTGCGATTCTCGCGGCTCTGGGGCGAGACGAGCTAGTCCCTCATCTTCATGCTAGCCACAACATCGGCGTTGACCCACAGGAAATCAAAGAGGTGCTATTGCATGTCGCTATCTACGCGGGAGTTCCAGCCGCCAATACAGCGTTCTCGTTAGCGAAGAAAGAATTTGACGCTCAGACACCGCCACCCGAAGAGAATCAGCAATAAGCCAGAGGATAACCACATGAACGATACTACCATTGGCGCGATAGTGCGTGGAGACCGTGAGGTTTTTCCTCCCTATTTGTACGAGGCGTATCAATCCACGCGCCGTCGTTCTCCTTCTCTGCCGTTAGTCGATGTGCCTCTGACGATTTCTGAATTAACTGGACCAGGGCCAGTCATCAGTGCCGTCACAGCAGAGGATGCCGATCTCACGCGCAACGCAGGAACTGGCGGTGAGGCGATTGGACAGCGTATCATTGTCACTGGTCGCGTACTCGACGATTCTGGTAATGCGGTACCAAACACACTGCTTGAAATCTGGCAGGCCAATGCTGCTGGTCGTTACCAGCACAAACGCGATCAGTGGCCGGGACCACTCGACCCGAATTTTCTCGGTATGGGTCGTTGCTTGACGAATAAAGAGGGCATCTATCGCTTCCTGACGATTCGTCCAGGAGCATATCCGTGGAAGAATCACACCAATGCATGGCGTCCCGCTCATATCCATTTCTCAGTATTTGGCCCATCTATGCTCTCGCGCCTGGTAACGCAGATGTACTTTCCCGACGATCCACTTCACCAATTAGACCCCATCATGCAATCGGTGCCAACCGAGCAGGCACGGCGGCGTCTGATTGCTACGTATGACCACAACCTGACCGAGGAAGAGTGGGCACTTGGCTATCGTTGGGATATTGTTGTGCGTGGACCCTTTGCTACACCCTTTGAAGTAGCAAGGTCAGAAGGAGCGTAACAATGAACATGCTACCCCTGACTGGCTCACAAACGGTTGGACCCTTCTTTTCACCTGCTCTCTTGCGAGAGGGTGGTCGTCGCAATGTGCTAGTGCAGCCAGAGACTATTGGTGAGCGTATTCGTATCATCGGGCGCGTCCTCGATGGCAATAGCGTGCCGATTCCCGATGCGATGGTCGAAATCTGGCAGACCAACGCGCATGGTCGCTATAACCACGCCGCAGATTCAGGACCTGCAACGTTGGACTCATCTTTTTCAGGTTTTGGTCGTTCTGGCACAGACGAAGACGGGAACTACTGGTTCGAGACGATCAAGCCTGGTTCCATCCCATTCGATGGAGAGCGAATCCAGGCACCACATATCAATGTGACGGTTTTCGCACGTGGTCTACTCAATCATCTTGTGACGCGCCTCTACTTGGCGAATGAACCTACCAACGCCGAAGACCCAATATTGCAACTTGTGCCTGCTAAACGACGCACAACCTTGTTAGCAAGACGCGAAATCAATGGCACATCGGTCATTTACCGTTTCAATATCGTTCTGCAAGGAGTGAACGAGACCGTATTTTTCAACGTCTGATGATGCCCTGTCAATAACCGCTCTCTGTACGGAAACGAAACTGGTTTGTGCTGGAAAGGCAAGGTTACATGTCGGATGCAGCCGATCTCTTGTTCAATACGCCGCGTATGGTTGCCGCTTTCTCTTCCGAAGCGCATGTGCGGGGTATGCTAGCGTTCGAGTCTGCCCTTGCTCAGGCGGAGGCTCGCGTTGGCATCATCCCACAGCAGGCGGCTGATGCCATTACAAGCAGTTGTCGTGTGGAACTGTTCGATGTTGCGGCCCTCTATCAAGAAGCGGCACGGGCAGGCACACCTGCTATTCCTCTGGTACACATGCTCTCAGCACAGATAGAGGGCGAGGCACAGAAGTTTGTTCATTGGGGAGCCACGAGCCAGGACGCGATTGATACTGCACTCATGCTTCAGATGCGCGATGGTCTCAAGCTTCTTATAGCCGAAGTAAATGGCGTGTGTGCGGCGTGTGCGAGACTTGCTGAACAACATAAACATACCCTTATGATTGGGCGCACCCTCTTACAGCAAGCCGTGCCGCTCACATTCGGCCTCAAAGCTGCACGCTGGTTGGCTCTTACGGTTCGCCAGTTACACGCTTTACATGAACATCTGGCGCGAACGCTGGTGGTGCAGTTGGGAGGTGCTGCTGGCACGCTCGCCGCTCTTGGCGACAATGGCCTACGCGTCGTAGAACTCCTTGCCGCAGAGCTAGGGCTGGGTGTTCCCGATCTTCCCTGGCATACCGAACGAGATCGCATCGCCGAGATCGCCTCGACGCTTGGTGTGGTCGCAGGTGCAATGGCGAAGATCGCAAACGATATTGTATTACTCGCGCAGACAGAGATTGGCGAGGTGGCAGAAGGTGCTATGCCAGGAAAGGGCGGCTCATCCGCGATGCCACAGAAGCACAATCCAGTGGATGCCGTTTTTGCGCTCGCATCTGCACGGCAAGCTCTCGGCGTGGTGCCAGTGATTGTGGCGGCGATGGTACAGGAGCATGAGCGAGCCGTCGGAGGTTGGCAGGCAGAATGGGCGGCAATTCCTAATCTGTTCGGCTTCACCGCGAGTACCGTTGAACACATTCAGCACTGTGTGCATAATCTCCAGGTCAACCCGGACCGCATGAGCGCAAACCTCAATCTGACCAATGGCTTAGTTATGGCTGAATCATTGACGATGGCTCTTGCTCCACGTATGGGAAAGGCGAAAGCGCAGCATATTGTTCAAGCTGCCTGTGAACGGGCAGTCAGTTCAGCCATACCGCTTCGTCAAGTTATGCTGGCAGAGGAACAGGTGCGTACCGTCCTCTCCATCCAGGAGATCGACTATGCTTTTGACCCCAGCGCATATGTAGGAAGTGCAGATATATTTATTGATCGCGCCCTCGCATTCTATCGCGAGGTTCAGTTGTTGCAAGGAGACAAACTGTGAACATGCGAACAAGCGTTGGCATCATTGGGGCGGGTCCGGCAGGCTTGCTGCTGTCACTCCTGTTGGCGAGAGAAGGGATTGATTCGATTGTGCTTGAGAATCGGAGCCGAGAGGAGATTGAGGAGACGATTCGCGCGGGTGTGCTTGAACAGGGGACGGTAGACCTGATGATGGAGCTAGGGGTTGGAGAACGTATGAAGCGCGAAGGACCAATTCATCACGGCATCGAGTTGCGCTTCGACGGTTGTGGTCATCGCATCAACTTGTACGAATTGACGAATGGGCGTGCTATTACTCTGTACCCACAGCACGAGGTTGTGAAAGACTTTATCAACGCACGCCTCAGTCAGGGTGGTCAAATTCTTTTCAACGTCGAAGATGTTCATCTCTCCTCTGTCTCTTCGCAACTGCCGCGCATACACTTTGTCCATGAGCATGAGCAGATGGAGATACAATGCGATTTTATTGCTGGTTGCGATGGTTTTCATGGTATTTCCAGGGCTTCCATTCCAGTTTCGCAACAAAAAGTGTTTACGCGTTCATATCCCTTTGGCTGGCTTGGTATCCTGATGCAGGCACCACCATCTGCCAATGAGTTGATTTATGCCTATCATGAACATGGCTTTGCCCTTGTCAGTACACGTTCGCCAGAACTGCAACGCATGTATATTCAATGTGACCCGCATGATAATATAGCCAACTGGTCAGATGCAATGATTCTCGAAGAACTGCAACAACGCCTGGAGACGAAGGATAGCTGGTCATTGCAAGTGGGACCAATCACCCAGAAAAGTATCCTGGCAATGCGGAGTTTTGTCATCGAACCTATGCAGTATGGACGCCTCTTCCTGGCTGGCGATGCCGCCCATATCGTGCCCCCGACGGGCGCAAAAGGGTTGAATCTAGCAGTAGCTGATGTTCGTAACCTTGCTCGCGCTTTTACTCTCTTCTATACACAGAAGCAGGAGCATTTATTAGAGGAATATTCGACCACCTGTTTACGACGTGTCTGGCGTACAGAACACTTTTCCTGGTGGATGACCTCTATGCTGCATCGTTTCCCTGATGACGACACGTTTCAGCAACGTATGCAGCGTTCGCAGCTTGAATATACCGTAAGTTCGCCTGCATCAGCCACCAGTCTTGCGGAAAATTACGTTGGTTTGCCATTTGATTGGTAGTGATATGTTCTCAACTATGTAACTTTTCCTCTTTGTCTTTCGTGGTAATAATAGAAGCGCCAGCAGGACCACTTATTCCAATCGAAGTAACGTCAGCACGGTAGATTTTGCTAAAATTCTTTTCGCTAAACGTGGTTAGGTCTTGTATGAACTCTATTAGGTTGAGCACTATGGCGCGCTTTTCGCCTCTCGATAGAGTACGTTGCATCTCTCAAGCCAGTCAAAAGCCTTCTTTGAGCTATAAAGCAAGGTTATTCTTTATTAAGTACCTTTTACGTGGCATCGACTTCAGCAAAGGTCGCTGCTATTATACATTGAAGGAGGTTATTTGCATACGTGCTCACTTTAAGGCGCAAAGCGATATCCAACGCCCGGCTCAGTGAGGATGTAGCGTGGATTGGCTGGGTCGGACTCGAGCTTCTGGCGCAAACGGTTGATATACACGCGCAGATATACGGCCTCGCTACCGTATTCGGGTCCCCAAATCCGCTGTAGTAGTAGGCGATGCGTGAGTACCTTGCCTGCATTGGTGATCAATTGCCCCAGAAGGGAGAACTCGGTTGGCGACAGTCGCACCTCCACCCCCTGCAATTTCACAACATGCCCTGCAAGGTCGATCTCAAGATCGCCAAATTGCTTTAAGCCGCCTGTGAGCGGCATCGTCTCCGATTGGGTGCGGCGCAACACGGCACGCACACGGGCCAGAAGTTCTTCCACCCCAAACGGCTTGGTCAGGTAATCGTCTGCACCCAGATCCAGCGCGGTGACCTTGTCGCTTTCCGTATCCAGTGCGGTCAACACGATAATGGGTACGACAGAGTGCTCACGTATGCGCCGACAGACTTCCAGGCCATCCATGTGTGGCATCATAATGTCCAGAATCAGCAAATGGGGGTCTTCGCGCTCCCACAGGGCCACCGCCTCCAATCCATTGCTCGCTTCCAGTACCTCGAAGCCACGTATGTGCAAATTCCTACTGATGAAGTCGCGCAACGCGACTTCATCTTCGGCGAGCAGGATGCGCTTCGCCTTCGTCGTCATAACGCACCTCCTTTCCTGTGTTGAGAGTTATGTTGCCGCTGTATCAACGGGTACAGCGGCAACTGTAGGCGAAACGAGCGGCAATGAGAACGAGAGAGTGGTGCCTTGCGTGTTGCTCTCTGCCCAGATGGTGCTTTCATGGGCCTCGATGAAGGCCTTGCAGATGGTCAGTCCGAGGCCAGTGCCGCCAGAATACTGTTGGTAGCCATGGCGTGCCCGGTAGAAACGCTCGAACACATGAGGCAGTTCGTCGGGAGCGATGCCAGGTCCATTGTCCGCAACTGATACGACAATCCCGTCGTCCCGCCTCTGGGCGGTGAGACAGATTTCGTCCTTCCCATACACCAGCGCGTTAGCGACCAGGTTGTGGAGTACGATCTCTATGCGTGCTCTGTCCACGTTGACCAGAGGCAGGTTGTCAGGGATGTGCAGAGATATCGTGACATTCGGGTGGCTCAGCCGCTCGATAGTCTTCGTGACGATATCCTGCACCCTGGTAGGTACGCGATTGAGGAGGAGCAGCCCAGCTTCCTGGCGCGAGAGGTCGAGCAGATTGCTGACGAGCTGAGCCAGTCGGTCCGCTTCGCTGCTGATCGTCAGCAAGAAATGGTGCTGATCTGCAGGTGACCAGGTCACGTCTTTCTGAAGCAGCGTCGAGGCATAGCCTTTGATCGCCGCGAGTGGCGTGCGTAATTCGTGGCCGACCGCCGCCAGCAACGTCGTCTTGAACTCATCAAGCTCACGCTCGCGCGTTACATCGCGCAGCAGCAGACCGCGCCCAATGGCCCGACCTGACTCGTCACCCACGTCAAACAGACGCAAATGGATGGCACGTCGCTGCCCGCTTCGCTTGATTTCAACAACTACCTCCGGGGCTTCGGCGGACTTAGCCTGCGCCAGGACCCGCTCGCAATCGGCGGGATTCACTGCCGCCATGCACAACGTATCGTAGAGTACGCTGATGGTTTGGCCTTCCAAACCTTCGCTGGGCAGTTCAACAAGAGTGCTTGCGCCCAGATTGGCATACAGGACCGTCCCGTCGGTGCCTGTCAGCACCAGCCCATCGCTCATACTGCCCATGATTGCCTCCAGCTTCTGCTTTTCCTCTGAGGCCTGCTGGTACAGCCACTCGTTCTCTCGCGCTACTTCGCGCAGCCGCTCATCGCTACGCTCGTAGAGCACCGCGTGTTCCCAGGCAAGCGTGGCGTAGTTCGCGAATGTCAGCAGCAAGTCAATCTCGTTCTGATGAAAAGGATGAGGCTCGGTACGATGCACCAGCAGGATCACGCCCCCCGCATGGCGACTGATGATCGGGATCGCCAACACCGAGCGGAAGCCTTCGTCGTAGGAGAACGATGGTTGCTCAGGACCGAGCAGTTTCTGCACTGGCTTCCCAGAACTGAGCGCCAGCACCGCAGACGAACTTGCGTTCTCAGAAGACAGGGAGAGTCCCTGGTCGTAGCGTTTGCTATGGCCGGAGCTTTCCAGCACACGCAACACGCCCTGTTCGTCTGGCAACAGCACCGCTGCGGCCTGCACATCCACCAGTTGTCGCACCTCGCGAATAATCTTGTTGACCACGGCGTGCGGGTCAAGTGAGCTGACCACGGCGTTCGAGGTTTCGAGCAGCGTGTGCAGCTCGCCGAGTTTTTCCAGTCCATCGCGCTCCAGGCGGACGAGCGAACGGGCCAGGTCGCCCACCTCGTCGAAACGTTCGGCGAGTACGGTCGCATGGACTGGAATTGATTGCTCAGAGGCAGGCAGGGCCTGGTGCTGGATGGCGAGTGTATGGAGGGGGCGGATGACGCGGACCAGCAGTATGAGCCAGAACAGCAGACCGCCGATGGCGAAGAGCAGTGCTGCCGTCAGTAACCAGAGATGGAACTGCGTGACGACCGCCAGTGCCTCGTCAGTTGGCCTCTGCACAACAACAGCCCAGCCAACGTGCGACACGGGAACGATGCTGAAAAGCCACTCCTGCCCATCCGGTCCTAGTCCCTGCCGTGGTGATGCCGTGCGGCCTTGTAGGACCTGATCTGCACCTGGTACCTCGCTCAGCACCGTCCGCAATATTTGCGTGTGATCGGGCGTGGCGATGAGCTCGCCGTGAGTATCGATGATGCTGATCATGAGCTGGCGAGCCTGGCCCCGCTGTGCATTGACGACAGCCTCCAGGGGATCGCTGAGTTTCGCGAGCGAGAAGCTGGCCGCTACGATGCCGACCAGCTTCCCGCCTCGATCATGGGCAGGGTACGCGATGATGACGCCAGCGTTGAAGGTTGGTTCAACTACTGCGCCCACCTCGAAGACCGGGCCGGGAGCCGTGAGGGCGCGCTGGATGACATCGGGCGGCGAGAATTCTGCCTTTACCTTGTTCTGGCACGTGCCCGGCAGCTGTGGGCAGGAGACGACCACGGCTCCCACCGGGTCGAGCCAGTAGACTTGATCTACGTCGCTGCGAGCGGCCTGGAAAGCTTGGAAGAGGCTCACCAGCGCAGCAGGCGTATCGGCCTGTACTGCAAGGTTGCCTAATCTGGCAAGCGAACTCTCAGAATCACTCAGATGAAGACTGGTCTCGACGGCGATTTCCTGAGCCAGTGCCTGGTCTGAAGCCTGGGCATCCGTGCGTAGTTCCTGCTCGACTACAGTGTTGACTATCATACCTCCGATCAGCACGACGACAACAAAGGCGAGATACACGCTCAGCAATTGTACCAGGAGAGATCGACGCTTAAAATGTAGCATAGCCAGTATTCCTCAGCGAATTCTGTTGTGTGATCCGTGTACACGTCTGTCAAAACTCCAACGACCACCAGATACTTCGGTCCTAATGCGCTCATCGAGCGCAACGAAGACAGTGCATACTCTCTTGCCATTGAGACATAGCTAGTCAGGTGGTCTATGCGGTTCTTAAGCCGATACGTCCTCTGTCGCATACCGCACGAGCGTATCGATATTGGTCTATTATATCACTGTGGCCGCCCAATCATTGCGTAGGGAGCAGCGCGAGTCGCTGCTCGCGAACAGGTGGTGTGTGCGAGCAACGGACGTGCCGCCGTCACAGGATGCGTGAATTGCAGGATGCATCTTTAATGACCGTGTAGTCGATTGGATGCAAATGGCGTGTACACTTCTTCTTCACCATACATACAACGGACATATACTTCTCCACATTCCGCATAGCAGCTTGCTCAAACAAGAGTGAGCCTCATGTTGCATCCACGTTTTCCGCATCTCTATGCCAGAGTATGTTCTAAAAAACAGCGGCTTTCCAAGACACGTTCCGTTCACGGAACCACGATGACACTATGGCGAAGGTTGGACCTGAGAGACTGGCGAACGGGAGGGGAAGAATGTTTACGTTTTATTTACGCCGGGGGCGGTCACGTTTATGCGCTGTTTACGTCCAATCAACTACACTCTCATTACAGGCGCATGTAACGGTTCACTCATTTCGAGATGGTAACCAGTCCGTGCTTCGCACACACCGCCTGCTCGCGAGCAACGACTTGCGCTGCTACATATGCAGTGCTGGCAGAAGACTACTCATGAAAGGAGTCTTGTGAACAACTCTCTCCCTATGAAAGATGTATCAACTAGTACACAAAATGCATCGGAGCAGGGCACCTATGCCATCGAATTACGCGATGTCACCAAGCGGTTTCCGACGCCAACTGGCAAGGCGTATACCGCAATCCGCGACATCAACCTGACAGTCGCTCCCGGCGAGTTCGTCGCCGTGGTTGGACCGACCGGCTGCGGCAAATCCACCACGCTGAGCCTTATTTCCGGGCTGGAGCGGTCCAGTGAAGGTTCGGCGCAGGTGATGGGCAAGCCCGTACAAGGCATTGATTCGCGCATTGGCTATGTTTTCCAGACTGATGCCGTCTTCCCGTGGAAGAGTGTACTCAGCAACGTCGCCACGGGTCCGCTGTTCCGCGGTCAGCGAAAGGCCGAGGCACTGGAACGCGCTCATGACTGGATCGCGCGCGTTGGGCTGTCTGGGTTCGAGAACCACTACCCGCACCAACTCTCGGGCGGCATGCGCAAGCGTGTCGCGTTGGCCCAGACCTTTATCAACGAGCCGCAGATCCTGTTGATGGACGAGCCGTTCAGTGCGCTTGATGTGCAGACACGGACCATGATGGAAGACGAACTGCTGCACATGTGGTCCTCCATTTCGGCCTCGGTGATCTTCGTCACTCACGACCTCGAGGAGGCCATCTCCCTGGCCGACCGGGTGTGCGTGCTCACTGCCGGGCCGGCAACCGTCAAGGGGATCTATACCATCGATCTGCCGCGTCCTCGCAACGTGGCGGAAATCCGCTTCGAGCCGCGTTTCGTCCAACTGTACCACGAGATCTGGGAAGATCTTCGCAACGAGGTGATTATTAGCTATGAGCGTAACAAACTACGAGTCTAAAGAGACCGTCACCACTCCCGAGAGCCAGGGGGTGCCATCGGCCAGTGCTGCCCGTCGCCGCCGCAGCATCGTGGTCAACGCGCTG
>JAABUU010000476.1_pt1 | contig 90073 bp, 85 predicted proteins | sample 5559301 | NCBI WGS metagenome assembly JAABUU01 (sample SAMN10711884, study PRJNA513360) | rock metagenome | isolation source: Antarctica rocks | place: Antarctica: Victoria Land, Richard Nunatak white
CCTCGGGCTCCGGCGCGGCCCCCGCCCCCCCCCCCCCCCTGCTGGGCTCAGAGCCGCGCGTCAGGCGCGTCTGACCAAGCCGTGTCGGCCAGGCTCCGCGACTAGAGCCCTGAGCGGGGCCTGAGCTGCTGGGGCAGGGCCGGCGCCCGCTCCGCGCTGAGGGCGCCGGCCGCGCAGCTCGCGCCGCGCGCCACGCGCGCCTGGGGCCGACGCGGCGGCGGCCGCGCAGGTACTTCTGCATGACGACCAACCTGACGCGCGGCGGCCCGAGCGCGCACCAGACGGGCGTGCTGTGGCGCCTGGTGCGCGCGTCGATGACCATCGTGGGCCTCATCCCGCCACTGGTCGAGGACGGCGAGCTCCTGGTGCGCCCCGCCCCTCGCCTGCTCTGGCTCGGCGGGGTTGTGAGCTGGGGTTATCTGCGGCGCCCGCGCTGCCGGCGGCCGAGCAGCAGCGCGGAAGCCGCCGGCGCGCGCCTGGCGTGCCGGCGCGCCTGTGGCTCTGCCGGGCCGGCGCGCATGGGGTGCCGAACTGCCGCCCTTTTCCCTAACTCTAGCCTAATGCCGAGCGCACGGGCGCAGATCGACGGCGGCTACCTGAACAACATGCCGGTGGACGTCATGCGCGAGCTGGGCGTCGACACGGTGCGCCGCGCCGCCGGCGGGCCCCGGCCGGCGCTTGCGGGCGCCGGCTGCAAGGCCACCGACGCCGCAGCGTGGAGGCCACGCCTGCTGAGGCACACGCCTGCGCAGCTGCCCCTGTCGGCCGACGGACGCAGAGCAGCGCGCGCCTCCCACGCGCCCGGCATGCGTCGGGGTCGAGGCAGGCTGGCCGCAGTACGCCGCGCGTGCAGGTTGGCTAGGGTAGGGTTAGGGTAGGTGAGCGTGGGGGACACTTGGCGCAGGTCATCGTGGTGGACGTGGAGGACCGCGACGCATCAGTATGGCAGAACCTGAGCGCGTATGACGGCGGCATCAGCGGCTGGCGCCTGCTCTGGGACCGCTGGTGCCCGATCCCGAGCCTGCGGTGCGCGCCTGGCCCGCCAGCGCCGCCCGGGCCGCCGATGCGTCCAGGCTGGCCCGCGGCAAGCGCTGCCTCTTCGAGTGCGCTCGGGCTGCGCTGACAGGCTGGTGACGTCGTTTAATGGCCGGTGCTGCCCTTGCTGTGTCTGGCGAGCGCTCCGTCGCGCAGCAGAGCTGCTGCGGCTGCCGCACATGCTCCCAGAGTGGCCGGCCGCCCACAGGGCGCCCGTCTGCTTCGGGGGTGGGGCTGGCTGAGCGTCGCGCAGACCCTGCACCCGCGCCGCCCTGCTCAGAGCACCGGCGCGCGCCCTGGGCCCGCCTGCGGCCGATGGGCCGCCCCGCGCGCGCGCGCAGGTTCAACATCCGCGTGCCGCGCTACCAGCAAATCATCAGCGCGCTGACCTGGATGAGCCACGCCCAGAACCTGCGGCGCGTGGCGGCCGAGCACACCATCGATCTCTACCTGCGCCCGCCCGTCACGCGCTTCCGGCTCATGGACTACCACCTCATGGAGCGCATCGTGCGCGACGCCAACCGGTGCGCGCCACGCCCGCGCCCGGCGCCGCCGCGGCCGCCTGCGCTTGCGCCAGCTCCGCGGGCGGTTGGACCGAGGCCGCGCGGTCAGTGGGACGCCCGCCAGTGGCTGGCGCGCGCGTGCGCGACCGCCCGCGCCTGCGCGCTCGCGAGAGACCTGAAGCATGCATCGCGTCTGACCAGACACCAGGGGCAAGTGCTCGCGCCGGCGCACGGACCGACCCGCGGGGCCGCGCGCGCCGCAGGTACGCCTGGGTGGCGATCAGCGAGTGGCAGATGCGCACGCCGGCGGCCGGGCGCGGGCGGCTGCTGCCCGAGCCGCGCGAGGCGGCCGGCGGCGGGCCGCCCATGCGCCGCGCGCGCTCGGTGGCCTGCATGACGCAGCTGCAGGCCAAGCACGCCGGCTTTGGCGACAGCAGCGGCGACGACGAGCCGGACGCCGGCGACAGCGACGCCGACGACGTCGGCGGCGGCGCGGCGCCGCGGTCGGCGCCACGCGCGCGCGCCAAGTCCATGAGCCTGGCGGCTGTGCCGGAGGCGTCGTCCTCCGCCGAGGCCTCCCCGGCCGGCAAGCGGCCCGCCCGGCCGCAGGCCGCGCCGGGCGCGCCGGCCGCCGGCGCGCCACGCGCTGCGGCGGCGGCAGCGAGCGGTGGCGGGCGGCAGCCGAGGCGGGTGTCGTTCGAGGACGCAGCAGCGCCCAGGCGCCGCCAGTTCGGCATGCTGGGCCCGGTGGCGGCGCCGTCGCTGGACGACCTGGTGGGCGAGGAGGGCGCGCTTGCGTCCGGCGCGCCGCCGGCGGCCGCGCCCGCGCTGCCGCCGCCGCCCGCCGGCCTGCCGATGCCCAATCTGAGCCGGCTGTCGCCGTTTGCGGCCGGGTACGCCGGGCCGCCCGCCGCCGTGCTGCCCGCCAGCACCCTCGCGCTGGCCGCGTCCAAGCTGGTCGGCGGCCTGGGCCTCGCGGCGCCAAACCCTGCCGCCGAGGGCCTGGCGCGCGGCGGCGGCTTTGGCTCCTCGCCCCGACTGGACGTGTGGCCCGGCTCGCCGGCGGGCGCCGACGCTGCGGCCGTGGCGTTCGCGCCCTCGGACCGCGTCGCGCAGGGCCGGGGCTTTGGCCGCCGCGAGGACCTCGCCGGCGCGGCGGACGCCGCGGTCGCCGAAGGCGCCGCGCCCAGCGGCCGCGGCGGCGACGGGGCGCGCGCGGTCGGCAGCGGCGGCGGCGGGCTGGCCGAGGACGCACGCTCGTGGAGCGTGGGCCTGCTGGCGCTGCCGGGCAGCGCGGAGCCGCCGGGCGCGCGCTTGCGGCCAGGGGCGTCCGCGCGCGGCGCCGCCGGCGAGGCTGGCAGCGAGCGCGACGCGGGCTTTGTGCGGCACCGCCTGAGCACGCACCCGGCGCACAGCTCGGCCGCCGCCAGCGCCGCAACGATTGCGGCCGTGGCCGCCGCAAGCAGCGCGGCAGGCGGCCGCACGGGCGGCGTCGCGCAGGCCGGCGCCGCGCCCGCGAGCGGCCGAGGCGCGCGGCCGGCGCGGCGCGTGCGCATCGCCTCGGCGCCCGTGCTTGTGCAGGACGAGTGAGGGGCGCTGCGGGCGAGGAGCCTGACATGAGACCCGGCGGCAGTCCTGCGCTGTACGGCTGGTGCCTCACAGTGGGCGCCGAGTCCTCGGCGTGCCCGTCCCGCGGGCCAAGCAGCCCGCATGCTGCTGCGGTTGCATGGCGTGTCTTTGACTAGACCTTCAGCATACTTGGAGCGCTGTGTTTTCAGCTCGTCGGTCAGGCGTCGCATGAAGCAAAGCTGGCGGGGGTGCCGCGGTTGCGCCCCTGTTTGCTGCAGCTGTGCGAGCCATGAGTGTACTCTGATTTGCTGCCCACCCCTTTGTCTTGAGCAGAGTGCTACGGTTGCGCAGTGTATATTCAGGCTGCGGCGCGGTGGTGGGCCGGCACGCTAGCATGCCGGAGAAGTAGCAGAACCCCTGGTCCGGACCATCTGCCATTGTGTCATGGCGAGCCCTTGCATGCTCGCTCGCCATGGGCTGCTTACAGGCCGCTCTGTTTTGGTCTATGTGCCTGCCGTGCCCCAGCATGCTTGAAGTGCGGGCGAACAACGGCTGTGCTGTCAGTCTTGCATTCTTGAGCCCGCCTGACCGGGGCATCGCTGCCAACTGTGAGCGCCTAGGTGCCTCATCTACGCCAGACTACGCACCCCCTGGGGCGCCCTTGAAGGTCAATAACACGACAACCTGGAACCCCTGTTCATCTGCTTGGGCGCAGCCTCAAGCAAACCATCACGCAGCTCCAACTGAGCACACAGGCAACGCATGCTCCAAGGGATCAAACAGGCCAGCGCGGCAGACGCAGTGAGCCGCTTGGCTGGTCCCGCGGCCAGGGGCCTGGCCCCTCGCGCCCTGCCGTCTACTCTCAATCTGTCCTGGGCGCGCGAGCGCACGTCTCCTCACCCACTGTGAAGGCAACGCGCAGCGCCTGCCAGCTGCGCCTGACCCATGCACGGCCCCCTGCTGCCCGCACACGGCGAGCCTGACACGAGGACCTGGCGCCCTGGCCAGGAACCTTGGCTGGATACTCGTGCAGGCCCTGCACAGACATCCGCGGCGCCCTGCTCTGCCACAGCTCTCCCACATGCAGCTGGGGCCCTGGACACGCCAGGCTCAGCCGGCGGGTCAGGTCATGCAACGCGCGCCCCGGCACGAAGCACTCAAAGCTCGGCCGCTGCGCAGCCGCATGCGCCGGGGCTGTTGCCGCTGGGCTCGGGCGACGCGTCGCAGAAGTGCAGCGCGCGCGGCGGCGCTGCATACGAGAGCCGCTGCAGGCTGCGCACGCGCGCGCGGATGCGTGAGGTGCCTTCAAGCATGCGGCCGAGAGCCAGGGCACGATGCGGCGCTGAGCAGCAACGGCGTATCAGGCGTCTGTGGCTGCGCGGGCGCCGGCGCAGGCCACATGCCTGGGCACCGCCCGAGCAAGACTCCAATACGCAAGCGTGCGGCACAGGCAGACCCCTGCATCCACATGTGTGCGTGTGTCGGCGCAACCCGCAGAGGCCACGACCCATGTGCGCGCAGCGCGGGCCGCGCGCCTGAGCACGAGCGCGGGCGACAGTGACGCCGGCGCGCCGCCCGCGGGCGCCCAGTCGGGCTTGTCGGGCGCGGCGCGCGGCGCGCGCGGCGGCGGCGGCGCGGCCAGGCCGCCCAGCGCGCGGTGCGGCGTCTTGAATGCGAAGAACAGCACCACCGCCAGGCGCGTCTGCCGCGCGCGCGCGCACGCGCAGCCTCAGGCCACCCTTGACTCCATGTCCCCATTCGCAGGGGATATACCTCCTCCAGCGCCAGGGCGCTTGCGCTGTGCGCGGGGGCGCCTGCAGCGGAGCGGGGGCCGCTGCCGCGGCAGGACGTAGACGGGGAGCGCGGAGGAGCACGCTGGGCGGCGCAGGGGGGGCGCGCGCCGTGTACTGCAGCTGCTTGCTCACGCGGAAGAGCGGCGCGATCTCGCTGTGCCGCAGGAAGCACAGCACCTTGAGCTGCGCGCCCCGCGCGCCGCGGCCCGTCAGGCGTCTGCGCGCGGGGGCTCAGCGCTGCGCGCCCCCGGCCGCCGCCCGCCGCACGCAGGCTGGCGCGCGCGCTGGCGCGCACGTGGCACAACCTGGGCGTGTGTACGGCAGCAGGACAGCGCTAGGGCGCCTGGCAGCTACCCCCTGACATCACCGGTCCTGCCAGGCGCCGACGCGTGGGCCCGACGGGCGCGGGCGCCGGGGCGCGCGCGCGCACCAGGACGTCCTCGGGCAGGTCAAGCAGGCCGCGCACGGCGCCGGCCGGCAGCCGCGCACGCGCCGCCGCGCGCTGGGCCTGCGCGCGCGACGCGCCCGCGCTCAGCGCCCGCCGCACCCTTGCTGCCTATCTGACTCTGACGGGGCGCCAGCGCACACGCTCCTTCCTGGGGCACCTCTCACTGTGTTGCTTGGTCGAGGGAGGGCGTTTCCCTGGAAGGGGCGGTGTGCCGGTGGCCGGGGTGCTCATACATGGCGGGGTTGCTGCCTGCACAGCGCAGCGCGTCCGGCGCAGGCGCGCCTGCAGCGTCTGCGTGAGCACCCGGCGCCGCCGGCTGTCCAGCAGCAGCGCCAGAGTGCGGCACGAGAACGGCGCCGCACTGGGTCCCACCACGTCTGCCGGCCAGGCGCGGGCGCCGGGCGCGCTGGGCGCCGCGCCGCCCGCCGCGCCCAGCGGGCAGGTGCGGCGCGCCTTGGCAAAGCTGGACAGCGCGCCTGCACACTCGCACACAGGCCGGCCTCACGCGGGCGCGCCCGCCCCGCCAAGGGTCTGATCCCGCCACACGAGCGGGCGGGTTCGTAGCTTGGCGCCCGGCGCGCTGACGGGACACGGTTGGCACGCGCAAGCGCAGAGCACGCACCTGGCGGCACCGCGCGGCGCTTGCGCGGCAGTGCCGGCGGCAGCAGCGGCTCATGGGCGCGCCCGGTGTCGCTGTCTGCAGCATTCATGCGCCTGATCCGCTGGCCGGGCGCGGCCGCGCAGGCTCGGGGGCGCGACTGGCCGGCCGCGCGCAGGGTGCTGCACTGCGCTGGCGCACGCGTGCGCCACGCAGGCAGGCGAGCAGCCTGTCCAGGCACGCAGGTGATGCAACCGCCACGCTGGCGTCCAGTTGCGTCCAAGCCTCACTGTACTCGCACTTTGCTGGCGGGATGAGTGGGGGTCCAGTTCGAGCACGCGGTGCGGCGGAGGTGAGAGGCTGGTCGTCTCTGATGAATTTGGAGTTAAAAACAGGCTAACGTTCCCTCATAGGGCTTTCTGGGCTGCGCCGCAGCCGGGAAAGCAGGAGGCATATACGTGCTGCAGAAGGCACCCGTGCGTGCCCCGGCAGCCGCTACAGCCGGCGCAGTCCTAGGCGCTCCTGAGCAGTGTGCGCAAACATTGCAAACATCGCATCCCAGGCGTTGGCCTCCAGGAGGCTTCCCCCTTTCACACAGGCTGTGCAGGCATGACAGCCAGGCGTGACAGCTGAGCCACCAAAGCTGTGCCGTCAAGGAGGCTGCGCCTCTAAGAGCCTCCCAGGGCATATGCGCCGTTGGCGCTGCTCGACCTGGGTCCTCACAGGTGGCGGGCGAGGTGTCAGTCTCTGCCGGGCATGCGTCGCCATTGGCAGAGATACAGAGGCAAATTCGGCGGTCTTTGGTAGGAGCAGCAGGCCCTGCTTGCTGGCGTTGCCGCAACACCCATCCAGCAATGTGCGAGAGTTGCAGAGCCATGCGCCTGTGCTGTGCGCCAGGTCCCAAGCGCCTCGCCAACTAGTAGCTGCGTTCACCACATAGGCGAAGTTATACTCTTTTCATTGCAGTGGTGGACTGGCAGCCGGTCTGCGCGGCTGTCTCACCTGTCACGCGGGCTGAGCAGATCCCTGTCACTGGGACGAAAGTGCGAAGCAGACACAGCAACCACACTGAATTTTTCAGTATGGTTGGAACTTTTCAGTATCTGCAGCCTTTATCATACAGCTGTGCGCTGTGGTAGTGCTCCCCAATATATTCAGGCCCGTGAGAGCAAGCGCAGGAAGACACTCCGCCGAGGCCTCCATATGGACTCCCACCTTCGCCTCCTGACTGCAGTGAAGTACAAGCCAAGTAGACTTGGCGCGGACAGCGCATCCTGGCAACGTAAAGACCTTCAGGGTTGAGTCCCATGTGGGCAAATGCTAGTTGCCTGCTAGCTGAAGGAGTGCGGCCACCTGACTGCCGCCGAGCAGCAAGACTCCACTGCTGGTGGGCGCATCCGGTTGGTATAGTGCCGCGGAGACCTGCAACAAGCACCCATGCACTGGTGCGAGCCCGTGGTGATGTGCGACTCTTCCGTGCGGTCGGGCTCGAGTTGCCGTTTAAGCTGGGTGCAGCAGGCAGAGCGCCGTTAGTGGGTGTCGCCCACAGCAGCCTGTCGCCCATGCAGACGCGAGCGAGGGTTTCCTGGCCTCGTGCCCCGGTGCATTTCGTCAAGCCCGCCCTGGGGGCGCCCCGTACACTGATTTTTTGGTTAAGGGAAGGCCAGCGTCCAGACGGCAGGGTCGCGGGGTGTCCGCGCCAGCAAACCATGCAAAAAATTGACCTCGGATGCGGCGCTGAGGGCACCGCAATCGCCGCCGGGCCTTGCCGACCTCCGTGGCAGGGGGCCTGCAAAGGACGCACCACTGGCACTAAGGGGCGGGGCCGCAAAGCGCGCTGTGCACTCCGCAGGAATGCTCTGCCCGGGCAATCCCGGCGCGTGGTGCGCGTGGAGCCGCTGCAGAACCTGCTGCCGGCCTTGCCGACGCTGCTGGTACCGCAGAGCGCGGGCGCCGCGGGCACGGCGCCCGCGGCTCTCATGGCCGACACCGAGTGCCAGTTCTGGGGACAGCAGTGCAAAGGCGCGCCCGCTGTTGCACCCGCAACCCCACACCCGTGAGGGCCGAGCCGGTGCAGCTGCCTGCACGTGCCCGCGTGCGCGCGCCACCCTCCCGCAAACCCCATCAAACCCCTCCCGCTTGCCTGCTCCTTGCACAGCGTGGGGGCCGCGTGGGGGCCGCCTTTGAACGCACGGGCTGATGCACACCGGGCGCGCGCAGGCAGCGCCCGCCGCGCGCGCTCGGCCAGCCCGGTGACGCACCTGTCGGACCGCGTGGCCAGCAGCTGGCCGCAGACGTCCAGCACCGCCAGCGCCGACCCGCTCAGCCCCGGCGCGCCCAGCCTGCCGGCGTCGCGCGCGTCGCTGGACGACGCCGCGCCCTACGCCTACCCGCCCGCGCCGCCCGCCCTGCGCGCGGGCGGCCCGTCCTCCTCCGGCTCCCTGTCCGGCGAGAGCATCGACGTCTACTTTGGCCCCGACAGTGAGGCTGAGTGGCGCGACTGGCTCGCCGGCGACCGCCGCCGCAGCGCCGAGCGCTCCAGCCGCTGGAGCGGCGAGGCGAGCAGCGCCGGCAGCCTGTCCTCCTCGGCGCGCACGGCCGCGGCCGCCGAGCGCCGGCACCACGGCGGCCGCCCCTGCTGGAGCGCGCTGGCGGGCGCGCCGGCGCCGCGCGCGCCCTCGCCCAGCCGCTTCCAGCCCGGCCGCCGGCCCTGCGCGGCGGAGCGCACGGGGAGCGGCCCGGCGCCGAGCGCCTTTGCGGTCGCCTCGGCGCCGCTGCACGCGGCCCCCGCGGGCGGCGCGGCGCGCTCGCTGCTCACGCTGCAGCTGCGGCGCGAGGCCAGCGCGCCGCCGTCCGGCGCGGCCGCTATCCCGCCGCCAGTCACGACCCAGATTGGCTGGGTGGAGCCGCTGGCGCGCGCCGCTGGCCTGGCTCCCGTGCGGAGTGCTGACGGCCGCGCGCCGCATGCGGGCGGGGGTTGGCAGCTGCGTGACGCAGGCGCCGCCGCGCCGGCGGCCGAGCGCGCGCCCGCCGGGCCTGCCGGCCTGCCCCAGCCGGGCGCTCAGGCCGGGCCGCCGCCGCGCGGGCCGAGCGCGTGCGCCGGCTGCGGCGGCGCCAGTGACCCTAGCTTGGCGTCGCGCGCGTCCGCGCCAGCGCCGGCGCGGCTGTCGGCGCCGGTGGCCGCGCACCAGGCGCAATCGCCTGATGCGGGCGACCGCGGTGCCGAGCATGACGACGGCCACACTGACTGGTCCCGGCAGTTTTTGCGGCGCGCCCCTGCCCGCCCTTGTCCAGGCGCCTGCGCCCGTGTCGCCTGTGTCGCCGTTGCGAGGCTGGAGCCGCGATAAGCAGGGGAGGCAGCGCATTCAAGCAAGAGCACACGCGCCCGGTGACGCGGCCGCTTTCCAGGCTGCAAGGCGTGCGCTGAGGCGGGCGGCGCGCGCACAGGCGCTGGCGGCACGTGCGGCGGCGCGCGTACCTGCAGTCGCGCGGCATCCTGGTCAGCTCGCAGCCTGGCGGCAACCTGCCCACGACCGGGCGCTCGCTCGACCTGCTGCTCAACGGCGTGGTCGGCGAGGGCGCCGCGCCCGCGCCCGCCAGCCCCGCCGGCTCCTTCGCCTGGCCGGCCGGGGAGCTAGCAGAGTAGGCGCCCCGCGCGTGCGCTGCGGCCGGGCACCAGGGCCGCGCCGGTCAACTCGCTGACCGCGCGGCCGAGCTGTCTCCTCCCGCGCGGGCAGGCAGGGCCGGCTAAAGGGGGAGCGGCACAGGCACAGGTAGTGTGCCGGCGCTTGCATGACAGCACGGCCGTCGTGCGGGCGCGCTGTGAGTATCGTCTGCTTGTCCTCGGGCTTAGCATTGTCTGTTTGGCCTGGGCGCGGCGGGGCTGGTGCGACTGACCGGCCTGGCCATGACCCGACAGAGCTCAGGGCGAGGCTGGAGCGCAGATTCGCAGCCTCCAGCCCGCCCTGAGTCGCATGGACGCCGGGCCACAGGCGCAGACGCTAGGGGTTGGCAGGATCGGACGGGCCCAGCTAGAGACCCCGCCCGCTGTGCACGGTGTGGAAGTGGGCGCAGCAGTGACTGCGGCAGCGCGACAGTAGATGCTGTTGAGCAGGCATGCAGGCTTCATGACAGAATTTTTGGGGGGCTGTTTCTTTTTTTGGATGCAGGGGGCTACAGTTTGAGGTGTAGCCTGGGCAGGCAGTTGTTGGCTGTTGGCCGCGGCCGGCCGTGGGCATGCTTTAGTCATGCATGTGGGCGTTTGCACTCAAGCCAAGTGCGGTTGACAACTTGAGATGTTTTACGCAGTGGTCATGCTGTTCAGTGTGGCATGCACTTGCGTACGTCCGGAGCGACATAGGCGAGCAGGGCCACAGCTTTCGGCATGCGCCTGCAGAGCGCGCCGCGAGGCCGGACCCTCGACCCGCAGTTGCGTGGTTGCTCTGTTTTTGAGAGCACGGTTCTGATAGCACTTGCTCTGTTTTGAGAGCAGACGGTTCTGATAGCACTTGACACACTGCAGCTGTAAGCAGCGCCACCCCGGGCCCCCAGCCTCTCCTCGTGCAAGCCCGCTGTGCTGAGCCGCTATGCTATGGTCCTCTTATCAAAGTGCAACGCAGCACTGTGCTGTGGAGCCTGTGCAAAAGCAGCAGGCGTGGACTGTGCGGCGCGCAGGTGAGCTGATTGCAAGTCGCAAAATAACCACTCCCTGCCTGTCGCAATACAAAGCACTCGCAGCCACGCGCGCCCTAGTGATGTTGCTGGCGCGGCGCGCCCACGCGGAGTGTGCTCGGGCGTCCTCGGCGAAGAGCAGCACCTGTACAGGCAACGCCTCAGCAGCGGCGGCCTGCAGGGGAGCTGTATGGCCAACGTGTATGCTCACTTGTTTTGCCACGGCTGCGCTACACCATTCACGCCCAACTCTGGCGTGCGGTGGCGCCTAGCCCGAGCAGCCCTAATCGTAGCTAGTCCCAGGTTCCCCTCTCGGCTCGCTCCCAAACAAAAAGCCTGCACATCCCGGCTGCCGCCCGTACCCAGTGCGTGCTGCGCGCCTCGGATTGCCCCAGCCGAGCCTGCCCAGCGCGCGCCGCCCCAGACCCTGCGCAGCGATGGCAGCCGCAGCTGTGGGCGAGCTGTGCCTGCATGACGTCGAGGGCGCAGTCTGCGACCTGTGCGGCGAGATATGCGACCCGTCTACGCAAGAGCTGAACAACCTGGACTGCACGTTCAAGCCATGTAGCGACCTGGGCGCCAAGTACTGCCTCTATCACCAAGACTGCCTGGAGAAGTTCCTGCGCGGCCAACGACTAGAAAAGTGCGCGGCGGGCGCCCGCGCCGCGCTGCTCGCCCTACGCGCCCCACGCGCGGCGCGCTTGACGCCTCCCGCCCGCAGGTCTCGCAAGGCCGGCTTCAAGTGCCCCCGAGGCTGTGGCAAGGCCACGCGCTACGATAGGCCATGCCCCGGGAAGGTGCGGCGCTCTCCTCGAGGCGCTGAACCCTGGCGCCCGTCCCTCGCGCCATCTTGGGCGCGCCGTGCGCATGCTGACGCCGCGCCCACGCGGCGCAGATCGACAAGTCGCATCCAGTCCATGTACGCAACGAAGGAGCCAAGAAACGGAAGAAGGCGCGCGGCCCGGCGCTCGCGCCCGGCCCCTGCCTCCCCCCGAGCGGCGGCGCGGCTGATCGCGGCGCGGCTGCGCAGGCTCCCCCGCCGCCACCAGAGCCGCGGATCTTCGTCAAGGACAAGGCCGCGGCCAAAGCCGCCGTCAAGCAAGACGCAGAGGCCAAGGCCGCCCGGCGGGCGCCGCCCGATAAGGCCGCGCCCGCCAAACCTGCGTGCGTCTGCGCGCACCCACCACCTCTCCTGTGCAGTGTTGTCAACCCGGCGCTGTTGTCTTGGTTACTCTGTCTTAGCACAGCACAGACGCTGCGCTGACTGCACACCCGAGAGGCATCACAACAAGTGCACTGCAGAGCACCTGCTCGGCACACGTGGCTGCATCGGCATTTGTGCACTGCCTGACCCCGTTCGCGCGCTCGTGCCGCGCAGCGTGCCCAAGGCCAGCGACCTGCGGGTCGCGGCGGCAAGCATCCGCGCGGCCGCCGGCTTTGCACAAGCTGGCGTGCCACGCGCGCCCGCCGCCCGCCCCGCCCCCGCCGATGCCCCGTCGTTTTCGGCCTGGGGCGCTCGCAAGGCGCCGCTCGTCAGCGATCCAGCGCCAGCGGCTGCGTGGGCCGGCTTTGCCGCGCCTGCGGCGGTGTCGCGCCTCGCGCCGGCGGCGCCAGCATGGGGCGGCGCCGGCGCGGCGCGCGCGGCGGCTGCCGGCGCGGCCGCGGCGGCCGTGCCCGTCGGCGCCGAGTCGCTGCTGGAGGGCGACGCCGGCGGCGCGCTGGGCAAGGCCGCGCGCAAGAACGCCAAGCGCGCCGAGCGCAAGGCCGCGCACCGCGCCCAGGCGCGCCGCCCCGCCCCCGCCCTGCGCGCCCCAGACGCGCGCGGCCTGCTCGCCTGTCGCGAGCCTCGTGCCGCCCCGCGCGGCCGCCTGACATCACAGGCGGCCGCCGCTTGGCGCCCGCCCCGCCGCAGGGTGGCCTGCGGGCTGCCGTGCACACGCCGCCCCCTGTGCAGGCGCGCGCTGCATGCAGGTGGACGATTGACCCGCCCGTGCGCGCGCGCAGGCTGACCGCTCGGTGGCGTCGTCGGAGCCGGACACCATGATGGACTCCGCATCGGAGGCGCCCTCGCACGCCGAGCTGGCAGAGGCCGCGGCGCTGGCCCCAGCGGCCGAGACGCCGGCGGCGCCCGCGCATGCCGAGCTGGCAGAGGCCGCGGCACTGGCCCCAGCGGCCGAGGCGCCCGCGGCGGCTGCTGGCGGCGACGGCGGCGACGGCGGTGCAGGCGGCGCGCCCGCGCGCGACGACGCCGGCGCGGCGCTCCACGGCGAGCCGAGCGACCAGGAGTGCTGCATCCAGGCGCGCGCCTGCCGGCGCCCGCCGCTCGGTGCCAGGGTGTGCAGCGCCTCGTCGGCCGGGCCGTGATCGAATGCTTTGTTCGGCGAGGGCCGGCTCGTCTCGCGCTGCCTGGCGCTGCCTGATCCGCTCTGTGGCCCTTGCAAGCAGTGCCTGGCCTTGGGTTCACCGCTTCTGGCCAGGCGGCGCATTGGCGGGGTGGAGCAACCCTTAGCGCACCACCGTGAGCCGCAAGCCGCACGCCAGTGTGCCGCAAGCCGGGCAGGGGACGTGCGCGGCCGGTGAGCGCGCGCGTGGCGCGGCAGGCGCTCATGGCGGCCAAGGCGCGCTACCTGCTGGCGCAGCTGCAGCAGCTGGGCTTCGCGGAGTGGCAGTGCGCGCCCGCGGTGCTGCGCCACGGCAGCAACCTGCAGGCGCGGCCCGCACGTTTGCTGCCCGGGATGCGCTGGCGTGTGTCTGCGGGAGGTCCGGGGCTTTGTCTGTCGTGCGCGCCCCGCGCCTGCCCGTACAATCACCAGCTTGACTGCGCAAGACCGGCTCTTGTGGGGCTGCGGCCGGCGCACGCGGGCATGGTTGGGACGTGCGGTGGCCTGCGCTGGGGCCCCGCACCCGCTGGGAGAGCCTGCCGTGGCTGCCCAGCCCGCAGCGCATGCGCGGCCTTGCCAGAGCGTGGAGATGCGGCGCGGGCCAAGCGCGGCGGGCGCCGGGCAAGGCGTGCCAGGCGTCGCGTGCACGCCCCGGTGGCCAGGCGCGCAGTGCGTGCGTGGCACAGGCTGAAGTGCTGACCGCGCCGTGCAGGCGGCGGTGGAGTTCCTGCTGGCTGGCCATGTGGCCACGGAGGCGGCCGCGCGCGCGTTCATGGAGGCCGCAACCGACGCGCCCGAGATCGACATCTCCGAGGAGCTCGAGCGCCTGGCCGTGTTTAAGGCGCGCGCGCGTGCTGCGGCAGAGCTGCCGAGCAGGAGAGTTGGGGTGGGTCAGGGCGTAGGGCTGGCAGGGTATGACCCCGGTCCGTCAAGGGGTATGTCTTGGTACAGACAGCGCGTGGCCGCCGTCCTGCCTCCTGAGACGCATCAGCGAGCGGCCGCGGCCGCACATGCCAGCTTTGCATGCTCCCCCAGGGCGCGCTGTGTGAGCACCCTCTACTACCAGGCGCATGCAAGGGGCGGCCGGCCAGGGGCAGGGGCGGGACCGGCGCGCCGAAGCCGCTGGACAAGCCCGGCCCAGCCAGCCCTCCCGGGCCAGCAGGCCGCGGGCGGCGCCTGTGCAGCGGAGCGCGCCGCTTGCCGTGCTCTTTTGGTGCCTAATCCTAACGCTAACCCCGCTGGCACGCAGGAGATGACCGGTGTGCCGGACGCTGAGGTGGACCGCGCCGTGGTCGAGGCCGATGGCGACCTGGACACCGCCGTCGCCGCGATCCACGCGCGCCGCTCTGCGTCGGCGCCGCCCGCGCCGGCGGCCAACGGCGGTGCGTCGCGCCCCCGCGCTGCGCGGCAGCCCTGCGCGCGCAGGCCCCGCCTGCTGTCCTGCGGGGTCAACCGCCGGGTGCTCCGAGCGCGGCCACCGGGTGCAGCATTGCCCTGCGCCATTGGCTGCACGGACGCGGCGCCGCACACCTTGCACAAGGAGTTACAGCCATGGCGTCAGGGCTAGAGCATCATGGCATGCCCACCACAAGTGCGCGCTGCCAAGGAGGCGGGCGCACGCCCGTGCGGCCGCAGCCGCGCCGAGAGGCGCGGGGCCCGACCGCCTGACCTACTGCTCGCGGGCCGGCGCGGCAGGCGGCTGCCACGCGTACGGCAGCGGCGACACCTCCTGGCCGTCCTCCATGGACAGCGGCGCCGTCGCCGACGCGGTGCGCCGCGCGGCGCCGCTGCATGCGCCGGCCCCGCCTGCCATGTCTGCGCTCTGAGGCGCGTGCGCTCGGCTGCGGCTGCGGACGCAGCCGTGCTTGTCAAGCGCGCTCTGCGCTGCACAGGGCGGGCTGACAGGCAGCGTGTGGCTGCGGCGCGCGCGCGTGCAGGGAGTGTGCTGGCTGGCGCTGCCGTCTGCGCTGACGCATGTGTCGGCGCGGTGCGCAGACGTACGCATCCGCGGGCCAGACGGCGCTGGCGCCGCCGGTGGCGGGCTTTGCGGCCGGCGAGCCTGCCCAGGCACGTCCGCTGGCCTGGCGCTCTGCATCCAAAAAAAGTGCACTGGCCCCCCTGATCACAGGGCACTGGCCGGCGGTCGGCACATGGGCGGGACCTAGCTGTGGCGGTGCAGTCTGTTGACCTGACCGGTGCGCGGGGCGGCGCAGGCGGCCAAGACGGCGTACAGCTTCGACGCGCCGCTGCCGGCGGGCACGCCGGGCGCCGCATTCGGCAATGGCGGCGCATGCGTCACCGACCTGGCGCACTACAACCGGCTGCTGGGCCTGCCGCCGCCCGCGCGGCCGCCGGCCGCCGCGCTGCCGGCGCCGCATGAGCGCGCCGCTGGCTACAGCCTGTTTGACGTCTACGCCGAGGCGCCGGCGGCCGGCGCGGCGCAGGGCTGGGCCGCGGACGGCGGCGGCGCCGGCTGGGCGGACCTGCTGGGCGCGCCGGCGCCGCAGGCGGCGCTGCTGGCGGCGGCCGCGGTCGCGACCGACGGCGCGCCGGCGCCGCACGCGCAGGCCGCGTCTGAGCAGGACTCGGAGCTCAACGAACTCATGGCCGCACTCATGTGCCAGTGACGGCGCCGCCCCGCTAGTCCCGCTGCATGCTGGAGGCGTCGCTTTGTGTGTGCTCAGTGCGTGTGTGCTTGTCAACTGTGTGTTTGCAGTGTGCCGGCAGCCTCTGGTGTGATGCAGTAGCGCCGCCGCGCCGGTCGCAGGGAGCTGCGGTGTTTGGCCGTGACGTGTTTGCCGTGCGGTGGTTGAGACCTGGGTTGAATGTGGCAGGAGGTGTGCAGCGCACTCTACCAGGCAGCTAGCCTTGCATGTGCAGTGTGCGGGCCGCTTTTTAAAGTGGGAGTGTTAGGATAGCGGGGGTGCGGCGCACCCCATTAGCGGCGGGTGTGCGCGGCGGTCGGACAAAAGTGTGCACCGGATCCTGTAAGCGCATGGCTCGCCACAGAGCGCGGCCGATACAGTTACTTGGAGCTGCATCCTCGGCCGATACTGTTACTAGGAGCTGCATCCTGCTGCATTCACAGCATCTAAAGCACTCACCACCTGAACAACAAGCGCGCGTGCACTCACCACCTGAACAACAAGTGCGCGTGCAGCGCTCGGCAAAACCACAACCCCTCTCTACACAACCACATGTACACAGCGCCGAGCTGCCTCCGACGACGCGCCGGCGCTCCTCACTTCTTGGTAGACGAAGAGATCCTGCCTGCCGCCTTCCTTGCCTGCGCGCGCGCGCGCGCCCAATCACCCTGCTGTACTCGGCCACACGAGCGGGCCCCTCGCCTGCGCACTTGGGCCGGCAAGCGCAGAGGACGGACGCAGCTCGGAGCACACCTCTTCCTCGGTGGCGTTCGGGTTCGCCCTCCACCACTTGGTGAACTCCGCCTTTGCCAAGTCCTGCATCTTGTGCTGCTGCTCCAAGGCTGCCGCGCGCACACCGGCGTGTCAGCGCCCGAGCCGCACAAGCAGGGCGAGGCCGCAGCCCCGGCCAGCCCAGACAGGCTGCTCAGGCGCGCAGGCCCCGTCCCAGAGCAGCCACGCGCTCGTGGGTCAGGCAGAGCTTCAGGCGACAGCAGCTGGTGACACACAGGAGCAGCAGAGGCTGCTTGTCATTCGCTGCACCCTTGTCACTCGGTGCTCCGCACACGCTCCCGTGGTGCAATTTACACACGTCTTGCTCAGCGGACACGCTGCACAGCAGCGGCGCCGCACGACAGAACTTGCAACAGGGCAGTGAGCTGCGGGCCGCCCTCCCACGCACAGAGCGGCATACACCGCTGTATGTTTGCGCGTTGACTCATTGCAGGCGCAAAGCGAGCACCGCGCGGCAGCTCAAGGAGCAGGCAAGGGTGCACAGGCGGCGGCAGGGCGCACTCTTCTTGCCCGCCTCCTCGAACAGCTGGTTCGACCGCACCGCAAAGCGCTGAAACGTGCGGCTGGGCCCAGCGCGCAGCAGCTCGTTCAGCCCGGCGGCCTGGGCAGCGCCAGCAAGCACAGCAGGCGCATGGGGCGAGCTGCACGCGCAGGCGGGGTCATGCGGACCTGTTCGCGAGCGCCTCCACCAGGTACTGGTTGACGAGGTGGTTGAGCACGCGCGCGAAGAAGGACATGCCGCAGAGCTCTCAGGTCCGTAGGCGCAGCGCTCCCAGCACGGCCGTGGCCCTCACGCCTTAAGTCCACCTGCCTCACGGCAACAGCGTACGCGACGGCGCAAGGGGCGACAACTCCGTCCCTGACTGCCGGAAGGGGAAGAGGCCACCTCTGCACCGAGTGCGCCGGGACTAGAAAAGCAGTGATGGCGGTTCCCCTATACCCTGCTGAGCGGGGGAACCCCTCCTTGAGACAGCAGGATCTGTGCTCAAATGCGACGTTCAAGCAGAGCTGCTACAGGCTTTAAACCACACATTTGAGAGGCAGAGAGCGTGCCGCTAGCGTCTAGTTGACCAGACAGGACACCGGCCTTATCACCATGGCTGATCTTACCTCGTCCACGCCCGTGGTGCACAAGGAGGAGATCCACACGTCGTCGCTCTCCCCGCACGTGGGTGTGCCCCGGAAGGCCGGGCTCCGCCCGACACGATGGGGGCCCATGAGGGTGTTCTGGCACCTGCGGCAGCGGGGCCTCGCCGGGAGGCGTGGAGGGCGAGGAGGCGGTGCTCGGCAGCCAGTGCTGCGCGAAGGGGTTGTTGCGAGGGTTGGATTGGGCGCGGCAGCGGCCACTCGGTGGCTCTGGAGCAGATTCGACGCTAGCCGTTGCCATGCACAGCCCTGATGCCCCAGAGATGTGCCCAGAGTGCGCAGCAAGCCACACAGGCCTGCGGCGCTGAGGCGCAGCTCGTGGGAGCGCTCCGCTGACGTTGAGCCTGGCGCACGCAGACAGCAAGCTCACGGAGGCCGCGAAGGTGGAGCAGACCAAGGCGCACCACGAGTCCTACTCCTCGTCCCACGGGTGCGCACGCGGCGCCGCGCCGCGCAGCCAAAACCTCGCGCTGGGGCGCGCTGCTGTCCGGGGCCAGCCTGCCCGGCCGGCACCGGCCTGCGGGAGGGGCTCTGTTGCTGTGCGCGGGCCGGGCAGTGCCCCTGCCGCGTCCAGCAAGCAGGCTGCGAGCGCGCCTGCATCCGCCTGATGCAGCGCAATGCCGCGGCGCGCGCAGCAAGAAGCCCCGGGGACCCACGAAGGATGAGAAGAACGCGCTGGCGAAGGCCGGCGCCGCGGTCGCCGCGGTCGCTGCGGTGGCGCTGGGCGGCTACTTTATCTACAAGGTGCGGCCCGCCATCCCGGCAGCTCCCAGTGCAGCCGGTGTTGTGAGCGAGCAGCGCGGCGGCGGGCGCCGCACGCGCCGCTGGTGTGCTTCAGTGCGACTCGGTCGTGCCGCCCTCAAGGACAACACCGCGTTTGCTGATGGAGACCTGCTTGTGCGCAAACGCAGAACGTGAACAAGGACGACGAGTACGATGTGGAGCACGCGACCGACCGCGCCACGCGCGACGCCAAGGGCAAGGCGGACCAGGCGGGCGGCTGGTTCAGCCGCAAGGGCCACCAGGCCCGGGACGCCTCGTCCGACGCCGGGCACAGCGCCCACCACGGCCTGCACAAGGCCGCGGTGCGCTCCCGCCGATGCCGTCCCGCAGCCTGTCGCCCCTGGCTGCCGTGCAACAGGCGTGCCGTGCCCACAGCAGCCAGTGGACAGGGCAGGCTGCTGTGCGAAGGGATGCAGGCCCAAAGCGTGGCCTCTCCGCCGCTCGGGCGCCGCTCGGGGTGCTGACACTAAGGCGGCCCTGCTGCTTGCGCGCGGCAGGACAAGGCCGGCCACAAGGCGGACCAGGCCGTCAACGCGCTCAAGGACGCCGGCAACCGCGCCCAGGACAAGGCGCGTGGGCGGCATGCGCCGGTCCCCATCTTGCTGTGACGCCCTCCGCCGCGCTCCCGCCGGCCGCGCAGGCAGATTGCGTGCTGCTGCCGTCCGCTGCTGCCGTCCACTGCTGCCGTCCACTGCGCTGCCGGTGTCGCGCCCGAGCGCCAGTAGCAGAGCTTGGGTTGCATACCGTGTCATCCCGGTAACGACAACGTTAAGTGGTCGGCGCGCGCGCGGGCAGGCCGCCCAGGCGGGCGACAACATCAAGGACTCCGCGCGCGGCGTGCGGGACTCCGCCAAGGACTCAGCGCGCGGCGTGCGCGACTCCGCCGGGCGCACGGCAGACAAGACGGACAACTCGGCGCGCCGCGCGGCCGACAAGGCCGACCACACCGGGCACAGCCTGGCCGGCAACGTCAAGCACGCCGTCGGCAGCGCCGGCCACAAGGTCGAGCACGCCGCCAGCAGCGCCAAGCACAAGCTGGGCGACGCCGCGCACAGCGTCAAGCACAAGGCCGGCGACACCGCAGAGTGCGCGCCCGCGCCGCCCGCGCCGCCCGCGCCGCTCGCGCCCGCTGCGCGCGACCTCCCCGCGCCGCGCAGGCCATGCGCAGGCCCTACAGAGATGCTCCCAGCCCTGGCGCCGTGCCGGACCAGCTTCAGCTTTTGTTCCCCACTGACAAATTCGCGAGCGTGCGGCGCTGCGCGTCTCATGCTGAGGGCGGCGACGCTGCGCGCAGCTACGTTGAGGACAAGCAGGACGACCTGTTCGGCGGCATCAAGAACTGGCTGTCGCGGCGCAAGGACGAGGCCGACGAGGCGGCGTCGCGTGGCAAGGACGAGCAGCGCCGCATGGCCAACTCCGCGCGCAACACCGCGGACAAGGTGGCCGACAAGGCGCGCTAGGCGCCGCCCGCGCGTGAGCGGGGGCTCACAGGCTGCGGCCGTGCGCGCGACCTGTGCAGCGTCGCTCGTGCGGCGTTGCATGGCGCGCGCACGGCAGCCAAGATGGACGAGTGACCCGCCGCGTGTGCGCCCGCACGCCGCGTGCCTGCTACGGCTTGGTGCAGCGCCGGCGCAGTGCGCCATGCGGCGTGCTTGGCAGCCAGCTGCTGTGGCCGTGCGCGGTGACCTGGGTGCACGGCTGGCACCCGTGGTACAGGAGGTGTCACCTGGTCTGGGTAAACTGACTTGGTGAGTGCTCCGACGGGTCAGACCGCACCATGGGTGGGGGTAGGTTGGCAGGCCGCATTTGCGCGTGTGAGCGGGGCCCAGGCGGGGAATGGGAGGCAATAAACCGTTTGAGAGCGGACACTGCGCTGCATAGGCAACCAATTCTGCTCCCAATGTGTGAGAGCTGTCTCTGCTTTTTTATCAAGCGGCACTGGGTGCTCCTGGGTGGGAGCGGAGCTGCTGCCTAACAAACGGGGGTGTGCACCATGTATACTCCACGTTTGTCAACTGCTGTGCTGCTTCACCGAATGCAATTCGCCATCTGCAACTCCATGCTTTGTGCATGATGCTCCTTTGATCTTACACTCTCAAGTCCGTTTACCCTCCATTCATGCGTGTGTGTCTTCTCATGATGCCGCAGGTCGCTAGCTGACACCAAGCCTAGCCACATCCGTGTTCATATAGCCCTGCAACATACAGACAAAGCCCCCCCTCCCCGCTCCCAGGCAGGCTCAGATCTTGACGCCCTCTGGCAACACGCGCTGCAGGATCTCGCCGGCCAGCTGGTCCACCTGCAAGGCACGTAGAGCGCGCTCAGCGCAGGCGCGCAGCGAGCTCTGCGCTGCACCCAAGACCCATGCAGCCACAGCAAATGCACTGTCCGATGCACGCTCGCAAGGAGTGCGGCAGGTGTTGCAGGGTCGCGCACCTGGGTGTCCAGGCTGGCCAGCGCGGCCTCCTTCTCCTTCTCCAGCGCGGCGATGGCGTCCGCCACCTCCTTGTCGATTTTCTGCAGGCCGCGGCGGAGCGCGTCAGCCGCAGTGGACACAGTGCCCGCTGCACACCGCTTCGGCGGCAGACGGCCTGGAGTTCCCCGGTCCCATACGGCAGGCCTGGGGTGAGGCACACGCACGGCGCACCCCTTGCGCAGCCACCCTTGCAGTTCGCTCACAACCAGTGTGTGCAGCAAGCAGCCACCCACATCCCGCCAGGGCAGCAAGAGGGCAGCAGCATCAGCGCGGCCCTGAGCAGCGGCCCTGAGCACGCGGCGCCCCCGGGGCGCCCGGCGGCGCCGCGCCGGCCGCGCGCACCTCCTTGGCGGCGGCCAGCTTCGCGCCCGACTCGCTCTGCGCGGCCGACTTGGCCTCCGAGATGACCTTTTGCGCCTCGGCGCGCGCGTCGGCAAGCGCCTTTTCCGCCGCCGCCTGCAGGTCCTCCAGCTCCTTCGAGTTGTCCTGCCGCGGCGCCGGGCTGCGTGACGCGGCGCCCCGGACCCGGCCTCCGGCTCCCAGTGCGCCCACGATCTCGCTCACAGTGTGCTATGCACAGGTGCTGCCTGCGGTGGGCTGTGGAAGCCACGGGCAGTGCTATGCGCAAGACGCGCGTCCTTGTTAGAGATTCTGCCGCTGGCAGACGCCACGCGTCGCCAGGGGCCCTGGCAAGGCCCAGGCCTCTGGAGACGAGGGGGCGCCTCCTTGATGACGCATCACAACTGCTAGCACAGCCAAGGCGGGGCGGGCAGCGGCCACTGAGCGCGCCGCGGCCGCCTGCACCGGGCGCACACCTTGCTGTCGCCCAGCAGGGACCGGATCTTCGCGTCGCGCTCGTCCAGCACCTTGCCGACAGGGGTGAACCAGAACTTGTCCAGGAACACCATTAGCAGCAGGAACTCGGCCACCATGACCGGCAGGGTCAGGTTGAAGTCGAAGATCTTGCCGGCCTCCGCGTGCGCGGGCAGCGCCAGCAGCACATTGGCCACGGCGGCGGCCGCGGCGGTCTGCAGCGGCGCGGGCACCAGCGCTTTCCTGCGCCGCACGCCCCGGCTCATGCCCCCACCACGCAATGCCGAGCGGTCCAGCCCGCTGTCTGGCAGTCTGCAAGGCCCTCACCTGACTGCCCGGACGGCAGCACGCACGGGGTCCGCCTGGGCCTGGGCACGGACAACCAGGCGGATGCGGCTGCAGGGGGCTGCCCCTCGGGCCAGGCAGGAGCGCAGGCACTGCGGCTGGCCCATGATTGCCGCCATCGTCGCCCGCGTCCGCCCGTCGCTCGGCAGCGGGCCAAAGCGAGGCTGGGAGAGGCGATAAACCCTCCAGGGCCAGGGCAGGGGTGCAAGATTCGACTTTACTTACACAGCTCCCTGTTTTGTGGGAGGCCTGCCAGCAGTTCTCACGACGTTCCGAAGCCCCGTGGGGCATTAGTACACTAAGGCGCCCGCCCGCAGCGCAGGTGCAAGCAGCAGGCGCAGCGCAAAGCAGCAGGCGCAGCACGAAAAAGAACTAGAAAGCAGATAGGTCGCGCGGTGCGCACAATGCTGCGCACGGCTTGCAGGGCTGCCGCAGCGGCCACGGGACATGGCCCCGGCTGGGCCCAGCGCCACGGCGCTGTCCCAGCCGAGCGCGCCCGCGACCCGGGCGCCGCCCACCCCCAGCCGGCAGCAAGGCCCGCCGGTCCCGCACGCCGCCCCGCCCGCACGCGTCGCTCGCGGCGACCGCGCTGGCCACGCGGCTGCGGGACCGCCGCCGTCGCCGGGCCCAGGCCGCTAGCCGAGCGCGGGCGGCGCGGCCGGCGGCGCCAGGCTGGACACGCACAGGCGCGCCGGCGCCGCATACTTTTCGCGCACGGCCGGCAGCTGGTAGGTCGCGCGGCAGGCCGCGCGCTGCGCGAGCGCGTGCAGCGCCGCCGCGACGGGCCGCAGCTCGGCCGCCTCATAGCGCGCATAGTGTGCGAGCGTGGGCGACCAGGCCGGCGCGCCCAGCCAGCCGCGCGCCAGCGCGACCGCGCCCGCCGCCAGCTGGCTGGGCAGCCACTGCAGCGCCGCATACTCCGGCAGCGCCAGCTCCAGCACGTACGCTGCCAGGTGCTCCAGCCTGCGCGCGCGCGCGGCGCTCAGCGCGGGCGGGCGCGCGCGGGCGCGGCGCAGGCCATGGGGTACGGCCTAGCCAAACCTGTGGCCTGCGCAGGGCCGGGGCCCGGCCCAAGACACGCCTGCAACAGCTATCCAGCCAGCTGTCGATCATGGGAGCAGGGTCCGCTGCCTTCAGCGAACCCGCGCGATTGCCAGCCGCGCATGCGCACCACGCAGGCGCATGCAGTCCTGGCCGCGGGCAGCGCTGTTCGCAGCAGGCGCAGCAGCTGCATGGCAGCGCGCCAACTTCCTGCAGCTCTGCAAAGCTCGACTCGCGTCGTGGCGCTAGCGCATGAGCGCGGTGGGCGCAGCCCACATGAGACAAGAGCGAGATCCGGCAGGCGCCAGCGCCAGTGCGTGTACGCTGGGGCCCAGCACGGAGGCGCCCGCATGCGCGCGCTGCCGGAGCGCGGGCGGACTACGGCTAGGAGCGGCGGGGGCAGGCCCTGACAGCACCGAGCCCTCTGCAGTGCTCACAGGCCCGCGGAGCAACCCCCTCCCCCTCGGCCCCGCACAGCCTGCGGCCTGGAGGGACGCGCACCGCGGGTCGGCCGGCCCGAGCGCGTGCGCGGCCTTGACCAGGCGGCGCAGGAAAACGCGCGGCGTGGGCGCGGTCAGCTCGAAGCGCAGCGCGCCCAGCACCTCCTCCTCCATCGCCAGGATCTCGGCGCGCGTGTACGTGTTGTCGGTGATGTAGCAAAACTCCTCGATCTGCGCGCGCCCCGCCGCCCGCGCTGAGGCTGCTGCGGCGGCGGGCCTGTCTTGACGCGATCATGTATCACGACGCCTCACAGAGCAAGAGAGCAGAGCAGAGCCGGCGCTGCTCGGGCCGGCAAGCAGGTGGGCGACGATGCACCTGCGCGCCGAGGGCGCAGCTTCGCTGGGCGTGGGAGGCGCGGCGGGGGCCGGGCGCGCCTGGGGCGCGTAGATCTCCTCGTACTTGGCGGCCAGCAGCATGCAGGTAATGCCCACCAGCTGCAGCCGCGCGCGCGGCACACAGCGCAGGCTCAGGTAGCGGTCCAGGTAGGACACCGCCAGGAACAGCGTGTCCGCCACCAGCTTGTACTCCTGCGCCGCGCGGGTCGGCCTGGTGAGGCGCGGCGCCGCCAGGCACGGACGCGGCCTGCCGCCCGCACGCCCGCACGAGGCGCGCGGGCTGTGCGCGCAGGCGCCGCGCGGCGCCCGCCAGGACGCCCGGCCCGGGCAGGGCTGCGGGGAGCGCGGCGGACCTGGGCGACCTCGACGAGCCAGTCCACGAGGATGCCGCGCATCGACTGCGTGATGTCTGTCTGCACGGTGCTCATGTAGCAGGTCGACGGGCGCCGCTTCAGCTGCGCGCCGGCCGCGGCGCGTCAGCCGCCGTGCACGCAGGCAGGCGCGGCGCGTAGAGCGCGCTGCAGAGGCCCGCGGAGCGCAGGGTGTGAGGCAGGCGCGGTCATGAACCGCCGCGGCGCCCAGCGTGCGCGCGCTGCGCACCTCTGCCAGAAATAGGCTGTCCATGATCTCATGCACATACGCCGGGCAGGCCAGCACGTTGCCCAGGTCCGCAGCATCGATGTCGACCACCGCGGGCGCCGAGCTGCAGCATACCGGGCTCGGCTCTGCACGCCATGCGCCGGGGTCGGCGCGCTGTACTGTGCAAGCCGCGACGCTGCGCAGGGGCACAGGCGGAGTGGGGCCATGCGCGCACCGTCCGACGCAGAGGAGCCGCGCTGGCTGAGCAGGGCCAGGTGCTGCGCGGCCTGCACATGCGCCGCCGCCTGGGGCCCGCACGCGCGCGGCGTCAGTGGTGCAGCCGGCGTGCGGCGTCAACACAGCAAGATGCGCGACAGCGCAGCGCTGGCGGCGCGAACGCTTGCGACGCTGTGGCGCAGCGCGCACCGGCCGTGCCGGCGCTGCAAGCGCTGGCCTGCTGTGCCTCGCGCGGCTCTCCTGCGGGGACCATGAGCGGCAGTTGGCACAAGCGCGCTCGCGTGAGCCGCACCCCAGCGCGGCGCTGCGTAACAACCGAGAGCTGGCGCGGGCAGCAACAGCGAGCGGCAGACGGCCCGCGCGCGCATGCGCTGCGGCCGGCATTGTGCAGATCGGCGCACCTTTTCAGGCGGGAACACCACGGGCTTCGCGTCGATATTGGTGATGTCGCCAAAGGCAGGCCGCGTCTTCTTGCTGCCTGCCACCGCCTGGGGGCCCTGGGCGGGATGTGCCAATGTTAGCTGGTTCAAAACCGCTCCCAGCACGCCGTGCCCGGCCAGGCAGGCAGCTCCTACGGGCTCCGGGCGAGCCAGCGGGGCCACGGACCTTGCCGTCGTCCTCCTTCCGCTTTCCCTGCCACTTGAGGCTCGTGAGCATCGAGCCGGGGCCCTCCTGGCCGGGCTGCAGGCCGGACGACCGGGTAACGGGGCCGGAGCCTTGCCGCGAGGCCATGCTGGACCACAGGAGGCCGGGCAGCCACCCCCTCGCGCGGCGCTCAGCCTGACATTGCGGCGATGGCGCACCAGGGCGCACTGCGCTGGGCCCCCGAGCGCGCGCGCCGTTCTGTCAAGCCCAGCGCGCTGCTTGAGCCCGGGCACCAGACACAGGTTGCACAGTGACCACTGTCTGTGCTGCCTCCCTGTGCACTTTTGGTACTTGGCAACCCTTCCACCGCCCTAACTGTCCCCATCTCCCCAAGTAATGGCTTGGGCTGGGTCAGAAGGTAGCAGCGGTGATGGGAGCCGCCACAGCGCTGCACCCGGGCCCTTGCATGCAGGGGACCAGCGCGCGCCAATCACGCTGAGGCAGTGCTTTGATCTAGTGCTGAAAGTTCATGCGCGCTGTGCAGTAGACATAGGGCGCTGCTGTGCTGCAAAGCGCGCTTCAGGAACATCATCTTGTTTTCTAGCTGTGGCAACACTCGGCTCAGCCCTGCGACCTGGCACTCCGCGGCGCCACGTTCTCCTGCTCACTCAGCGTGCACGCAGCCGCTGGCGCCCTGCGCTCTGCCTCTCTGTACCAAAGCTGCGTTCAACCACTCCTGTTCCTTGCGCACAGCACAACACTGGGCGGACCTCTCTGTTGCTGCCATGTGACGTCCGTTTGAGAGGCAAAGCGTCCTTGGCACGGTGTTGCGGCAGTGGGCTGTCTGCAGCCTGTGCCTCGTCGTGGCGCGACGGCGACCATGGACGGTCGGTCCAGCCGGCGGAGGCGTGGGCGACCGCCGCCCTGCGCACGCCAGCCACAGCGGCTGACGGGCACGGCGAGCGCGCGCACGCGGGCTGCGGGCAGCGGCGCACCTGCTGGCCCCTGGTGCAGTCGCACGCCGGGTGCCAGCAGCAGCAGGGCGAGCGCCGGCGGTTGCCCTGCATATCTCTCAGCCTGCAAGGGACAGCGGCCCGCCTGTGCGCAGCCGGGTGTCGGGCAGCGCGGAGTTGCCTTTGTTGGGCTTGCTTGGCCGGCACCTGAAAGCGAGCATGATGCTGGGTAGAGCGTGTGTAGGATGCATGCATGCTGAGTAGAGGGCGTGCGGGAACGCAGGCGCAGAGCTGTCATACAGGAGGCCATTGGGGGCGCGAGTTGTGCGTCTACATGGAACAGCCATATGCGACATGCACTTTGCGTTGAAGCAGCAAGGCATGTGTTGTTGCGATAATGAAACTTGAGTGCAAAATCACCCCATCCAATGCGGATCTATGCGTTCGCAGTGCCGGCACTGACATAGGCCAGTGCTGCGCCAGGGCGGTCACAGCGCACAGGCCATGGCCGCCGCTGCCTGGCACGCCTAGGTAATGCAGCCCAACCCTCAACACGCTAGCTAGTACATGTACAGCAGCCACGCGCGGTGGCCCAGCAGGCCCATGCTCGCGCAGCTGGTCTCGCGCATAGCGGCGCACCATCGCGCCCGCCTCGCGACCACACCGCTGCCACGCTGGCGCCGCCGCACGCACTGCCCGCCGCACAGCGCGGCCTATGGCAGCGACGAGGCCGCCACGGACGCGCCGCGCGCGTCCGCGGGGACCGCGGCGGGCGCCTGGGCCGCGGGCGCCGCGTTGGAGGCTGCCTGCATGGCCGGCCCGATGGCCACCGCATCGGGCAGAGTCGCCGGCGCCGGCGCGGCCGCGGTGGCGGTCGAGGCAGCGTCCACCATGTGCGGCGCGGGCGCGGCCACGGGCGCGCTCACAGGCGCCGAGGCGTGGTGCAGATGCGGGTTGAAGTCGTTGTCGGTGGTCATCGTCGGCACAGCGCCCGTGATGGCGCTCGAGGGCACGTCCGGCGGGAAGAAAAGCGGCAGCTCCGGCGGCGCGGCGAAGCTGGGGTGCGGCCAGGCCACCGTCTCCGGCTCGCCGCAACCGTCGCAGAAGCCGTCGTGGATGGTGTACCCGGCCTCGCTCGGCGACACGCCCAGCATGGACAGCTCCTGGAACTGCGTCCGCCAGTCCTGCGCGGCGCGCGAGGTCCGCCCTCAGCGCACGTCCCGCATGCGGCCCCCCCACCGATCGTCCCGCAGAGGCCGGCTGCAGGCAGACGCGCACGGCAGGCAGTCCTCATCACAGCCTGACACTCCCGCGGGCTACCACGCGCCACGCAGCATGGCATGCGCGTTCGCTTCAGCCTCGATGCGAGCGAGCGGGAACGCGCCTCGAAGAAGAGCGTGTTGTTCTGCGCGTACTTGTACAGCGCCATGAACGTGCGCGTGCCGTAGAAGGTCTGCGAGATGTCAGAGTACATGAGGTGGTTGTTGGGGTAGCTCTTGGGCATCTGGTGGTAGTTGATGGTCTCCAGGAAGTAGTGGTTGTCAAACTTGTACGGGTTGCTCGTGAACGGGCCCTGCGGCCGCCGGCCGCCCCGCTCAGCGCATGCCGCCGCCCGGCAGTTCTAGATTGAAACTTCCGACGCGCCGGGCTGCGCGCGGCCCCGCAACTCATGCATCCGAGGCGGAGCGGCCAGCGCGGCGGGCTCGTCCCTCGCGCGCTGCATGTGCAGCATGCCCCCTTTCCCAGTCTGCAAGCTCCCGGCAAGCGGCCGTGCGCGGCGGGCGCGCACCAGGCCGTCGCCCTTGGCCTGCGTGCAGTTGCGCATCTTGGCCGCGCGCACGTTGCCGATGGAGTGCGCGCCCGACAGCACGACCGTGGCCTTGATGGAGTCGTTGAAGCCGCTATTGCCTGCCGCGCGCGGCATGCGCTCGGGGCGGGCGGGCGGAGCGTGATGCGCATGCCCGACATGCTGGCCAATAATGCACACTTTAAGACAGACAGAACCTTGAGCTGGGCTGGCACATGCGCATGGCGGCCGGCAGGGCAGACTGCGCATGGCCGGCGACCGGGGCGCACCCCAGAAGTTGATCTGCTGCTCCGGGTCAAAGCACTCGGAGGAGAACTGCTCGATGGGGTCGGTCTCGTTGATGCGGTCGGGGCGGCCCATCAGCAGCGGCACGGCGGGGCCCTGGGCCATCTCCACCGCGGTCGCGGCTGCGCAGGCGACCCAGCCTGCATCAGCCTCGCACAGCGCGCAGGCACGGCAGGGCGCAGAGCAGCGGACCGCGCAGAGGCGCAGAGCAGGGACATGTGCAGGCCGGCGGCCACAACTCAGCGCACGGCATCACTTGGCGGGCCCACACGCGCAGACGCACAGGCGGTGCGCACCAAAGTGCTGGATGGTGTCGGCGTAGGTGATCTGGGGGCAGCCAGTCGCGCGCATGAGCGGCACGGCAGTCTTCAGCAGCGCGTGGCAGATCTGCAGCCCGTCGTGCGCCTTGAAGTTGGGCAGCGGGCCCTCCTCCACCTCGCGCATGATCGATCCGTTGGCCCTGCACGCGGGGAGCGCGTCGGCACCCTCTGGTTGCAAGGCGCACTGCGCCGGCCCTGCTGCCGCGCCAGCCCTGCCGTGACGGCGCTGTGCGGCAGCCCGCGCTGTATTGGTGCTCTGCTGCAGACACCCGGTGATAACTCAAGCCTGCTGCATGCGCTGCATGGCAGGGCGCTCAGTGCTGGCTGGCAGTGGCCTGGCGACAGGAGGCTTGCCACCGCCCGCATGGGCTTGAAATGCGGCAAGCCCTTGAGCATGAATGCCTAGTGAGGCGCCGCGGCGGCCCCGCGCGGGTGCCCACGCACCCGCCCTTGTCTGTTGTGTTGACGTATGTCGCGGCGTCGTGAAACGACATCCGCAGGCAGTTGGGCAGCGAGCCGTCGCCGAAGTTGAGGTAGTCACGCGCGGTCCGCCGCGCCAGGCGCATGCAGTCACGCGCGTGCTGCGCGCCCCCGAACGCGTCAACGCCGCCCCCGACAGGCCTAGCTGGGTGGGGGGCAGGCGCTGACAGCATGGAGCTCTGCGCAAGGTTGCAGGGGCACACAGCTTCCCCGCAGTGCAGGACGTTGGGTGACAGGTTGCGGCACACGCTCGCGGCGCAGGTTGGCGACCCGCGCGGCGCTTCCGCAGCGCTGGCTGTTGCGCTGCAGTGTGTGCACGCAGGCGGGAGGCGCGAGGTGTGCTCCCCAGCGCCTGCCTCAAGCAGGCGCGCAGCACACCTGCAGGGAGCCATAGATGCCTACAGGGTCCAGCACCGTCTTGCTCCTGCGCGCAGGCACAGCCTCGGTTTACGTGTGGCGCCAGCGGTGGCCAGTGCGCTCGCTGCACACTACTATCGGGCAGGTTCGCTGTCACCGCCTCACGCCACCCCTTGTAAAGGCTCGTGGACCCTTCCACCAGGAGCTCCAACACAGCTGTCCCCGCCTCCCTCTCTGTCTACCGACCCACAGCAGCGCCTCCACCCACCGGGCAACGGCTGTGCCCTGCAGTTCCCGCTCTCTTCCGCAACCGGCGGACCATCAGGCTCACCACGCGGGCGCCACGCCGGCGGCCAGGCAGCAACAGAGCGCCACAGCGGTGACGGCCCGCGAGCGCTGCGAAACCTGACCCCGCGCCATGATGCTCCTGTTGTGTGGGGCTTGTCCCGGATCCGTCGTATGCCGCGGAGGCGAGAGGAGGCCGGCCGGAAGCTTAGGTTTCTGTCGTATTCATCATGCAAGCTAGGGCACCGGGACCTCCCACTAGGGCCAGCTTGGACAAAAGTGTAGCTTGGAGGGCAAAGCTCAAACTCATCCAGAGCACTCAGCGACCCACACGTTGTCTAGTGCCTGCATCCGCGCGACCACAGCACCAGGCGCCATGACGAACTTTGTGGCCGTCGTGCTGCTGGCGTGCTCCTGCATCGCCCTGGCTGCCGGTGCGGTCGGCTGCCAAGCTGGCTCCGCAGCTCCTCACCTCTTTGCGTGCACGGAAAGAGCGGTCCTCTGGGGCCTGGACTCGTCGATTGTTGACCGGGCTTTGTAGTACAGTTTGCGAGGCCTTGCCCTGGAGGCCTGGCGGAGGCTGATGGGGCTGCCACCGCACCAGCGCTGCACTGCGTTGCTCTTGGTGTGCTCTTGCGCGGGCACGTGCTTTGGGCAGCACGGCGCTCCAGCATGCGCTGGCACAGTGGCGTTTCCTGGTTGCCGTGGGGGCTACAGTAACTGCATGCACCCAGCGTTTGACGGTGCCTCCAGGGCCTTGGCCCCCCTGGCGGTGGCGTGTCTCCACCTGGGGCATGGCATCGACAGCAACCCACCGACGGACGCACCCGCGAGGAAGCTGGCGCACGCTGGCTTGGCTGCTGGCGGCTTTGGCCACAGGGGCGCTGGTGCGAGCGCTGTGGGGCGCTCTGGCGCTGGGGCGGCAGCTGGCAGCTGGCAGCGGGGGCCGGCAGCATGCGCGCCAGCTTTGCACTGACACTGGCATCGCTCGCGGCGCGCAGGCCAGAGCGTGCAGTACGGCGGGCGCCGCTACACGTCCGGGCAGCTGAACTGCCAGGGCTTCGGCACCGGGCAGATGCCGTGGGGCCAGGGCAACTACCAGGGCTGCACGGGCTGTGCCAACGGTGCGCAGTTTCGCCCTCCACCCACCTGCCCTGTAGCGGCGTGGTGCACGGCGCTGCCTTATGGTCGCCTGGCTCTGGCTGCGGCTCCGCACTCGTGTGCGCGTGGGGCCCTGCCTTACGCGGCTCGCCCGCGCGCGCAGGCTGGGGCCTGAAGCCCGTCAACGCGGGCGACCCGGGCCTGATCGGCTGCGTGCGCTGCTCCGACAACGGCGTCGACAACTGCCAGAAGTGCTGCATCCCCAACGGCACCCACTTCTGCGGCGAGGCGTACCTGTCCTACGGCTGCTGCGACTGGTGCACCGACTACGGCTTCGACAACCCGCCCACGCACGGCGTCTGCTACACCACCGGCACCTCGCCCCAGGTCGCCAACCCGACCGACGGCCGCGACAGCTCCTCGGCCGCCGCTGCGCGCGCTAGCGGCCAGGAGAGCGGCTAAGCCCGCCCGCAAGCAAGCAAGCGCGCGCCGCCGCCGGGAGGGGGGCAGCAGCAGCACCCCGCGCCACCAGCTGCATTGGCTGTTTGGCTGCGCAAGCGCGCTGGCCTGCTGCCCGCTCTGCGCATGCGGTGGTGCCCCGCCTACTGAGCGCAGGGTGCATTTTCGTACATTTGGCAAGGTGATCGGAGCAAAGCTTCCTGGAGCAGAGGCATTGCCCTGGGGAGAAATGAGGCAGGCGGGCATTGAGACCGCTGGTTGTGAACACGGCACATTTGGGAGGGTTGCGGGCTTTGTGTAGCACCGAGGGCTGTGCGTCGCCCCAAGGCTGGCACGTAGCGACAGCGCTGGCCTGTCGATCTCGCATTGCATAGCCATTTCATGCTGAGCCACGGCGCTGAGCAATCGAGGGTCCTGACCTCCTGCGAGTGGCAGGGTTTTGGAGGGTGCTGTGGCGCTCAGCGCGTTTGCGCTCCACCGCTCGCGTCCAGAGCAGGCCCTTTGGCACACTAGCTAGGTACTTGCTTGTACGCCGGAACAATTGGAATGGCTCAATCCTTTGCCAGGAACTGTGCGCGGCAGTAATGCCAGGCCATGCTGTTCATTTGCCTGCTTGTTACTTATGTCCTGACTGTAAAGTAGATCGTCGCTCAGGCTATAAAGAACTCTGCTGCACTCTCAGCACTGCATATTGTGTGCGCAGATATATGCACACACATGCACTGTTGTGACGCCGCTCAGACGCTGCTCAGGCAATCGCGTGAGCTGCTGCATCCTCTGCACTGCATTGTCTGCGCAAATGTATGTACTCATGTGCAGTATGCTGTACAGAATGCATACACACAGCTTACACAAAGTAACAGCTGTGCCACTCCTGCCTGACAACAGCGGCACAACGCTCCACTTGCACATGTTGCGAAATGCAGAGCAAGTGCGCAGGATACATGTAAGAATACACCCGGCCCCAGCGCACAGCTGTGTCCATGCACACACCCAGTATGGCCTGAAGAAGAGCGCGTCCACACCAGCGTTGCAGCGCCCGCCTGAGCAGACCATGGCTGAATGCGCAGAGCCACCGCGCGCGCGCTCGTCACAGAGCCGGATGCCACCACCACGCGGTGCGCGGGCGCGCCGCCCGCCTGCCGCCGGCGGGCCGCGGCGGGGCGGCGCGCGCGCCGCGCGGCTACATGAGCCCGCCGTGCGTGAGGCCCGTGAGGTTGCCCACGTCGCGCAGGATGAGGAAGAAGCCCAGGCCGGACAGCAGCAGCAGGCCGGACGCCATGATCGTCTGCTCCAGCGCCTGCGGCAGCTTGCGCCCGCGCGCGGCCTCCACCACCAGCAGCGCCAGGTAGCCGCCGTCCAGCGCCTGCATGCCCGCGCCCCCGCTTCAGTCCCGCCGTATACGATGCACAGCGCCGGGTGCCCACCGTCTCCCACCCGCGCCCGCAGCATGCCATGAAACTCGTCCTGGCGCGCACGGCGCGCGCACACGCGCCATAACAGGCCGCTTGCCCGCTGCGGCAGGCTGCCGCATCAGTCACGCTGCATGGCGGCAGCTGCAGGCGCCGCAGCCCTCCAGCCATGTGCACAAGGGCGCCCGCTGGCAGCTCTTGCCTCCCGTCCAAGGACGGCCCCACACGGCCGCCCTGCCGAGCCCGTGCGCGGCGCCCGCGCAGGGCCGCAGGACGCGGCCGGGGCGCGGACCGGCAGCGGGAGCAGGTTGACCACGGCCAGGTTGATGTTGACGATGGCCGCAAACTGGAACAGGCCGGACACGTCGGCGCGCGCCACCTCGGCGCCCACCGCCACGATCGCGACCGGCCCGGACACCGCGTCGGCCGTCTTTGCAAAATTGAACACGATCTGCTGCAGGCCTGCGCGCGCGCGCGGGCCCGCTCAGGCCCGCCCGGCGCCGCGCCCGCGCTCCGGCTGCCAAGGCGCCCCTGGGCCGCAGGCGCGCGCAGCACGTGCCGGCGTGCAGTGCGCGGGCGGGGATGTGAGCACGCGCAGGGTGCGCCTGCGGCGGCGCAGCCACGCGCAGCCCCGCCCGACTGGTGGTAAAAGCAGGAGTCAACGTCCGGCGGGCACCCATGGTGACCACGTTGAGCAGCTTGCGAAACTCGCCGCCGGCCATGGCAGGCGCCTGGGGGTAGCGGTAGGGTAGGGTAGGGCGCCGCGCCTGTAGTGACCACATTGAGCAGCTTGCGAAACTCGCCGCCGGCCATCGCCAGCGCCTGGCCGGGCCCGGCCGCGACGCGCCGCGACAGCTTTGCATTGGTGCTCAGCTGCACGCCGATGCGGCCGCCGCCGTCTGCGGCCAGTTCGGGCATCACCGGCAGCCGCGCCATCTCGCCGCCGCGCCGGCGCACGGTGAGGTCCAGGCGGCGCTCCGGGCTGTTGCTGCGCGCGGCGCGCGGGGCGTGCGCGCGCGTCAGGCGGCGCCGCAGCGTGACCGGCAGGCTCATGGTGATGATCGCGGTCCCGCATGCTCACCCATGCCCCTGCAGCCCTGTCCTGGGTGTGTCTGCTGTCATCGCTTGAAGCATGCCCGAGGCACATACTGTCACAGCTTCTCGCGCACGCCCTGCCCAGCTTGTGCATGGAACGGGCCAGGCGTGCAGCTGCGGGCCGGGGGCCGGCGGGGCGCGCTGAAACGACCAATCATAGGCTGCGCAGCCGCCTGGGCCTGGCCGCACCCGGGCCCGGCTCTGCGGACTGGTCTGTGGGCGCGGGCGCATGGGCAGACGCCTTCGGCTGGGGCAATGCGCCGGCGCGGGTGGCCCTGCCTCACAGCCAGCCAGCGCTGAGAGGGCGGCCCTGGGCCTGCCCACGCCGGCGCATTGCCCCAGCTGTACGCGTGTGTCCACATGACCGCGGCAGCCCCCAAAGCAAGGCTCGGGCGCGGCCAGGCCCAGGCCGGTGTGCAGCCCATGGTTGGTCGTTCAAGCGCGCGTCGCCAGCCCCGGCCAGCAGCCTGCCGAGCCAGGGCCCTAGCCTGCCAAAGCCTCTGCCCGCGCCTCGGCCACGCCAGCGCTCCCAAACAGCAGCAGCAGGCCCAGTCACTGCGGCAGGCAGGCTCATCCTATGCCGGCCATGCCCAATGGGGCCGACCCCCAGCCCAGAGGCGGGCCCGCAGGCGCGCGCGCGCACATGATGGCGCGCACGACGCGCGGCACGGCCGTGCTGGACGCGGGCACCTCGCGCCCGTCCACCGCCAGGATCACGTCGCCCGCGCGCAGGCCCGCGCGCGCCGCCACCGAGTTGGCCGCCACCTCCGGCACCTGCGCGCTATATAGGATATATCGCCGGCCGCCCGCTGCCCGCGGTCCGCCCCGCCGCTGCCGCACGCGCTGCCTGCTGCGGCTCGCCCCTACCCTTGCTCCATCGCTGGTACGTCAACTAGCACTGCTTTTTTTCTGCATGCGGGGCACGGCAGGCGACCGCAGGGAGGCCCCCCGTGCAGCTGCATCCCGCCCAAGCTGCAGCAGCATGCGCATGTAGACAGGGCTGCGGGGCAGGGTAGGGAAGGGCGCGCTGCGGGCGCGCGCCTGGACGCCCGGCAGGAAGGAGCTCTCCACCACGCCCACGGTTGTCACCTGCGACGCAGGCCCGCGCAGTGGCGCCGCAGCACAACCAGGGCGGCCCGCTGGGAGCGCATGCGGCGGCGGCGGGCGCGGCGCTGTGCATGTGTCGGCGCCGGGTCGCGCGAGGCCGAGCGCGAGCGCGCGCGCAGGTGCGAGGCGCACTGCTGCGCAGGTGCGCAGGCGCCCGCCCCGTGCTCGCACTTGCCCGCACGGCAGGCGCACGCACACACGTGCAGAGAGCCGTCGCCCGCCCCTAGTCCCATCTGTGTGGCGCGCGCATGCATGCCCGGAGCGACCGCCCGCAGGAGCCGCGGCCTGCGCGCGCGCGCGCGCGCGGCGCGCGGGCCGCGCCTGCGTGGTCAGGATGGCCATCGCGAACACCGCGTTGGCGAGCACGCCCGCGCTGATGACGAGCGCGCGCTCCGCGATCGAGCGGTTCTTGAGCAGGTCGGGGTCGTCGGGCGGGAAGGCGGCCTTGCCCTCGGGGTCGTCGTCCGGGAAGGCGACGTAGCCGCCCAGCGGCACCAGCCGCAGCGAGTACTCCACCTTCTCGCCCTGCGGCGCGCGCGCGCCCGCTGCCAGGGTGGGCGCCAGGGCAGAAAGGGTCAGGGCCAGGGCTGCGTGGGCTGCGCAACCGTGCGGGGCGGTCGGGCGCCAGCGCACACCGGGACTTGTCGCGCAGCCGTGTCAGTGTCCGACGCGCCCGGCGGCCGCGGGGTGGGCCCATGCGGCGCTGGGCCGGGCGCGTGCTGCATCGGGCGGCATGCAGGTGCGCCGGACACAGGCGCAGCCTGCGGCGCTGGAGGTGTGGTCCCACAAGGCCTTGCTTCCCCGGAGGCAAGCGGCCGGGCCGGGTGGCCCGACCAGGGCCGGAGCGGCCGGGGCGTAGCCGACACGCTCAGGGCGCCGGGCCGCAGCGCGCCTGGTACTTGAGCAGCGGCGGCCCAAAGCCGATGGCGAACTTGGTGACGTGGATGCCCTGCAGGCGCGCGGCCGCAAAGTGGCCGGCCTCATGGATGCCCACGATCGCCGCCAGCACGCCCAGCGCCTCCAGCACCGATCCCGGGCCTGACGCGTCGAAGCCCGTGCCTGCGCGCGCGCGCCGCTCAGCGCCGGGCGCGTGCCTGCGGAGCTGCGCAGCGCTGACGCTGCCGTCCAGTTGAGCCTGCAGCCGAGCAGCTTCTACGTTGGAGTCACACATCGTCACAAAACATACCAGAGCTTGCCAGAGGCCTCGCTGCAACAATACGGGCGCGGGTGGCAAAAGCACAGTCCTGTCCAGCAGACCAAGCGCGCTCAGCGGCCAGGCGGCGCAGAGCAGCCTCCTCCGCCAGGCGCTGCCAGGCGGCGGCAGGGCACGGCCGCGCAGCAGGTGCCAGCTGCTGCCAGTACCGCACGCAGCACCGCGTCACAGAGGCGCCGGCGGGGTCGGGCGGCGCGGGCGCGGGCGCGCCTGCCAGCGCGGCCAGGGACGCGCCGCCAACGCCCAGGAGCGCGGTCCAGGGTGCGCCGCGTCCGCCCGCGCGCCAGGACGCGGGCGCCCATGCCTCGGCGCGCCGGCCGCCCGTGCTGGCGAGCGCGGGCGCGGGCGCTGCCTCGATGCCCTCGGACACGGTCGGCAGCGGCCCGGGCTCGCCCGGCGGCAGCACCTCAGGCTCGACCGACTCGGCCTCGCCCGGCTCGCCGAGCCGGTCGCCGCGGCCGCGCTGAGCGTGCGCGACCAGCGTCGCGAAGCGCCGCCGGCACGACCAGGCGCCCTGAGCGTGCGCGCTGCTGCAGGTGGCAGCGCTGCGCCTTGCAGCGCCTTGCCGAGGTGGCAGCGCGGGCCGCGGCCGGTGCGGCAGTGGCAGCGCGCACGCCGTGCTGGCGAGGCAGCGCTGGTCTGCAGCCAGACAGCGCGGTGCGCCGGTGACCATGCTGCAACCGAGGTACAGGGAGCACGCTGTCTGCAGCAGGAGCTGATCACGACGTAAACCGCTTACTCCGTCGAGCAACACTTGCTGCACTCCTGCACGGTGTCTATACAAAGTACCTGGTAAAAAGATCAGAAACTTTCTAGATCTGCAGCGTTCCTTACACAAAGTTCGAGCCTTTGCTGTCTCGCTTCCGTGGAGGCCACAGGCCTGCCAAACCCCAGGGTCTTGTCAGCAGGACGAGCAGATGAAGGGAGCCAGGATCGACTCCCTTGAACTACTCAGTGGGCAGGTATAAGAGGCCTGACAAGCACTGATCTGCCAGCACACTGGCCTGGGTGTGACAGCGCAGGCAGCGTGTCCAAGCCGTGCAGCGGTATAAGCTTGCGGACCCGTGAATATTGGCAGCGGAGACCAGCATGCGCAGCTGCCCAGCGTGCATACACAGCACGGAGCTGGTCGCAGGCCCCAGCGGTCGCCCGGGCACGGCCGCCCAGCCTGCGCGGCTGCGCTTGCCGCAGCGGGGCCGCAGCCGGCTGCGCTGCACCTTGGACGACGACAATGGCGTTCAGCAGAGCATGAGCGCTGCCGCTGAGGCGCCGCCGGCCGGGTGCGCACGACACAGCGCTTGCTCTGGACGGCCATGCAGGCCGCTGCGCCATGGATGGGTGCTGCACTGGTGTGCTATGCTGAGAGCTCCTTGTGCCTCACTTGCATGTCGCCGCGGCTCAGGCCGTGGGACTCGACGGCGCTGCCGGACAACTTTTGCATCATCGAGAGCCGGGAGTCAGTGCGGGTGCGCTCGCGGTCTCGAGCGCCTGCCCCGCCGTGTTAGAGCGGCCCGGAGCAGTGCAGTGGGCTGCCGCGGCTGCCGCGGCGCGCCTTGACGCAGTTCAGGGTCGCAGGACTTTGCAAAGCTGCAGCTCGACGAGATCACCAAAAACATAGAGGCGCGGCGCAACAAGATCTTCCTGCTGATGGAGGAGGTCCGGCGGCTGCGTATCCAGCAACGGTTGAAGGCGCGGCACACGCTCTCTCGTTCACGCTGCAGCCAGCCGCGAGGTACAGGCGCCTGACACGCACAGGGCGCCTCTCACTGCTGACTGATGCATGCGCTGCGCTGCCCTGGTCATGGGCATGCGCGCCTGCTGCTTGCTGCGTCAGTATGCACGCCGCAGGCCTGCGAGGCTGGCGCATGCGGCCTGGCACAGCCGGCCCTGCAGCGCGTCGGAGACGAGCCCGGGCCGCCACGCAGCCAGCAGCGGCCGCGCCGCGCCCATGCAGACGCGCGGCCGCCCGGCCGCGCAGGGCGGCGAGAAGACGGCGGAGGAGGAGGTGGGCGAGGAGCGCTACCCGAGCGTGGTGCCCTTCCTGCCGCCGCTGACCGATGCGACCATCCGCGAGTACTTCCGCTTCTACGTCGCGTCCATGGGCACACTCGTGCTGTTCGGCGGCCTGCTGGCGCCCATGCTGGAAGTCCGCCTCGGGCTCGGCGGTGCGCGGCGGGCGCACCGGGCACGGGCGCAATCTGCTGACTGGGGGGGCTTGCGCACGGCGGGTCGGCGTGGGGGCGGGTCAGCATCTTGCTGCATGCAAATGCAGTGCGGCACCTGGCAGTTGTGAAGCACTGTCCGTTGCATCCTCACATGCGCCGAGCTGCATAGGCGGCAGTGTCGATGCAGCATGCCTGGAGGCAGGCAGGAAGCGGGCCTGCGTGCACCCACTGGCTGCACACACCCAGGCCAGGCCGCAGCGGACCCGGCGCGGCGCGCGGGCGCCCAGCGCGGCACGCGCGCGCGCAGGCACGTCCTACGGCGAGTTCATCCGCTCCGTGCACCTGCCGCAGCAGCTGGCGCAGGTCGACCCCATCGTGGCCTCCTTCTGTGGCGGCGCGGTCGGCGTGCTGAGCACGCTCATGGTGGTGGAGGCGCGCCCCCGCCGCCCGCCTCCGCCCTGCCTGTCTTGGGTGACGGCAGCGCGGATCACGCGCCGGCAGCTGTGCTCTTGCAGGCGTGCACGCCGCAAGCGTGCTGAGCATGCTGCGCGCGCGGCAGGCAAACAATGCAAGGGCGCAGGCGGAACGGCGGTGTGTCTACTGCGGGGTGCGCGCCCCAGCCGTGCAATGCTCACATGATGGTGCCATGAAGGCCCATTGTTGCCAGGTCTGGCAAATTTTGCATGCGCGTGTTTCGCGCTTGACCATGTAGCGCCGTCAGGGGACCGGCTACATCACTTGCGGCTCCTGCGGCGGCTTGGGCGACGCGCAGGCGGCCGCCGCCGCGGCCGCCGCCGCCGGCCACAAGCACGGCAAGCCCGGGCATGCTGCGGTGCCTGCTGCCGCCGCCGCGGTCAGCAGCGAGCGCTGCGCCTGCTGCTCCGGCACGGGCCGAGTTATGTGCATCGGGTGCCTATGCACGGGGAAAAAGGTGGCGCGCGAGCACGACATCCGCCTCGACCCCTTTTACTAGCGCACGTGCAGCCGCATGCCCGGGACTGCTGCTCGGCACGTGAAGTGAGCGCGTGGCGCAGCGGGCGGTGAGTGAGCGGGGAGGTCAGAATGCTCGGCATGTGAGGTGTGCGCGTGGCGCAGCGGGCGGTGAGTGAGCGAGGAGGTCTGAATCCAAGAAAACTGCCAGCAATAGCAATTGCTCATGTGTTAGGGACGGTGCAGAAGTAGGGAATAAGGGCAGGGGGTCGCGATCCAGAAATGCTGGGCTGCTAGAGCGCGGCACGGCTTCGGGAGAGCATAGATTTTGCTTCAGAACTGTTGTAGTCGTTCAGCTTGCGAGGCAAAAGCCGGACTGCACGAAGAGGGATTGCGGGAGGCTAGGTGTGGTCGAGCCAGGCACGGGCCGGCGCGGAGCGTAGGAGGCGGTTGCTGCTCTCTGGCGCAGAGGCGTACTCAGCTTGTAGGAAGTCCATCGAGCGTGACTGGCTGCAGGGCCGAGCAGAGCCGGGTGAGTGATCGACTTGGAGAGCTTGCCGTGCCCTAGCTCCTCGACTGCGTGCACGCCCCTTCGCTCGTGTGCTTGCCTGATGGCTAGCCGCCCGGTATTGGGCCCATCACAGTGGGCGTGGCTGCCGGGTAGTTGAGTGCCAGATTGTCAATCAACATCAGTTAGTAAGTCGACTTCGCGCTGCCCGACGTGTCCCTGCCCCTCGGTCCTCTGCCAGCGGAGAGCAAACAACGTATGGGTTTGGCAATGCCGCCTGACGCTGCGCACACGGGCGCCCAGGTGTCCCCGCACCCGCTCGCCGGCGTGGTAGCGCGCGCACACAATGCAGGCAGCATGCGCAGCCGCGGTGGCGGCGCTGCTCTGCAGCGCAGCGCTGGTGTCTGGCCAGCGCGTCACGTTCGCCGCGGGCACCTACCTGGTGCGCGGCCCCTGTGGTGTGGCAGCTGGACGCGCGGCGCCGTCGGCGCCACTGCGCAGTGGCTGTGCAGGCCCCCACCTCTCGCCAGCTGCCTGACAGGTGTGCTGCGCGCTCGCAGGAGGACCACCCAGGGTACGCGGCGATGGCGGGCACGCCCGGCCGGCACTCGGTCAACCTGACGTTCCAGCCGGTGCAGTTTGACGTGCGCGCCCCCGCCGGCAGCCGCGGCAGCGTGCCTGCCGCCGAGCCCACCTGTGCTCCACCTGCAGCTCCCTGGGCCTGCACGCGCCTGTCTGCGCCAGCACGGCTGAGTCCGGTGGTGACGCGCGTGTGCGCAGGGCCCCACGAACCGCGTCTGGACGCTGGCGGAGTTCACGACGCGCATGTGGGGCGACGACAACGCCACCGGCGGCGCCGTGTACCCCTTTGCGCCCACGCTGCGCGTGAAGCGCGGCGAGGTGATGCGCATCGGCCTGCGTAACAACCTCATCCGCGCGCCGGGCGAGACCGCGGACATGGGCCTGCGCATGGGCAGCGTGTACAAGATGCAGGACTTCATCGCCCTGCACACGCACGGGCTGCATGCGGGTGCGCCCCGGCAGGGTTGGGTTGGGGGCCCGGGGGGGCGGCGCACCTGCGGCCGCGTCATGCTTCATTATGTGCTTGTCTGCAAAGTCGCAGCGAACCTTGACATGCGCCTGGTTGCTGTCTAGCGTGCTCGGGGAGGCTGTGTTAAGTGGCCCTAGCGTGGCCCCGCAGCGCCTAGGCCTTGCGTGGTGGCCGTGGCGTCATGGGCCCGCTGCCACACCACAGCGTGCTGAGACGGGGCGCGCGCCGGGCGCGCAGCGACGGGCGTGCCGCTGCAGCCGAAGAACATCACGTCGGGACTGCCGTACCTGGGCGAGGACAACGTGTTCTTCATGATCCCGCCGCGCGAGAACACGAGCTACCCGGGCGCGTTCACCGAGTACTACTATAACATCCCAGTCAACCACCTGCCCGGCATCCACTGGTGCGGCCGCCCGGCCGCCCGGCGCGCGCGCGCGTCAGCCTGCGGTGCTGCCCCCACCTCGACGCAGGGCGCCGTGCATCCAGGACTTCAGCGCCGGCTGCTGCGTGCGAGGGCATCACAAGCAGCGGCAGCGGCGGCTCGCTGCCACTGCGGCGCTCGACGCGGCCGCGCCTGATGCAAGCGGGCGCCGCGCCGCAGGTTCCACCCGCACCTGAAGGGCTCGTCCACGCTGCAGCAGACGTCGGCGTCGGGCGTGATCATCGTGGAGGACGACCCGCTCTGGCTGTCGCCCGCGGGCTGCGAGCCGCTGCAGCGGCTGCTGCAGAGCCCGGTGCGCGCCCGAGCGCGCATGCCCCCCTGTCCAGCGCGCACAGGCGGCACTTGTGCCCGGCCGGTCCTGGCGGCTTTGGCCGCGGCGCTGTTCCGCATGCGGCGATGCTTGCCTAGGGCCCATGAGCGCTCGTAGAGGGGCGTGACTTGATCGAGGGGCGGCTGGCGCAGGCGCTGGTGGAGCGCATCCTGCACTTTGAGGGCTTCTACTTCAACAACAAGACGCTGGACATGGCGGTCGTCAACCCAAACGGCTTCCAGGTGCCCCTCGCGCGCCCGCCCTGGCTGCCTGCATGCGCCGTGCATGTATGTATGCTGCAGCTGCGCGCATGCCTGCGACCCGGGCGCCCTGTCGGACACGCCGCGTGGCGCGCCGCGCTGACGAGCCCGCACGGCGCAGGACGACACGTATGCGTCGGTCGCGTGGAAGAGCATGGTGCGCGACGGCCTGTGCTGCAACCAGACGCGCACCAGCCAGCCCTTCCAGGCCATGGGCCTGGACTTTGTGCTCATCAACGGCATCCTGCAGCCGACCATCCGGGCTGAGGCGCGCCCCCCCGCCCCCTCGGGCGGCCCTCCACCCCATGTGTTGTGCAGCCTATTTGAGCGCGGACATGCCTGCAGACGTGCAGCACAGCAAGCATTGCTGCACTGCAGTCTGTTGTTGGGTTGGCAGTGTGCGCCTGTGCACAGTGGTCGAGCACCACCTGATTGCGCGCCCCGGCCCCGATCCAACAACTGGATTCTGTTGTTGGATCGGGAGTGTGCGCCCGTGCACAGTGGCTCGAGCACCACCTGATTGCGCGCCCCGGCCCCGCAGGTTGGCGTGTGGCAGCGCTGGCGGCTGGTGAACGCGGCGCCCTCGCGCTTCCTGGACCTCACCATCACCATGATCGGCGACGACGCGCCCACTGGCTGCCAGATTGCGCTGCTGGCCAAGGATGGCGTGTTCCTACTGGACATGCCGCGCCTGGTCACGCACGCCACGCTGGTCGGCGCTGCGCGGTGCGCGCTCCCCCCGCCCGCGCCCCGCCCTCCTGCCAATACCGCCCCGTCGCAAAGCCCTGCTGCCGCGCTCGCCTGGCCGCCCAGGGAGCGTGCTGGGCGCTGCCTTCCCGCCGCCGCCTGTGCTCCCCGGAAACCTGACTGCATGCGTGGTCATAAAGCCGGCGGCGCGCTGACGCGGCGGCCGCCCGTGCGCAGGGCGGAGTTCCTGGTGCGCTGCCCGGCGGTGCTGCCCAACGGCACGGCCGTCACCAACGGCACGCGCTACGTGCTCAAGTCGGGCCGCGGGCCCATCCAGGCCTCGCCCGACTGCACCACCGCCACCTGCCGCCCCGTGCTCCAGGACCTCGCCGTGCTGGAGCTGACCACCGTGGGGCCGGTGCGCCCCCGGGACCCCGCCACACGCGCCTCCATGTCGTGCGGAGCACCGGCAGTACTGTCGCCCCCAGCCTGCATGTGCGTTCTACTTACCAGGCGCCTGCGCCGCGGTAGCCGCCCGTGCGCCATCCTGCCCACGCATGTTGTTCATGCATGTTGACAGAGGCGGACGCCTGCATGTTAATACGCCGGCTTCCTGCCGCGCCCTGCTCAGCGCGCCCGCGCGCTGCAGGACCTGGCGGGGCACCAGCGGGACGCGGGCTTCGAGCTGGCGGAGAACGGCTGCAAGCCGCTGCGGCCGGCGTACGCGGCGGACCTGCGCACGGCCACGCTGCAGGCCAGCGCGCGGCCGCACGACCACGAGGCCTTCGCCAAGATCCGGCCCTTCCAGCTCGACTTTGTGCCCATGGCGACCAAGCCGCTGGAGTACTACCCGAGCAGTGCGATGGCGCCCGCCACCGACATCGGCCCGCGCGCGTTCAGCCTGCAGCGCCCGGGCGGCGCGCCGGCCGCCGTCAACTCGAGCGCCGCGCTGGCGGCCGGCGGCCGCCGGCTGACCGCCGCGGCCGGCGGCAATGTGCAGCGGCCGCGGCGCGGCGGGCGCGCGCTCGCGCAGCTCGCCCTGGACGGCACGCCGCTGCTGGAGCACAACTCGTCGGGCCCGGCGGGCGAGCCGGGCGCGGTGCTGGGCGTGGTGGAGCACCGCATGTGGGGCTGCGCGATCAACCACACGCCGGAGCAGTTCCCGGACCGCGCGCCGCTGGTCGTGCCGATCGGCACCATCCAGGAGTGGAATGTGACCAACCTCATGCTGCACTCGCTGCACCTGCACGTCAACCCCTACCAGATCGTGGACCTGGTCGGCGCCGCCAACCTGACCAACTACTGGATGGTGCGCCCTCTTCTACCCTAGCCCTATGTTGCATGCGCCGCACGGCGGGCAGTCATGTTGCCTGGTCATCTGCCGCACCGTGTCAGCCGCCAGGCCCGAGCGCATCCTGCTTGCCGGCGTGCTCGCCCTGCGCGCGCCGCGGCTGACCGGGGCGCGGCGCGGCGCGCAGCCCGGCGACTACCACGACGTGCTGCTGCTGCCGGCGAGCACGGGCCACGCGGTGGTGCGCTTCCAGCCGGGCGCGTACGCGGGCTACTCGCTGGTGCACTGCCACATCGTGCAGCACGCGGACCAGGGCTGCGCCAAGGTCGTGCGCTACGCCTGCCCGACGTCCATGGGCGCCAACGCGACCGCGCCCGACCCCTCCGCGCCCGAGCCCACCATCTGCTCCAACTTCGTCTGGCCGGTGCACGGCACGCTCTACGACGCGACCGGCACGGCCGACGCCATCTGAGCCGCCCCTGCCGCGCCCGCTCGGGCGCCTGGCAGCCGGGACGACACGCATGGCGCCCTTGTCTTGCAGGCGCACCCGCGCGGGTTTCGCGCGCGGGCCCTGTGTGTTTTTGCACTGCGCACTTTGAATGCATAGCAGGGGGTCCGGGCGTCGGCTGTGCTGCGCTGGGGCGCAGGCAGTGCATGGCGCGCAGCTGCGCAGCTCTGAGAGCGGAGCTGCGGAGGTCCGCTGCCCGTCCGGACAGCGCATGGGCTTGTTGGGGAGGTTCAGAACACTGTCAAGAGCGCACTTGCGTGAGCAGGTCCTTTGCCAGGCCCGCCTTGGGCCGGCGTGTATCATGAGCAGGCGCGCAGCCGGCACCGAGCGTCATGTGCTTGCTCCAGGCTCCGACCCCTCTGTGCAGGGGCGGAGGCAGCCCAAGTATTTTTTGCATGCGAGTCATGCAGCGGCAGGTGCGCTGTTCGCGCCAGGCCGCGACGGCTCCCAGCTGCTGATGGGCGCTGCTGCGGACCCGGCAGGGGAGTCCACGGTTTGCTAGTTATCTGCGCGTTTGCGACGCGACTGCTTGTCAGACAGCGACATCACTGTGCGGGTCAACCGCCTGTAACGAGTGTGACCGCCTGCATCGCATGACGCCAAGCATCTCCTTGAGGATCGCAAGAACTGACAAATCCATTGAAGAGTGTTCACACAGAGCCTGCTGAAATGCTGTCTGAGAGCATCCCACACAGGCTGTGCGCATGCATGCTCTGAGCATAAGCATGATGCTCACGCTCCGCTGACAGGGCTCGTCCACCAGCATGCGTGCATGCAGCCCATCATGCATATTTCTAGACTTCACATTGTGTGTTGGGAGGAGGCAATAACACAGCATACCGGCCCGCAGTAACCCGCTGACTTGCTTCAAGTGTGTTTGTTCGTCCTGATTAAAGTGCCCGCCAGCCCTCATTCGTCATTTGTGCATCTGGTCAAACATGCTGCGGCGAGCCCCGGAGGAGGGGGGCCCTTGTGTTGCGGCGCACCAATTGTGCGGCACACACGGTTGTCTCCCTGATGCCAGGCCCTAGGAAAAGCACACGACAATTCCAAGCGCATGCGCATGACACACCAGAGCGCACGCGCCAAACCCATTGCCTGCTAACCAGGGTTGCACGGAACAGGGTTGGCCCAGAGCAAGCCCGCGCTCCGGGAGCGGGTCAAAGCGCGCTCCATATCAGCCGCTCCGTGCAAACCCTGCCCCTGACTGCGCTTGATCTCAGCGCGCTGACGCGCACAGTGCAATGCGGCGAGAACGGTGCGGCGAAGGGCACCAAACAGCAGAAATCACATGCAAATGAGCTGACCCGAAAATCGGTCCGGTGAAAAAGAACTGCAGCCCAGTGGCTGGCTACAGCTACCATGCACGGGCCCACTTCAAAGCAGAAGAGCCTGATGTCACTTGCCCATGTATCGAAGCACAGCTACTTTGAAAGGGGCAGACACTGTCACAGCGCTGTGGGTGCAGCCATGTACAGTGGCCAGGGCAGCCGCGCGGGGTGAGTGCATTCAAAAACAGTGACCCCAGACAGACCTCGTGCCCAGAGCCTGCTACATGGGCCAGGGCGCCTGCATGCGGTGAGGAGCGTGCAGGAAACCCTGCACGAGGTATCACGCCTGGTGCCAAGGGCCAGGCGCTGTGCAGCGGTGGGGCAGATCTGAGTGCCGGTGCGCCGCTGCTGCGTCCCGGCACATGTTCGGCGCCCTGCTCAGGCGCACGCGGCCACCGTGTCGCCGCCGACTGTCGCCGCGCGCGGCGCTGCCAATCGGCTGCCCGTATGCGCGGCCTAGCACTGGCGGCGCTGCTGCAGCAGCAGGGTGCGGGCGGGGCGTGCACGGGGTGCTACGGCGCCCAACGCTGCCGCGTGCGTGTCGACGTGGCGCGCATCAGCCCTGCTGCTGCTGCAGAGGCGGGAACGTCGGCTGCAGCAGCGGGTCGGCGCCCGTCCCGTAGCCATAGTACGGCCCGTAGTCCTGCCCGTCCCGGAGCCGCTGCCGGCGCTCCTCCTCCAGCTGCAGGTCCGATGGCCCTGACGCCGCCACGCTGCGGCTCCCAGGCACCCGCCGTCAGCGCACCCCGCACCGCCAGGCAGCGGCAGCCGAGCCGGGGCGGCTCACACAGCGCTGAGGCATGAGGCGCCGCGAGCGGGGCTGGGGCGGCTCAGCAGCGCTGGGCAGCGCGGGGCCGCGCGCACCAGGTCTCCTGCTGCGAGGCCGGGTCCCTGGCGAGCGTGGAGCCGATGGCGCAGCCGCAGAAGTTGTTCTCGTGGTGCAGCACGAACGGCGAGAAGCAGGCCAGGCACTGGCTGGGGCCGGCCAGCGAGACCTGGCAGGTCGAGCAGCGCGCGTGCAGGCCCGCGGGGCAGTCGCCCTGCGCGCGTCGGCCCCGCTCAGCCAGGGCCGGGAGGGCGCGGGCGGCTGGCGGGTCAGCGCCGGCGCGGCAGGGCGCGCACCACCAGCACCAGCCCAGAAGGGTTTCGGCAGGGCGCGCACTACCAGCACCCAGGCCTGCGGGGCTTTGGGAGGGCGCGCACCACCAGCACCAGGCCTGACGACTTTGGGTCGCTCGCCGTGATGTGGTTGAGCAGCTCTGCGCGGTGTGGCGCGCGGCTGTCAGCGCAGCGCGCGGGCGCGGTTTCTTGAAAGACGGAACGGCGGCGGGGCGGTTCCCCGCCCGCCCCATGGCAATACAGCGGAGGCAACTGTGCTGTGGCCTGGCGGGCTGCGCGCAGGGGGCGGCTCGCGCACTCTGGATCGGCGGGCACCTGCGGCAGCGGAGGGGTCGCGTCAGCGGGCCTTCCGGAGCAGCAGGCTTGCGAGGCGCGAGCGGTGCTGAAAGGCGGCAAGCGCTGTGGCAGCGGGAGAGCGCACTGGGTGGTGATGTTGCCGGCCAGCTGGGTCAGGTTGAGCGGGTGCAGGGCGCCAAAGAGGCTCAACACCAGGCCGGGCACTGTTGGCGGCTTCAGGAAGCCCGTCACCTTCAGGCCCTCGGCCATGCTCGGCGCCGGCACAGCGGGGTCGGCCTTGGGGAGCGTGAAGCTGAACGCCTTGCCGTTCGCCTTGCCGTCATGCAGCCCGTAGCTGCCGGGCGTCTGGGCGCTGCTGGTGGCTGCGCGCGCGCGCTCGGCGTCAGTGCCGGAGTACGGTGCCGCCTGTGAGGCTGCCGGGGTGGCGCCCTCCCAACGCCGCATTTCACGGGGCTCAGTTCTCGTGAGGGTGTGCAGGTGTGCCAGCGACAGAGCATGAGCGGGGTCGCGCACCCAGCGTCGCCGCAAGGAACATGCCTGCACAGAGCAGCGCCGCGGCTGCCATGCCTCGCGCTGCGTCCGCGGCAGGCACCTGCAGCAAGGAGGACCGAAGGGTGCTCAGCTGCGCTGCGAGCCTCTTGCGCCGCAGCCAATCTGATTGCGTTGACCTGGATGTTAGATGGCTTGTCTCCGCCGGTCACAGTGGAGCCCAAAGACGTTCAACCGTTATAACAAGGCCAAGCAGGCGCCACAGGCAGGTAGCACATGCTGTGTGCCGCGCCTAAGCGCGGCCTGGTTGCTCGCGGCCCACCTCACCTTGGGTGGCGCGTCTGCGTGCTTGGCGACGACGCTGGAAAGGCCAGTGCAGCCGCTGCATTCAGCGCTTGCGTTGTCTGAAGATAGTGCTACGGCTCCGTTTCATATTGTTTCATAATTCATGCGGCAACCCTTGCTAGGCCCTTCGGCTAGTGCGCTTGGGAGGCACCTGGCTGTCTGTGTAGCTCTGGTGGTGATCTGAGAAGTCTGATCCTTTCCTTCCTTCCCTTTTGTTAGGAGTGCCGAGCGCTGGTTTGCTTGACGCACAGTAGCTGTGTGCTTGCGCAAACTGCCAACACACTTTCTGCCGTGAAGGCCTTGCAGCACAAGGGCCTACAGCAGCAGCGTTCAAGCTAGCGGCTCCGTGCGTGCACCACGTCGTGCTCCTCAGGGCAGGAGGAGCACTGCGGCCACACCAGTCAGAGTCAGTGCGGCAGCGCACCAACACTACACGTGGGGCAGCAGGTTGGCAGCGAGCAGCCTGCAAGCGCACCTGGGCAGCTGACAAACTCGGCGAGCAGGTTGGCATCCACCGCCTGCGCACACGTGCTACCCGTTTTGATAGGCGGCGCCCTGCGGCTTGCCACCTTGAGGTCCCCCGCCAGGCACCAGCGGGAGCGCGGCGCGCCTTGGAGTGCACGGCCTCGCTGCTCAGCAGGAGCAGGTCCGCCTCCACCTCGTCCGCCACGTCGCCTGCGCAGCGCCCCAAGCCAGGCTTACCAGGTTTGCCAGTGGGCACCTTTCGACCTGCTGCCTGCAGTCTGCCCAGGGCGACCGCAGAGGGGCCTGCAGGCCGAGCAGCCTGCGCCGGCTGCTAGAGGCTGTAACCACCTAGTCCAGAGTAGCACCTGGGCACGCACGCGGCGCGGCGCGGCGCGGGCGGGCAGGGGCGCGCACCGAGCGCCACAGACGGGTTGTGCGTCGCCTCCTTGTCCAGCGCCTTCTCCAGGAACGTCGCGGCGCCTGCCACGCCGCCCTCGCGGAGGTGCCTGCGGCAGCGTGGCGCGTGAGCGCGCCCCGCGCGGCAGCCTCCGTGCAGAGCGCGCAGAGCCTGGCTCGGAAACGCGGCGCGCACCACTGGATGGTGTCGAGGCGCACGGCGGGGTCGCCGCTGGGCTCGTGCGCATCGACCATGAGCACCGTGATCCGCGAGCTGTTCTGCACGGCCAGGCCGGCCGTGGCGGCCAGCGCCTGCTTGGACCCGGCGCCCAGGTACGGGTTCTCGTCCAGGATGGCCAGCAGCAGGTGCTTGTAGCTAATGGTGTACGCCGCCTGCCGCTCGCGCCAGCGTCGCTGCAGCGAGGGCGCTGCAGTGAGGGTACCGCAGCGCCGCAGGCAGTGCCACCAGATATTCAGGAGGTGGGGGCGCGTGTGCGCCCGTCATGTACAAACGTTGTGGGCATAGGACAAGGGAAAGTTGGCCGATGCTCCCGTACCGCGTCCCGCTCTGCTGCTGAAGCGCAGCTTGCGCCTCTTTGTTGGCGCAGTCCGCGGCCGGCGGCCGTGCCTGCAAGACAGTGCCGGTCAATGGCGCAAAATAGTGACCGGCAATGCCGCTCGCGGTGGGGCAAGGCAAGGAAAAAGCGCACCGTGCTGCAGCCAGCTCCGCACAGCCTTAAACGCTGGGCTTGCGCCGTGCGCACTGCACACAAGGCGCTGCGGGTGGGCGGGCAGTGCAGGATGTGCGGCGGCGGATACGCGGCCTGAGCAGCCTACAGCGTCCATAGCGAGAACTTACACCAGTTGCAGGAAGGATCTGCGGACTCTGGACACTGCTTTTTTTTTGTGCCGAGTCGGATGGCTGTATGTGGAGGGCCTGGCCAGGTCTTGCCCTTACTGCAGGAAGAGCTAGGCCCAAGGAGCTCCTCCTGCTCACTTCGCTCGTTGCCGGCCCACAAAGTGCAGGCTCGTCGCTCAAGGACGGGCGGCCCGCGGGCGCCCTGGCATGAGCGCGGCCTGCGCGGCCTGGCGCGAGCAGTGGGACATCGATGGCTGCGTGCGCTTCGTCCTGGCGCGCGGCTTCACACGCGTCACGCTGCAGTTCCCGGACGAGCTGCAGGCGCACGCGGCGGACGTGGCCGCGGCGCTGCAGGCCGGCTGCGCGGCCGCGGGGGCCACCGTGCAGGCGTTCGTGCTGGCGGACACGACGTACCAGGCGACCGCGGTCGACGAGGTGGCCGCGCTGCATGTGGACGCCCACTGCGTCGTGCGCGCCGCCCTCCGCCCGCCTGCCGACCCCGCCCGCGGCGCTGCGCGCCCGCCGCGGCGCCACCCGCGCGCGCCGCGCGCAGGTGCACTATGGCCGCGCGTCGCTCAGCGCGCTGTCGCGCCTGCCGGCGTACTTTGTGTTCGGGCGCGCGCCGGCGGCGCCGGCCGCGCTGGCCGCGGCCGTCGCCGCGCACGCGGCCGGCCTGGCCGGCGCGCGCGCGGTGGTCGTGCTCCTGGACCAGCCGCTGCTCTGGGCGGCGCCGGCGCTGCGGGCGGCGCTGGACGCGGCGCCGCCCGGGCCCGCCGGCGGTGGCGGCGGCGCGGCCGTGGTGCTGGCCGACGCGGCGGCGCGCCAGCTGGAGCCGGGGCCGCGCGCCGCGCCGCCGCCCGGCCGCACGGCGCTGGCTGGGTATTGCTGGCAGCTGCCCGCGGGCGTCCAGGCGCGGCCCGGGCGCTCACCAGTTGTCGGCTCTGTCGCGCTTGTGTTTTCCGCCTGTGCAGCGAGATGGCCCTCTGCTGGCGCTGCCGGCGGGCCAGGGCTCACGGAGGGGCGCCTGAGGGCTGGCGGGCGCGGGCGGCCGCAGGCAGATGAGTGCGCCTGGCTGTGGGTGGGCGAGGGGGACGCGCCGGCGCTGGCGCAGCTGCAGCTGACGGCGCCCGACGCGCGCTGGGCGGCGCTGGACGCGGCGGGCGGCGCCCTGGTCGAGGGCCTGCCGGCGGCGCTGCGCGCTGCGCTGCGCCGCCGCCGCTTCCTGGTTGAGAAGGCGCGCGCGGCCAGCATCGTGGGTGCGCCTGCGGCCGCGCGTGCCCCTGGCGTCCGCACGAGCGTGTTGCGGCGGCGGCCCTCCCGCTCAGGCTGCCATCGACTGGGTTTATAGCAGCCTGGCTAACCCTACCCCTATCCATGCTGTCCTCAGGGCTGCATCACAACCCTCCCGTGCGGCGCCCGCCTGGGAGCGCGTTCCGCCGGCGCACTCAGCGGAGCCAAGCTGGCCCCCAAGGCCCGGCCCGCAACCCCTGCGTGAAGCGCGCGCGCGCGCGCAGGCATCCTCGTGGGCACGCTCGGCGCGGCGGGCTACCGCGAGGCGGTGGCGGCGGTGCGCACGCTCGCGCGGCGCGCGGGCAAGCGCACGTACACCGTGCTGGTCGGCAAGCCCAGCCCGGCCAAGCTGGCCAACTTCCCGGAGATCGAGGTGTTCGTGCTGGTGGCCGACCCGCAGGCGCGCGCCCGCCCCCCCGCGCGCGCGCCGCCCGGCAGCGCCCTGGCCGCGCGCGACGCGAGTCTCGCGGGCGCGGCGGCCGGCAGGCTGTGCGCGCGCATCGCCTGGCGTGCGCGCCGCCCGAGCGCGCGCGAGCCTCCGCATTTCGGGCCGCGCCGCGCGCCGGGGCGCCGGAGAGCGAGCGCGGCGCGCGCGCGCACAGGGCCACATCCTGGACAGCAAGGAGTACCTGGCGCCGGTCATCACGCCGGCCGAGGCGCTGGCCGCCTTCACCGGCGCGCCCTATACTGGCGCCTACAGCGCCGACTTTGGCGCCGTACTCGCCGCGGCCGCCGCGCCGCCAGAGGGCCCCGGCGACGGCAAGCAGCCGACCGGCCTGGCGCTGGCGCTCGCGCAGGGCGCCGGTCTCTCGGCGCGCGGCGCGGGCGCGCTCGCGCCGGCGGGCAGCGCGGCGGAGTTCCTGGCGACCCGGCGCACCTGGCGTGGCCTGGAGACGCCGCTGACCGGCGCGCCGGCGCTGGCGGCCGCGCCGGCGGCCGCCGGGCGCAGCGGCCGCGCGGCCGGCTACGACGACGAGCCCGGGCGGCACTAGGCCGGCCGGGCTCGGGCCTGGCACATGTGGAAGGCCCTTGCGGGACGGTCAAACGGGGTCACTGGTATGTCTAGGCGCTTGATGTTCCTGGGTCTGTTTGTGACAGGTTTGTGTCTCATGTTGATCTGTGGGTCATGGTATAGAACGTTGGACACATGTCAGGGCCCGAACCGAGCGGCCAGCAGATCAAGCACTTGGCAGCTGCACGACATGCATTGGTTGCTATCTGACCACAGCTCGCACGCTCCCCTCACTACAAAACAATATCCGTTGGCGCCTGAAGGTGCACCAGCGGCATCTGACAGGCGGACAAGCAGGCAACGATGCTGCCCATGAGCATCCTCCGCAGGGCCGCCGTACCTAACTATGCTACAAGCAATGCCCACGAGCCGCTCCCAAACCGTTTTCCCAACGCTATGCGAGCAGCCTTGCGCCGCCGGCACGCAGGCCGGCGGCGCTTTCAAAAACACAGCAGCGGCGGCAGCGCGGCCTCCGCCAACCCCGCAAGCGCCCGCAGGCCCTGCGGCGGGCGCCCCGCGCGGCGGCGGCGGCGCTCAGCTGAAGAAGTAGGGCGCGTCAAGCACTTGCCGCAGGTCCAGCGTGCCGAGCTCGGGCACGGGCGGGATGGCGGCCGCCGGGTGGCGCGCCTGCGGCGCGGCGCCCGCGTCAGCCACCGCGCTCGCACGCGCGGGGGCGCCCGGCAGCACGCGCGGCGCAGGCGAGGGCAGGCACGCCCGCGCGCCAACAGCGCCCCGCGCTCACACGTCCTGTCCGCCGATGCGGCCCAGGACGGGCGCTGCAACTCGCATGCGGGGGTCACTGCAACTCGCATGCGGGGCATGAGCGGGGCTGGCATCCATGCCGCTGCGGCTCACAGGGGGCCTGGCGCGCGCCTGCAGCTCGTCGGCGAGCTCCTGCAGCAGCGGCCGCGAGTGCAGCTCCACGAACGCCTCGCGCAGCAGCCGGTTCATCTCGTCCACCGTGCCCGCGTGCGTCCAGAACGAGTCGTGCACGCCCGCAAACGCCAGCCCTGGCAGCCCCCAAGAGAGTCATACAATCACTGCATGACAGCATGCCTTGCTGAGGCCATGTAAGCGCCGACCCCAGGCCCCCGGCGGTATTGCGTGCGTGGCGCCATGACACACGCAGCAGCCGCAGCGCGCACGTGAGCGCGTCCACGGGACGCGGCGTCCCGGCCGGATGGCCACACACACGAGCAGGCGGCAAGCGCGCAGCGGGGGGCCGGGCGCGGCGGGGGCGCGCCCGCGCGCTGGCACGCGAGCGCGGTCAGCATCATGTGCGAGGAGTCGATGCAGTGGATGTAGTTGGGCGGGAATGCCGAGCGCTGGCGCTGCCGGTCCACCGGCGCGTCCCCATGCCGGCTCAGCATCAGCCGCTGCAGCACCGTCACCACCGCCTCGGTGTCCTGCGCCGCGCGGCGCCGCGCGCGTCAGCCGCGCGCGGCGCGGCCCCGTAGGGATCCATCCCGCGGTCGCTGCCCGGCGGTAGCCGTGCGCGCAGGCGAGCGCGCGGCGCTCGGAGGGCTGGCGGCGCGGCGCGCACGAGCCGCGTCCCATCGCCGGGTGACCGAGCGCCGAGGCAGGACCAGCTGTCATGTGCCCGGCAGGGCGGCGCCTGAGCGGGGGCGCGCCTTGCGGCGGTACGGCTGCACGATGGGCAGGCCCAGCGGCGTGTGCCAGGCCACGGGCGCGCCGTGCGCGCCGACCTCGCGCGCGCACGCCGCCAGCCACGCCATGACCAGCCGCGCGCTGCTGAACATGGTGCCCAGCGCCTCCAGTGTCACCTGCGGCGCATGGAGAAAGTGGTCTTGCAGGTGTTTGAGAAAAAACAACAAAAAAAACCTGCCAGGCTCGCAGCCGGAGCGGGGCGCGCCGCAGCGCGCTGGGGGAGGGGAGGCAACGCCGCGCGCGCCTTGGCGCCGTACGTGCTGGCCTTGAAGGTGGCCGACTCGTCGGTCTGCCAGCCGCGCTCCTTCAGGCGCGCGGCGATCTGGTGCCGCGCGCCGATGAAGGTCACGCCGTACACGGAGGTCATCACGGTCTGCTTGACGAGCTTGCGGTCGATCGCGCCGGCCAGCAGCGCGGCCTCCGGCCGGCCGGCGGCCGCCTCGCAACCCACGTGCTCCGCCACCAGCGCCGCGATCCCGCTGTACACGTCCTGCGGCGCGCGCGCGCACGCGGGTCAGCGGCCGCGCCCGCCGCGCAGCGGCGCGCATGCGCTGCGCCCAGCGCGCCGTGGACACGCGCCGCCGCCGGCGCAGCGCTCGCGGGACGCAGCGCGCAAGCACCACATCCAGCCCTGGCGCGAGGGGCGCGCCGCGCACACATGCAGAGGGGCCCGTTACACCGCTGCCACCAGGCGCCGCTGCCGAGCGGGGCGCCGCGGGCGGCGCGCGGGCGGCGCGCCTGCGGGCGGTCGCAGGGCAGCAGGTTCACGGAGCGGCCGCCGGCCTCGTCGCGGCTCAGCGCGGCGTAGTGCTGCAGCCCGTTGCACGAGCCGTCCATCTGCACCGGCAGCCGCGAGCGGAAGCCCGCCGGGTCGCCCGAGGCCAGCGCGTCGCGAACCTCCATGCACGCCGCCAGGCACTGCCACGGGTCCTCCGCCTCCTGCCACCACCTGGCGCGCGCCCGCGGCCCCTCAGCCCCCCGGCCCCCGCCCGCCGAGCGTCGCGCGGCGCGGCGCTGGCGTGTCGCGGCCGCGGCGGCAGCGCGCGCCCGAGCGGGGCGGCTGCGCCGCGGCCGGCGGGGCGGCGGGCGGGCGCGCGCCTGGACCCCTCAAACGGCCGCTCGGCGGAGTCCAGCACGGCGGTCAGGTGCTCCTGCACAAAGCGCTGCCGCCCATGGAAGGGCAGCTTGTCGACGCCGCCGCGGGCGTACGAGTTGGCCACCTGCGCGCCGAGGATAGGGTTGGATTAGGCTAGCGCCGCACTGCAGCCAGGCCCCGCGTTCGAAAACGGTGCAGAGCGAGCGCGCGGCGCGGGGCCGCGCCTGCACGTAGAGCCAGCCGAGCCCGCTGCGGCCCAGCGGGCGCGCGTCCGCAAAGCTCAGCAGGCCGCGGCAGACGTCGTTGCCGAGGTGGTTGAGGTGCGGGTGCATCGGGTACGCGCGGCCGCGGAAGTCCAGGTTGTGCGGGAAGTAGAACGCGTCCTCGGCCGCAAACTCGCGCGCGACCTGCGCGCCGCGCCGGGGTCGGGCCTCAACCCTAAGCATACCCTGATGCAAACGCGGTCCCGGCAGGGCCGCCGGTGCGCAGGCTGCGCGCACGCGCGGCGGGCGGGCGGGCGGGCGGCGCACGCCCAGCTTCAGGTTGACGTCGCAGCGCAGCGAGTGCGTCTCGCGGTTCGCCTTCTTGATGCGCGCGTTGGCCAGGCGGCGGTAGAAGGCCTCCGTGCCCGTCTCGGCCGCGGTCGCCTGGCGGCCCCGCCACATGCGCGTCGCCGTCCGCCACTCGCCGTGCACGCCAGGCCAGCTTGGCGCTGCCTGGACACTCCGTTGGCGCAAGCACCCCCGGCAGGCACGCCACCCCGCGCGGGCGGGCGGGGCGGGCGCGCACCGTGAGCAGCAGCTGCCCGCCGCGCTTGGGCGCGGGCCAAAATCGCACAGCGCGCGGCGGCGGCACCGGCGGCAGGTCCGCCGCGCTCGGCAGATCGCACAGGCCGCCGCCGGCCGCCCACGCCGCCTCCACGGCCGCGTGCACGGGGCCGTTAATGCGCCAGGGCACCTGCCCCAGCACGTCCAGCGCGGCGTACACCTGCGCCCGCGCGCCGCGCCTGCTCAACGGGCGCGCTGCCGCACGCCGGTAGCTGGAGGGTGAAACAGACACAGCCGCGGAGCGCCGCACGCAACTCCGCGCCCCGCCGGCGCGCGCGCGCGCGCCCGGCGCCACGACAGCGTGCCGCAGCCGGAGCATGTGGGCGCAGCACCGGGCGCGACGCGCACGCCCGGCGCCTGCAGCCTGCGCCGGTGACGCTGTGAGGCGCGGGCCGCGCCTGCGAGATGCGGCGCTCCGCAGGCGGCGCCGCGTCCGCGTCGCGCAGCTCCGCGCGCTGCGCCGGGTTGCCGTGCATGCGCACCACCTCCTGGTCGGCCAGCAAGTGGCCGCCGCGGTCATGGTGCGTCCACGGCCGCGCCGGCACCAGCATCGGCATGAACTGCGGCACCATGGCCTCGCGCAGGCCCTACGCGGCGCGCGCGCGCCGCCTCAGCGCTGCCGCGCGCCGCCCGCGCCGCTGGGGCAGCGCCGGGAGCGGCAAAGACCATACTCAGGCGCTTGGTTGTTCAATAGAATGTTGGATCAGATCAGGTGCAGATGGTAGCATCTCACAAGCAAACAGAGAACCCAACGACACGCTGCAGTGGCTTCCACAGGGCTACTTCCTGGCACAAGGGCGCGGCCGCGCGCCGCGGGCAGCGCCGGGGCACGCCTGCTCGGCGGCCGAGATCTGGCGCAGGACCTCGTCGTGGCAGAACAGGATGCCGTGCTGGCGCCCGTCGGTGCGGAATGCAGTGCGCCGCCAGAAGGCCTTGACCGGCGGCAGCGGCGGCTCGCCGCCCAGCACGCGGCCGGCCACGTCGCGCCGGTACGGCGTCACCTCCGCAACGTCCATCAGCACGTTGACCAGCGCCGCGCCCAGCTGGTGCGCGCAAGGGTAGGGTTGGTTGGGGTAAGGCAGCACCTCAGGCGCGGCTCGGCGCGCCGGCGCGGGGCGGCCGCGCGGCGCCGCGCACCGGCGGGCTCTCCGGCGGGAGCCCTTGAGAGCCCCTGAGAGCCTGGCGTCGCCCTGGGGCACGCGGGGGCAGCCGCACACCTTCACCAGGTCGGACCTTTCCCAGGAGGTGCACTCGCGCATGCGCTTGCGCGTGCGCTGGACGACGACCTTGGTGGACGGCTTGGCGTGGCGCTTGCGCAGCGCCTGCAGCCGCGCCGCCGCGCCGCCCTCCACGCCCTGCCGCCCGCCGCGCGCGTCAGGCCCCGCGCCGCGCTTTGCACCACCCCCGCACCCCCCCGGGCCCCCTGCGGGCCGGGAGCGGGCACTACGCCGCACGCGGGCATGGCTTGGGCACCTGTGCGCGGGTGCCGCCCTGCTGCACACCACCTAACACCGCGCCCTGCTGCACACCACCTAACACCGCGCCCTACTGGGCGCCTGCTGGGCGGGCCGCACCAGCAGCCAGGCGCGCGTCTCCTCGGGCAGGTCGGGCAGGCCGGCCAGGTCGCCCTCCAGCGCCGCGCGCTGGTGCGCCGTCAGCTCCTCGCCCGCCGCTGGCAGCAGGCCCGCGTCGCGCAGAGCGCGCGTCGCCTGACACCCCCGCGCCGCGCGTCAGCCGTGCCGCGGCTCGGGGCGAGCCGGCAGGCGGCCCCACGCCGGCGGCCGGTCCCGCCTTGCTGCGCAGGTCCGAGCCTCTCTTCTTAACGGACAAGGGCGGCTGGGGCACCGGCCAAAGGAGATGCTACAGCGCTCAGGACAGTGGCGGATAACCACCCGGCAGCGCCACATCGACGAGAGGGCGGGCGCCAGGCGCGCACCGCCTCGCCGCGCGCGTTGGCGGCGGCGGCGCGCTCGCGCATGTTGTCCAGGTGCACCTGCTGCTGCACCGCCTGCGCCGCGCGCGCAGCCGCCCCTGGGCCCGCTCTGCAGGCAGGGGCCGCGCACGGCGGCAGCAGCTGCACAACAGGCTGCGCGCGCAGCACCGCCCGTCGATGCCGCTCCGAACCATCGGCAGGCCACTTTAGACATTCTGGGCCGGCATTGTGGGTTCCTGCAACTGTGCGCCGCCGCTTGCGCCCTCAGGCGGCCGCAACAGGCAGCGCAGGGCAGCGGCGGCATGGCGCGCCTTCCCGATCTGCAGCACCAGGTTGATGACGCGCGCGCTGCCGGCCTCGCGCCGCATATCAGTGTCGAATTGGGCGCCGCCCATGCCGGAGCTGGGCTTGCCGCCCAGCAGCGAGCTGAGCGCGCAGTGCAGCGTGATGACCGCCAGCGGCTCCGGCGGCAGGCACAGCAGCAGCGGGCCGTACACGCGGCGGTCCAGCGCCCACGTCTGCTCGCCGCACTGCGCCGCCCGGCGCCGCGGCGTCGGGCGCCCGCGATGACGCGTCCCGGATACGCTCGCTCAGCGCTGGGCAGCGCGGTCTGCATCAGATGGCCGGGGCGCAAGCACGCGAGCGGGCCGCGCACCAGCTCCTGCTCGGCGCGGATGGCAGCCACGAGCGGCGCAAACCACTCCAGCGCCTTGTCGCGGCCAGGGCCGAGCTCGGCGGCTGAGCCGCGCGCCTTGGCGGCTTCTGTATCCATCAGATAGCGCTGCACGCTGCGCAGCACGGCGCTGCGCTCGATGTCCAGCTGGCGCAGCCAGCGCTCGCGCACGGCCTCCTGCGCGGCCGTCAGGCCGCCGCCCTCGCCCAGCTCGTCCAGGTACAGCCTGGGCCCCGAGCGGCCCGAATCAGCCGGCCGGCGCGCGCGCGTGCGCCATGCGTCACAGTGGCTGCAGAACCTCGTTGCACAGCCACCACCCAGCACGCGTGGCCATGCGTCGCCACCATGCATCGCACTGGCCGCGCGCAGCCGCAGTCAGCCGGCTGGAGTCCAGGTGCGGGCCGTGCGCGCGCGGCTGTCCTGGCTTGCCGCGGAGCAGCGCCCGCGCGACGCGCCCGGCCGCGGCCTCGCAAGCAGGCGCGAGAGGAGTCCGGGCGCGCCGGGCCAGGCCCGGCGCTGCCAGGCCCGGCAGCGCGAAGCCGGGGGCGGGCGGGCGGGCGGGGCGCGCGCCGCACGGGCGCGTAGTACGCGTCCGCCAGCAGGTTGGTCGGCGTGCGGCCGCGTGGCGCGTCGTTCTGCGAGCGGACCTGGTGGTGCAGCAGCGTCAGCTGCGTCACCAGCTGGTTGTGCGCGGCCAGCTCCGCCGCCAGCCGCTCCTCCCTGCCGCCGCACCCGCGCGCGCTCAGCCGGCGCCCTCAGCTGGCGCCTCAGCTGCGCGCGCCCGAGCTGGTGTGTGCCAGAGCCGTCGCAGGCGGCGCCGCAGGCGATGCCGTGCGCTGGCTGCAGCCGGCGCCACACGCGTAGCTAGGTGGCGCGCCGCACGGGCGGGGCGCGCGCACCCGGCCGTGTCGGGCGGCAGCTCCTCCTCGGGCAGGTGCGCCGGGTGCGCGCTGAAGGGCCGAGCAAACTGCGGGCATGCCCGACCCGCCGGCGCGCCGGCCGCCGCCGCCGCGCCGCAGCCCCACTTGCCGCAGCGTGCGGCCGCGGCTCGCGCCAGCAGCCGGGTGCCCAGCCGCCCAAAAGCATCCCGCAGCATAGACAGCGGGGCTCCTACATCCCGGCCCGCGCCCGCGCCGGCCGCGCACCAAAGCCTGCCGTTTTATTTTGGCGAGCAGCGGCTACGCCCAGCCGCCTCCGCCCTCACGCTCTGCGCTCGGCACCACAACAGGCCTGCTCTCTTGCGTGAGCGCAGCGCCGACCGCGCAACACGTGTTGGCACGGCGCCTGCAGGGACTGGCGCAGCGGTGATGCTGAAGCTACGTAGCTAATCGCAAGGGGCTCTGCGCCGCGCTGATGCGGCAAAGCCTCCAACCGTGAGCTGCAGAGCAGCCGGGACAACCCTAGGCCAGGGGATACGCAAGCTCAAACTCGCGGAACCACGCCGGGCGTGCCTCCGCTAGTCAGGGCACCCTCACGCACTGCAGGCCGCCGGATGGAGTGCTAGTACCGCGTGGGAGAGCCACAGCCTGTACTCCCCCGCGGAGCGGCCGCAATGGCACGCCGGGCACCCCTGGGGGCTTGGTGCCTCTGGCTACTACCGCTCCTGGCCGGCGCACAGGTGACTGTAGGCAGTATGTCACTCCTGGTGCGCCTGGCTGCCGCTCCGCGGGCGCCTGTGCGGCTCGGCGCCCGGACTCGCAGATGGCATGTGCAGGCCCTCCAACCAACCGACGTGATGGCCGCGCAGGACGGCTTCAAGCTCATGATTCAGCGGCCGGACAGCGAGACGGGCGTCTTCTCGGGCGACTTCACCGGGCCCGGCCAGGCCTTGGCCGCCGGTGCCAAAGCGGCCGTGGCCTCGCTGCACCAGGCCTTCAAGGGCACGCTGGTGCCGCTGGAGGTGTACAATGTCAACCACACGACGCTGTCCCCGGCGCAGCTTTGCAAGTACCTGCGGGAGCTCAACCCGGGTGCGCGGCCTGGGGCGTCGCGCGCGCATCCGCGCCGCGCCCCGCCCCGCCGCTGGCCCTGCGGCGCGCGCCGCGCGGTTTGGCGCACCACAGGGCGCCCTGACGACCCCCGGGCGCCCGGCGCGCAGACGTGACGACGTGCGAGGTGGACTTTCGGGTGCGCATGGAGTCGCCGTCCGCGCAGCCGAACGACCCGCTGTTCCCCAAGCAGTGGAACATGGCGGCCATCAAGGCGCCCGGCGCGTGGGCCGCCGGCCAGCTGGGCGGGCCGCTCGGCGGGCCGCAGGGCCAGGTGCGCCCGGCCCCTGCCCCCCCCGCTGGCGAGGCGGCCGCCGCTCTGCGGCGCATGGGCGGAACGCAGCACCGGCGCGGCCACCAACAGGGCTGTGGGCTGCACCAGGTGCGCGTCTGCATGGTGGACACCGGCACGGACGTGACGCACCCGGACCTGCAGCCCAACCTGTGGATGAATGCCATCGAGATGAATGGCCCGGGGGCCACGGCCGCGAACGGGTACCAGAACGGCATCGACGACGACGGCAACGGTGCGCCCGCGCGCGCGCCGTTGGCGCGGAGCCGGTCAACAATGCCTGCGCCCCACTCCGCGCCAACGGTTACGGCGGCTGACGCGCCGTGCCGCGCCGCGCAGGCATCGTCGACGACATCTATGGCGCGAACTTTGTCAACGGCGGCAAGGACGGCAACGTGCAGGACCAGAACGGGCACGGCTCGTTCGTGGCGGGCGTGGTGGGCGCGGTGGGCAACAACGGCCTCGGCGTGACCGGCATCAACCAGGTGCGCGGCCGGCGGCGCGGGGCAGCGCGCGCGCGCGGGGCGCGCGCGGCACGCCGGCGCGGGCGCCCGACCCGCCCGCGGCCGCCCGCGCGCAGGTGGCCAGCATCGTGACGTGCCGCTTCATGGACTCCACCGGCAACGGCTGGGTCTCGGACGCCATCCGCTGCTTCGAGTACTGCCTGTCCAAGGACACGCAGGTGCTGTCCAACTCGTGGGGCGGCGTGGACTACTCGCAGTCGCTGCAGGCGCGCGCCATAGCCCACGCGTGCCCGGCAACCCCGGCAGGCTCGGCGCGCCGGGCGCTGACCGCCGCGCCGGCGGCAGACCGCGATCGACCACGTGGCGGCGCGCGGGTCGCTCATCGTCGCGTCGGCCGGCAACGAGGGCGTCAACACGGACACGACCGCGCACTACCCGTCCTCGCTGCCGGACGCGGTCATCATGGCGGTCGCCGCATCCACCAACACCAACCAAGTCTGGTGCGGCGCGCGCGGCGGCCGGGCGTCCCAAGTCAGGGGCCACTCAGCGGCCTGTACATCACAGCATAAGGTACAGGCTGGCCGCGGCCGGCGGCGCGGCGCCTGACGCGGCGCGCGCGTCTGGCGCAGGAGCCGGAGCAACTACGGCGCCAAGACGGTGCACATCGCGGCGCCCGGCGTGCAAGTGCTGTCCACGGGCCTGGGCGGCCTGTACATCACGCTGTCGGGCACGTCCATGGCCACGCCGCACGTGGCCGGCACGGCCGCGCTGATGCTGGCGCAGTGCGCACCCCCCCCTCCCGCCGCCGGGCCGCCCCCGCGGTCGGCCCCGCCTGCCCTGCGCCCCGACCGGGCGCGCCGCCGCGGCCGACACGCGGGCGGGGGGCGCGCAGGTACTGCAAGAACGGCTTCAACGTCAGCACGCTGCCGCCCAACGTGGGCGTGGGGCAGGACCTGAAGCGCATCATGATGGCGTCCGCGACGCCGATCCAAGGTGCGTTGACGCCCCCCGCGCCGCTCGCCGCAGAGCTGTGGCTGCGCTCCCATGGCGTCCGCCCCACGGGCGTGCGCGCGCGGCGGCAGGCGCGCAGCTGGTCTCGGGCCTGCTCAACACGCAGGCCGCGCTTGCGCTGGTGCCCGTGAGCGCAGCGGGCGGCAACGCCGGCGTGGGCACCTTCTCGTCGGGCTTTGGCAACGGCAGCACCAGTGCGCCCCGCCGCCGCGGCCTGCTGCCTTTGCTGGCCTGCTCGCGGGTGTGCATGCGGCCGGGCAGCGCGTGGGGGCGGCCGTCCAGCGGGAGCCCGCGCTGACGCGCGCCGCGCGCGCGCAGGCGTGGGCAAGGTCGAAGACAGCGGGGGCGCCGGCTCGGCGGTGGGGCCCGGCGGCAGCCCGCCGCAGTCCGCCAGCGAGCTGCCCTGGAACCGGCCCTCCGGCCCCGGGCGCGACTCGGTGGCCACCATCGACGGCGCGCCGCCGCCGCCTGCGGCGCCGCGCGCGCCGCCGGCGCCGCCGTCGGTCGCGGAGGCCATCGCAGACTCGCTCATCGGGCAGGCCGTGCAGCGCGCGCTGGGCACCGCGCAGCGCGGCCTGCGCGAGCTCGCCGGCGCGGCGGCCGCCGACCCGGCGCCCGGCCTGCCGCGCTCGCGGAAAGCGCTGCCGGGCGCGGCGCGCTAGCTAGTCCGGGGCCCGGCGCGGCCGCACCGCTTTTTACGGTCCGCGGCCAGCCGCGTTTTTGGTCCGCTCGGCGAGCTTTGCTTGGTGGGCCCTGCTTGCGTTGCCGGACTATAGCTATTCTTATGCCGCCGGGCGGGGCGGCCGGGCACGGCCGCGCGGCGGCCGCGGCGCCCTGTCCTGCCCGGGCGCCAGCTGGCCCCGACAGCCTGCGCAGCGGGCGCGGCCGCACAGGCTTGGAGCAGCATCCAGGCCTGGGCGGCCGCACGCGTGGGAGCCTGGCATGCGAGGCGCGGCAGAAATTCCTTTGAGCGTGGCGTGTCCGGCCTGTACAGTGTCCAGCAGGCGCGCCGGCGATGCCTGGGCCTGCGGCGGCAGCCCCGTACAAACCCGTTCCTGCTTGGCGCCGGGCGCACCCGCACCGCAAAGGGCGGGGCACCGGCTGCCTGTGTGCGAGTGCTCCTAGCAAGTTTGTCTGCTGGCGGTCTGCCCAGCACCATGCACGGCCCGGGGCGGCACTTTGCATGCCATGCCTTCATGTGTAGGCAACAGCAGTGTAAATGCGACAAGCAGCTGAAGCATGGCAGGCCAACTCCGCTCCCCAAGGTAACGTGCTGTCTTGCATGTGGAGGCCCCACAAAACTGTTATTTAATCACACTAGAGAGCTAGCTAGGACCAAGGTGTCCTGACTGTCTCAGACTCTCGCAGCACCATCACTCCCTGCGGCCAACACTCCCTGTTTCAACTGGGATGCTCAGCAGGTGCGGCTGGCTGCGAGCAACTCTGCGCACATGGTGCCTGTGCTGGCGCTGGCCGCATCTTGTTCAAGGCAATGCCCAGCGACAGGGCGCCGTGCTGTGCTGCGTGTCTCAGCACCGGCCCCGCTTCGTCCAAGGCGCTTGGGCGTGAGCGGGCGTCGTGCGGCGCAGGCACCTGGGCGCTGGCCTCCTCATCGGCCTTGGAGCAGGCGCCGCAGCGACGTACATCGTCCTCACCGGTGCGCTGGCACTGCTGCTGCGACTCTGCTAGGAGCACAAGGCTGCGGCAGGTGCAGCGCAGCCTGCCTGCGGCTGTGGACGGCGAGATAGCTGCCGGGCGCTGAGCGTGCGGTGACTCGCATGTGGCGCCCGCAGCCCGCAGTAGGGAGGCCAGCGTCCTGCGGCACAGCGCGCTCAAGTATGGCGCGCCCAGCAGCGACAACCTGCGCGCCTTCCGGCACTTTGTCGTGTGCTACGACTACCGGCTGCGCAACCCGCGCTGGGTGCTCGAGCACGTCTCCCGCGAGCGCTCGAGCGGCGATGCGCAGCGGTACGGACCCCTTGGCTGTGCCGGCGCAAACTGGGCGCGGCGTGCAGGCTCCGCAAGCGCTCCGGGGCCGCCGCGCGCAGGAAGAAGCTCGAGTTCTACGAGGACGCCGGCATCGAGCCGCGCTTTCGCAGCCGGCTGTCCGACTTTCGCGCCTCGGGCTTTGACCGCGGCCACCTGGTGCGCCTGGCGCGCCGCGCCGCCCGCGCGGGCGCCCGAGCGCTGGCCGACGGCGGGCGCTGCACCGCAGGCGCCGGCCGCCAACTACAAGGCCTCGCAGGACGCGATGACGGACACCTTTGTCCTGTCCAACATCAGCCCGCAGGTCGGCAAGGGCTTCAACCGGTGCGGCCCCAGGGTGCACGGCGCCCCGGCGCCCGGCGCCTGGCCCCGAGCGGGACCCTGACGGGGCGGCCGGCCGCGCCGCGCCAGGGACTACTGGGCCAGGTTCGAGCGCTTCATCAAGCAGCTCACGTCCGCGGCGGAGGACGTGTACGTGCTGACCGGGCCGCTGTATCTCCCGCAGCGCACGCCGCAGGGCTACCTGATGCAGCACCCCATGATCGGCGCGCCCGCGCCCGGCCGCACCCCCGCCCGCCGCACACGGGCGCGCGCCCGTACGCGGGCGAGCGCTCACAGGCGCGCGGCGGCCGCAGGCCAGCCGCCGCGGCTGGTGGCGGTACCCACGCACTTCTTCAAGGCCGTGCTGGCCGAGGCGCGCGGGCCGGGCGGCGAGCAGACGCTGGTGGGCGCGTGGGTGCTGCCCAATGCGGCGGTGCGCGCGCGCCCGCCGCATCATGGTAGGGCCACCCCAACCCTTACCTACAACCGGCGCCGAGCCCGCGCGCGCGGCGCAGATCGAGCCGGACACGCCGCTCGCGGCCTTCACGGTGCCGCTCGATGCGCTCGAGGACGCCGCCGGTGCGCGCTCCGCCGCCCTGCCATGCGCGCGCTGCGCGACAGCGGGGCGCTCCGCGCGCATGCGGCGGCGGCGGCCGGCGCTGCGCCGGGCCGCGCTGACGGCGCGCCGCGCGCGCAGGCATGCGCATGTTCCCGGGCTACCTGGACGACGCGCGGCGCGGCGCGCTGGACGAGGCTGCGCTGGCGGTGCAGAGCGCCGGGCGGCGAGAGCTGGCGGCGCTGCGCGGGCGCGCCGCGCCGCTGCCGCCCCCGCAGGCGCTGCTGGAGCCGGCGCCGGCGGCGCCGCGCCTGCCCCTGCCGGGCGCCGGCGGCGCCGAGCTCATGAGCGCGGCGGCGGACGCCGCGGCGGAGGCTGGCATGCCGGCGGACGTCCCGCTGTGGGCGGGGCACGTGCGCAGGGGCGCGCAGCCGGAGGCGCGCGCCGGCGGCCGCCCGGGCGCGGCGCAGGCGCGCGCGCGGGACGCGGGGCTGCCCGCGGAGGCGCGGCTGCGCGGCGCGGCGCACGTCTGCGACCGCGTGGCGTGCCGGCTGCCGGCCGCCGACTGGTACAAGGCCGCCCGGCAGCAGGGCGCCGTGCCCGCGCAGTCAGGCCATCCGGCGCTGGGCGAGCGCAAGGGTGGCTTTGCCGTGCCTGGCAGCCCTGGCGTCTAGCTGGGCTAGGCTGGGATGAGCTGGCTGTACATCGATGGGCGTGTGTATACAACAGCGGAGTCCGCACTAGTGCTCACACATACAGACTACCCTGGCCAGCAAGAGCTCTACGAACACAGATGCGCGCCCTGACCCGCCCCCGACATGAAAACCATACAATGCCCGGCGCGCAACAGGTCAGCCCGGCCACGGCAGCGTGCGCACGGGGTGCTCCGCCAGGAAGCGGCAGGGCGCGATCGCCGCGTCAAAGCCGCGCACCGGCACGCCCGGCGCCTGCGGCTTGGTGGTCATCTGGTACGCGCCGCGGAGGGAGCCCGCGGGCCCTGCCCCAGCCGGCCGCGCGTCAGCGCAGGCGCGCGGGCCGCGCTGCGGCCGCACACCCGGGGGGCCGGGCGGCGCACCCGGCAGCGTGACGCGGCTGTGGTACTGGAAGCAGTCGTTGTGCCGGAGCGTGGGCGTGCAGCCCACCACGCCTGCGGCGCCGGGCGCGCGGTCAGGGCCGCGGCGGGCGCCGCGGGGCGCCCGCGCGGGCGGGCGGCGGCCGCGCACCCGGCGCGCCGCGCGCCACGTCGACCACCGTGGCGCCGTCCTCATTCTTGAAGACCAGGCGCCGGCTGACCAGCTGCAGCTTCTCCTTCCTGCCGCGCGCGGCAAGGGCCGCGCGGCGCTCAAGGCTTGAACCTCAGGTGGTTGCGGCGCGCGCCGGGCAGCCAGGGAGAAGGGTGGGCCCCGGCGCACCTCGCGTTCTCGATGCGGCACCGGTACACGTAGTGGTACCCCTGCGCGGCCACGCCCTGTCAGCGCGCGGGCGACCGGCGCGCAGCGGCGGGCGGGCCAGGCGCCGGGCGGCGCACGTTGGCGTCGCGGCCCTCGAGCGCGGTCGTGCACTCCACGCGGCAGCCCTGCGTGGTCGCGTGGCTGCTGCAGCGCTCCAGCAGCAGCTGCTCCGCCAGCACGCGCAGCGCCGCGAACGCCTGCGCGGCCGGCGCGTGAGCGGGCGCGGCGCGGCGGGCAGGCGCCCGCCGGGGGCGGGGCCGCAGCGGCGCGCACCAGGTCGAGCAGGCGGCCCAGCTCGGCGCCGCCGGCCGTGGCCCCGGCCACAAAGTTGTTGCGGATCAGCTGCTTCAGCTCCAGCCGCTTGAACCTCCCGCTGCGGGGCATCTGGGCGCCCGGCACGCCTCTCATGGGCGCCGCGCTCGGGCAGGCCTGCACCTCATGCTGTCCGGTGAGGCGGCGCCGGGCACGGGCGCTGTGCCGCGCCGCGCACCTGCAGCAAGCCCGGCAGCAGCGCCCTGAGCGTGTCCAGCCGGTACTCCGCCTCCGGCCGCGACCAGCAGTGGTCCGGCCCGAACTGGGCGATGGCCATGGGCGCCCGCACGGACAGGCCCCGCGTCGGCTCGCACAGGCAGTCTATGCGCCGCGCCTCCCGCAGCGCGGCCCTGTAGAGCGCGAGCACCACCCGCTTGTCGCTCATGGGCCTGCGCCGCACTCGGGCCGTTGCGTGCGGCCAGACGTCCGAGGCGCGAGGAGCGCGCGCAGCACGGCGTGCGCTGCCAGGGGCACCTGGCACTGACGTGGTATCAATCGCCCTCCCTTTTGCTGATGCCGCGCGCCTGCTCCTGTCCTGTGCTCCCGCTGCAGGTAGGCAAGCACGTCAGGACCTGCGGCTGTGCCTGGCGAGTGCTGTGCAGGCACAGATGTGCATTGTAAACATCAGTAACCGACCTGCGCTTGAGCGCTTCGACTCCACATAGGTTTGGGTGCATCAAGCCATCGATCGCTGCCTCCCTGCCCAAACTTGGAGAGGCCAAGCACTACCCACTGGGCAGGCAAGCAGTTGGTGGGGAGCCCTGCCTCTGAGCCAGGCCTGTCCAGCCTGCCCAGGGGCTTGTCTAGCGGGGCGCAGAGCCCGCACCGGGCGCCTGCGGGGAGGGCAGCCCGGGTACGCGCGCAGGCGAGCCAGGCCTAGCTCGGCCCGGCGCGCCCGCGATGGCGAACCGCACAGACCCCCTGGCCATCAGCGTGCACGGCACCAACCCGCAGGTGCGTCTCTCGGCGCCTGTGCAGCGGCCGCTGCGGCGCGCCGCCGCCGGCGCGGGCCGGCCGCCGAGCGCCCCCGGCGCGCGCAGAACCTGGTGGAGAAGATCCTGCGCTCCAAGATATACCAGTCGATGTACTGGAAGGAGCACTGCTTCGGGCTGACTGCCGAGTCGCTGGTGGAGAAGGCGGTGGGGCTCAACTACCTGGGCGGCACGTACGGCGGCCAGCGCAAGCCCACCAACTTCATGTGCCTCGTGCTCAAGCTGCTGCAGCTGCAGCCGGACAAGGAGATCGTGGTCGAGTTCATCAAGAACGAGGACTACAAGTACGTGCGCGTGCTGGGTGCGCGCCGCTCGCCGCGCCGCGCGGTTTTGCGCTCGCGGCCGCGCGCCGCGCTCACGGCGTCGGCGGCGGCGCCAGGCGCGTTCTACCTGCGCCTGGTCGGCAAGCCGCTGGAGGTGTACCAGTACCTGGAGCCGCTGTACAACGACTACCGCAAGCTGCGCCTGCGCAACGCAGACGGCAGCTTCGCGCTTGCGCACATGGACGAGGTCGTGGACGAGCTGCTGCGCAACGACTACCTGTTCGACATCGCGCTGCCGCGCATCCCCAACCGGTGCGCGCGCGCCCGCCGCCGCCCGACCTGCGGAGCGCTGCGGCGGGGCTGACGCGCGCGGCGCGCAGGCTGACCATGGAGCGGCTGTCCCAGCTGGAGCCGCGCACGAGCGTGCTGGAGGACGACTTTGACGAGGAGGCGCTGGAGGCGGAGGGCAAGGCCGCAGCGGCCGCCGCGGTGACCGCCCGGCCCTGCCTGCACCAGCTGCGGCGCGCCCCGCACTCAGGGCTGGGCGTCTCAGCCGGGCGCCCCGCTGCGGCAGGCGGCGGCGGCGCTGGAGGCGGAGATGGCGGCGGAGGACGCGCGGGTGCCGCGCCGGCGCAGCCGCAGCCGCAGCGCCGAGCCGCAGAAGCGGGAGCGCTGGCGGCGGTCGCGCTCGCGGGACAGGCGCGTGCCCGCGCGATCGCGCAGCCCCGGCGCGCATGCCCTGCAGGAGTCGACATGGGCAGCCGCAGTGCGGCCCCGCTCACCGCGCGCCGCGGCCGCGGTGCGTGCCGGCGGCGTGTGCGGCGGGCGCCGACGGCGGCGTGATGCGCGGGCGGCAGGGAACGCGAGCGGCCCGCGGAGCGGCCTGCCGAGCGCGAGCGCGAGCGCGAGCGCGAGCGGCCCTCAGAGCGCCGCGAGCCGCGCCGGGACGAGGGCGGGCACGCGCGCGACCGCGAGCCCGACCGCAAGCGACGGCGCGAGGACGACAACGGCGACAGGCGGCGGGGCAGGGACGACGGCATGGACGTCGCCGCCTCCAGCGCCATGCGCGCCAAGCTGGGCCTCAAGCCGCTCAAGTAGCATGGGCTGGGGCGCGGCGCGGCGTATTTTTTCAAATATGGGTGCTTTTCTGTGTGTTGCCAGGAGCGGGGCATGTGGCGCTCGATGGGGCGCCTGTGATGCGCCAGCCGGAGCTTTGGGTATAGCGTTTCTGCCCAGCTGTGCATATCTTCGTTTGCAATGGACCAGCCCTCTTGGACTCGCTTTAGAGACGCTTGCACCCCTGGCAAGTGCTTGAAAGATTAAACTCTGAGGACCGTCGTTGTGCTGCCGGCCGAGGGTTGGAGCATCGCCCAAGTGTTTCACCATTTGCTTTGGTAGATCATACGTCTGAGCCCATCGGGCCCAGCGTCCGCGTCGTGCATGTTGCCATGTTGCAAGTGGCTGGCTAGCAGGGGGTTGGCAAGGCAGGTGTTACACCCTACCACGCCTGCTAGTTGACGTGGGGCCGGCCGTGCATCGCTACGTTCCAAGTCTACCGAGCGCAACAAAGTCATACCATAGGCGCCTGACGCAATGCGCGTGCAGCCGGTGAGTGGCTGCGTCTGCTTGTCCGGCCGCAGCGCAGTGAAGCATGCGTCCCACAAAGCAAACGTGCCAGCGCCTGCACGGAGGAGGGGCGAGGCGCAGCGCTGCGCTGCGCCCGAAACGCAACATGCGGAGCGGCGGGTGGAGCGCCGCGCTGCGGTGACAGAGCCACTGGAGGCGGGAACGAGCGCAAGGCCGGAACGCGTGAAGCCCGGCGGCGTGCTCGAAGGTGCCATGGCCTGGGGCACACTGCGCGACGAGGCCGCGCGCCGAGGCCCACCACTGAGGCAGCGAGGGGCACAGGCACGTGGATGTGGCGGGACTACCGCATACGATACCAGCGGTGCGGCGAAGCAGGGCCTGCCGTGGTGCTCATCCACGGCTTTGGGGGAAACTGGTGCGCTGGGCTGCGACCGCTGCGGCACCAAGCCTGCACGCCAGGGCGCGCGGCCCACGCGCTGCTGTGCGCTGCAGCGACCACTGGAAGAAGAACATAGCGGTCCTGGGCCTGAAGTGCCGCACCTACTCTCTGGACCTCTTGGGGTACGGCTGGTCGGACAAGCCGGACCCCCGGTGCGCCGGCGCCGGCCGCCCCAGCGCCGCCCCCGCCTGCGCGCGCCTTGGTCGAGCTCAGCACTCAGCCGGCGTGCTCCATCGCAGGCTGTTCCCGCGCAACGAGCTGTACTGCTTCGAGACCTGGGCCGCCCAGGTGCTGGGCTTTGTGCGGGAGGTGGTCGGGGCGCCGGCGTTCCTGATCTGCAACTCCGTGGGCGGTGCGGCGCGGCGCGGCGTGGCTGCTGCGGGGGCCCCGGATGGTGCAGGCGCCGGCGGCGTGACGCGCGCGCCGGCGCGGCGCGCAGGCATCGTGGGCCTGCAGGCGGCGGTGGACGCGGGACCGGGCGCGGTCGCCGGCGTGCAGCTGCTGGACGTGTCGCTGCGTATGCTGCACGTGACCAAGCAGGCGCCCTGGCAGCGCCCGCTGGTGGCGGCGCTGCAGCGGCTGCTGCGCGACACGCCGCTCGGCACCTGGTTTTTCTCCTCCGTGGCGCGGCCGCAGGCGCGGGCCCGTGCGCCTGCTGGCGCCCGTCAAAGACAGGGTCGGCGAGGCCCGGCGAGCGCGCGCGTGTTGGCGCGCAGACGGTGAAGAACATCCTGCGGCAGTGCTACGGCGACAAGAGCGCCGTCACAGACGAGCTGGTGTCAGACATCCTGACGCCCGGCCTGCAGCCCGGGGCCGCGGAGGTCTTCCTGGACTTTGTGTCCTACAGCTCCGGGCCGCTGCCGGAGGACCTGCTGCCCCGGGCGCGGGCCCAGGGTCTTGCTGGCCGTGGGCGCGGCTGCCGGGCCGGGCGGCGTCGTGTGCTGAAGATCGCCCTGCTGGCGCGGCAGATGGCGGGCGTGCCCGTGTCCATCCTTTGGGGCGAGAAGGACCCCTGGGAGCCGATCGAGCTGGGCCGCGCGTACGCCGACTTTGAGTGCGTGGAGGAGTTTGTCGCGCTGCCAGGCGCGGACAACATGCTGCGTGGTGTCTGCGCTGCTGTGTGCTTGTCACAACATGCGCACAGGCGTGTGCGCGGGGCCGGCAGGCGCGGGGCACTGCCCGCAGGACGACGCGCCCTTGCTGGTGAACCCGGCCATACTGAAGTTTGTGGAGCGACACTCCGGCGAGCTGTGAGAGAGCGCAAGTGTAAAGCATTGTGAGAGAGCGCACATGTGAGCATTGTGGATGAGGCCCCTGTGGGATAGCGCACATGCATGGATAGGCGTCTCTGAGTCAGCTGCATGCGGGATACCAGCCCTCGCCCCGCCCTGCAAGCCTTGGACCAAACTTGAAGATGTCTGTTGCCACCTTCTTTCAGCGCAGCTGCCCCCCTTTGAGCCTGCAGCAGTCCATCCAGGCTCGTCCTCAGTGGTGTCGCACAGCCGTGCCAATGGCGGACCACCTGGCCAACGGCCTGAGCGAGGAAAGCATCTCCGACTATGCCAGCAGCTCCGCAGGAACTGACCCCCTGGAAGACTTTCTGAACCGGTACACCTTCATCATCGACCCAGAGTGTTGCCTGAAGCTGCACAAGAGGTGAGGCACTCGCAGGCGGCGCGCCCGCGCTCCTCCATCACCCTCCTCCAGCTGCTCCCACGTGTCGTGCCGAGCAGGTGCCTGCGTGCTCGCACGATGCGTGAGCTCTGAGCATCCTTGGCGTGCAGTGCCGGGACAGCGCGCTTGGGCCTGAACTGCTTCTTCAGGATGGGTGGGAGCAGGCGGTGGACCTTTGTTGTGCGGGCCCATGCTCGCGGCCTCCTTGCCTCAGGCTCAAGCCTTGCTGCCTGCCCTCCGCCCGACCGGCGCCCGTGGCGGGGCACGCCCGCGCGCCGCTCGGCGCCGCGCGCTGACAGGCCCGGGCGCCGGGGGCGGCAGGCCAAGCCGGCGGACAAGAGCGGCAACCCCTGGCTGCACAAGCTGGCCGTGGTGCCCTCGCGGCAGCTCGTGCAGGTCAGCACGGCGAAGAAGCACATTGGCAGCTGGCTGCGCCTCCAGGTCACCGCCGACTTTGACTGGGAGACGCGCCGCGCGGGCGCGCACTGGAAGTGCGTGGCGCGGCGCCGCCCCAGGCCGCCCGGCCGGACGCGCGTGTCCCGGCCGCGCTAACCGCCCGCGCCCGCGCCGGCAGGGTGAGCACCAAGTGGAACGCGGGCCGGAACAAGCTGGAGCGCAAGGAGAAGGCGCGCGTGGCACTCGGCCCGCTCTCACAGGCCTGGGCGGCCGCGGCGCACCGCTGACGCGCGCGCCGCGCGCAGCTGCGCCTGGCGGACGGCATGGAGCTGCGCCCGCACTGGCGCGTCGACATGTACATGCCAGAGGTAGAAGGGTGCGCCCCCCCGAGCCCCTGCACGACAGCAGTGCCATGCGGCACCAAGCCCGCACCGGCAGTGCAAGGGTATAGGGCGCTCGCGCGCCCATGCACGCGGCATGGAGGCTGCGGCGCTCTGCAACGGCCGGGGTGACGCCGCGCGGTCGCGCTGCGCAGGCGCCTGGGCGCGGCGGCCGCAGGCGCGGACGGTGTGCGCGTGGAGCGCGGGCACTGCCACATCACCGTCCCGCGCCTGGACCTGGTCCTTCCGCTGGACGCGTTGGCGGCGCGCGGCCGCGCACTGGCGGCGCGTCGACGCGGCGCGCCCGACGCCGAGCCCGAGGGTGCGCGCCGCCCTGCCCTGCGTGCCGGGCGCCGCGACCTGTGTGCGCCTGAGTAACGTCTGTGTGTGCGAGCAGGCGCTGGGCCGGCGGGCGAGGCTGAGGGCGGGAGCAGCGCGGCGTCCCCGCGCGCGACCGGGGAGGGCGCCCACGTCGGCCGGCAGCGCCGTGACCAGGCGCCGCGCGTCGAGCAGCATGCCCCGGAGGCGCGCGCGCCCGACGCCGCGCGGGAGCCGGGCGCGCGGTGGCGCTGGCGCCGCAGGGGCGGCGCGGTGGGTGAGGCCATGGAGGTGCCGCCGGAGCCACCGGCGCCCCGCCCTGCCTGGCAGACCTTCCTGCAGCGGGTGCAGGCGCAGCTGCCGCGGCGCGGGGGCGCTGGGAGCGCTGCCGAGCTCTGACGGCTGCCAGCTGCTCATATTTACATGCGAGGTGCCAAACGGAGATGCCAAAATGCCCCTCATGTCAGGTTGAAAACAGTCGAGCGCCTGTTTCAACCACTTTTGAACCCGGCCATGTTGCGGCCCAGCACATCATCGAGCGCTGCGTGTAAGCCAGGCAGGCCGGTGATGCATGTCGCCGAACTCAGCCCGATGCACAGCCCCGCCGCCCAGCCCGACACACAGCCCCACCGCCCAGCCCAACGCACCAAGCCACCGCCCAGCCTGACGCACAGCCTCGCCAGCACCACGATGCTGCCAGCAACAGCGCTCGTGGCGGCCAGGCACCCGCCCGCGTGCACCACTAAAGCAGGCGCTCAGACCGAAGCACGCATGTCGTCACCATGCCAGGCGAGCTCGCCCATCGCGCAACTGGCCGCGCGCCGCGCCGTAGTAGCCGGGCGCGCGCGGCCCGGTCGATCAGCCGCTCCCCGATGATGAAGAGCCCGAGCCGGAGTCCGAGCCGGAGCCGGACGGCGAGGAGGAGCGCGACGCGCTGCGCTTCGCCGGCGATCGCGCCGCCCCGGCCGCCTGGCGCAGCACAAGCTGCTGTTGCACACCCGAGCGCAGCAAGCGCGGCAGCCATCCGGGTGCGCAGGCAGAGCGAGGCTGGTGCCACAGGGGAGCATTCAGGGACGCGCCCGCGGCGGCGGCGAGCGCGTGCGGCGGCGCACGGGGGACACGGGCCGGCGGCGCGGCGGCGACGGTGAGCGGCGCCTGCGCGGCGGCGAGGGCGAGCGGCGGCGGCGCGGCGGCGAGGGCGAGCGGCGGCGCGGCGGCGACCCGCGGCGCGGCGGCGACCCGCGGCGCCGGTCGTCGTATCGCGAGCGCGGCGGGCTGGGGCGCCGGCGCGGCGGCGAGAGCGGCCTGCGGGGGCGCAGCCGCCGGTCACTACTGCCACAGCGCCCCGCGCACCAGTGGCGGCTCGCAGCCCGCTAGCAACGCACCTGCGGCGCAGGGGCGAGGGCGAGCGCCGGCGCAGCGGGGGCGACAGCGGGCGCCGGCGCGGCGGCGGCAGCGGCAGCGCGCGGCCGTCGTCGCGGCGGCCGCGCTCGTCGCGCACGCGGTCCGCGTCGCGCCCGCGGTCCGCCTCGCGCCGCGGTGAGGCGGCCCGGCGCGGCGGCGGCGGCGGCGGCGGCGAGCGCTTGCGCGGCACCAGCACAAATTGCACGCTGCGCGCGCCGCGCCGTCAGGGCCAGGCGTGCGCGCTGGGCGCGCCGCCGCGCACGGCGGCGCGCGGGTGGAGCCGCAACACAGATCAGGCAGGCAGGCGCTCAGGCGCCGCGGCACCCGGGAGCAGCGAGAGCCGCAAAGGGGCGGCGGCGCGCACGAGAGCACGTTGCCGTCCAGCTGGCCGCCGTCCATGTGCAGCCGCGCCTTCTCCGCGTGCGGCCGCTCCTGGAACTCCACATACGCAAACCCGCGCGGCAGGTTCACCACCTGCGCGCCGACGCCCCGCTCTCCGCGGCACGGCGCGCCGGCGAGGGGTGCGCGCGCCGCGCGGCGGCGAGCGCGCCGCACCTTGTCCATGGCCAGCTCCACGCCGGCGAGCGGGCCGAAGGCGGCGAAGATCTCGCGGATGTGCGCCTCGTTGACGTTGCGCGTCAGGTGGCCCACGTGCAGCTTGCAGGTCTGCGGGCTGGCCGCCCGGCCGTTGGCCTGCAGGCGGCCCGGCGTCAGGCTCGGCGGGCGCGGGCCCAGCGCCGCGAGCGCTGGGCGGGGCGCTGCGCAGATGCGAGCGGCGCGGGGCCCACCTTGACGGCGCCGTCGGCGGCCTTGCCGGCATCTCGCGGCGCCTTGTCCGCGGGCGCCGGCGCGTCCTGTGCGGCCACGCGCGGCGCGTCCTGTGCGGCCTCGCGCGGCGCGTCTGCGGCCGGCCGCGCCTCCGGGCGCCGCGGGGGCGGCGGCAGCTCCGCATCCTCCTTCGCCTGCGGCTTGGCCTTTGCGCGCGGCGGCGGCGAGGGCGAGCCCCTGCACGCCCTCACAGAAGGCCACATTGCAGGCACGGTCGCAAGCGGCGGGCGGGGTCGGCCCCGCCTGCACACGCGGCCAGCACAGCTGACGCCCCGCGTGAGGCGCGCCCGGAGCCTGACGAGGAGGAGCCGCCCGAGCTGGAGCCGGAGCCCGTCGACGACGAGCCCCCGGAGCTGGACGCGCCCGAGCCGCCCGCCTTGGCAGTCATTGGGCGTGCCGAGCGCTCTGCGCTGCCTCACGGGCCTGCGCGCGAGGCGCAGCGCGTCGGCGGCGCGGCGCGTCGCGCAGACGGCCACGCATGGCGCGCCGCATGTCCGCAGCCGCCGGGCGCATGTCAGCTTGCCAACCCCCCGCCGGCACACACAGCACGCTCGCGCGGCGTACCCGCCGCGATCAGCGCCGCAGCACGACGGCCGGATGCTTCCCTGCTCGCGTGCCCGGGGGGGAGACGCACAGCGTCCGGGCTCAGCCGGTGTTGCAGGTCCGGTGCCGCCGAGGAAGCTGGACGTAGCCTGCGCTTCGGGCCAAGGCCTCTTGCCAAGTTGAGTGCACGCAGGGTCAAGGTAGGGCCTGGGATGACAGTTCAATGCCGGGCAAGCGAGAAGGGGGGAACGCCCCAGGCACCTCGCTGATGGTGGGGACGCTGGACTGCGGCGGACTGCGCAGCCGCGGCTGAGAGCGTGTGCTGGCCGCGGTGCACACCCACCGGACTGTGTGGTGCTCACCCTGCTGCGCGCCTGCCCGGGCTGCGTGTGGCTGCTGGACGCCGGGACGCTGCTCTGACTGCAGGGATCAGCGCTGGGTTCCCGCCGCTTCGGCAGCAGCGCGCGGGTCTGAGGAAGGAGCGGCATGGCGTGCCTGCTGCCCTTCCCGCAGCGCTTCCACGCAGCCGTCGACTACGTCGTCAACCCGCCCCCCGGTGGGCGCCCCTCCCGAATGCGGCGCCCGCCCGAGCCCGATCCGATCGCCGCGATCGAGGCCGCTGCGCAGCCGGCGGGCAGCGCACACGGGAGTTGCCCGCCGCCAGGCGCGAGCGCGCCTGACACCCGCGGCCTGCGCCGCGCGCAGGAGCCCAGGCGATCCCGGACGAGACGCGCCTGGTGCTGTACGCGCTGCACCAGCAGGCGACGGTCGGCCCGTGCACGGAGGGCAAGCCCTGGGCGTGGAACGTCGTGGAGTCGGCCAAGTGGCAGTCCTGGGTGCAGCTGGGCGACATGTCGTCGGTGGAGGCCATGCGCCTGTACGTCAAGCTGCTGGACGAGGAGGTCCAGGCGCGCTCCCCCAGTCGCGCTCGCGAGGCTGCTGGGCCGGCCGCCGCGGTCGCCGTGCAGGCGCGCTCACGGCTGCGGGCGCGCCGCGCGCAGCCGGACTGGTGGGCGCGCAAGGAGGCCGCGGCCGCCGCGCCGCCGCCCGCGGACGCGGAGCCGGACGCCGCGCCGCCGCCGCCCGGCGACGCGCACGCGCTCGAGGCGGCGGCGGCGGCGGACGCGTGGGTCGCGCCGCACATGGAGGGCGCGCGCCGGCCGCCGCCGCGGTACGAGCACGCCGTCGCCGAGCTGGGCGGCCACATGTACGTTGTGGGCGGCAACTGCGGCGCGCCCCCGCTGCGCCGACCGCCGCTCTCGGCCTTGCGGGGGCGGGCGCCGACGGCGCGCGCGCGCGCGCAGGCGGGCGCTACCTGGGCGACGTGTGGGCGCTGGAGCTGGCGACGCTCATGTGGCGCCCCGTCAGCGGCGTCAAGTCCGCGCCGCCCACGCCGCAGCCGCCGCCGCGGGAGGGCGATGCGCTGCCGCCGCCGCCGCCGGCGGGCGGCCTGCCGCCCTGCGCCGGCCACGCGCTGGTGGCCTGGGGCACCCAGCTGCTCTGCCTGGGCGGGCACACCAAGGCGCGTCCCCGCGCGCACGCCCGCACCGCCGCCGATGCGACCGCGCAGGCGCCGGGAGCACGCCGCTGCCACTCACCCGCCGGAGCCTGTTGCCCTGCAAGAGCGCCCGGCTGGCGCACAGGTGAAGGACGCGGCGGCAGCGCTCACCGTGCGCGCGTTTGACACACTGGCGCGCACGTGGACGCTGCTGTCCCCGAGCGGGCAGGCGCCCTCGCCCCGCGGCAGCCACTCGGTGCGCCCCTCTGGCTGGACCGCACACGCCGCTCGCGCCGCATGCCGCGCCACGGCCACGCCGCCGCAGGCGGCGCGCTGCCCCTGCATGCCAGGCAATGGGGACGGCCCGCGCCGCGCAGGCGACGCTGGTGGGCGGGCGCGTGTTTGTGTTTGGCGGCGAGGACTCCTCGCGCCGCCCGCTGGGCGAGCTGCACATCCTCGACCCGGCCGCCTGCTCGTGGCAGCCCGCCGCCACGAGCGGCGCCCCGCCCTCGCCGCGCAGGCGCGCCGCCCGCCGCCCCGCCCCCGCCCCGGCCGTCCTTCACACTTGCAGCGCGCAGGCTGCGCGGCCCGGTTGCCCACGATTGCTCGTGAGACCCTGCGTGACCCTGCGCGCTCGCTGAGGCCGCGCGCGCGCGCCCGGCAGCGCGCACACCGCCGTGGCCTTCCGCGACCGCTTCCTGCTGGTGTTCGGCGGCGGCAGCGTGGCGGCCTGCTACGCGGACCTGCACTGCCTGGACACGCACAGCATGGTGTGGAGCCAGCCGGCCACCGCCGGCGCCGCGCCCTCCCCGCGCGCAGGCGCGCCCCAGCAGTGCCGCCGTGCGGTTGCACCTGGGGCGCGCCAGCGCGCCGCCGGCGAGGCGCTCGCGCCCGCTCTGCGCGCCGCGCCCCGACCGGGCGCGCGGCGCGCCGCGCAGGCCACGCGGGCGCGCTGCTGGGCGACGCCTGGTACGTGGCGGGCGGCGGCAACAATGCGGCCGGCTGCGCGGACATGCTGGCACTCGACCTGGGCGGCCTGGGCGCGGCGCCGCTGGCATGGGCGCCCGTCGCGACCGCCGAGCCGCGCAGCGCCATCGCGTCCGAGGGCCTCTCCCTGCTGGCGGCGCCCGGCGCCGGCGTGCTGGTCGCCTTTGGCGGCTACAACGGGCGCTACCACAACACCGTGCAGCTCTTCCGGCCGGGTGCGCCCCGGCCGCGCTGGTGGCATGCATGGGCTGTGCTCGGACTCGCAGCGTCCGCAGCAGCGCTGCCCATCGCACGCCCGCCGGCACGCCGCGTGCCTGCGCGACCGTGCAGTGCAGCGGCGCGCCCGCGCCACACGTGTGCACGCCCGCCGCGCTGACGCGCGCCTGTCGCGGCGCCCGCAGCGCGTCCAGCGGCCAAGGCGGAGGCGGTCGCGAACATCCGGGTGGACGCCGGCCCGGGCGCGCCGGCTGAGAAGCCCGCCAGCGCCGCGGTGCACCCGCCGGCCAGCGGGGCGCCCGCCGACGGCGCGGACGCGCGCGCAGACGCCAACGGCAGCATGCACAAGCGCGGCGGTGCGGCCACGCGCCCCGCTGTGCAGCCTGTGCTGCGCCGCGTGTTGCGCACATGAGTACACATGAATTGCAGCCTACACATGAACTGCAGCCGCGGTGCTTGACGCGGGCGCCGCTCTGTGCGCAGACGCGCCCGCAAAGACCGAGCCGCAGCCGGACGACGCCGGCGCACGGCCGCCCGCGCCGGACGGCGGCGCGGCCGCGGCGCTGGCGGCGGTGCAGCGCGAGATGGCCGCCGCCAAGGAGGCCGCCGCGGCGGAGATCGCGCTCATGCGCCGCCAGCTGGCCAGCGCGCAGGCGGCCGCGTCGGAGGCAGAGAAGGTGCGGGCGGCCCCGCCCTGGTCCTGCCTTGTTTGCCCCCGCTCGCACATGGCAGCCCCAGCAGCGCGGCGGGTGCTTGAGGGTACGCGCGCCCCTGACCGCTGCGGCGCGGGCGGCCGGCAGCGCGCGGAGGCGGCCGCCGCGGAGGCCGCGGAGGAGGCCGGCAAGGTGATGCGGCTGGAGGTGGCGCTGGCGGAGAGCCGCCAGGCGCTCGCACGCGGCGCCGAGCTGGAGAAGGAGGTGGAGCGCTACAGGCGCGCGGCCCCCCGCGCCCGATGTAACAAACCCGGCGAGGCGCTGCGGGGGCGCTGCGGCGCGCGCTGCGAGCGCTGGCTGAGCGGGAGCCCGGGGCGCGCGTGCAGGCGGCTGGCGCGCGAGGCCGAGGAGAGCAAGGGCAGGGGCGCCTCCGTGTGGGGCTACATATCGGGCGCGTCGTAGGGCGCCGCGGCGGTAGAGGCCATGAGGGGGTTGGAGATGGTTGATAGTGTTCTGTAGTCCGGCTTAGACTTGGTTGCGTCACTCCAAGCGAGTTTTACAGTGCGGTCGAGTAACAGGCCCTCCAGTAGCGCGCTGCTGCAGGGTGGGGTGACCCCCTGGCATAGCCACATGCGTCTGCTCAGAGCCTTGCCACCTTCCTGTCTTGCCGATGCCGCCCTGACTGGCTGACACAGGCTTGAACATACATTCATTCGTTCATGTACACCCACGCATTGGAGGCAACTGCGCGCAACCGCCCAGCATCAGCATGCCCGCATCACTCTGTACACAGAGAGTCCACAGACACACCATGGGAGCACCCGCATGGGGAGCACAGGAAGCGCCCGCCGGCGCCAAGAGTTCCAGGACCGCCGCCGCAGCCACGCCAAAGCAGGCCAGCTCCTGCAGCGCTCGCGCAGCTCTGTCAACACATCTTTGCTCTTGTGTCGCTCCGGGTGGGGCCTCAACACGGGTGGCACTGCAGAGCAGCGGAAAGCAGGGCTTGGCACTTGGGTACGGCAGCGCTCGCGGCGCACAGTAGCGCTGCCGCTTTGCGCTGCGCTCCAGATTCTCATCCGCGGACGCAGACCGCTCGGCAGACGGCGCGTCCATCAGCTGGCCGTCCAGCCACGTGCGGCCCTGGCGCGCGCACACGGCCGGCTCAGCGAGCATACATGCCCGTGTGCCCGCCAAGGCGCCGCGCCACAGAACACGGCGCTCTGCAGGTGGGCGCGGGGCGCTACCCCCAGATCGCGCAGGCCCTCCCAGCCGCCGCCGTCCATTGCCAGGTTTGACAGCGCGTCCGCCACCCTATTGGCCGCCCTGCGGAGCACCAGGCGGGGGTACATCAGGGCGGCCGCAGCCTGCCGCACGCCTGGCGCAGGCAGCCGGCACGGCCCCATGCCCACCTCGGCATGTGGGCGATCGTCAGGTCGTCAAACGCCTGCGTCAGCTCGACGGCCCGCGCGTGCAGCGGCTGCAGCCCAGGGTGCCGGCACTGCCAAGTGCCCAACACCTGCGCGCGCGGCGCGGCGCTCGGCGGCGGGCGCGCGCGCACCGCCGGCCGGCACCGGGCAGCTCGGCAGCCCGCTCGTGCGGCCGGCGCGCGGCAGCGGCGCGCCTGGTTGACGACCAGCATGGAGTCGCCCTGCACGTCCAGCCGGCGCACGCCCAGGTCGAGCGCGGCCTGGAGGCCGGCCAGCAGCCCGTGGTACTCGGCCACGTTGTTGGTCGCGTGGCCCAGCGTCACGCACACGCGCCCGACCTGCGCGCCGGGCCAGCCTGTTCGCGCCCCGCACACGGTCGGCCAGGCGCGCAGGCGGCGCGCGGGCGCGCCCACCTCGCCGCCGGACCCGGCCTCATACAACACCGCGCCCGCGCCCGCAGGCCCCGGGTTGCCTCGCGCCCCGCCGTCCCACTCCTGCCGGCGCATGCGCCGTCTGTCAGCCGCGCCGGTCGCGCCTACAAGGCCCGGCCGCCACCGCCGGGCAAGCGGGCGCACCAGGCGGTAGCGGCGGCTCGGCTCCACGAGCGAGCAGGGGTCGCCGGTTGCGCGGGCGCCCGGAGCCGGCTCTGGGCACCAGGCGGCGGGCGGGGGCGGCGCGCAGGCCTCGGCAGCAGGGGCCTGGTCGCCCTCTGTGCAGCGCCGCGCCGCCGCGGCCCCCGAGCACCAGGCTGCCGCCGCGGGCGGCGCGCAGGCCGCGTGCCTGCGCCAGGCCGCGGCCGAGAGCGTCGGGCAGCCCTCCAGATAGAACTGCGCCTCGGCCGCGGTTTCGAAGCTTTTATATTGAGCGCCCGAGTAGCCCAGCACCTGCGGCCGGGGACCACCTGGGACGCGGGGCGCGCGTAGGCAGGCACGAGTGCTGCGGCGGAGCGTGGCGCAGCGCAGGAGGGGCGCCAGGCCTGCCGCTGCCCGCCCGACGGGCGCAGGGCGGCCCACCTGCTTGCTGCAGGCCCGCCAGGTGTCGTACACGCCGACGCTGCGCCCCAGCCGCACAGCGTACAGCCTGCTGCCATGCCCCTTGCGCTTGCCCATGGCCGCGGCGCAGCGGGCGGCCCGGTGCGCGTGCGCCAGCCGCAGCAGGCCGGTCATCCACCAATACGGTACTGCACTACACCAGCTGTCACGCGGGTGTTGGGCAAGCTCTCCAGCCCCAGCCCCGCAGCTCCGATCGCGTCAGCTTCAAGTTAAAACAATAGAAAATCAATTGCAGGGTAGGGCGGCACTATGCTGCCGTGTCTCGGCTGGGTGGGTGGCAGGAACTCGCTCGCTCCTAGGCAGGAGAAGCTTCAGATATTTCCTCACCCAGGCAGTGCAACGATGCTGCGCCAGTTGAGGCTGCGTGCGCGCGGCCGGGGCGTGGGCGCCGGCCCCGCCCACGCCGGCACGGGCGCGCAGGCGACGCACGGCGCGAAGCAGGCGACGCGCCGGCCGTTCGCCTCGGCCGTGCGGGAGCAACGCGGGGGTGCGGTGCTGGTGCAGCACGCGCATGCAGAGCCGCTCAGGAGGCCTGGGCGGGAGGCTGCAGCTGCCCCACTCCACGTCTATGCCCCGTCCATGGAGGAGGCCTCGGCCAGCGGCAGCAGCACGGACGAGGAGTTCCTGGAGGGCAACGCGCTGCCGGCCACCAGCCTGGCCGTGGAGCCGGAGGGGCAGGGCCTGTCGTCGTCGGTGTCATCCTCGGAGATCCTGGCGCCGGTGGTGGCGGACATGCAGCAGCTGACCGTCAACCTGCGCTCTGTGGTGGGCGAGCGCCACCCCATGCTCATGGCCGCGGCCGACCAAATCTTCAGCTCGGGCGGCAAGAAGCTGCGGCCAGCCATCGTCTTCCTGGTCGCGCGCGCCACCGCCGAGCTGGCCGGGCTGCGGTGCGCGCCCGGTCGCAGCCGCGGGCCCCCCTTTTGGCGCTGCGCGGGACGCGCCGGGTGTCCCGCGCAGCGGCCGGCCGCTGACGCGGCGCGCCGCGCAGGAACATCACCGAGAGGCATAGGAGGCTGGCGGAGATAACGGAGATGATACACACCGCGAGCCTGGTGCACGACGATGTGCTGGACGACTGCAACACGCGCCGCGGTGCGCGGCCCGCGCGCCGGCTCTGCAGCGTGCCGCGGGCAAGCGCCGCGCTGAGCGCACCGCAGCCGTGCGCAGGCCAGAGCTGAGCGCGCCGCGCCCGCGCGCAGGCAAGACCACGGTGAACAGCCTGTACGGCTCGCGCGTGGCCGTGCTGGTGGGCGACTACCTGTTCGCGCAGTCGTCCTGGTTCCTGGCCAACCTGGACAACCTGGAGGCGCGCCCCGGCCGCCCGCCCCAGCTGCGCTTGGGCCCCTACTCAAGCGCGCCGCACTGAGCGGCGGGCGCGAGTAACGCAGGTGATCAAGCTGATCAGCCAGGTCATCGCCGACTTTGCGAACGGCGAGATCAGCCAGGCGGCGTCGCTGTTCGACACAGACATCACGCTGCAGCAGTACATGGACAAGTCGTTCTACAAGACCGCGACGCTGATCGCGGCGTCCTGCAAGTCGTCGGCGGTGTTCAGCGGCGTCTCGGAGGAGGTGTGCGCCGCGCGCGCTGGCGGCCCTGGCCCGCCGCGCCGCAGTTCCAGGGGCGGCGCGGCGCGAGCAGCGCGCGCGCGCGCGCGCAGGTGAAGAACGCGATGTTCGAGTACGGCCGCCACCTGGGCCTGGCGTTCCAGGTGGTCGACGACATCCTGGACTTCACGCAGACCTCGGAGCAGCTCGGCAAGCCGCAGGCGCGGCGCCCGCGCGAGCCGCGCGCAGGCGCGGGCTTGTATTGGAGTGCGGCGGCGCGGCTGACGCGGCCGCGGCGCGCAGGGCCAGGACCTGGCGACGGGCAACCTGACCGCGCCGGTCGTGTTTGCGCTGTCGCACCCGCACCACGGCGCGGAGCTGGAGGGTCTGATCCAGGGCGAGTTTGCGGATGAGGGCGCGCTGGAGCGCGCGCTGGCGCTGGTGCAGGCTGCCGGCGGCATGTCGGCCGCGCGCAGCCTGGCGCGGCAGGAGGCGGACATGGCGCGCCCGCGCTCGCGTGTTTCGGGAGCGCGTGTGTGCGTGGCCGCGCCGCGGCGCGGAGCGTACAGGGGCGCGCGGCGCTGACGCGCGCGCCTGTTGCGGCAGGCGCTGGGCGCGCTGCGGTGCCTGCCCGACTGCCCCGCCAAGCGCTCGCTGGAGATGATGGTGGACTACGTGCTCGACCGGTTGTATTGAGCGGGCCGCCCGGCGCAGGGCGGCCAGGCTGCCTGCGCCAGTTTTGGAAGAGTTTGCTTTGCTGAGCCGCCCGCCTGTGCGACGGGGCCGCCCCTGGCGGGCAGGGCGGCGGGGTGCCCGGCGCCGCTGGCCCTGAAGTCTGCTGAGGTTGTGTACAAGTACTGCGGAGGCAGGTTTTGTCGCGCATCGTGTCTCTGTCGGTAGCGGCGCAGCGCCCAGCCCGGATCTAGTTCCTAGGTATTCTTTGCACCAGCGGCGCAGCGGTGGTCGCGTGTCTGGACATGTCGCCGACGCTGCTGGTCGCGGTCTGGCGGGCGCCCGTGTGGGCAGTGGAGTGGAGTGGATAGCAACGCATGCCAGGTTCTGTGTCGGCCTGCTGGAACCGAGCGCATGCTGTAACGCAATGCGAGCACGCGAGTTTACACTCGGCGCACAGCATACTTTGCCATGGGGCTGTGTCCCCGGGTCCAGGCTCAAACAGGTCCAGGCTCGTACAGGTCCGCTTACTTGATGATAAAGCGCTGCAGCCTGGCCCATGAAGACCCTGCCAGCCTGGTCAGTTTCCCCCAAAAGCAGCTGTTCGGCGGCTCCGCGCCAGCCCTGCGGGGTCGGGTCAGCACTCCATGGCCGCGCCGCCCTGCGCGTCCGCGTCCGTGGCGGCTTCGGCCTCGGCCTCGGCCGCGGCGGCGGAAGCCACGCCCTCCACGGCGCTGGCGACCTCGGCCACCGTCGCCTGCAGCGCCGCGGCGCCCGCCGCCCCGGCGCCGCCGCCCGCGCCGGCCTGCAGCGCCGCGGCGCGCGCGGCCAGCGCCTTGCCCAGCTTGTCGGCCAGCAGCGCGCACTCGGCCTTGGCGACCAGCACGCTCAGGCTGCCGCGGCCGCGCCAGCAGGACATGGCCAGCGGCGCATGCGCGGCCACCGTGCCGGGCAGCATCGACTCGGCCGCGTCCAGGCCCAGCGCCGCGGCGTCGCCCGCCCTGCGCGCCGCGCGACGTCGAGCGCTCCAGGCGGCGCCGCCGGGTGCTGCGACCAGATGGCCGCCGCGGGCGGGGCCGCACCGCAGCGTGCACACGCAGCAGCCGCCCTGTATGTCTGCGAGCTGCGCGAGCGTGGCCGCGTCGCTCAGCGGCACGCGCAGCGGGCGCTGCTTCGCGCCGCTGGCGCCCTCCTGCGCGCGCGCCGCGGGCTCAAGAGTGCGCGCAGGAGGCGGGCGGGCGCGCCGCGGGGCCCGGGCGGGGCGCGCGTGCACCTTGCCCTCCACGCGCGCCTTCTTCGGCGGCGGCGCGCCGGCGCCGTCCGCGCCCTCCTCCAGCTCCTCCTCCGCGGCGGCCTCCTCGACGGCCGCGGCGCCGTCCGGCTCCTGCGCGGCGCCACCCGCGTCGTCAGCGCCGGCGGCACCCGCGCGGTGCGCCACGCTCATCAGGGCGGCCGCCCGCCCCGAAGCGGCCGCTCGCTCGGCCCTTGTCCAGGCACGCGCGTGCGCGGAGCAGGGCGTGCCCATGTCCCAGCGGCCGGCGCGCACCCGCGTCGTGAGCCGCAGCTCGTCCGGCAGCGGCACGCCCATCTCGGTCGCCAGGCGCAGCGCCTCGGCGGCGCTGATGGCCAGGCGCTGGCGCGTGAGGTGCGGCAGCAGCAGCGGCAGGCCCTCGTGCGAGATGCGGTACGCGCAGCGCGTGCGCCCGTCCTGCGCGGCGGGCGCCGCCTGCTCAGGCGCGGGCGCCGCGGGTCGCGGCCGCTAGCGCGGCGGCGGGGCAGCACCGCGCGGGCCTGTCCGCCCAGGCAGTGCAGGCGGCGGCGCGCGCACCGACGAGGCCTGGCGCTCAAAGACCTTGAGGCCCACGGAGATGACCTTCAGGCGGCCGCCCGTGTCCGCCGCCAGCAGCTCCCGCACGCCTGCGCGCGCGACGCCCCGTGGGCGCTCCGCGCGCGCGCTGGGCGGAGCGCCGCGCGCGCAGGCAGCCGCCCCGCACCCGTGTTCACGTAGTAGAGGCGCTTGGGCTTGGCGACGCCCGGCTGCGAGCGCGTGATGAGCTGCTCGCCCAGCGGCAGCGCCGACGAGTCCCAGCCGTAAAAGTCGGCGATCGTCTGCAGCTCGCCCGCGTCGTCAAACGGCACGACCGGGTCGATGTGGCGCCAGCGCGACGCGTTCACGCCGCGCTTGGCCGCGGCGGGCGGCGCCGCGGCCTTTGGCGGCGCGCCGTTGGCCCGCGGGGTCGCCTGCCGCGGGCGCGAGCCGGCTTGTGACACAACTGCCGGGCAGGGCAGGCCAGCCTGCTGCAGCATGGCACTCGCCCCGCCTGCAGCCGCAGAGGCGCTGCGCTCAAGCCGGCCTGGACAGCGAGGGTGCCACTCTGGAGGCCGCCCGCAGCAGGGTCCCGTCTGCGGCTTTAGTTAATGCCGTGCCTGGCACGTGCCTGGCACACAGGCTGCCCCCCGGGCAACCCGGCCATCGCTGCCCATGCAGGCTGAGCCGCGCGCGCTCCTGTCGGCTGCACGCGCGCTTCGCTCCCGCGCGTGCGCGACCTCACCGCCACCACTGGCCTGTATCAAAGGTCCGCACGGGCTCCTGACGCGTCGTGCGGAACATGTGCAGATCTTCTCACCCCGGCTGCGGGCGCCACGCCCCAGGCACGCCCCCGGCCGAGCGGCGCGCACCGGGCCGTGCGCAGAGGACGCGGCGGGGCCGGCCGCAGAGGCGGCCTCCGAGGGCGCCGGCGCCGGCGCGGCCTTGCCGCCCACCAGCGCGGCCACCGCCTCGATGGACGCGGCCGAGTCGGCGGCCGCCTCTGTCGCCACGGCTATGTCCTGCCGCAGCGCGGCGCGCCTCAGCACGCCACGCAGGCGTGGGGCAGGCCGGCGACGCGCGCGCCAGCGCGGGCACCGGGCCGGCCGGCGCGCCCGCTGGTGGATGGCCTGCGCAAAGGTGGTGGCCGCGTCCGCCGCCTCGTCCGCCAGCTCCTCTATCTGCTCGTACGCCGCATCCGCCGCGTCGTCCGGCCCCGCGTCGTCCCCGCCGGCCGGCCCGCCGGCGTCGGCGGGCCCCGCTGCCGCCCCGGCGGCCTCGCCAGCAGCGGCGGGCTCGGCGGGCGCGCCGGCAGCCCCGCCAGCGGCAGCAGGCTTGGCGCCCGCGTCGGCAGCCGCGCCGGCGGCAGCGGGCTCCGCGGCGGCCGCGCCAGCCTGGTCCGCCGCGGGGTCGGGCGCCAGACCCGCGGCGGCCGCAAGCGCGTCGGCCGGCGGCGCCTGGGCCGCGGGCACGCTAAAGGCGGGCTCGTCGGCGCGCGGCGCGGCCGGCGCGGCCCTCCTGCGCCGGCGCGCGCATGCCTGAGGCGATCGCATGCCGGGCGCCGGGCTCGGCGCGTGGCTGCGGCCATTGAGCGAGCACGCAGCCGATGCGGGCCGCGGCCGGGTGAGCACACAGACAGGGCGGCAGCCCTGCGCCGCCGCGCGTCGCAGGCAGGCCGCCCCCAGGTGCCACCCAGCAGCCGGCGCGCCCGGCCGCGCCCGCGTACCCGGCCGCCGCGGGCGCCGGCAGCTCGCGCGTCTTGCGCAGCACGGCCACGAAGAAGCCGCCCGTGTCCGCGCCGTGCGGCAGCACGCGCAGGCAGCGCTCCAGCGGCGGCGCGGCGTCGGCCGCGGGCGGGAACATGCTGCGCACCACCTTGGTCGCGCCGGCCTGCGCGCCAAAATCGGCGCTCTGCGGGGCGGTGCGCGGCGCACGCGCGCGCGCGGGCGGGCCGGGCGGCGGCGCACCGCCTCCGCGGCGGCCCAGGACGTGAAGAAGCCCTCCTTGGCCTGCACGCCCCAGGTGCGCAGGCCCGGCGCGCGCCGCAGCGCCGGCAGGCGGCCCGACACATCCACCAGCTCCAGCGCGCCGCCGGCCTCGCGCAGCACCTGCGCGCGCGCGCGGCCCGCGCTGGGCGCATGGCCCGCCAGGCGACTCGGCCGCGGGGCGCGCGGGGCGCCCGCCGTGCGCGCCGGGGCGGCACCTCGGCGACCACCGCCTCGTCCTCCACCGGGTTGAACGCGCAGGTGGAGTAGACCATGAGGCCGTCCAGCTTGAGCAGGCGCGCCGCGTGCAGCGTGATGCGCGCCTGCGCGCCGCGGATCCTCGGTCGGCAGCGCCGGGGCTGCAGAGGGGAGCGCGGCGCGGCGCGCGCCGGGCGCGCCTGCAGCGGGTGCAGGCCGTTGCCGTTGGCGGGCGTCCAACGGCGCCAGATGTCCGGCGCCTTGCGCAACGTGCCGTCGCCCGAGCAGGGCACGTCGCAGAGCACGCGGTCAAAGCGCACGGCCTCGCCCTGCGGCGCGCGCTGCCGGGGGCGTCGGCGCGCCGGGCGTACAGGTGCGCCGGCCCGGCCAGGCGGCGGGACGCGCGCCTGTGCGTCGCGGATGGCGGGGAAGACGGTGGCGTCGTGGTTGGTCACGACGAGCGCGGGGCTGGTCATGCGCTTGGTGTGGTGCGTGAGCAGGTGGCAGCGCTGCGCGTCGGCGTCGTTGGCGACGATGAGGCCTGCGCGGGCGGCGCGCGCGCGTGTCCGGCTGCGCGGCGCGGCGGGGCGCAGCGGGCCCGGCGAGGGGGGGCCCGGCGCCGCACCGGAGGGCAGCGCGTCGCTCTGGTGCAGCATCTCCAGAATCTGCACCGTCTTGGAGCCGGGCGAGGCGCACGTGTCCAGCACCTGCGCGGCCCGATCGCGCGGTGGGCCGGCGACGCGCGAGGCGGGGGTGGGGCAAGCGCCGGCGGCGGGCGCACCCGGTGCTCGGGCCGCACGTCCAGCAGCAGCGCCGGCACCATGGACACGGCCTGGCAACGCCGGGCGCGGGTGAGTCCCTGCCGTCCTTGAAAGCCCTGCTCTGGCCGGCGCGCGTCCCACAAGGGGGCCGCACCTCCTGGCGAGTGATGCTGCCCGCCTCATTCTCGCGCTTCACCTGCGTGCGCGCCCGCCGTCACGCGCCGTTCCCGACAGGCCTGGCGCACCGGGCGCGCGGCGCCCCCCCCCGCACCATCTCGTGCAGGGCGCTGAGCGCGGGGTGCTTGCGCAGCTGCGATCGGCTGAAGGCAAACTGCCTGCGCGCGGCACGCGGGACTTGGCGCGGAGCGCGGACGCGGCGCCGCGCCCGCGGCGGCCGGAGCGCGCGGCGCACCACGCGAGCCGGTTGGGGTACCACTCCAGCGCGCGCGGCGGCGCCAGCTCCTCGCCGTCCACCTGCGCCGGCCGGCCGCGTGCTGGACGGCGGCCCGCGCCGCCCGGCGCCGCTGCGCGCCTGCAGGCGCGGGCGGCCGCGCACCACGAGCGGCCCGCTGCCAAACTGGCTGAAGAAGTCGGTCTCCAGGTGGTCCCGCAGCGTGGCCGCAAACTTGCCGCCGCCGTTGATACGAAAGCTGGTCGGCAGCGGCGCGCGCAGCGCGGCCATGAACGCGTCCCACTCGCCGTCCGGCACGATTCCCTGCGCCCGCGCACCGCCGTCTGCGCGCCGCTCTGCGCACGCACGCGGGGCGCCGTGCGCGGCGGCCGCGCCGCGCCTGCGCCCTGTAGTACTCCTCGAACAGCGGGTTCTCCAGCTTCAGGTCGCCCTGCCAGGCGCCGTTGCCGGCGCGCCGCTTGTCATGGTACGGCGCCGCCTCGCCGCCCTGGCCCTGCCGGCCGCGCGCCTGCGCACGCTTCCCCTGCAGCAGCAGCGGGCGGTCGATGTGCCATGCGTGGCGGCGCATCATCACTGAGCTCGCGCAGCGGGCGCCCCACCTTCCTCTTGCCCATCGCCCCCGGTCGTCGTCCGGTGTGCAGGAGCGGCCGCCCAGCCAACATGCACTGCTGCAGCCCATCGCTCGGAGGCTGGTGCCGAGGGCCGGGGCAGACTTGCAGGTTAATCTGCCCAGGCAAGTTGGAGTTGCAAAACCAGTCTCTCTGCGGAGAGGGAGCAGGCGCTGGTGGCCTGCAGCATCCGGCGCTGCGCGTGGATGGGCCTGGCGACCGCACTAATCCGCCTCGAGGAAAAGGCGGATCCCGCGTCCAGGGCCAGTGCTAGCAGTCTGCCTGGTGGATGGCGCGGACCTGATTCCGTACAGGCACCTGGATGCGCTCGCTTGTCCGTGTCAAAAGGCTCAGAGGTTCCCTAACGATTCTTGTGTGGCGACGGTGCTGCCGTGCCGAGCTTGAACAATGGGTCGGCGACGCTGCGCCTGAATGCACTTGATGTGCGGGGCTTGATGTGCGGGGCGGCCAAGACTGCACCTTATGAAACACTGGCGTGCAGTCTGGACAGGCTGCCGCGGGCCCCGAGGGGAGTGCGGCTGCATGCGCTTGTCAAAGCGTGACGTCGCGCTGGAGCTCTACCACTCTGCCCGAGCCGCGCCCGCTGCAGGTCAACACCTCGTGCATGCTGCGGCCGCTCCTCACGCATTTGCATACTGTTGTGTGCCCCGCAGCAACAGGCGCGCACGCGGCTGCCGCGCGTGCCCGGACTGCCTGGGCCGCGCCGGCGCCGCCGCTTGCGGCTGCGCGGGCCTGGCGGCACGGAGGGTCTGACAGACTGCTCGCGCCGCTGTGCCTACCCTATGGGCGTGGTGACGAGTGTCGCAGGCTTGGCCCGGTGGATGGTGTTGCTCTTTAGGGATCTGGTATAGGGTAGGGTATAGGTATAGGGTTATATAGGTAGGGTAGGTAGGGTATAGGATAGTTTTTAAGGTTAGGG
>JAABUU010000477.1_pt1 | contig 89959 bp, 88 predicted proteins | sample 5559301 | NCBI WGS metagenome assembly JAABUU01 (sample SAMN10711884, study PRJNA513360) | rock metagenome | isolation source: Antarctica rocks | place: Antarctica: Victoria Land, Richard Nunatak white
ATCTCAATCATCGTCACACGACTCAACGACAGTACTCGAAGCTGTATCAGAACAAGATCTTCTTTCATGAATTTTGAATGAAATTTCAAAGATTCAGCGCAGAACTAGAATACAATAACGAGACTCTACTAAATGATCTTCAGCATAAGATCAGCTCAGATCTTCAACGAGCAACGCTCAATGAACGAATCACGAATTTGAACGAGTTTGTTGACATCTGCATGCAAGTCGATGTTAGATTGACTGAATTGAACATTCGATCGATCGTCAAAGCTTCAGCGATCTCAGCTGCTCGCTCTGTCGCTAGCACTTCGTCTGTTCAACCTACGTAATCAGTCTCTGCGTGAAAGAAACTCAGAAGATCGAATCTCGATTCTATTCAGAAAGAGTTGTTTAAGAAAGAACTCTGCTTCAAATGCAAGAAGTCAGAACATAGAGCATATGACTGTCTCAAGACGACTTAAGTGCATGAGATCGCTGCGAATTCGAAAAACGATCTGTCTTCGTCAAAGTAGTGATTGAAGACGATATACTCATATTCTGTTTCATCAGCATGTCTGATGATTCATTTGATTTCAAGTCGTTCATCGTTGACGTCATCTTGAATAGTTTAGAAAAGATATTCAAATCTTTCGCTCTGATAGATACTGAAGTCACTGACATGACTTTCATCGATGAATCTTTGATGTCAGAGCTATGTGAACGCTTTGATATTCAGTCAATATCGCTGTCAAAATCAAAGTTGATTCAATTGTATGATGAAACTTCTGATCGAAAGTCGATTACACACGCTCTGTATACATTGATCATGATTCAAGAACACAAGAATGAAATGATGTCTTTATTAATAACTCGTCTAGATCAGCACAAGATAATCATTGAAAATCTCTGATTGAAAAGAAATCAAATTTTGATAGATTCTGCAAACGATCGATTAATATCATCATTGAAGATTTGAACATCGAAATCTGTTGTTTCGAAAGCAAGCAGTCAATCAGCATTTCACAGATCTGAGTCAAACGAGATCTGTGAAATGAAACAAAAGAACTTGAACTCAATTGTTACATCAACGACAATCTTGAAGAGATCTTCGAATCAGAAATCAGTGAATAGATTCATTGAATCTGTCTGATTCATTGAATCTGTTCTCATAGCAAAGCAAAGCACTCAAGTTGATCTCGATCAACTTCGTCTCTTTCAATCAACTGAGAAAAAAAAACTCGTTAATATTGTCATGATCGAAGTCGCTGCATATCGAACTCTAGTCAAGAATAAGAAGATCAAGATCTTTTTCTTGATCATTAGTGAAATCAACAAAGCGCTTAGCTCAGTCGAAGATTTCGCGAAACTGAATAAAATGATCTCTGTCATGTCATTAGATGAACTGAAGAAGAAGCTTTCAATAGTTTATCACGACTTTCTGAATGTTTTTGATAGAGAAAAGACAACGCAGTTGCCTTTGCATCGATCATACGATCATAAGATTGAATTAGAAGATGAGAGTCAGTCTTCTAGAAGTCGATTGTATTTCATGTCGAGTCACAAGTTGCAGAAGATCAAGAAGTATCTAGAAGAGAACTTGAAGAAGAAGTTTATTACACTCAGCAAAGCTTTCTTCGCTTCGTCAATACTATTTGTCGAAAAGAAAGATGATAGTTTTCGCTTTTGCGTAGACTATTGAAAACTGAATGCTCTGATCAAAAGAAATCATTATTCAATACTCTTAATAAACGAAGTACTAGCTCGAATTCAAGACAGTAAGTATCTGACTCGACTCGACATTATCACTGCGTTCAATAAACTGCGAATGAGTTCAGAAAGCGAGAATTTAACTACTTTTGTTACTTTCTTCGACGTTTACAAGTATAGAGTAATGCTCTTTGAATTGATCAATGAATCTGCGTTCTTTCAGCACTATATCAACGATGTATTGTTCGAATGTCTGCATAAATTCTGTCAGACATATTTGAATGATATTTTTATCTACAGTAAGATCTTAAAGAAACATAGAATTCATGTGAAAGAAGTGCTAGACAAGCTTCGCGAAGTTGACTTGCAGATAGACATTGACAAGTGCGAATTCAAGATTCAGAAAATCTCATTTCTTGAACTATTGATATTCATCAATGATCTACGAATGAACTCTCGAAAAGTAGATGTGATTCGAAGCTGAAAATTGTCGCGATCGTTGACTCATGTGCAGATCTTCATTGATTTCTGCAATTTCTATCGACGATTCATAAAGAACTTCTCAAAGATTGTTTGACTCATGATAAATCTGACTCGAAAAGATCATCTCTTTGAATGAACAGAGATCTGTCAGATGATCTTTGAAGAACTAAAGCAACAGATGACGACAGTCTTCGTTCTGAAGCATTTCAACTCGATCAGAGAAGCTATTCTGAAAACGAACTTCTCAAACTATGTGAACGACGAAGTATTATCTCAGTATGATGATGAAGACATTCTACATTCAGTGATCTTCTATAGCAAGAACATGATTCTTGCAGAATGCAACTACGAGATCTATGACAAAGAACTGCTGATCATTATTCGCTGTTTGAAACATTGACGCTTCGAATTGAAATGTACGAATATCTCGATCAAGATCTTCATCGATCATCTGAATTTGAAGTACTTCATGATCATCAAAGAACTGACTCGATGACAAGCTAAATGAACTGAGAAGTTATCTGAATATAACTTCAAGATCATATATCAGTCGAAAAAACAGAATCTGAAAGTCGACGCGCTGATCAGAATGTCAGACGTCAAGTGTTATGAACGTGCTCGACTCGATCAGCACTAATTCTAACTCTATAGAGTCAGTCATGACGCTAAGTCTAGTTGAGTTTTGCATTGCGCGCTCTCATGATTACTTCGTCATCTATCTTTTCATCTATCTCGTCATCTTTTTCCTTCACTTCTTTGCCTTCACTCTCTTCATCACATTTATCAATTGAGTTTAGCGCAGTCGCAGATCATTGAGTATATTAGAAGAGTCTGTTTTCTCTTCTCTTCTGTACACTTAATGTTCTGTTATTACTATCTCTAAATAACAATTACATACATATCAGCTCTGAGCTTCTTAGATTGAGTGATCATTGATACGATTTCAACATTACATTAAGTGTTCGTTTATCTTATGATACAGATAACTATTACTCATTCAACATACTTGTCAGATGAATCGAGTCTAAAGAAATTCGTTTATCTAATGATCTACGCAAAACACAGCTAGACAGAACAGACATCAGAGAGTCTATAGAATCAAACAGCTCGTAGCAGTTGATTTGAATTGCTAGAAAGCTTCAGCTCATTCAGTACACACTGCTCAATCAAATTAATAGAACTAGCAATAAAGAATCTTCACTGATTGCTAGATAATCACTCAAATCTATCTTCATCGTCTTATCTATCAGTGAATCTGATTCTACATTCACGTGCAAATAGTGAGTCTGCTACAATGACAAGTCGAAAGTTGATCTCTTCAATGAGCAAGTCGACTAGTGAGTCTGCTTCAATGATATTCTTCGTCAATGCAATGATCTATCTACTCTCATCGCTCGACCTATCAGTGAATCGATCTATCTCGCGTTCACATGCAACTAGTGAGTCTGCTTCAATGATCATTCTATCTCACATAGTGAGTCTGCTACAATAGACATTTGACGAATTGATTTGAAAGATCAATAGAAAGATTGGTAGAAAGGCGAGCATCAGAGCTTTCTAGTCGCTGTCGCTATGAGCTACATTACAAGTCATAGAGACATGACTTTTAAAGAGAAGAGAATAATGTTACGAACGTGCTCGACTCGATCAGCACTAGTTCTAATTCTATAGAGTCAGTCATGACGCTAAGTCTAGTTGAGTTTTGCATCGCGCGCTCTCATGACTACTTCGTCATCTATCTCTTCATCTATCTCGTCATCTTTTCCCTTCATCTCTTTGCCTTCATTCTCTTCATCACATTTATCAATTGAGTTTAACGCAGTCACAGATCATTGAGTATATTAAAAGAGTCTGTTTTCTCTTCTCTTCTGTACACTTAATGTTCTGTTATTACTATCTTTAAATAACAATTACATACATATCAGTTCTGAGCTTCTTAGATTGAATGATCATTGATACGATTTCAACATCAAGTCAGTTGAAGCAAACAATGATCGAAAGCTATATCAGCATCAGATGCTATTGTCAAAAGGCAAATTTGAGCTGCAGTCAATAGAAGCTGATCAAGAAGATGATCAGAAAACTGATCAAGATCTGACTCAGATCTTGCTCAGATCTGACTCAGATTCAAAACAAGAATCGAACGCTAACGAAAATTCAATTCAAGAGATGATTTCTATTCAGAATCAGATTATAGTCGAAAATCAAACGAATTAACTGTGCTTTGATATTCGAATAATCATGAAACAGAACAGAAAGACTTGTCAAGATATTAATCTAGACAATTGCAAGATACTTGATGAAGTACTCTGAAAAGATGATAGACTATGAATTTCTCAGTCAATGATCATTCTATTGATAAGAAAAGCACATGATCTTTCGATCAGTGATCACTCTGACATGAATTGAACGTTGAACTTGCTGAGATGATCATATTGCTGATTGAAGATGAGAACGACAATCAAGCGTTACATTTGAAACTGTTACGTTTGTCGTAGGTCAAAAGCATCGAGAGATCGAATCAATGAACTGCTGAAGTCATTGTTCATATTTGAGCAGCGATGACAAAACATATCATTAGACTTCATTATCGATCTATCAGAAAGTGATGAAAGCAACGCGATTCTGACAGTCATAGATCGATTGTCTAAGAAACGACACTATATATCGTGTTGATCAGATGACAAAGAAATCTTCGCAGAACAAACAGTCAAGCTACTGTTGATATGAATCTTCAGAATTCATGAACTATCAAGATCAATAGTGTTCGATCGTGATTCACAATTCATATCGATTGTCTGAAAGTCTCTATGTCTGAGACTAAACATCAAGGTGAAACTATTCATCGATTATCATTTTCAGATCGATGATCAGACAGAAAGAGCGAATCAGAATGTAGAACGATATCTACGAAGCTACTGCTCATATATGCAAGATGATTGATTCGTCTGATTATTCATGATTGAATTCGTTGATAACAATGCTATTTTGTCGTCAATTGAACAGTCGACGTTCTTTCTGAATAAGAACTTTCACTCTCATATGAGCTTCGATTCGAACTCAATCGAATATGAGATCACTCGAGCTAGAATCGAAGCAGACAAAGCAGAGAATATATTCGAACACATAAAATGATCACTAGCATTGATCAAGCAAGTCTTGACAAGAGTCAGAGTCACAATGAAGAAACAGATTGACAAGCATCAAAAGAAAATGATCTACAAGATAGATGACATGATGTTTCTGAATTCTAGAAACATAACAATCTCACGATCGTCAAAGAAGCTAGACGATAAGATGCTAGAATTCTTCAAGATTCTGATCAAGATCAAACATGCTTATCGACTGAAACTATCATCGACTATGAAGATACATTCGAAGTTCGCATCAAATCTGCTGCAACTAGATTCAAAGAATTCTCTGAATGAACAACGAAATGAATCGTCTGATTCTATAGTGATCGACGACGAAGATGAATGAGAGATGAAGAACATATTGAACTTCAGGCACTACAAACGAGGTAAACGACTACAATATCATGTCAATCAAAAAGAATACGACGTCAATCTAAATTGATACAACGTCGATGAAAGTGAATTCAAAGAATGTCAGAAGATCATAAATGACTTTCATGAATGATATTTGAACAAGTCAAGATAGAAATCGACTTAAGAAAGATCGATCGAACTGCAGCAATGAGAACATTGCTAGATGAAGAGAGAGAGTAATGTTGTGATCATGCACTTCGAGTTAGTTTAACATAGATCATGTCAGACTATCATAGACTAGTATAGAGCTGATTTTGACACGCTAGCGGCCTAGCGTGTCTTCGTGAGTAAAACTCATGACGTGTTGCATCTTCTTTCTTCTTCAGCTTTGAACTTCTAGTTAGAATACACTCATATGATTCGCTCTATGCAGACTCATAACATCAATGTCTCGATAATTCAATGTTCATCGTTCGAATTTGTTATTTCTACACGCTAAATGACGTTGACGCCTCGATTCAGAAGAATATTGAGCAGATATTTCTATTGAATAACTATCAGCGAGAATTATTTAAGAGATTTATAAGCGACTTTATGATGAAAACAGATACTATCTTCAATATCAACGCACTGAAGATGCTTCTTTTCGTGACTGTGAATGTCATTAACACGACAATGATCTTTTCAGTCTGTTTCTTGTTTGTCATATCAGAATTCGAAGAGACGTTCAATTTCTTCATTCAATGTATGCACGAAGAACTATTTAATGACTGCTTGTCTTCATGAATCATTATAGTCGATCAGAGCAAGAAATTGACGACTTCGCTATCTATATCTATGCTCAACGTTCAGCTTCAGCTATGCAATTGACATGTCTGCGAAAACATTTGAGCATGAGTAACTAAATTCAAAGTTGACTACTTCTTTGAGCATCATGAAAATATCAAGAATGCTACATGACAGTGAGTGAAATTCAGTACTACTACTGAGCTGCAAGTTCATTGAGCAGCATTGCTGACGCTACTACATTCGTCTGATCGAGACTACTTCTGAATCGACTGATACTTCAAGAAAAGATAGATGATTCTATGTTATACACGACGATATTGTAATCTTGAAGCAGTGATCTCACAGCGAAACGAAAGTCTTCATTCTATTCTCAAGATCATCATTAATTCTCAGATGTCTCTAGAGAACATCATTAAGTTCATGAAGTTTAAGCTGAAGCTGTGATATCGCTTCATTCGTGAGACTGATGAGAGATCTCATATAAATAGATCTCGAGTCGTTGATTTTGAAGCATTTCAATTACTTGTGAATCATGTGACTATCTGAGTTCTAGAAAAGATAAATTCTGAATGAATAACAGTCAAGAAGCTCGCTACTCAGTCAATCACTGCAGATTCATGTGACTGTGATATTTACATTAGATATGAACTTCTTTGCAGACATTATCTCTTATGCACTTGCAGACAAGAATTTTCGATTTCAATATCACTTCTTCACTCTCGCTGATGACTGAATAAATCTTTTATAGCATCAAACAACTGACAGACTAGATACTATGATGACTTCATCGATTTGAATGATGCAAATTCAATGAAATATCACGATGTTAGTAAAAATAGATTTCTTCATGCAGCAGTCAGCTTGCAGAAGCTGCATAAGAAGTTATCACGTCAGCAGATCGATCTTCTAGTCAATCAGCTGTTTATCTTTCATATCAACGTGACTGTCACACACGAGAGACTGCAGAAAGTGAGTCAAAAACTTCTCGTGACGCTTTCAAAATCATCTTCTACAAGAAAAGAAGCTTGAGCTGAGCTTCGTCAAAAGAAGAAACATGATAGAGTCAATGCTTGAGCTTTGATTGCAGCGAAAGCAGCTGAGCGAGATGCTAAGCAAAGAAATAAACAAAAGAAGAAGAACAGTGAGGCTGCTAAGCAAAGAGATGAACAAAAGAAGAAGAACAGTGAGACTACAGTCTCACTGTCATCGAATCTTTCTTCATTCTTCGCTTCACCCTTCGTCATTATGACGTTCAAGCCTCGAGGTAGATCGAAAGGTAGTAAAAACCTCACATCGATCACTACTACTACTACTTTCAACGAATCTTCACTCTCTTTCGTCTCATCTGTGATGACTAGAACAATCAAATCTGGTCGTGCAGTGAAGGAAACAACTGTATGAGAGCAGAAGTCTCAGTCTAGACGTCGTCTTCGAGAATCTACGTTGAAGGTAGTGACTTCGAAGTCGATGAGAAAGAGATCTAAGCCTAATTTGGTGACGACAGCAACATTGAATGAAAGAGAGTCTCAACAAAAGAGGCTTATTGAATCGACATTCGTAATAGAATAAATCAGTTTATGGTGGGGAATCTACATGTATTTGGTAGCAAGCTACACCTAAATGGAAGTAGATCCCGTGCTTAGTAAAAGTGACGCTGCCCGCAATGTGCGCCGATAAGTTGCGCCCCCAAGACCTCCCGCTCGGCTGTTTGCGGCTAAACAAGCTGGCATCGCGTGCATCGATTAGACTTCCATATGCAGTCCCGCGTCGAATCCGTAAACCTAGGCCTCGAGGCATTTTGACCTTTGCCATTGTGACCGTCTAGTTGCACATCATGCAAACGTCGAGAATTCTCTACCTCTGTGTAACGCCCTTTATCGTTTATAGAATGGTGACGAGGTGTTGAATAGAGGCTGTAGCCGGACTATGTAGTATTGGTACCCAAGGCATTAGGAGGCAGTGTATTTCAGTCCCAGTTCCTAGCTTTTAGGTAAGGATGACCGAACCTAAGGTAACCCCATGGCATACGGCTCTTTCTCCGCCTTACGGTCGCCTTGAAGCTTAAGTTCTCAACGATGATAATCGATGTAATGTTGTCCGAATCTCCATGGCTTTATCTTCAACGTCTCACGTCACTCAGTTCCGAGCCAAGAGACGCCGCTAGGAGATGACGATGGAACAGAAAAGTAGCTCAACCTGTTTGGAGGAAGTTTTCGATCAGCTTTCTCTGCAGACACCCTGGCTCGACAACTGTATAAATCTCGACTTCCCATATCTAGCAAACATTCAATACTTTTTAGTTGATGACCTACTCTCTTCAACTCTCGTACAGGTAGCAAGGCTGGAGAATATACATGGACTGAGCTTAGAACAAGCTCTCAGGCTTTGAAGAGATTGAGACGTCTGAAGCAGACTACATCCATTCTCGCAAATTTGAAAGACGAAACACTCTTGAAGTTTCTTCAGTCAGCAACGTAATAAGTTTGAAATTATGATTGATCAACGAGCATCTCAGCAAATACAACCGAGTGCGAACAGATTGAATCTCTACAACATCTTTGTTACTAAGGACGCTTCACATGTTTTTTTTATCGAGCACGAGGAAGAAGAACAACTCTTCATGATTTATACAGCTGCTTGCTCGGACGTATTCGCTGCTTCAAAGCTTCGAGACTGTTTATCTGCGCTAAAAGACAACCGTTATCTGAAACACAAATTCTGAAATGAGGCACACAGCGCTGCAGGTGTACGAACTTTTCCTACTACGAAGAAAAGAAAGCGTCGTCCGCGGGTGGGAGAAATATCAAAGTGCATGGGTGGACAGCTATAAATAGATTACAGGATGCCTCAGAATTGCTAGAAATAGGTACTGCTAAGGGGATATGACAGAGGGCACCAGCAATGTTCAAGAGCGGAATAACAAATATGGCAAATTTAGGAAGCTTGAAGAATCAGAATAGGGTTGGCCACATATCGAATAACTGTTACAGACCATATCCTCGGAATCAATAAGAGAAGAAAGCGGATCACGTACATGGGACCTTCTATAGAAGGCTCAAGACGCCCTAAACATGAATGGCAGCATAATTACCTATCGGAGGGTGGCTTGACCGCTACAAGGGACTTGAAGCCCGTAGGTGTTAGTACTTCGATCTTCTCGATCCTAATTACGTGCAAGTCAATGCACATCGAAGCCAAGCATTTTCTCTCCAACAAACTCTTTACGTTTCCCACCTTTGGCAAATTGAATGTCTTTTTTTCCCAGACTCATATTTTCTCACGCCGTGTTTTGAGACCACAGGATTGTTACCCGAAAGAAAAGATGTCAGACTGTTGACGGATCGAGGGAAAAGAACAGTTCTGTGTTTGAAAATCTTTAAATAGGGATAGCGTACAAGAAGTAAGTAACAACATCTACTACTATATTCATACTCGAAATGATAGTTTTGGAACAAGGGCACGAAGAAAGTCCTGAAAGTGCAACAGTTAGAGATAGAATCTCCACTGATCTCATCAAGCCTAGCCATATCAAAGGGCTCGAACTTATATGGCGATAATAATTGAAATTTGAAATATTGCCGAAGAGGTTCTGTACCACATAAGCCTTATCATCTGTCGTATTTCGCAGATTTCACAAGACAACGGTCAGTCTTCCGGCACAAAGCGATGAAGCATCCTTCAACACCCTGAGCCGTCAACATCGGTGGCGCCAGATAATTTAGGGGCGACACCAGAGATGATCACATTAAGGATCATCCAGTGGCGTGGAACTATTCCCATGGCACGTAGTTGGGGCCGGCTGGCTGTCGCTCAGGCGGCAGAGCGCTCCGGGTGGGGGACCCTCGCTGACGACATGGGCTTAGGCAAAACAGTAATCGCTCTGTTAGTATTGGTGTGTGAAGTCAGGAGTCAGAGCGAACAGATGTCAGATTCTCAAACCTATAAGCCGACATTGATTGTGGTCCCTGCTTCTGTAATTGAGGTTTGGAAAAACCAGATCCGTTGGTTATTTCCAGTATCTGATCCTTGTGTCCTGAATGGATTCACTATGCGTGCGACGACAAGATCGATCCAAGTCGTTTCCGCCACCTAGTACAAGACTTTCTGCTCGGTGGCTTCAGAAACAAATATCACTAGACCTCACCGGCCTCAACCCCCGTGACACGGACTTTGCGAAAAAACCCATCAGATCAATCGCGTTCCCGGCCGTAACCTTAGAAGGAGAAGAACAGTGGGAAGAGTTGGTGATGTTCGGAAATATCGAGCTACATGGAGATGATGGGCAAGAGTCGGATGCATCTCATATGTTCGTGAGGGGCGAAGAGATTAGGACGATTGTCGGGAGTGAAGGATTCCCAGCAGAGATATGTCGAAGCGGTGTCTTTTGTTGAGAAGTTTGTGGAGTTGGGTTTTCTGTAGTGAGGAGTATATGAGACTGTGGATGATGTGAGGGATTGCTATTCGAAATTCTGCTCGCGAACCTCCGCTTCTAAATCTCCTTAAGGATTTCTTACTCGTCCTACCACAAAGTCCTCGCCAAAGCCTTCTTTTTGAATCTCACACATCACAGCCTTATTCAACTTCCATATCCTTTCCCCATTCATCAACTCCCACTCCTCTCCGCCCATCCCTTCCTTCCCTCGAATCGTTTATCCATCTTCTAGAAAACTAGTTCAAATGAACCCACAGAAGCAAATCGAAACATACATAAGCAGCTCAATAGAAGAGTAACGCACATTGTATTGATTCAACAAATATCTGTAAAGCGGAAGAATACTTTATGATGTGCTGTTTTAATACAGTCATAATACAGCCAAATCTTACATGGGTTAAACGAACAGGATGACTGGCGATATCCGAGGGATCCGACACGAAAAAGCTCCGCCTAAACTGCCGCGCTTGGCCCGCACCTTGCTACTTGAAACCTGTTCTTTCTACCAGTGCCTTTCTCTTCAGTGTTGTTGCGCCGGCGTCGATAATGTTTAGAAAAGCTTTTAGACGACCGAAGGAGGAAGTTGAACGGATCTAACCAGTGCAGCCTCGTCCCGTTCCACCAGCCGTGATGCATGCAACATTCGTTACACCGATCGAAGAGAAGATAGGGCTGTTTGAACTCTCAAACCAGGATGCAGAAAAGACAGTTGATGTTGTCGCTGTCCATGAACTTCAAGGTCATGCGTACAAGACGTGGGAGCATGACAATGAATCTCTGTGGCTTCGAGACTTTCTGCCAGCCGACATTGCCTTTGCCCGCATCCTGACATTCGGTTATGACTCAACTGTCGCGTTCAGTAGTTCCGTGGCCCAGCTCGAGGATAAGGCCCTGGAGCTTCTCAACCGCTTAAGTGCAAAGCGATCGGGTGTCACTTGCCCTGGCTCCAAGGCTAGGCCAATCGTGTTCATATGCCACAGTTTTGGCGGTATTGTGGTCAAGAAAGCCCTTATTCTCGCGCATGAACGATCCACCGATCTAGAGTACAAAGACGTACTAGATAACACCAAAGCCATCGCCTTTCTTAGTGTGCCGCACAAAGGATCCAATAGCGCTTGGTGGGCTGACTTTGCGGCCAGCGCGTTGAAAGGCGCAAGCGTAGGGAGATTAACAAACACAGAGCTCGTAGCGAACCTAAGGAGAGATGCCAGTGTTCTAACGAATGTGTCAAAGCAATTCGTCGATAGAGCAAGAAGTTTGAAGATATATACCTTCTATGAAACGCAGAAACTATATGGAGTTCTGGTTTGTCACTCGTTTCAGACCAGCTTGTGGCTATTGATCACTGAATCGTCAGGTTGTTGACGAGGCATCGTCACGTATCGGCCTCTCAAACGAAAAACTGTTTCTAGTTCATGCAGATCATAGTTCGATTCGCAAGATCTCGTCAAAAGCTAGCCAAGAATACGAGGCCGTTGGTTTCTGGATCGTGAGGTTGACAAAGACAAATGTCGAAGCCGAGCCTAGTGCACTGTCATGTAGGTCAACGACAGGATTGCAAATAGTCCTCATCTAAATTTCTGATAGCATTCGTGGAACCAGCACGGCCTCATCCTAATTCTAATTACAACAGTCATAGCCTCCCTGTTATCGCACATGCGCAAGGCACAGCCTGAAGACCCGAATATGTTCCTTTTGCAGTCGCCATGCCCGCATGTCGGTACAATAAATCTGGGGATTGCATGTCGTTTGATAATCTATACAACCCTGCCGCTAGTAGATTGCACGAAATAGAGGACCGTATTGATCTCGTTTCGCGGTTGACAGCAGTAATATCACCTCGACCAAATAAGTCTTGGGAGACGAGATGGAGGTTATACATCTATTGCGCTCCGTGCCTAGATCTCGTCCACGCGGCCTTGGCAATCTGTGGAAGACAGGCGGTCGTCCGTATCGATGATCGCTTGCAAGCAAACTGTTACCATTCTCAAGATGGCTTGGCAAAACTGTCTGCGTATAAAAAGTTCCTCCAAAGAGTCAGAGAGGATCGGCAAGCTGGGAAAATAGATGATCGAAACTGGTACACCAGCTATATCGACATTCCTTGGCTCCAGCAACGCATTTTCAGCAGGTCACAGCACTCAAGCACCGAGCATGCGAATATGCAGCCTTTCTTCGACCTGGCAAATGACGATCTCAGATGTTCCACAATCATCGTTCTTACAGCATCGGATTGCTGTGACAAGTTGATCAGTAGTGCTCCCGTTTCTAGCAGCTTTGAAAGCATTGTGGGCGGGACTATCTATCAGCTTGAGTATTGGCCGGATTGCACCTGGACCGAACACTCCCTCGGCAGGGCGTCTTGAGCGCGTCTTTGATTCTTGATCACCGCTTTCATCCGGCTCTTGGTGCTGAACGGGGTCTGTTCCGAGTCAACGACTACTACGGCAGCCATGTTCAATTGATGATAAGGGTTGTATCCACCAATCTCGCATTCATAGCCTGGCTCAAACTGCCTCAGTTCACAATCGCAACAAGAAAATGACATCTCACCATTGAGTTCGGCCAGAAAAGACATAAGCAACCATTTAGACATGGCAAATTGGGCGTTGAAACAAAGGGAGAAGTCGGGCGGACGAAGCTCGCCCAGGAATTACAGATAAAAGAGGCGAACTCGAATTAACAAGAACGGAAAGGGCAGAGATCAGCACACCCAGAGAACCACAGGGAAGCGTGTCGAATGTTGCAGCTCAGGAAAGACGGCGAAGAAGCTCCAGCGAAGCATCAAAAATTGACAGTGACGACATGAGAATAGAGTTGAAAAGCAGCGGATAATCCATGGAAACGTGTCAGCGCTATGCGAGTGAGGTCGTGGTTTTGCCTAGATTGCACGGGTTGTTGAGATCAAGGATGCAGGGTTCGTGTTGAAAGGATCTTCAATACCTCATCTTGACTCTGATCCGCGATTTGATGATGCCTTGACAGCAGGTGCATTAAATTGTTGATATCTCTAGACCAGAGGCAAGAAAATGGTCGTCGATTTAATTGTAACTTACAGTAGTAGAGATTTAGAATAAATTTGGCGCGAGTACCAAAACAGACTAGCGCAAATGTTAGATAAGCCATGGGAACTTTTCTTTCAGCCCTGTCACTTCATTGCCGGTTTTCACCACCCAGATCATCGAGTATATTATGGGCTTGAACAATCGCTTGAATTGATGCAGGTTTAAAAGACTTCGATCTGACCTTTTCGCCAGGACATCAAGGCCATCGCTAGCACTTCCTTCAAGCGTACAAGGTGCTCTTCGATTTATTGCCCCCCAGCAGGACTTAACAATGATGTTAATCAGACTGCCCAGGTGACACACAGCTCTCAGGTTATATTTGAAATTGTCGAAATTACCTCCGGAGTGCCAGTTTAGCTACAAGAAAAATTTAGCATCATCGACCCTATGGGCAGAAAAAAGTTAAATCGCTCGTTCCAAAAGCTCAAAGGGTCGGAAAACTATCGAGAATGGGCTCGCGAAATGACTAGCACTCTGCAAACTGCAGAGCTTATGGGCCATGTCACTGGCACCGTGACAATCCCGACTCCATACTCTGGAGACTCAATGGCCGCCGACTATGAAGAAAAATACGAAAAGAGGCAAGAAGCCATTGATGACTGGATTCGACGAGACTCTCAAGCCGTGGGAACGATGGGACTCATGTGCACTCCAATCGTGCAATCAGATTTCAAGCCCTGTAGGTCGGCGAAAGATACATGGGACCTCCTTCAAACCCGTTACACCCCATCATCCAAGTGGGAAGTTCTCAACTCTATAAACGCTATACAATACAATAAATCAGAAGGCGTCCAAGTTATGGGCCAAAAGGTGAAGGATGTGCTCGATGCTATGCATGAGCTGAAAATCACTATCGAGGACTGCATCGTCCATAAGACTATTAATTCGCTTGGGCCTGAATTGGAGATCTATGCTATCATACTGAGGCAACGGGCCCGGAATGAAAACAAGTTGCCAGATCTAAGTACACTGCTCAGGGACTTGGAAGAGGAGGTCAGCATGAAGAACTAGCGTTGCTATGCAAGAGCCATTAGTCTAGGTGTATCTAGAAATGGCCTTGAGATTTCATGCCCTCACTGGCAGGTGACAGGTCATATCGAAGAAGAATGCTGGCTTCGGATCCTAGAACTGGCGCTAAAGTACTGATAAGGGAAGTTTACTAAGGTGTTGGCGTTGGTATCAAGACACTGGAAGGCAAAGCGCGTTATTCTACTGCTTGGATAGCGGAGGAAGATCATGACATGAATTAAGGCAGTGGCTCGAGATTTGAGAATGCTATCACTAAGACAACGAAGATCTCGGGAATAGGATCAAAGCATTCACTATTAGTTAGTTAGTGGCTTCTGAAGGTTCTAAGACTATTCTTCCACTTCGATAAAGTTATATCACGCCTAGACCACTGATCATGACCTTGGACTAGAATTTCCAAGGCAATTCTTCCACTTAGACAGAACATGATATCATTGATGAGAGTGTCGAATGTCTAGATCGAGTATCTTCAATTTGAATTGCAAATTCAACTTCGAGTCCGCTCAACATTATGTGAATGACATGCTTAAAAGTCGTTGCAATATAAATTTCAGGTTCGAGAAATCTTCCAAGCATTCACAATGATGATTTTGATATCAACAGAATTGTCAGTATCTAAGCTCTCTTCAAATAAACATGAAAGCTTTCTTCATTCTCAAGAAGTAGAATGTGACATCACGATATAATATATTCATGCGTTTCTGAAAGTTCTTCGACTTAAATTCTTCAAGTCACTCTCGATCATAGTATGCTAGTCTTTATATACATTGCATCACTGATTCAATGATGATTCTTCTTTATGAAACGGTAACAACGTTCAAGAATACATGAATTAAGTGTTTATAAGATTTGACTCAATACACGAGTGAGAGGAAGGAGAGGGGTCTGGGATGGAGGGGGGAAGGTGGGGTTGGGGTCGGAGTTGGGGATGGAATGATGGATGAGGGATGAGCACACCTTCAGGGCTAAAATCTGTTTCTCGTTAAAGTTTCCATCAACGACTCTAAGTTTTCTTCATCATCTCACATTCATCACACCCCCATATCTCTCACCCTCTCACCCTCTCAAGCCTTCCTCCACCCACACCCACACCCACACCCACAAAAACACAACCGACCACGCCCCCCACCTCACATACCCCACAATCTATCTTCCTCTCTCAGACTCGAGCTCATGCGAGAAAGCGAAGAGCAAGTAGAAAACCTATCAAGATAACAAAGCCAGGAAGAAGAAGTGAACGAGGAAAAGTTGAAGAAATAAAAAAGGGAAGAGATGAGATGCGAAGACAAGGATGGAAATGGTTCCTGAGGGTATATGTATACCCGACGACAACCCCCCAACCCCACATATGAACCCTCATCAATCCCAGCCACCCACCCATCCCCCAGCCACCCAACCCTTACCCTCTCCTTCCTTCCCTTACCCTACTATTGACCCAGCATCCACCTCCCCACCATCTCAATCCTTCCAAGCCTTTCAACTCCACATCCCAGAGGCCAAATCCCCCCACACAGCAAAGACCCAGCAGTCTCGGCCATGCCCTCGTACCTTCTGCCGCTCCGGGGGTTTATTTGTGAAACGGTGAGGTATTATCGACGGAACGGTGGGATTGGCAAACGGGGAAGGGCGGAGGGGGATGGGAGGGGAGGGATGCGAGCGAAGTAAGGGGGGAGGAGGCATGTCTGTTGGGAGGAGGGAGTGGCAGGAACGCATGGCGTATGGTTGGGGAGGGAGGTAGTTTGCCGCGCCGGGTTGTTGCTTGCTCGTTTTGATGTCAGATGTTGGGATGCTGAATGGTAAAATTGCTGTGGATTGAAGCTGAGACTTGCAGGGAAGATATTTCTAGGCGGTATGCAGGTGACTGAATTTTAAGACCTGGCTTCGGCTTCGGACGTACAGAGCGTCGAGATCCAAAGAGACATTGCATCTCGTAATATTCGCCACGTTACCGCGGTATTCGTGCTTGCGATCTAAAAGCCATAAACACCCTCATCATCATATATATATCAAATCTGGAAATCCTCTAGATGCAGGAAGTATGACAAAAACATAGAACCATAATTTCATATGCAGCTATTTACTATTCCCTTCAACGAAGAAGATTTGGAAATCCCAGTCCTTCCTTTTGAAGATGATACAACGCCTCTTTCCCAGTAAGACTAGATGAGCCAATTCACGCTACTGTCTATGCTTGTCATTATCCATGCTGCGCTGTGCACAAAAGAGTTTGGCGATTTTGCTAGTTGGCCGGTTGCCCGCAGGCTGAGGGGTCAGACGTAATCCGGGTCCTCCATTCCTGATTCTCTGTCCCGTCTGATGCGCGCGGCTTCGGTCCCATCATCGGTGAGGTGTTCTCTGAACCAAGGGTGCTTGAGGGCGGCTTTGGCGGTTATCCTTTGCCGGGGGTCGTAAACGAAGATTTTGCGAAGGAGGTCCAAGAAGAGCTTGTTGAAGACTGTATTTGGGGGAATAATGTCCTGCTGCTGGTCAGGTCATTGGGCCTTTGGATTAGAAGGCTTAACTTACACTTAGATGCTTCATGGCCTTGACGTACTTCTTGGAAGCTTTGGTTGTCTCGTGATTGGGGTAATCGAGCTTGTAACCCCGAGTGAAGTACCTACATAAAGTGAGCACAGTAAAATAAGACAGTGAGCCGATACTGACTTGGCAGCTTGATTCCCGTTGCTTCCCCGACCGCTGTTTTGGACTTGGCGAACCAGCTTCGTCTCTAGCTTACTGCTACACACACTTTCCATCATAGCCAGGTGCTCGAGGTTGTCGTGCGTTTGGAACAAGGCATCTCCGGTGAAGAATTCAACCAAGATGCAACCGATGCTCCAGATATCACAAGGATAGCTCCAGCCCAGGTTCAGGATAATTTCTGGCGCTCGGTAGTGTCTAGTTGATACAACCGACGAATGATACTCGTCGTCGAACGTAGCGGATCCGAAATCGATTAACCTGATCTCGGTATCAAGTAATACTCGCCGCTGCCGAGCAACGCGTTGGGTGGTGGTTGATGACGATGGGATTTGGCGATTGTAGGTGAAGGTCTGATACGAGTTTCCGACAAGCAAGATATTCTCAGGCTTGAGGTCAGTGTGTATTAAATTTAGATCATGCAAGACTAGAAGCCGTTAGTGTTGGAATAAGTCTGAACGGGATGTGACGTACAGGCAACACTTGTCAGCAGCTGCCGGGCAAAGCTCTGTATCTGACTACTTGGAAAGGGCACGAATTGATTGCCCTTGAGAAAGTCAAAGACACTCTGACCTAGTAAATCCGTAACAATGCATATATGGTTCCGAAAGTCGAAGCAGTCCCGCAGATGTATGCATTTGTTCCGGTTCTCTCGATCGTTGTGCGACAGTGTAGAGAGAACTCGTAACTCGATCCGTGAAGCGTCTCGGTATTTCTGGACTGACCGAATGATCTTTATAGCACATTTTGTCCTTGACCGTCGATCATAAGCTTCTACTACCTTTCCGAATGTGCCCTGACCCAGTAATCGAGAGACTTGATCTGTAGGAGATCAGTAACGATCCCGAACACTCTGTGGCATTGAAAATCCAAGTAGTTGAGATACTCACATCTATCACCCAAGTCCGTGTCCGGATTGACGATATAATGTCCATCGTCGTCGTCAATCTTTAGCTGACTCGTCGTAGTCTGACCCGAGGTTAGCTGGCAGTCATCCACAACACACCGCAAGGCCTTACATCTCTGACTGGCGGAACATGAACCTCCTTTGCCTTGATTGGAGGCTTCGGAGGCGGCACGTACGAACTGTAAGCATCGCCATTGGTCTCAATCTCCTTTCTTTTCTTCTCATCCGCGGTCTGCTGGCGCGTCACACGTTTCCTTTTCTGTCCTACCATCCCGTCATCGACATAAGCCCCCATACTACCGTGGCTTGTATGCGAACCGAGTGATGTAGGAGCCGTCGTTTGCAACGATGTAGTGCGATCTGTCGAAATCGTAGTTGATCCGGTGTTCCCAGCATGTGTGGTCCGGGGGTTGGAGTAAGCGGGTTGCTGATATTGGACAGGTTCGTACACGGACTTTTGAGCAGTCTTCCGCTTTTTGGTGGCGTGCTCGGGTTCCCTCACGACCGTTCGTGTTGTATGATTCACCCGCTCGTTCTCGACATGTTTTGGGGGTGGGGGAGAGTCATCGTCGATGACTATAATTTCTTTCGGAGGGCCGTTCTTGTAGAATTCGTGCCAGTCTGGCCGTCTTTCTCGTTTTCTTGACCCTTGCATGGTTGACGTGGATTGAGGTGCCGTAACGTTACCAGATTGCTGAGGCGGTCTTGAGGCAGAGGAAGTGGTGGTATTCCGAGTGTTGGTGGATTGATGGGTAGTGGGATAGCTGTTGTAGGAAGGAGCTAAACGTGACGGCCCATTCACCAAGGCACTATTGGCGCCATAGTGACCCGAGTTGGCTTGATAGGCTTGGTGATTGGAATACCCGTAATGAGGGTTGTGATGCGGAGGAGGGAGTGTTGCCGTGATGGTGGAAGGAGTTGACATGTCTCATTGAGGTGTTGGGAGGGTGAGCACTTGGCCTGAAGACAATTCTCGGTCCTGCCAGGGCAAATTACACTCTGAAACTGATTTGGCGGCGGATCTTGCGGGCAAACGCAACCACAGCCTTTCGACTCCCAAGACCAGGACCACAGATACCTGGCCAAGTGTTGCTTCGTAATTACAATGCCAGTGGGGGGGAATCATGAACGTCGTGGATGCTCTCGGTCGCGCGTTAGGAAGAAGGCGGAGAAGACAGCCCACGTTGTCCAGGGCCAGTCGTCGGAGACAGAGGCTGAGCACGTTTGACAAGGAGAAGGTTTCCAGAGGAAAAGAGGCAAACGATAATTAGGATGCCATAGCCGGTGAATTGACAGTTCACTGGAGAAAGGAACGTCGGCGTTCCCAACGATGTTGAACTGGAGGAGATGAAGTTGGCGACCGAGGGTTGTCACTAAGTCCCACTGGACTGTCTTTTGCTGCGTCTCTTCGTCGGGTGCAGGCCCAACGTAGCGCTTGTCCTGTTCGGGGTCTAGCGCCATTCGAGCTCGCTAGACTGGACTGGTGGACAAGCAGACGTATGACGAATGACTCTCTGGTGCGCTCAACTTCCCCATCGAGTCTTCCCGTCTTCTATTTATTGAGCTGGCCAAAGCCGTGAGCCTGTTCGGTTTGTTCTTCTTACTCCAAAGACCGTATCACCCATTCCACACTCCATACTTCCATCATCAAGTACCGTGTAATTAACGCGTTTGAGACATGCTCCCCGGACATATGGCTGTGCTCGTTGGATGGATAGGTGGATCGGGTCAACAAGAAGGCTACGCTCTTGGCTGACTCTCCCGGCTGATGATGTCTGCACAACTACTGTGGTACTACTACGTACTCGATAAGCGGCGACTGAAAGCTCGATTATTACTAACAATCTAACACGTTGCCTTGTTGGAAACCTTCTGGGCAGAGTGAGTGTGCTACCTCATGATCGCCTTCAACGTCATATTGCTGAGACAACACGTCAAGTATATCGTGCTGAGAGTCATTTATCTCCGTATCTTGCTCATCTTTTCTATGCGTGTAAAACGCGATATGGTGTGGGATATCATTGGTTACGGCTGGACCGGAGAGCCCTACTAGAGATCGATCGTAGCCGCCTGAGGTATCAGGCCTAGGGGTTTTGAGCTTCCATCGATCCTCCCAAGATATTAATACGTTGATGCGTCTTTCCAAAACTCCCCCAGAATGCATGTTGCGGAGCCTCGGAGGCTCTCAACTCCTTTGCGACCAAAGAGGCGCTACCGTCTCCACTGCCCTCTCCACCACCGCCCTCACTCGATCCCTTAAAACTCCATACACACACTCGACCTCCAATGTCTCTAGCCACACCTTGGCCACATGCTTGTCAACTTGGATCTCGATTCCAGGGACGGGTATGCCAGCGGCATGGAGTCTTTCCAACTCTTCCGCCTCGAGGTCCGCCAGATCTTCTTCGAAGGCTTCGCCTTTGATTCCATCGTCGTCGATAGATGGCTTAGGAATAAGTCTGGGATGGGTTATGGGTGTTATTGAAGAACCAAACTGTGCTTCAAGGAACATGCAAAGGCGCGAGAAGCGTTCTTCGGGAGTGACTTTGGCGTGAGGGTTTCTGTGGCTGTGGCTGTGATGCTGGCTTTTCGATGATTCTTGAGAGGTGTTAGTACAACCGGGCTTAGATGTGAGTTGAAATACCTACGTTTCACAGCCGCTGGGCTGCTTTCAACGGTGAAGAGCACGGCCAACACAGCATCGGCGATACCGTCATTTAGCATATTCCCTTCCCATTCCACTTCCACTTCCCCACCGTTCTGATATCGCACAATGACGCAGCCCATGACAAGGTAAGCCACTGGATGAGGTGAATGAACAGTCTCCTCGTCACCCATGTCTCCTTCATGACTGGTGCCGTTGCCATTTACCGCCGCTGCTCCGTTCGTCAGTGACTTCTTGCTTGCTCCAATTTCCTCGATAGCTCCAAAAGTTCCCTCCAAGGCCCATTTGATGAGATCGATTCCCGCTGCGCTCAAGGTGATTCTCTGCTTGCACATTATCGTAGTCGTCGTAAGCCCAGCATACTCCCGTAGATCTTCAACTGCCATCAGAGACATCTTGAAATCGTTCTGCACCAGTACCCCAGCAATTAATTGTGTGTCGTTCTGATCGGATGTGTTTGGTGGAGGAATCTGCGCTAGCTTGCCCACGACTTTGGCAGTCTTTTCTGTTTTGAACGGAATGCGAAGTTCTTCCGTATTAGCAGGGCTAAATATCTTTGTCTTCGCAACTTTGTCGGCATTGAGTGAAAGAAGTTTTGACTTCAAACGCATCATATTATGCTTCTCGCCATGAACAAGGATCTAGACGAACGTCAGTGGTATAACTGAAACATATACTGTAATACCTACCACGACAGGGGCAGCGATTTCTTTGATGAATTCCTGGTTCTCCTGGCCATCCACATGGGCAGCAAAGCTGTATTCTGCCACACTACATCGTCGGGGAATCATGGCTTTTTCGGACTCACCTGCAGCACCTCTTGCTCTTCCAATAGCAGCTGCGCTCCTGTTCCCCATGATAGCGGGTATGCTGTCTGGCTCATGCAATATCTCCTTGGCCATAGTGCCTTCAACACTGTAGCCAGTGATCACAACTCCATTCCTATCGTTAGGCGCCCACCGTTCGAGTAGTTCTCGGCTCACACCGTTCTGTAACATACCAGGGCTTGCCAGCATTACGCAACCGCCAACGTCGTCAAACCTTTCGAGGTTCTTTAGACTCCGGATGAACCGAAAATCCCAGGGTCCGCCTTTGCCCACATCCCCGGCTTGTTCCGCTTCGGCCATGCGCTGACGGAAGAGGTGCTTGATGTTATCATTCATAGCCCCAACATAAGTCTGGTATACCACCATACATTTTCTTGCGAGATTTGAGGCGTAGTAAATGGGTATTCGTTGGTATTCAGGATGTCTCGCCCAGTATTCGTCGAGAATTAAGAGTAGCTCTTGCGCTCTTCCGAGGGCAAAGACAGGCATCAGTACTCTACCCCCTCGGTTGAGAGTCCCCGTTATACTCTTCATCAAGGCAGTTTCCCGCTCTTGCCGAGGTATGTGTGAAGAAACTCCATAAGTACTCTCTGTTATAAGCACATCAATCTTCACGCCCTTTGGTACTTCAGCAGAGATAAGATGACGGTCGTCTTCGCGAGAATAGTCTCCAGTAAATAGAATCTTGAGACCCGCGATCTCTATCAAGAACATGGCGGCTCCTAGAACATGACCAGCAGGATAGGGTGTTATGCGAATGGAGGAGATTGTGTGAGTTGTATGGTAGTCAATGGCTTCGATTTGTGGAAAGGTAGAGAGGTGATCGGCCTCTGTATATAGTTGCGTCCGCTGATCGGATGAAGAGGAGGTGTTTCTTAGAACGAAGGGTTAGTCGGATATAATAGTAGGGTGAGGAGAACAACATACTGTACTCGGACACTGTCTTGTATGAGCCATTTGTAGATGGCCTTTGTTGGATGTGTCATAAAGACCCGGCCTCGGAAATTTGTCTTTGCAAGAACGTACGGCAGCGAAGCGGCGTGGTCGACGTGGAAACTGTTTTCAGAGCGGTATCAGCTTCATGGACGAGGAAGAGCTGGCGCAATCGCCACTATTGAATCTGGCGCTGAGGGGCCCGTATTGCAGCGAGAAGCATGCTACAAAGTTCAAGTATCACAGAAGCTGAAGAGCACAGCGGAGAATGGCATGCGAATTTTTTTATTGATGTCTGGGGTACATAGGAGCAGAACAAGGCAGAACAACCCGACCATAGAGATGGCCATTCCAGAGAATCTCAGTCTCTCAGATGTAAGCCCGACTTCTGTAATCTAGCCATCGAAGCCTGCTACACGCAACATGACTGTTGCTTGCTTGAGCGCCGCGCCGATACCAAAATTCCCATCTAGACTTGCATCGCTCACTGGTAGGAGAATTGGGCTAACTCACTGGCTGATGAGTAGGACGTCTACTGTGCTCAGGTCAAACTCATCGAAGTATGGTAGAGCAGCAAGGCCGTCAAATGCAGGATGCATGCCGGCATCGAGCTGTTACGAATATCCATTAGCCTCCATCCAATGCCGTAGTAAATGTGGGCTCAGCTAATGTACCATGACAGTCTTGCCCTTGTATTGTATAATGTGACATGATCTTCCGACCTCATTTCCACCTCCAAGATTCAAGAACATAAGCTCATCTGCAGGATCCACGGATTGCTCGACATCTGGGGAGATCGCTGAGAGTTTTCTCTTTGTTGCCATCCTGTAAGACTTGTCTGACTTGAGCTTGCCTCACTCGCATAGTGTGGGGCACCTTGCAAAAGATATAAGCCTACGCCCAGTGAACTCAAACAGAAAGATGTTGTATGTCGCAATGATGAGGATTTGAGGAATGTGAACATGCGAATAACGAGTGAAAGGGCTGAAGCTTATATAAGCGGCACGTGACTGGCGAGATTCCCAAGCTTCTTTCTTCACTCTTCCTTCACCACCAACACTTACATCACCCTCAACAGGACAGCAGTGCCCGCCATCCCAGAGCCAGCATAAAACGGAACCGAATACCAGAGCCCTTGGATCTAGCTACAGTCAGTGGATGCGCAGCTCGTACGGTGCCTAAGGTCGAGCGCATAGCAGAGCTCGCGCAGGTGGTGGCCTGGCTTGTTTGGTGGAGGCAGGGCGCTACATTCTGAACGCGCACTATAGAGGGGAGCCCTGAAGATGGCACAGCCACAGCATCAATATCCTCCGCGACCATTCTCGCCCTTGCCACCCGCGTCGGCATCTCACCATGGTTCCTACCTTCCACCCAACAAGCGACAGCGACTGTCGCCAAACTCGCAGTCGCCATACAATTCTCCGAGTATGTCAAATATTGCTTTGCCCAATCAAGTCTTCAGTAGTCCTTACTATGGCGCTCAACCCAACGGAAGCCAGCCGAACAATTCGTACAATACCATGAATGCCCCTCCCCCGGCCGGCAATATGGGCCCCCCATCACGGCCTGCAGCAGACAAGCCAACGGATATGAACGAGCTATCTGATGTCCTTCTAGGTTCTGGAGTGGATCTAAGAGAAGAGGAGGCCGCGTTGTTGAGTCGACATAATACTCCATACCAACCACAGCATGATGCCCCCTTTGTATTTCATCCTACAGACTCCCTCGACTCCTTCGGACCAAATTTCATGGAACCGGACCGATACAACGTTTTGTCGCAAAATCTACCTGGCGACAGGAATAGCTTTTATGGCGCAGGAACGTTCAATCAGCCCGCAGCACCCTACCAGCCACTAGCACAGCAAGCAGAGACCGAGAAGCAGGCTGCAATACGGCGGAAAGCAGAACAACGGCAATATCACCTCAATGACCCCTTTCTCTATGCTGGCCTCGTGCAAAAAAGACTATCGAAACAGTCTCACGCTCAGCAAGTCACCATACCAAGTTTCGGAGTATTCAACTCAAAGAGTTCACAGCCTGTCCAAGTGGCTGTTACTGGACCGGACAAGCATGAGCGTATACTCTCGCTTACGGGTCAAGACCTTCTCTACCACGATGTCCCTCTTACGGAAATATTAACGTTGCTGTCGCTAGCAGCCGAAGAGCGGCTACGTGCATTGGTAGAGGACGCGGCGGCGCTTGCGAAGGGCAGGAGAGTTGGTTCGCATGGCGTGGTACCAACGGACCTCACCGAGTTGGCCGTTGGTGAAGGGAATTTTGAGACTGTGAACTGTCTGCCGACGCCAAGCAATAGTGCAGTTTCGCCGAAGTCCAATCCTCTTAAGCGTATGCCTGAGGTTGGCTGGTTCTTGAGGGTCATCATGCTTATTGTATTACAGGTTCCTATGCTGCCATGAATAAACCTCCAACACCCGTCTCGAACGGCAGCTACAGCCCGACTACTACTATTGCTTTCCCAAATCTAGTGGCCGAAGCTCTTCACAAATCTGCGCAAGAAGAACGAAGAGCAGAGCAAGAAAGGCTCACCAAACGAACTCGCCGCACAGCAGCTGAATCGTTGCCTGGTGAAGTTGGCACTACGGGATCTGCTACCCTTGGTACTCCTGCGCTAGGTCTACTAGGTGAGCGAGCACCGGAAGTAGATACCAAGAAACCCCCGAACAAAAAAGAGCAGAAGCGTCAAGCAGAGGCAAAGGCCACAGAAGCTCAACAACACGCAGCTACTAATAAAACTACCAACATGGCTCTGGGGCTGAAGAAGAAATCTTGGATGACCAAGGATAGTGGCTCAAGCGGTGGAGGCTCTCTGGGGCTACCAAGGGTTAATACACAGGGATTGCCGAGAACATCGACTGCGAACGGGTCTGGTAGTCAGTTGCCTATGGGGAGGAAGTACGGCGAGTTTCGGGAAGACAAAGAGACTGGTAAAGGCATCCAATTGCGGGACATGGTTGCAGTCCTGGAGACGGATAGAAAGGAAAAGAAAGCGTTGGCAAGGGCCTACACAAGGCTATGTCGATAATCCACAGCTATCACAGCCACCACAGCATGCGTTGTACTTGGTGCTCCGTTCGATACTTTACCGTTGTATCTGTGAGTTTAGCGAGGCGTTGGAGGCGTTCGAAGATGGCAAGAAAATTACGCTTGTCGTAGCCCGAGGAATCAGAAGATATTGAAAAGGATACGATAGCGATTGCTAGGCGATCAGGAGGGTTGATTGTGCGCATCTCAGCACGCCCTGTATTATTGTAGTAATTCTATGGTCTCAACCACACCCCACTGAATCATTTCACTTCTGAATGCGCATAGCGATTTGACTGGCAGCCCTCCTGGAAAACACCAGCCCTATCAATCTCGCTAAACTCCGCAATTCCATCCACCAGGTCCAACGCCGTGCACGCTCGACAAAACAGATAGCACTTCAATATCAATTCCAGGTCCTCGAAACAGATATTGGAGCCCCAAAGATGTCTCAGCACGCCCGCATAGAAGAAGTTTCCGACTCGGACCCAGATTCCGACCCCTCAGAAATGGACCCTTCCGAGTTCGCCTCCTCCATCATCCGCCCGGCCAACATCCCTCCCCCCGGAACCCGCCAGGCCCCCCAACCCCACCAAACCCTGCAACCCCAATTCCGCGCCCCAACCTCCGCCGACACAGACCGCCACAAACACTGGCAGTGTCTGTACCCGGTGTACTTTGATGCCACGAGAACCAGAGCAGAGGGGCGACGGGTGGGGAAGGCATTGGCGGTGGAGAACCCGCTAGCGAGGGAGATTGTGGATGCGGTGGCTGGGCTTGGGTTGGATGTTGTCTTCGAGCCGGGCAAGATGCATCCGAAGGACTGGGGGAATCCCGGGCGTATAAGGATCTTGCTGAAAGAAGACGGCGTTCGAAAGAGCTCGAGAGTCAAAAACAGTATGCCCAACCCCTTCCCTCCAACGTCAAGTATACCAAACCAGCTAACCCCAAACCACCCAGAACACCACCTCTACACCCTCGTAGCCCACCACCTCCAATCTCACCCCACAACCGCCGACTCCCCCCTCCGCCTCCGCATCCAAGGCATGCCCCTCCCCGACAAAGCAATACCGCCGCCTGCGGTACCGAGGGGGTGGAAGATGGGTACGATATTGCCGCTGCATAGTCCGGCGTTGAGTGGGGGTGGGGTTAGCGAGAATATTATCAAGGATATGATGCAGGAGATGCAGGGGGTGGAGGGGGCACCGGGCGTGGCGGGTGGGGAGGAGAAGAGGGTGGGGGAGAGGGAGAAAAAGAAGGGGAAGAAGAAGTGAGGTAGTAAGAAGGGGTTAGGGGGCATAGGATTTTGTTAGGTGGAGTAATTATGGCATAGCACTGGCGTCAAAGGAGCACAGAGCTGGGGACATCTTGAGACATAATCTAGAGTCTACAGACTCCGCATTACTCTTGAAGACTTGCCTGGTTATCCCAGAGAGTCCATTAATCAAAATACCGAGTTAGGTTTTGTCCCGAGGAGAACACCAAGGTTGCCAGTGTGGCTTACGCGTCCTCGATTGACTCTGGAAACACGTCGAGAGCTAGATTTCCATATATCCATCTCTTTGCCACCTCTAACTGTTGGAAATAGGGGAGTTGGTAACCTCCGCCTCACAGGGCTGGTAGGGCTGGGGCCCGCTAGTAGAGTTTTCACCTTCCACCTCCTAGATAGCCTCCTAACAACAACAACCAAAATACCAATATGCCCCATATGACCTCGTATTCCAACACTAACAGTCATTCAGGCGATACGTACAAGCGTCCTAGATGCAGACAGGTCTACATAGTGTTGTATAATAGCTCCGCTGTACAGGTTTACTCTACCATATGGATATTAAAAGCGCTCTACCAACTCTATCCCCTCTCCCCCCTCGACTCCATCCCCAAAATCCTCAATGCCTCCTCATACTCCATCCTCTCCTTCCCCCCAACCCCCTCCAACTGTGACTCCAACCTCACCACCTTCCGCCCTACTCCCCTTCTAATCCCCTCACCCCTCCCAATATCCCCCCAAAACCACCTCCCCTCATGCCACCCCACCAACGTCGTCGCCCTGCCCTCTCTCCCCGCCCTCGCCGTCCTCCCCACGCGATGCACATAGCTCGTCACACTAGTCGGCATATCGTAGTTGATTACATGTGCGAGGCCCTGGATATCGAGGCCGCGAGAGGCGCGGTCGGAGGCGATGAGAACGGAGAGTTTTCGGGTGCGGAAGGAGGAGAGGAGCCGGCGGGTGGAGGCGGTGGTGGTGGATTTGGTGAGGGTGGCGATGTGCGGGGTCCAGGTGGGACGGAGGAGGGAGAGGAGGCGGGAGAGGCGGAGGGCGGATTCGTTGGTTGTGGTAAATATTAGGGTGCCGTGGGTTGAAGAGACGAGGTTGCGCTGGGTGTTGGTTTTTGAAGTGCGTTTGGATGATGGTGTGCTGCTCTCGGAGGATGATGTTGAACCTTCGGATGAGTCGTCTTCACCGGAAGATGATGTCGACTCACCCCCTACAGACCCTTTTCTGCATTCAGGAGATAGGCTGGAAGGAGGTTTTGCGAACGCATGTTCCCGCTCAAGTAATGCTATGAGATGCAATGGCTTGTCTTCGACGTTCTTGATAGATATGGCACTCTCTTTCAGCGTCGGCGGCAACTCGAAAGATTCGTCCACGTTCTGTTCGAGTTCTGGCTGATCATCCTTCTGATCAGTCGTCCTGCTACTCTCTAAAACGACCAACTTTGGCTTTCTCAATTTGAGCGCTTTCAATTTACTAATATCTCTCGTCATGGTAGCACTGAGGATGACCTTCCGAACTTCTCTTCGGCGTAGGATATGAAAGGTATGCGTCAACTGCTCCTCCCACGGTTGAAGGGGTGCTTGATACTCGAGGGCAGGCACTACAATGTCAATCCATTGCTGAAAGCTCTCATCAAGCAGTCGGTCGGCTTCGTCAATGACCAACCATTGCACATGCTCCAAGGTAAAGCCCTTTGTAGATTGCATGTGGTCTACCAAACGGCCAGGAGTGCAGATGAGGATGTCGATTTCAGACCTATAGTCTACGACGTGGTCTGGAGAGCAACCGAGCTCATCGGCTTCATCTAATAGATCATCAAAGTCCCAGTTCATGAGCTCCTCGTCTTCGTCAATCTCTTTCTCCTGCTCTTTTCGATAAGCATCTGGATCGTATCTTTGCCATCTCTGGACCAGAAGCCCCTGCTCGTCCTTCAAAGATCTACTGCCAACAGCAGTACCGATTTTCAGTCCACTGCCGACATTACATAATTCCAGAGTTTCGCGTACTTGTGAAACCAACTCCCTCGTTGGAACTACAACAAGCCCTCTCAATTGGACTACCGGCTTGTCTCGTAAATTTTCCACCATAGGTAACGCATAAGCTAGGGTCTTCCCTGAACCGGTTGCAGCGGATATACAAACATCTCCTGAGTGCTGTCTGGGTCCTGGAAGGAGCATTGGCAAAATCGTAGCTTGAATCGCAAGCACATTGTCATAGCCCTTGATCTTCAGCGACGAAGCAGCGTTTCGGCGCAATGGAAGACTGTCCAAAGAAGCGGTATCAGAAGTAGAGACGATGAGAGGCTGCGCCAACCAATCAGGTAACGCTGAAAGAGTAAATCTAACAGGCACATCAGGAACTTCTGGCGGTTGTGGCAAAGGTACCAATCCATGGGACTCAATGGGGGTAATGTCATGATCTGGTAGCTTCGCTATTACCTGCGACTCCGCGGCATGTTTGTCTTTCATCTTTGCGGCAGCGCTGGCAGATCGCTCAAACTCAGAGCGGATCTTGCGGTGTTTGTTGTCGTGCTGGGGCTCTTCAAGTTCCGAAGGTTCATGGTCATCGTTAGAAGGAGTGATTTTTTGTCTTGGTACTTCACTATGGCTTTTCGATAACTTCTTTTTTGGCTTCTTCTTTTTTTCAAGCTTTGGATCGACAACCTTTTCCAGCTCTCTTGTTGGACTAGGGATATTGCTATCCCCTGCCAGAAGAGAAACGGAGTTTGCACTTTTCAGAATTCTGGCTCTGCCTTGGTTCTGATTAGATCGGGCGTCATCGTCGAGATTGACACCGAAAATGCCTTGAATAGTGTCTGCTACATCTACATTGTTGGCTTGCTCCCCTGCTGCCGTTGAATCGAAGCTAATTTTCGCTTTTGACGTCTTTTTTCGCTTCTTCGCAGGACGAGAATTGTCATGTTCGCTTTCATCAGCTACATCTACAGCTGCACTCGCTGGCGGTATGTAGCGAGAATAGAACAATGAGGCCATGTTAGGTCTGACCTGCACGAGAACTTTGCCATAAGACAGCAAAACTCGGGCGCTTAATTACGCGCGTTTGGCGCGCCAAGTGGTCAAGAACGCGCAGCAAATCAATCTGCCTACGGATGTAAAGTATCATACTTGGTCTCAAAATCGACACATCCCATGATGTACCTCCCGAACACGGTCAAGAGACCAACACAGCTAACCCCAGTACCGTTACTGTTATCTCCAAAGGCTGGCTTGCATATTAAGGCATCAAGTCGTTCTCGGAAATAGAGCATCCTTATTAGCGGATAGGCCAATCCATCAAGCCAAGAAACATATCATCAAACCCTAGTGCTACTATCCTACAGGGACATAAACTGCCAACTTACACGATGCCGTATCATATTGCTATGGTCAGCGACTTCTTCTTCCCCCAGCCTGGAGGAGTAGAGAGCCACATATATCAATTGTCAACAAAGCTTATCGACCGGGGCCATAAGGTTGTCATAATAACCCATGCTTACCAAGGTAGGACTGGGGTACGATACCTTACGAACGGTCTAAAGGTCTACTATGTTCCTTTTTTCGTAATATACCGAGAATCGACAATGCCTACCGTATTCTCCTTCTTTCCTATCTTCCGCAATATTGTTATCAGAGAGGATATCGATATTGTACATGGTCATGCAAGCCTGAGCAGTTTGTGTCACGAAGCCATACTCCATGCTAGGACTATGGGGCTACGGACGGTATTCACAGATCATTCGTTATTTGGCTTTGCAGATGCTGCAAGCATCCTGACAAACAAGCTATTAAAATTTACTCTAAGCGACGTAGACCATGTAATCTGCGTAAGCCATACTTGGTAAGCGGTATGGTAGAACATGGCTCGGATTAGTTTGCTAATGACTTTCCTTAGCAAAGAGAACACCGTACTACGCGCCTCCTTGGACCCCCTTATGGTTTCGGTTATTCCAAATGCCGTGGTCGCAGAAAACTTCGAACCGCTCGCCTACACCAAAAGTACCAAGAATTACCAGTTGGGGAAGCATTATAACGCTCGCCCTCCACCCCCACCCCCTCAGCATCTTGGGCCAGAAGATACCATTACGATAGTCGTCATTTCCAGGCTTTTCTACAATAAAGGAACCGACTTACTCATTGCAGCCATTCCTCGTATTCTCGCCAGCGATCCCCACGTTCGGTTTATCATTGCAGGTTCTGGCCCTAAAGCAATTGATCTAGAGCAAATGCTTGAACGTCGAGTCCTGCAGGATCGGGTCGAGATTCTTGGCCCTGTTCGGCATGAAGAGGTCCGAGATGTTATGGTTAGGGGTCACATCTATCTTCACCCCAGTCTCACAGAAGCTTTTGGTACTGTCATAGTGGAAGCGGCTAGTTGCGGATTGTACGTTGTCTGCACCCAAGTAGGCGGAATACCCGAGGTCCTACCACAGCACATGACGGAGTTCGCAAAGCCAGAGGAGGATGACCTTGTAGCAAAGACGGGCAAAGCAATTGCTGCCTTGAGATCAAACAGAATCCGAACAGAACGCTTTCATGACCAAGTCAAAATGATGTACTCATGGACAGATGTTGCTCAACGGACGGAAAGGGTGTATGATGGCATCACTGGCGCTCTGAGTGAGGAAGAGTTCTACGGGGATAACTCAGGCGGTGGCTGGTCTGCTACTCGAGGTAGAGCAGGTGTACAGAGCTTCGCTCTTATTGATCGGCTAAAAAGATATTATGGATGCGGAATATGGGCAGGAAAACTTTTCTGCATGTGTGTTGTCATCGACTATTTGTTTTTGCAATTTCTTGAGATCTTTGCACCAAGAGCCAATATCGACATATGCAGAAATTGGCCACAGAAACCCAGTTTGAGAGTTCCGCACGTCGATGAAGAGTTAGATGAAGCAAGACCTTTGCGGAAGACAAAGCCGCGAGACATATCATCAAGAAAGCACAGACGATGTTGAAATTTGTATGAACCAAAGACTCGGGAAATAGCTATAATGGACAAAAGAGCTGGCATTGTTGCTCCTTATTTCCTTACTCAACATCCCAATGGCACTGGCGAGCTTAATAACAACACATCATATTGGCTGAAAATCCTTGCTCCGTTGCGCGATTTTACTATGAAATTAGTACCATAACGCCCATTATCTGAATGATATGCCTATAAGAATCGAAGAGAATGAGCGCAAGGGCGACTGATCCAAGAAGAATACGCGAAACGAGAAAAGTAACGCCCACGTAGATGAAGCAACGGAACAGTTTAGCAGCGTTCTCGACCACTCGATGGAGTGACTTCGATCCGGTCTTCGGCTGCTTTCAACATCTGTATTACTTGTTAGTACTATCTCTTGCCATAGGACCAAGGTGACATATGTACGTCGACCTTGTCAGAAATCGCATCACCTCTACCGATCGTAACCCTAGTTCCTCCGATTCAAAGCAAAATTCCATGCAGGACTTGCTGGTTTCATGGACTGAACATGCGAGAAAAATTTGTGAACCAGTCTAGGGTTGATACTTTGTTCTCTCGGCTCTCTGAGAAGTAATTGTGTCTTGCTCGTACCCGAAAGAGCTGTCTCATTCGTGGGCCAAAACTCGCTTGAAAGTACATCTAGTTGCTACTTGTGTCCTTCCCTCTGTATAGATTAGATTGGGGTCATGCTTAGCTACTGAGATTTGTCGTTGACTTGTTATAACAGAGTAAAACTTGTTGGTTCCTGATACATGGCTTGGGATGCCCCAGACTACTAAGCCACTGTATTTTATATTCTCACTATAACGACAACACAAACCCTGGATCTATACATTACGCCAGCGGTCGCACTTATGCTATGCCTCAGGCATGGACGCAAATCCTTAATTACCGACGACGATAGACCTCTTGAGACTGGAGCAAAATTTACCATGCTCTTCGTGGTACTTTAATCGAACTCCTTGTTCTCCAAGGCACCATCAGCGATTGTGCTTGGATGTTTGCTGCTTTCTTTGTTGAGTATTAAAGCATTCATTATTTGGCGTGAACGCAACACGTCCATTGTTGAGAACATAACACTATTGTTATCTAAACTGAGACACCTATGCAGATATGCAAAACAGGACGGTCTTTATTACCGCATATCTCAAAACCTACAAAGTGTTCGTACCAACCGACCAACGTTACTATTAACACAAACGTTTCTCGCATATTTTCTATACAGATCGAAAAGATATCCTCCAGAAACCCGTACGACTCCACCTGCGACTAGCTAAAAACTCTGATCATGGGCTGCTTACCTTTTTGCATTGTCCGGGGCAATGAAAAGCATACTCCATATACCTTAACGTCGCTTACCAAGCGCCTTGCTCGCTGCCGTCCATGGCGTCACTCGAAGAAGCAGTACAACGAAAATCACACCAATACTACTGTCTCTTCCTCTAATCCAAATGGCGAGTACTCCGCTCGTCGTCGTCTATCAGCACTGCGCAAGCAGGAAATCGCTAAACAGCTAGAGCGAGAGCGTGTAAATCAGGAACTGCTGGAAAGGGAGCGCCGGAGACAGCAGGATCTAGAACAGGAGCATATCGAGCAAGAGGCTCTAAGACGAAATAGTTTGGAAACGGAACTGGCTGAGGAGCATAGATTCGAATGGGACCGCTTGGAGTTAGCAGTTTCAGACGGACCTGCAACCTACCATCCCCATCAATCTGATCTAAATCTTGCGAAATTCTCTACTCCGGGCAAACGGTCTCTTAAACACAAGACCACTTCGGTGCCTCTTCGTGACTTCTACGGTGTTCGGGACGAACCTTTGTCCCGTGCTCCACAACCCCTCTTTGCTGGTCAAAGGCCCAGTGGGCAAATGCGACCACATAAAGCGAATACCTCTCAGCTCCAGGATGACTCTCTTACTGATGATGACGAAATTCCGGATTGCTACTTAGACGAGAGCGTACAGCTTCCGAGGCAGGTAGAAGCAAGACAGCCGCCGCGAAGAAGAGTAGAGAGCCCGGAAGTGTCACCACGCACCCTACCAGTCCGCTCTTCGTCTTCAAACGCAACAACGATCCATCACAGTGTTGCCTCACGTTTCGACATCAACGTTTTGGCCACTTATAGCAACCGAGTCTGTGGATCTGATATCGTGTCACCAAAATTTCCCTTACCTAGCTTTGAGAGGAGAAAATCAAGCAGAAGATCGATTGCGAGTAAATCCGAGGGGATCAATCCTTGGGCCATGTTTGACGCTTGTGTTCAAACTGACAGCAGGCTCAACCCGTTTGGCATCCCAGCCAGAGAATACTAGATACCAATAACTTTGCTTATATCTTTTCCTCGCAATCTTCTAGAGCAGGTCTCTGTCGATCCTAACTTTACTCAACATGGAAACATGGCACAAATTATCCAAACGAAAACACGATCGCAATACCCATTGTTGACCTCCTTTGTTGTAGTTTGGGATTTCCACTTCTCTCTTTGTCCATAATTTACTATCATATTCCATTGTCTTCTCCCAATTGTTCCAAACCTCTGAGCCCACTCCATGTCTATCCATCTTCTTCTCTCCCCTCTCCTAGCCTCTCTTTCCCCCCTCTAATCCCACTAACATCCCAGTCCAAACAACCACCACTTACAACCGACCAGGCCACCCCACCCCTACCAAACCCAGCAAACTCACGAAGCGAAAATGGGCTGTGCCCACTCCCACTCCACTCCAAACCCCTACGACGGCGAAGCCAACAACCCCTACATGAACCCTCCCCCGCCCTTCACCGAAGACGTCGCAGCTCTGCCACCACAGTATCAGAATCGCAAAGCAGAGAACGCCACTAACCGCCCCAAAATGACCAGAATGCAGAACTATCGCTCCAGGCATGAGGAGTGGCTGGACTCCACGGCGTCTGGAGATTTGGGAACGAGACCCGCAATCGGAGTGGCTTTGTAAGGATCTTGCGATTTTACGGAAGATGATGCGGAGGTTTAGAGAGGTGGAGATGCTGCATAGATGTAGAGCCGTTGGCTCTGGAAGTCTAATAGTCTGTCAGAGAAGCGGAGATGCTAGACATATGGAGAGCCGTTGGCTTTGAAAGTCCAGTGTTGATGCGGTTTGCTCTAGGTTTCGCGAGTAGGAGAGATACTGTATGTAGATAGGAATGAAAAGCGAGTGACCTGTTTGTTGCTGGGGCTTCTTCTGTTTATCTACTAGCATTATCTGCCAACCTTGTCGTGAGGAATCTCTTTGAGAAATAGTTGGGATATTTGGGAAACGGGTATTCCCTCTTGGTTTACCATCTTTTACCTTGTAATTGAACGGGGTGTCAATATCTTTGGTGAACGATTATTTGATCCTAGATATTTGCAAGCTTGACTTTAATCTGGCTGCCTGCTCGCCCCTTCGTTCATTTCCGACCGCCAAATACTACACCACGGCAATCATTTTCGTCCATCAAGCGAAAGTTGCAATACTAATAGGGGTTTGCTGATGATCATGCTCGCAAAGGAGAGGCTTTGCTGTGCAGCACCTTGCAGAGCACAAGAAGAGGTTCCTACCGGGCAGCGTCGTTATTGCAATACCTCATACCCCACCAAGCTAGACACTATAATTATCTTGTTCGTACGAACTCCTTCGCGTCTTGAAGAAGGCAGATTCACAAGGATTTCGAAGCTAGTACTGATATTATTGCCATAATTTAGTCCCTGTATACGCCTCACCAAGCCCACAAGGGGCTGCCAACAGCATTGTGACTATGGCAACGCGTTACCACTTTCAAGCTGGACAATACCATTATCATAATCCTAGAATTTTTCTTTCTACATCCAGAGAAGGCTATAGGACTGTTTGAGAAGTTTGAAACTTGCTTTACCACCCTCAGGAAAGTACGATTGTTTTGCCTCCTCGCATGTCTTTACACCCTTCCTTTAAAACCGCGTTTCTTTGTTGAGTCTTGAGCATACATAATCACTGACTGTGCTCCATATTCCCATCCATTCTACACACCACTCCATCATATAGACACACAGAAAATTTCAGAGATTCTTAATCGCAACCAACTTACGGAGACAAAATGTTCGGTCCTAACTCAATCATCGGATACGCCCTAGTTGACTTCCCAGTACCTCTAAGACGCAATCTAGCCTTGTTTATCCTCAAAACTTACCGCCACTGGAATGGTCTGTGCCCCTGGAGTGATCCTGAGTTCTGTACGAGAGTGTTCGTCTGGCTCGAAGCCTTCTGCCTGTGGCTGGCACTCCCCTTAACGTATTTAATCCTCTTCAACCTCCTTAGCGGCACATTCTACGGGGCACGAGCATGTATCCGCAATTTATTCTCTCGACCAGCTTCGAAGCACACAATGCCAGTACAAGTCCCGGACCAGAGAATGCCAAATGAAATCTCAATGCCAGACAGATTCCCAATGCCAGACAGATTCCCTATGCCAGAAGACCTTCTACCACCAGAAGACGGGCTTTTCATCCAGGTCCAATATGCCGACGGGCTAAAATGTGCCTTTCTCTATTTCCTCAAAGCCAAGGAAGACATGCCCTTCCTACAGAGCTACTGCTGCAACCAAAAAATGGAGAATGTGTCGCTAATGAAGGATCTTTCCATGATGGCAAAGAGAGAGCTGGAGGGGAGTGCGGAAGGCCCGTTGAGACTATGGCTCAGGGTCCGAATTTATCGAGGACCAGAAATTAGAGTGGCAGTGACTGCTATGAGGAGGGAGCCTGGATGGACCGTGACTAAACAGCGAGTATACCGGAGCTCAGACTGGCCATACTCGCTACAGCGAGGAAGCCTGCACAAGAAGTAGCATGTAATATGAAGTCGAGGAAAAATATCATTTTTTATGAGATGCAATCTCAAGCTCCAATATATATTGAATTCTTAAAAAAGAAAAATATATATCACGCGCTTACGCAACGGAATCTTCACTGTAACTCTTTATCGCCTTGAAATAAGAGTATAAAAATCAGTTGTACTTGTATACCCTCCGTGCCTCAGAAATAGCAGATTCATAAGGATTTCAAAGCAAGATGAAATGTCTCTCGAACTAATCCCTTTGTTGCGTGCGTCTCCTCAAAGCTTCAGAAAGGATGTTTATATGATATTGCCGTTCGATAAATCTCTATATAAGTCAAATGATACTCCTTTTCACCTCATTTAGACACTTTTCTTGTAATTTCGTAGAAGGTAATGAAATTGTATCCGAACTTTGACACCCTGCTTCGTTAGCCTTAGTAAAAGACAGTGTCTCGTTTTCTCTGTCAAGATAGCTTTTAAACAATCCCTTGGTCCAAAGCTGCGGATCTTCTTACTCACTGTTCAAAGCGTCTTGCTTTGTTGATTTTGAGCATATATAGGCACTGGCGATGTTCGATAACAGAACATTTCAAAGATTCTCGATTGCGACCAACTCACGAAGACAAAATGTTCGGCCTTACCGCGATCATCGCATACACCATCAAGGACCTCCCTAATTCTCTAGGAGACAAAGCTTTTGCATTCGCGTTGAACCATTTCTACGACGTGCAAGCACTCTCGCCGAAAGATCTCATCGAGCTCAAACGTCTATCCTTCATGTGGGTTTAAGCCTTGTTGGGCTCGGTTTCAGCCTTGTTCTCTTGCTTTTCTGTAAGCTCATTGAGTTGTCATTTGCCGATGCACGGAAATGCCGCGACTTTAGATTTCAACGAGCCTTGGAGAAGGCTGAGACAGGGAAAGTCATACAAGCGCTGGAACAGGCAAAGGCAAGGGAAATCCTACCGCCAGACAATCTTGTGAAGTCAGACGATCTTCCACCGATATTCACAACTCTACAATCCCCTGAGCAATATAACAAGCTCTCTGTTGACTTTAAAACCAACGAGGGGCAACTCATTCGCCTGAACCTGAGCATCACAATCGAGAAAGACGGAAGCCCCGTTCTGCACAACTTCCGCTCCAACGAAGCAATCGAGAGCATAGCTGTCTCAAAGGGTCCTTCTGATATGGTGTATTACCCCAAGAAAGGCCATCTGTTCGAAGATCCGTTGAGGATAATCTGCAATATCAGACTCTCTAGAGGTCCGGAAATCACGCTGCTAGTAGCTGTAAACAAAAACGTCTTGAACGTCGGCCGAGGGTGTGTTGTGGTTGATCGGTTTGTGAAGGGTCAGAGACACGTCCCCGTTGAAAGAAAAGGGGAGCTTGTACAGTACCACGGTGAGACTACTGAGCGCCATGTGCACTTCCGGACATGAAGGAAGTAGATGGACAAGGATTTCATTTTTACTGAAAACAGGTTCCATACGCAGGTTCCATACGTCAGTATAGATCAATTCAAATGAAAATCACGCACCTGATCCTAACCTGTTCTATAAAACTGTGACTTGCACCGTGATTCATATTCAAATATTCCAAGCCCTTTTAAGAACACCTTGTAACCTACCAACATTTTATTCTTGCAGTGTAAAGAACAACGTGATTTTGAAGATAAAACTGGTCGATTTTCCGTCGTTTCTCATCCACTAAAGAAGGCAAGGACGGTTCTCTTCGTTGCGTCTCCTGATCTGACATGGAAATTAACAAGCTTCATCCTCTGAAACAGTTTGTTTATCTTTGGGTACCCGTACAATGTCAGAGTTCTCCATGTGCTATGGCTACGCATGATGGAAGAAGGCCACCGTCAAGAACTATCTTTGTTGGCTCAGTTCTCATACAATGTCAAAGTCCTCCGTATATAATCTTTATGCGCATATAACAACGCCATCGTTGGTGCATTTTTAAAGTATAAAATCTGTCTCATGTTCCGGGTTACCATGTATCTTTAACACTCTGAACGATAAGCAACGCAGAAAACAAGCTCTTCTCACAGAACTCTCTTCAACGAGACGCTTTACAAGTCAGAGCACTCTGATTACTTCCAGTATGTCTAACCTCCTCAACTACCAAAACTCTTCTTGGCATCAACCTACGACGTTCCATCTGTCACTTAGAGCAGTCGACCACAGTTCAGCCATGCCTCGCGAGCTCTTGGTTTTCACGCTTTCCGGGCTTCCCTTATTGATAGCTCTTGGAATCGTCTTGACCTTATTCTTGGCAGCCTCAGCACTCGCCATCTCTGTGATTGTTGATGGTATTCAATATCGGATAGGTCTGTTCTTGCGCTTGGTCCGGAATTTCAGACGGAATCCTACGCCAGCACCGATAGAGCTCCCAGCGGTCAGGGTTCAAGATCGCGCAGAGTGTTTTGGCCAGCATCATGCACCGGAACCAATAGAGCTTCCAGCAATCAGCGTTCAAGACCGCTCAGAGTGTTCTAGGCCGCATCCTGCGCCAGAACCAATAGAGCTCTCGACGGAAGGTGCTCAGAACTGCTCAGGAAAACTAAGACAATACTCTGCGCCATCGCCAATCGATACTCCGACCGAGCGCGAGGAAGGATGGTCAGACGTGTCCGACCAGGATCCAATGCCAGATCTAAAAGAGCCTCAAGAAGCATCTCAAGTCGATCTCCCGACGGAGAGTGATGAGAATTGGTCGGATATTTCTAGCTAGGATCTGCGCCAGAGCCGAGCAAGCCAGAGACAGGGCCCCAAGATCGAAAGAGATACGCGATTCGTGGAATTGTTGCCCCTAAACCGTATGCATCGATATTAGAGTTCGAGTCCTTGTCGGGGGATAGATGGATCATTGGAGAGTGCTAGGAAGAACCGTCGTGGACGAGAAGGAGAGCGAGGCCGATAACATGTTTTTTTCTTACTAGAAGTAGGGACACCAAGCTCCAACTCAACACAGACTTAACACCCATCATGGTGCCCACCGCAACCATTCACGAGGCTATAGACCCGGTAGACATCGCTATTCGCAAGGCAAACAATATCCGTTGGCTGAACATCGAAGCAAGCACAGCAGAGACTGAAGTCGGTCGGATGGAGCTCCAGACATGCCGGGCGAGTGCCCAAGCTGGCCACGCAACGACGAAATATCGACAAGGTGAAGAGCAACTCGTCTCGGCAAAAGAAGCTCATTACACGCGCCCAGTAGCCGATGATGAGCCAGAACAGAAACTCTTCACCGATCGACTGGTTCTAATTTGGTGCTATGTTCAAGCAGAACACGCCGTCAATGGAGAATGGGGAACGAGGACGCCTCCCAAGTACAGATATATATAAGACTAAATGCAAGGAAAACCTCCGCAAACCACCAATTGGGTAAATACCATTTCGAAGTGATGAATATCGTAGTCTTAAGAGAAAGCGAAGATAGACAGTTACATCATCCTGCACATGCCCGTCTCGGATACACTGCCTTCAAAGGTCGTTTCAGATGCGTCGACTTTTGCTGCCTCTAACCGAACATCTTCTGTTTTGAGTCTTTCTACTAACCTCATGTCCCGTGAACAGTGTCTCGGCATCTTTCGTTTAGCGGTAGTTCTTGCATGTACGCACAGGGTCTAAAGAATGCCTCTAACCATTTGAATTCATTTTCACGGTACGTTTGTATTTTGTTACTGTATTCGCCACGCGGGACATCTTTCCCCATCGTCCATAAGTCGAGATTATAGAGATTTCGTTACGGTGGAGAGGTGAATACCGGCGTAGAGTTCTCCGACATCCAATTGCATGGAACTGCTGAATACGGAGTATATTTCGTTCTGAGAACCTCTGCCTTGCTGGCGCTTGAATCTGGCAAGGTATACACGTGATTAGACCTTCAATGGCAATTTGTATGTCTCGGGTGACAGACGTTGAGCAGATCTTGCTGTCTCCTTCCCGCAAAGAATACCAGTCTAAATAGTACAAGAGGTTGAAGGGAAAACGGGCAAGCTTCAAGAGACATCCGATAAACTTCGAGGGAAAACGGACAAGCTCAGCCAGGACTTGAGATCGGTTGCACAGCAGCTTGAAGAAACATCTTTCAATGTCGGAGGTGAGTTTTATGCCAAGATCGTGCTCTCACCAGGCCCCAGAGCTGCTCAATGCCATAGTGCTAAAGTACTCGACGTTAGACAGGGAGATTGCTAGGCGTCAGAAAGCTCTCAGCCGTATCAAAAAGCATTTAGTCCGCAAGGACTATGACTCAAGCAGCATATGGTCTGCTGCATCAAGCCAAATCTGCCGTGGATTGCGTCAAACAACAGCTCAGAGCCAAGCTTGCCGAGCAATGATGGCTGGACCCCCTCTGACTGATTGGCTTTGTTCCACTCCTGTGGCCAGGGGAGAGCTTAAGAAAATCATCTGGATCAAACCTACCAAGTCGCGAGACCCATACGTCTCAAATATTGCGCTTGAATCGGTCAACGCTCTTCGTATGTCTGACGAAGTCCCCCAGGGCTTACCGATTAGTGAAGGGGCCCCTGTAATTATTCATTCCGTGCATTAGACTGAGTTTCCATATTTAGCTTGCATAGATACCAAGCGCACCACCAGCACTCTCTTGAAAGAGGCTATATATCAACTCCTCATTTGTCATCCTTCGCCGGTGCTGAAGCATAAAGCCCTCGAAATCTTGTCGAGATGCGCCTCTGGAACAGCGAAATTGAGCCTAGAGGATTTATGGTCTCTCATGCGCGAGCTTCTAGATACATTCCCATCTGCTTGCCAGTCCCACAAATCAAGCCAGTTATTCAACGCAACCAATATTCTGGATTATCGACCGAATTGATGAATGTGCATTCAGCCATTGTCAAGGAGCCTCGAAGCTGTATGACTTTGCAAAATTACTCGACAATCTTGTTGGTGGACCAAACGGCCGGCTAAGGGTTTTGATCACGAGCCTTTATTCACCACAACGGTGTGATTCGAAACGGCGGGTGGCTTTGAGGATGACGAAGAAGGTTTAAAATCTTGGGTAAAATACGAATATGCGAGTCGATAGGTTTAGGGACTCGTGTCTTCCAACATTTTTTTGGTCAAGATAGCCGGTCTGCCAAATTCCGAATTCATTCGTAACGTTTTATTCAAGCCCACACTTTATGCACATATCTGCATTTACTGAATTCTTTGAGCTGGTAAGATAGAGACTCTTGTAGCTGGTCCCGATAGAATTCACTTCCCCCATGATGCTAGGAGGAAAAGATTGCAAGCTTATCTCAGGACGTTTCAAGACCAGCAGGGATTCAGGTAAAGACGTGGGCGCTCCGAGGAGGGAGAGATGCCAAATGTCGCAGTCATGGGAGGTTTGCGTTCCATTCAACAAAGTTAAGCCGTTAAGGTGTTGTGCGGAGAGTTGTGGTCAAGTAGAGAGTATAGCTACTAGAATCCCCGAGCCTAATACCCTCAGCTTTTGTACGCTTGAGAATATATTGCAGCCTTCGGATATTGTGTATTAACTCTTCACCTGTTGTGCGGTGGCAATAGTAGTATCTTTGAAGTGTCCCAAGTCCCTATGCGTCGATTACTGGAAGAGAATGTGAAGATAAGGAACATTTGAATACCTACCTAGTTGTCCCCAAGGGTTTCATTACAAGCTATGATGTGTAATTTACGATCTTACGCCAAGCCGCATTGTTATATTACGATTTGATTGACCTTCCTTGCAATCCTCCCGACTGCCAATGGCCATCTTCCAAGCTTTGCTCTATATCTTTAGCCACTTCTACATGTTTCCTTGCATCTCCTAGCCACTGTCTTTTCCCTTGCACCCGCAATGGCGGCATGGCCTCAGCACGCTTATCCTGTGAGACTATAGTTAAGCAGCGATTGTGCTGGACCACCGTTGTGCAGGATGCTAGTTCTAAATAGAATGATAGGTCTAGTGGTATCTGGATAGAGGATGTCTACGGGGTTACAATTCGTTCAATACAACCGATTGCGAAGAAAGAGTCCTTGTTGCAAAATTCCAGAAAAATCCTTCGAAAGCCCTGTGTAACAGCTCACAGATCATGTGCCCTAAACACGTAGTAACCAACATTCAAGTCACTCCGAATCCATGCCGCTTGCTTTTTTCTCTTTCATCACTATCTCGAATCGTTGCTGCCCCTTCTACAGCACATAATCTCTATTTTACCGTTTGTTCTCTCTTCTTCAACCCCAGTTTCTTGTTCTAGCTCATCCAAGGCCAGTTCGTTCTCCTCTAAACATTTCTCTCGCTCGTCTAAATCATCCTTTTATTCTTCAAAGTCTTGCTGTCGTTCCTCCACTTCCGTCCGTTTCTGCTCAACGTCCTTTTCCGCTGAACCATATCAGTCTCTCGGTCTAGAAGCGTCCTCTCTCGCTCTAGTATCCCAAGATCTCGTTCCTCTACGGAAATTGCCAACGCCTTCTCACTCTTCGCTTGTTTAAGTATTAGCTCTTGTTCTCTCAACTTCAAACGCTGTCCCTCTTTGCTCGCCTGTAACACTGGGAAAATTCCAAGCCCGTCGAGTACAGCTCCAGAAGCGAGAAACCATACCGGTGAGGTAGCAATGCCTCTTATCGCAGACGGCTTCGGTAAAAAAAACTCCAACTTTAATGTCTTGAGTGAAGAAAGCTCAAGCAACGAAAAAGCTTTGAGATTGGATGACTTCGGCGACCAGGCTTTGAATCCATGCAAGGAAGTTTGAAGGAACTCCAACACCCAATGCCGGGCGGGAGACGCAATCAGACTCGCAGCCGCAATACCGATATAAAACGTGATTGCTATCTCGAGGGTGTCCAATCCTTCATATCCCACTAACTCTCGGCGTCGATCTTCGGTAACAGGTCCAGCAAACCGCAAGACAGGTTTTCTGCGAGACTCAAGGAAGAAATCGTGTCTACCGCCATTGCCCAAAACCGCACATACCCTCTTCTTCTGGTGCAGGCCTTTCTTCGAACTTCTTCTATTGTTCATCTTGCCCTGAGCACCAGAGTGTGTGCTTGTCTCGGGAGCACCAGCAGACATGAGCTTCAGCCGGCATTGCGAGAAGCCGGTATTGAAAACTCTGAACATGGTGTTACCTGGCGGCTGGAACGATGGGGAGGACATTTTAGCTATAACTTTTGCGTCTAAAAATGTGCTTCACTTCTGAATGTCTGTCCTGCACAGTGTTGCTCATTGGAAATAGTTTTGTATTTGTGGACATACTCAAAACATATATGCGAAGAGAACGCAATACCAAGATATGGGATGGCAGTATGACTCATTGCTATCTTCGCACAAGAAGAGAAACAAGCGTAACTCCCAAAACGTCTTAGTAGCCTATGGGGTTCATAAAAGAATCGTAGGAGTTTACGGTGTTCGAGCAATATGGTAGAAACGTACGGAAACTAGAGTCCACCACATGAATTCAGAGAGAGCAGACGCATATATGAAGGAAGATATAAATACCCCAAATAGATAACTCAATCTCACCCAGCGTCAGACAGCTTTCCGAGTCCTAGGTACGATTTCCTTTCTGCAGTGTGCGCTTCACATAGGCTATCCTGCTCATGTAAAGGCAGATATTACCCCTCATAATTTTGGTATCCACAGCAAAGTAAGGAAGCGAAGAACACTAGTTAAAGCTGGACTTAATGCTAATGGAGTTGCAAGAATCTACCCGTACTTGCATTGTGCTTGTTGTGGTTCTAAGCGAGTGAGGGGTTGGATTTTCTATACACTGCGAACATGTCTAGAGCACTCATTCCAAAATGAAATAAGACGTTGCTTGTGAGGGTTGGAGAGGTTTGAAAAGAGGAAGCTAGGAAATCCAAGTTCCTTCGTTTCGGAAGTCCATGTGAAAAGGGCGCCATTGCCACGGCTTGGGATTTATCTGCTATCAAAAACGGCCAAGACGGGAGAAGTAAATGTCTCTCGAGGGGCTGAACACATGTGAACCGATCAGGAGACGGCCACGGAACCTTATATGGTAGGCCAAGACGAGAGATGACTATTTCGTATGCCTTGAGTATTGTGTGCTCGATTGTTTGATGTGTTGTGTACATTAAAAATTTCGTCTGTGTGCTAGGATTGCTATATGCCCCTGTTAAATTCGACTTTACCATCCTCACCTCCTTTGTCCCAGAACGCTTCCTCCAATCTCCGTGCCTCTAGGGCCTGCCGTTGCGGGAAGGCTGCCAAAGCCAGAGGTAAGGCGAAGATAGATGTTGTTAGGATTAACCCTACAATCGATCAGTTATGGCAAACTCCCAAGACAATATCCTTCGGTCATACCCAGATTTATCGGCAACGTCATCCTAGGTCTCTTCTTGAGCCACTCTGTCCGTTGTAACCGAACTAATATCAGAGGTGGTAGCACCATTATGGGAGTAGCGTTCAAGACCCGGCTCAATGCTGTTTCCGCAACTGCGATCGTGGCCGCTTTCTTGCTCTTTCCCAAGCTTTGCACTGCTTTACCGTCCTTTTCCCTTTGCACCTTCTCTTCGTAGCTAAGAACAGGGTAGATGTCGATACCTTTTCGCATTTCCTCCCCTCGCATCAGGAACACGTTGAGTGCTCCCGCCGAGGCCACAGCCGCAAAGGGTACCAGGCGTGTAAGAATCGTCTTTGTGCCAGGTGATAACCGTTTTAAGCGAGGCACGATCGCGTTCAGGCCTAATGCTACCGAGCATGAAGCTGATACTGCGAGGAAGTAGGATTGGACCATTGTAGAAGTAGAAAGAGGTGTGGATTTGTTGGCATTTGCGCTGTTGATAGCTACATTGAGAGACTGATTGGTGATTTGCCATAGAAGTGTGCCTGTGGTCTGCGAAGTCTTAGCAGATTTGCTTCTGTACAGCTATTGGTGACCTGCCTGGAGCCCAGGCGTGAGCATGCCTGCGGTAACGACCAAGTTGGAGATGACAAAACATGACATGCGGAAGGGCAAGAAGACTGGTTCTCCGGTGTCTTGCAAATGTCAATGGACGTTGATATCTCAGGGTTTAAAGTGGGCGCATACCTGGATGTAGCGTCGAGTCCACAATCTTCTTGGCGTGCCACAACTCTGGGGTCATGGAGTTAATCTGTCCTTGCTTGAACGACGATATAAGCTTCTTCGCATTCTCGAGGCCAGCAGCTGAGACAAAGAGGGTTCTGCAATCGATTCATTTAGCTTACGAGCTTGCCAATAAATTTTGGGGATCGGAAGCATTCGCAGTATACCTACCACACCAGAGTCTGGTGAGGCGGCCTCATATCTCCTCACCTAGGATCTGCAATTTCTGCGGATTGTCGAACACGTCCCCAGTAGGTATTGAGATTATACTGGGATGCTGGCAGATCGCGGTTCCCCAGAAGTGACGCAGACATGATGGCATGTACTTCTACAGTTCCAGGCTTGAAATCAGATGGATGAAAGTAGTTGTACTCTATACAATGGCGCAGAACGTCGGACGTCTCTCTAAGGAAAGCGGTGAAGTCGAGCGGATATATTGCGGAGATATCGTATTAATACGGCTAGGCACTATTGTACTGTATATTACCCCTCGGGTCACGCTAACTTCCGCTGGAAACGGTTTCATCACCTGCACTCGGGACATTTGCCAAGTGTTCTGACGACATGACAGCTATTCGGCCTCTCATGAGATGGATCGGTAATTCCGTACGTCCGTACATGGGAGTGGATGCTCTCCATAGATTGTCGTCCGGCCAGGCCTTCATCTCGACGCCAGCTTTCAAACATGGCAACGAAGCTATTTGGAGCTTCCAATCTCTCAGCCACCTAAAAGGATACCACTTGTTAGGAATACTGTTTGACTTCGGCCAGAATTTCTGGCAGCTTATATATCGTTTATACTCGACCAAAGGCTGATCTCGGCTTTATATGCCGTTTGGCCTTGACTGGAGGCTATTTATAACGTTGTAGCGATGATTAACTTCCTTCGTCATGAACCCTACAGACGTAGACGCTATCGGAGTAAGATCATTGTCAGCAAGTGCCAGCAAGCATACCTTTGATCCGCTCTCAGATGCCGGAGACTACCGCCTTATAATAAACCCGTTGCAGCGTCGCGTATGGTGCGTGGAATGAGGACATCTCTCAAAAACCCTCTGCACGCTTTGTCTCTGTATCGACCAGCGAATTTCTGTGCTTCATATAACAAAAATTCCTCCCAATTTACATGACTTGTGCTAAAAGTGCATCGACTCCGCCAAGCTACTACTACTTCCTGTTGCGAGTTCCAGTTTGGGATGGCCTGAGAATCTGTCATGGCATTTCGAAAGTCTTGATCAGCAAGATTTGACAGACGGCGGCTTGAAGGCAAAAATAGAGAAAGCTAGAGGTGACATTCTCAATAGGAAAGCAGCGTTGGCTCATCAGAAACCAAAAAGCTCGCATGCAGAGACAGTGAAGGAGGCTCGCAATACGGAACACCTGGGACAACAACATAATAGTCGTGTCGAAAGAACAACGCCAATCGAGAATGATGCGAGCGATGAGATCACTGAAGATCCTGAGGGAGCGCTCCTTGAGGCTATTTCAGACGGAGAAGGTGGAGAGTAAACAGTAAATACGACTCCATATGGACGGGGCGTGGAGTTTCCTGAAGGTCTATATGACTTGTGAGACGATGGTAGACCCCAGTAGAACAGCGAAACCAATCCTCTTTCTTACATTAGGTGAGTCGCCCTGCTACGAAGCAAAAGTCAGAAAATTACGATCGCAAGCGTGCAGATGAAAACTATGTAACGATGTATCAGCGCTGATGAAATTAGAAGGCGCGCTTTTAACAAAACTGGCGGGACTAGATGTCATGCAATTTGACATCACGTGTTCTGCAACCATGTTTTTCCTCTGGGTTGTCCTCGAAGAAGTCCTAAACTGCACATGGAAAGCTTTGACATGGCTCTAGTGATTATTCAGTTGGCCACACTTATGGCCATAGTCCAATATTGGCCATCATCCAGATGATTGCCCTGGTATACACTGACAGAAGTAACACATTATTCGTAATTTTTGCGGACAAGAAATTCCGAACCTCCGCGACTTGGTCTGTTCTGACTATGATGACCTTTCTGATATGAAGCCTGGGCCTATTGAAGATATTCGTGAGCCTTTCGCAGATTGCTTATGGTCAGCAATATCTTTTTCACACTCCCTCATTGGCTGTCGAGATGGGAGACAAATGTTCGCTCCCTTCGTGCAAGTCTTCCCTTCTCGGAGCTTTCCAGAGAAGATCAATCGATCCTGCGTGGCGAATTTACCGAATACATTGCCCTTAATTCTGACACTGATGCCGTTCAGTTTCACGACAACCATGTCACATGTACAATGAAGCGGTTCTTCTCTGGCTCTAAAGCTCTGACAAGAGGCTTCGAGAATGGTGGTCTCCTAGAGCCCGAGACAAGGGCTATATATGGGATCTTCACGATTGGTATGGAATGGCTGTATACACGGAACCTAATCTATCTCCCTATCGGCATCGAACCATTCCGTGAGGTGTGCTCCAGCACTAGATCCAATGTTATTTCCCAAATGGAAACCTCCATTCGTACTGTCGGCAGCAAGATAGAGCAGGACATCTTCGAAACAAGCGTCTTACACGACAAGCTGAATGCACTCCGGGCTGTTTCGTCAAGGATCCACAAAACAGTCCAAATGCTAATGAATGCCACGAACAAGAAGACGACTATCATTGAAGGTCGGCCAGTTTAGGGGTGGCTTCTATATACACATGGAAGGTCCAAGCTTGATGATTACATTGTAAAGCAACAGATCGACCGTCTTGGATTAATGGCGCTAGTCTTTGGCCACGCTTCGCAGTATCTGGCTCAAAAAACCGTTCACCTAAGAGCCGTTCAATCTGGACTTCACGATCTAATGGAAAGGTGGCAGTTCGAATCCAAGGGAGGGAGTGATGCCTCGTCTCGATTCGCAGAACAAGTTCGGGCAACGGACAAAGAAGTACAGGAACTTGAACAGTCGTGGCTCATCTGGAGTAAACAGCGGAAGGATTCGAAAAGCAGTTTCTTGGTCAGTGATTGCACCTTCTGGGTTCTTCATGGCCATTCTCTTTGTCTCCGACATTCGAAGCTGGACGGTTGTACATCCATGGTTTTTGATTTCAAGCATTGCTGCTATGTTGACAGTGCATCCCGATCGTGGCCTATCTTGTCAAGCATGCGAGGGCTACTCAGTGTTGCAGATTGGAATCGAAATATAACCTAATATATGAATAAATATGGAAATGCTCACCCAGTGCTTGCACATCCTTCCTTTTGATACCATGCTACCCGACCTGTGTCAGATCTCAAGCATTTGCAACAGATTCACTGCCATGCCTATCGTCCTCTCTTACTCTGACATTCAACTGCTTTGAACCGTTGCTCATAGAAATCGCTCTCACATTTTCTATAATAGAACGAGTCGCTTGGCTTCACTGCCTGATCGCTTTGACTGATCTCAGCTGCTCGGCTACAGTTATGATAGGTACCAAAGGTACAGTACCACTGCCATTAGTGGCGATGATTATTGATTTAAATAGTAAGATCTGATGTTGTGATTGGCCGTGTGGCCTAATGGTTAAGGCGTTGGTTTTCGGCACCAAAGATTCCGCGTTCGAATCGCGGCATGGTCGAAATATGTCCCTTTTGCTTCCAACAGGACTTGATAAGGTACACAATTTTTTGCATCATACATGCCGATATTTTCTTATAGAAGAATTTTACGATTCATGATTGAGGGATTAACCATCGCAAAAGTTGGGCCCTGATTGATCCATGAGAGCTTGACTAAGCAAAATGAATCTCGAGGCGTCCATCTATTCGCTGCTGGAATGTAGAAAAGGAATGTAGATGTGCGTTGGTATACGGACTACGGACTGCCCTTCGCAATTGAAAGCTATGTTGTGCAAAGCAAGATGGTCCAATTGAAAGGTTGCTTGTATGTACTCTCTACCACGGAGATTTGATAAAAGGAGGTTTGGATGGTAATTAAAGCCTGCGCTAAGGACGGACGTCATGAATATGTAATTTAACACATGCATGACGACTATTATGAAGACTCGATTAATAATTATAATTTCCTTTTTAGTTCTTCAGCACCTTCTCTTCTTTTGTGCTCACATTTTGTTACAATGTCGGCTGGCCGATATTATCATATGTACGAGATGGCCAATTGGGATTGGATGTGATGGGCAGCCAAATGGAGCAGAAGCTCCTTCCAGCTCAGGTCGACACGGTTATTGTTGGCAATGGTCCCTCCGCCCTCATCCTATCTTACATTCTCAACGGCAACATACCATATTACAACGCCTCAAACCCACATCCGGATCCGATACTACACCAAAAGCTTCTCCAGTCGCCAGCCCTGCTCAATGTTAACGTAGCCGACCTTACAGCGCATTTCACTGCGTCCCGCCTTTCCTACTCGACTCAAGCCCTTCCCATCAATGTCCTCCTTGATACGCTCATTCGACCGTTGGCCGATACGCATCCTGGCGAACACCGCACATGTGTGGAATGGCGTCATGAGGAAGCAAAAAGGGTGCCTCATGTGGTCCTAGGCAATACTGCGCATGCTGGAGGTCAATGGGCAGACAATCCGGTTTCCGCGAGCTGGGACATAGGAACCCTGAGCTATGCGGAGATGCTCTCATTACCAGGCTATACATTTGAAAACCACTATTATAGGATCAATGGTAGACAGCCGCCAGACTTTCACCGACCAACACGTCGGGAAGTGGCCGGCTATTTGGCGACATACCCCAACATGGTCAATATCAGTGACTCGGTCTTTACAAATGTTGATGTCAGTGGTATCAGCAGAACGATTGACGGTTTCCACCTAGCAGCTCCCAACATCCGGTGCAAACATCTTGTGCTTGCGTCTGGTATCTTCGCAAACCTGATCCCACCACGTCCACTTTTGCAACCAATAGCTGCTTTGCATCCTTCAACTTCTATCCGTCTCACTCCCTTACTCATAATTGGCTCTGGTTTCACCGCGGCGGATATCATTATCTCAACTCCACCAGGAAGGAGGATTATTCACATATTCAAATGGGATCCAGATGAGCATCCTTCGCCACTCAAGGCATGCCACCCACGTGCGTATCCGGAATATGCCAGTGTATATCGTCAAATGAAACTTGCTGCCAAAAAGGCACTCAATATTCACGACTCTGCCACTCCTTTACGCTTGAAGAAATGCAATCCCTTTTTTGCTCAGCGCAACTGGGACAATACATACGAAGGGTTCCCTAATACGTTCATAAAAGATGTAGCAATGCGTGATAATTTGGCTATTATCACGCTTGAAGGGAGCTCTGGCCGTACTTTTGACCGAGAGGTTTCAAGCATGGAATATGTCGTCGGAAGGCGCGGCTCTTTGAGGTTCCTTGACACAGAGATCAACCGAGAAGTGCTTGGCGTAGACCGACAAATTACAGGCAACAGTGACATGATTTCCGGACGTACACTACGAGCGAAGGCCGAGGAATCTCTCGAGGTTGCACCTGACGTATTCATTATTGGAAGCTTGGCCGGGGATTCTCTCATCAGGTTTGCTTTCGGTGGATGCATCTTTGCTGCCCACCACATCATGGAACGTGCAGGTCAGATTAGCCACCAAACTACAACTGAGGCCGGCACCATAAGAATTGCCAATGGAGACATTACCAGCAAACCTTTGGGGATGGGCATACAGACTCACAGTAATAACGAATACGTTATGACTAATGGCCATAGTGACCTTGGAATAGACAGAAAGACGAGCGCGACGTCAACAGATCTGGAGGTTAGAAAAGTGCAAGTCATGGCGTGAGTCAGGATTGTGCGCTGGAGGTTGTCGTCATCCGACTTCCTCTGTGGCTTCCCTGGTACCTCCTATTGGAAACCAGCCGGTCGACATATCTGTTGATCATGTATCAGGTGAATACAAACTGTCCCGCACTGAACACATGCGAGGTCAGAAGGTTCAGGCCGAAGGCAGTCAAGGGTACAATGAATACATACTTTCTAGGAGCGCAGAGCATGTGCGATATGGTGAACTCGAACCTTGAATGGAAGATCAATCTGAACAGGGGTTTATCACGTGCCCTGAATCAGACGCGTCGCGTCCCCAAATCTCCTGCCGTGCTTTCTAGAAGACTTTATATGAACTATCTTACGGAGCAACATCAAAATACGCACAAGAGGTCTGTCTCACGATCAAAAGACCCCAGCGCACTCCCGAACAGATCCGCGAAGCTTTCCGCTTCCCCAGAAGCTGACCCTTACTATTGGCTCTTGCATATTCAAAGATCGAAGGTCTCAAGAACCACATAGCCGAACTGTACGGCTTCATAGACAACAGTGGACTCGCTCTCGGTATGGACTGCTGTTGCTCTCCTCCATCGCATGACCGCTGATATCGCCATCGTAGATGCTCATCACATTCAAAAGCACATGGACGCCCGCGAGAATGGTGCAAAACCCTTGCAGCTCAAAATTCTTACAGGATGAGCGAGGCTCAGGGAGATTTATATGAAGACACATGCAATGCCAGGAAAACTGGGATTTCTTCGGATGATCTCAGCTAAGCCATGATGCCTTTCCTCTCGAAGATAGAACGACTTTGAGTTATTCCTGGAAACATGCTGTTGGCCTATGGCTTAGCTAGAGGATTGGCCCAAAACTCGTATAGTGAGCTGGACGATGGTGAGTGTGGCAATGGTGATAGGCCATCTGACCTGGAAGTGGACGAGCTCCCAGAGAAACTCGCGATTGCTAGGGAGCGCGAGGTCCCAAATTGGAACTTTGTCGGCGAGCTTAAGCAGCTCGAGGAAGAAGCCAAATGGTTGGACGACTATGGCATAGAAGATTCATGTTCTCGAACTGTCAAACTAATGTCAGCATGGCGCGATGGGATACAGTAAACCAGAGATAGCGAAGAAAGTGGCCAACGCAATGGGCGGGTCATCCGGACACCACCCTCTCTTCGTCCAGTGCAGGTGACAAGGCTGCCATTGGCTTGACTTTGCCTCCTAACATCAAAGCTGTAAAACCAATCAGAATACTGCAACATGGGTCTTCTGGTGGATCGTCAGCAACATGCGATATTATCTCAGAAGGGTTCTCTATACACATCTGAGGATTATATTCAATATAGCAAATACTGCCTTTGGTGATGCAAATGCTTCAATGTGTACTCCGACAGAGCTAGGGCTAAATCTAGAGTGACCCTTGGCTCTGTTTATATATTAGAGGCTATCGTGATAATCATCAGTCCTGTATCTCTATTTTTCTTGCACATATCTTCCATCCTCAAACAATCAGACTTTTGAGTCGTTAGAGACAATAGATGCATCCCTGACGATTCAAGTGAGAATTTGCAAACCTTCCTTTCAATTGCCTATACCAGTGCCAGGGCTTCAATGCGTAGGAAACCTAGGGACTTGATAGACGAAAGATGTATCTGTCCGCTTGTCACCCCTCTTAACCATTTCCCAGTCAAAATCCCCATAGAATCGCAACAGAACATTTCTCAAACCCTCCAACACGGCACAACAATATCCCGCTCCCACGAAACGCCCCTATATTTCTCCGTTTTAGTTGAGCATCACTCCCAATCCTGAGATATCCCATCCCTAATCTAAACGCCCATCGTGGATCGAAACCGTCATCAAGGGAAAAACCTTGCATTCGATTTGTTGGTTAATCCTCCAGTTACAGTGTTTGGGTTGTACAGTAGATGGGCGGGTTGATGTACCTTTAATGTTTCGGTGCAATAACACACACATATTCCTTATTCCAATCCCTCCCCTAAAGCTTCACCCCCACTGAGTCGATCTTACCTCACTCACTCAATCCCTCAGTCCGGTTCTTTATCCACCCCGCCCGCTCAATACCTACCGCTTCTACCATACTGTACTTCCCCTGCTCTAGAGGGATCGTTGGATCGCTGTATTGTAAATACTGCTTTACTACGATAATGTCACAGGATACCAGCGTCTGAGAAGTGTAGGTGACAAGGCAGTTGATTATGCTAATGGGTCTCGGGGGCTTTCTCTGTTTTGGGGGATTGGAATCGGATGGGGTGGATGAGTGGGTGGTTGAGGCTTTGTGGGGTTTTAGGGGTCAGAAATGCTTTAGGCCATTCACCTTCTTTCTACTCGACCAGTCCTCGTCTGCTTGCTTACCATGGCCTACATCCGCACCTGACGACTGCCCAATGCACCCAGTGTTTGTGCGGATATGTATGCATCCAAAAGTCCGGCTTTGCTCTTTGTGTTTGGAGGGAGGTGTGTACAAGGTGAGTTGGTGTGGAAAAGTTGACTGTGTTTGAGTATTGGTATGTAAAAGGACGAGCTATTGGGGTAAGCGTGGTCGAATATTGGATTCCAGCTCGGCGGCTTCAAGGATGTTGAATAACGAGTATGAACTATATCCTGAAGAAACCAGATGGTTGATGTCGCAGTATGATGAAGAAATCGGTAATAGAAAAATGATGCATGCTAAAAGTGTTTACCAAGTGGGCCAGAAATCCACCAGCGTAAGAGAGTCGTCAAGCCGACTATGGAACACCAAGTAGTCCTCGTACATGCCAAAGTAATCCCCGACATGGAATGACCAAGGCAGCTCTACCTCTAGATCTCTCCTCTTGTCTTCTCCCATTGAGCGGGGCGGCAGGGTAACGGTAACAACGGATTGCATACCATCGGGTCTGTAGCTCTCCGCCTCTTTATGCAGAGCACCATTTCGGTAGGTAGGGAGGGATACTTCCCCGGGTCGGATTCCTATAGTGGTAAATGGGTCTAAAGCCGTATGGTCGATGTGATTCGGTGGCCATGGAATGTCGACTGGTTGCATGGTGTCTTCATGAAGGAGATAACAGAAAACCGGACGATCGCCATCGAAGCACCACGATTCGCTGATTGGCTTCATTGGCAGGTCCAATCGCTCAGTTGCGAAAGCATCGGCTTCTTTGCTAAAAAATATGACTGTTGAGTGGGACCGTGAATAGCCCCAACCGTTGTGGATGTCCCGGATTATGTTGTCCACTGAGCTGACAACAACAACAGATGTGTTGGACGATCGTGGGAAGGTATGTATGACTTGTCCGGAAACAGTTGAGAAAATGTAGGCCTTGCCTTCAAGATCATTCCAGACTGCCCAGCTTTCGTCAGGCGTTAATGTTAGAGAGGTGTTGCGATAAGGGACCCCAATTTTGATGCCATACTCCTCAGGCAATGGGATTTCGTAGATAATTGAGCCATCTTTCAGGCTTGCTTTACAAAAGGCCGCTTCGATTGGCGCTGGTTGAAGCTCTTGCCTGGGTCGCACAAAGTAAATAGCACTCTTGCCTATCACGGGTCTGTTGATCATTGCTTTTAACTTGATTTGCCATGTGAAGGCCTTGCATCGAGTCATTTTAACCAGCTTTTCGACTACTCCACCTGGACAACGTTCCAGAGAACTCAGATGCACGAGCAACTCGCCATCTGGAGCAATCTGAACATATTCTATGCTAACCTGCCGGTCATCCAGATCCTTGGCATCAAGCTCCACGATGTCGAATGGTTTAGTTGAGACACCGTCGTCAGACTTTAAAGCGCATATCAAGATTTGGTAACAACCGGGAGCACGCGGTCTCAACCATACAAGAGAGTTGTTTCCAATATGCCAATCAGTGACGTCTGTGCACTTGATAGCTCTCGTAGCATTGCCAGCAAGCAGACTCCCTTGATGATATACTAATGATCGATGAGTGTTAAATGTTTTCCAGTGATCAAGTATGAAAAAATGGATGTGCAAGTAGATACATGGAAGCGAACAACATACAGTATCTTCGAAATTGTAGGTTGGCCTCTTCCCTTGACACAAACTTGTCCACTTTGGATGCCGCCCATGGAAAATGTTTCAGCAAAGCACTCTTTCCGCAGTGAGACTCGGAGCTTGCTTTCCACAACTTCGAGACTCTTCTCAAGGTTTCGGTGTCCCGAGCAGGTAGTAGCGTGATAATGAGACGGACCTCATCGTCGTTCAGAACATGGAAAGGATCTCGTCGGTTTTTCTTGGCTGATCTGGGAACTTTTCTTACGGTAGGCTTTGGCTTTAGAACAGGCTTGGGTTTTGGCACAGTGCCGGCAGTATAGCGTAATACGCTCCACGACGGATGGTAGAGTGTGTCTTTTACGGTAAATGTTCGAGCCAAAGGAGTTGTCTGCTGTTGTTTCTTCCGTGGTTTGTTAAGCTTGCTGTCTCGACGACGTTTTGTGGAAGCTCTGGATGCGGTCTTCATCCTGAAATACCAGAACTGCAATTGGCCCGAGATATTTTGTGGTTGAATGTGATGGTATGAAAATGAGGAATGGTATAAAAGAGGTGACGGCTCAGCTTGATATGTCGAGAATAGATTACTGTAAAATACCCTCTCATTTTAGGCTACAAGGCTGAGTTGTGCGGGACATCCTGTCACGTGCATGTTTTCTTTCACCATTTGAACTGTTTCCAGTAATGATCTGGGTCACCCGTGTAATACACTCTATCATAACTTCAAAATATGTCTACTCCACTTCCAAGAATTATGCTGCTTCGATAATAGGATGACAAACATACCGCCGATCAACATCATCTGTATCCTCCCTCTTTAACCTCGTCCAGTGACTGCGGATTCCGTTATAAGAGACACCAGCTATACGAAGCACCTGACATCGACCAGTCTAACTGTTAGAGAGATAATTGATTCAACACTTGCAGACGCTGGCACTGCCGAGTCCCCAACCTTTGACGCTTCGGTTTCTATGCCACACGAGAAATGGCCGACGTCAGTGGTCTCATTCTGACCGTCCTCGGCCTTTCTTTCAATCTTGCCTCGATCTTTTTCTCGTATGCCAAGGATGTAAGGTCCGCACGGGGAATGTTCAGCAAGTTAGTAACGGGCTTTTTGCTTTGATTGTTGTTTTGTAGCACCTGAAGATGCAGCAGGAATTCAATCCGGTCGAGGTATCAGCCAAACACGTCTTTGCCGAAAATTCGTATCAACTCATTGTTCCAAAGATTCTATATAATTCTTGCAAGACCTACAGCAGAAATTGATGATTCCAAAGAGTCGATTCCAGGCGAAATTTCAAAAGATGAAGTGACCATTTCAAACCAATGAGATCCGACAGCATCTTCAGCAACTAGAAAGAGTCAAGACGTACTTTATGCTAGCATTGATGTCTGACGAGATGTCTGCTATGACTTACCTGCTATATCTATGTTTTCGCTGACTTCGTGAAGCGATGTGACCCACCAGAACGCTTCGCAAATATCCGATCTTAGGTCTCTCATCTTGAAGAGTAGCCAAGAAAGGCAGATGAAAGATCCTCCTACTTTCTCCCTCGTCAATCGTGGATTATCCGATCCTATCGCAAATCCTGCAATGAATCTTTGCCTTGAGCTTTCCCTCTTCTTCCCCAAGATTTGTCCAGGTTCTCTTTTGTACTTTGAACCTATAGTGTCATTTGATTTGACTACATTTTTGTCGATCTCTTTGCATTGATCGGGTTCAACGTAAGCTCACAAATTCAGTATAGGTACCTATAAAAAGGTGATGAAGTGGCTTTCGCCGGTCGCTCCCGAAAGGATAGCTAGCTCTTGCACGCCTGGTAGCGGCGCCTTGTTTGTAGACAGTAAAAGACTTATGGCTTGGTGTGACTCCACCACTTCTTCTGTTTTCTGGCCGGACGGCATCACTGGAGCAGGCAAAACTACATTGATGACTACCGCTATCGAGAAGCTAGACTCCATGAATGGTCGATATTGCAAGGTTGCGTACTTCTACTGTTCTTTCGCTGATAGCGAGTCTCTGGACATTGTGAATATCCTTGCATCTGTTTTAGCCCAGTTATGCGAGCCTGAAGACAAAGCTTACCAGATGGCAGAGACTTTGTGAAATGCTACATAGGAATTGATGAGAACTTTATTCATCTTGAGCCCTGGAGATCTCCCAATACCTTGAGGAAGGCGTCTCGTGCGCTTCCAGATGTTGGAAAAGCTGTTTGCGGAACTGAGTGGGTGCCTTGCATGCATACATATGACCTTGTAGTAGAGTGAGGCCAGCATTACAGGCTTTGAAAGAAGAATCATTGATTATATGGGTTGATTCTCATACAACATATTTTATTCGCGAGGAATATCCGTTGTAGAGAAGCGAATACTCAGGTCAATTTTCGCAGCATTCTGAGGTCTGAAACTCGTATATATCTCGTGAATATGAATTAATTTGAAGAATATGTGAAACTAGGTTTAAATTACGAACTACATTAAGGGTCCTGGTTCTCTCCTTGGTTCTAAAATATCCTAAAGAGGAACACTAACTTCCTAAAAGGATCAAACTAAACATTATTTAAGGATGAAAACCTCGCATTAAATCGCCGAGACTGGGGATCAGAACGGAAAACGGTGCGTTGCAATTATCTGGCAGACCTCACACCGAGCAAAGGCCTCTTCATCCCAAACCGAAACCTCCCAACCCGAGACAACTTCTCTAGAACCAACGTTTCCATGCGCAGCACCGTCTCTCGGTAAAACGTCTGGGTTGTCCAATCATACGAACACATAACAGCACGTTGCATGCCGCCTTCGGAGCCACACAAGACCACCGCGACAGGCGGGTTTACGGCCTCGAACATGGTCACGGTCATCAGGTATGTGTCAACGAGGGTAAAGACCTTGGGCTGCCCATACACGCTACCGTTGGCACGCTGTACAAGGTCTTTCACACCGGGATCTGTGGTTGGGTCTAGGCCTATCAATTCACCGTATTCGTCGATGCGATGTCGTGACAGTGGGGAGCCATGAGGCGTCCAGGTCAAATGACCAAAGTAGGCACCGAAGATGTTGGACTCAATGGTTTCGATGTCCATATAGCCTTCGAAGCCGAAGAACCAGGCTTGCGTACCCCAGAGCTTGCCGCTGTATATGAGCCGGATCAGATATGGTGAGAGAAGAACGAAGAGTAGTGCCAAAGCAAGGAAGATGCCGCCGATGGCTTTGAGCGAACTAGATCCGGGTGCGGCCACGAGACCTATGCCGACGTAGAACAGAAAGGGGCTTCCGCGTAGGCAAGTGCGTGCGATGAGACGCCGCCAAGAGTCGCGCACTGCGTTGGCGACCAAGTTAAAGGCTTTCCAACGGATTGTCGCGCCAAATGCTCCATCGATGATTACAGCATCATCGCGGCCGATGCCGGCAATTTGGCATGTCGGATAGATGTCCCACAAGCCAACGGCCCACACATCATCCGTAGACAAGACGGACTGAGCTGGATCCTTTGGCAGGGTACAGATCAATCTTTCGAGCAGCATGTCGCTGTCGTTGGCGAGAGACAGACGCGCAAAAGCTTGAAATGCCGAGTCACTGCTGTCGACATTGGGTCTCAGGCGGAGGAGCCCCATCAGCGCGTAAGATAAGTCGCCTTTAAAGTACTGGCTCGTGCGTCGATTGTTCAAGCACTGCAATGCTAGGATCACAAGCTCTAGTCGGCTCAAGATCAGCGAACCCTCGTAGTGGTCAATCAACTGCCTAGTAACTGCTGCATCATCCCAAGTCAAGGCCGCAAAATTCTTTTTCGAAACTCGTAAAGGGCTTCTCAAATTCTGGCCACGAGTGTAGACCAGTATGTCACGCCCGCTAGGGCTGAGTAGAGCTTCAGGCAATGTCCACATTCGCTCTCCCCACACTTTGAGTAGCTGCTGGGTCGTTGTGACGGCCCCAGTACCTGCTGGAGCGCCGACAACGATTACCAAGTCCTGGGCGCCTCGCATGACGTCGCTGATCCGGTAAACGTCCTCTTCCAGCTCGTCGGCATCAGCCATACAGCTGCATCCAACCCAGTAAGCTGGAAGCCCAGCGTTCCGCGTCGCTCTCTCAGCTATGTTGTGAAGAGCCTCCAGATCCGCGTTGGAATGAAATTGCTCGGCTGTGTAGGCGATGAATAAATAGTCCATGTTTGCATCCGCGCCATGTAACGAGATCCATTGGTCAACCTTCATTGGCTCTATTCCGTGCGACTCCGTATCTTCAGGGTTCTTGAGGAAACACAGATAACGAGGTCGAAGTAGTCGCTCGGAGATCGGATTTGTACGTTCATTAAGTTTCAAGGTCAGCTGCCTTGGATTGCTTTGCTCGCATGGATTTCTGGCGGCTTTTGCATGGCCCCACCATTTGTGTGGAATCGCATCATAGTACCCGTTGTTTCTCATTTGGCCTTCGGCGACAGTTGGATAGGTCATCTTTGACAGATGTGTTAGTCTCCGACAAGCTCACAAGCCACGGAGCCCGATGAATACAGTACATACCACAGCCATGAGTGCAACGCAAGCTGGAAGCCATTTCAGGCAGACACTAGTCCATTCCTGGTCGGTCCACTGGGTCGCATCCACCGTAACTGAGGATATAGGCCAGTTTGCTAAACGCAACATTATGGGGCTGACATTGCGGACGAAGGTTCGCCTCCAAGTGACGTTGTTTGGAGCACTGTATACTTCATCGGTCGCTTGTACAACGAGCTTGGCGACGTGTCCATCCCAAGGACTCAGGTACCGGTCATCCACGGCTCCCTTCCAGACTCTTTGCATGACATCTCTGTGTCGTCTTTTATCCAGTATGTCATAGATGTAGCCTGGCATTTGGAATGAATTTGGCCACTTCCATCTCCAGCTAGCGGCAGAATGAGTGAGGTTCTGGTAACCGGTTTGGTGTGTTCGTTGGGGCTACTCATGAAGCATTAGACGCGTTGAACTGTGTGAATAGGTTGCTTGCTTGTTATTACATACATTCTTCGGCCTTTGAGATACCTCATCCGATGCGACTGTCTGAGTAACCTATTACCACACTACCCAAGGAAGCAGGAAAAAAGACGCTGTACCAAGGAATTCTCATGGCTCATCGGTTGCTGCTGCCCCATGTTGTGGGTGTAATTTACCCCAGTATCATGACCGTACTGTCCGTTGAGTGGTGCGGGCGAAATCTGTAACTGTTAGAAACTCCTGTATTATCGAGGATCAGGGTATGCGAACTTGTGGTGGTGTACTGTGGATTTGACCAGGATTGATTTGATAGCTGCTGGGAGGTTGAGGTCCTTGTCCCGGTATATAATTCCCTCCATGCGGCACTCTTTGAGGCGAAGGCTGTGCCCCCATATTCTGTGAGGCCGTTTGCCCAGGGACATAGTTCCCGCCGTGAGGATTCCTTGGGGGAAGTGGCTGCAACGATATCAACCACTACACGATCAACTTGCAGTGTGTCGCGAACTTACATTGGAAACGGTATACTGTTGGCTTGGTGATGCGGTTTGGGGAACAAAGGAGCCTCCATGTGGAGCTGGTTGGTTGGCCTGCGACTCGAATTAACACCGAGTATTTCTACGCCTGCAGCACATAAACCTACCATCTTCAAAGGCTTCTAAGAAACTTAGAAGGGTAAAATAAGAGTCAGGCGAATTTGTTGTCGAAAAACTTCCTTAATCTCAGATGCATCGGTGTACGAATTTTACTCGGCGAGACATCTGGACAGAGGGGATATAAATCGCCCGTCGCATATCATGCCAGAGATGCATTTCCCCTTTCTCGTGCGCCCAGGCATATCTCGGTACTGCCGCTGTTCGTAGCCTTGCGCAAGGCTGACCATTGAGGGCTCTGTGCAACACGAACAATCTATTCACTTCGTGACTTTTTCCTTTAGACCTTATGAAGTACCGATAGCTGATCCAAATGCTGCATTATGGCGTGAATGTGGTTTGCTTTGTCCTCCACGCCGGTCATGTCGGCGGCCGTACGTCGTATACAAAGGCGATTTCAATTGGACTCGCTAAGCGAGGGGATCCTATAGGGGCAAAGTGACAGACGCCCTCCTTCAGCCTTGTGTAACCTCGCACGTATAAAAGGCTCCAATTGGTCGGAAAACTCCGGATTTGTCTACTTCAGTAGTAGTAAGTTCCTGCACATGAAGAAAGGCACAAAGTAATGCGCAGCCTCGTTCGAAGGCGCATTGCCCGTGCGTTCGATAAGGGGGTCTCAGCCGCGCCCAAGTCACTCTACTCTCCTGACTATTCATCAATTGGTGTTTAACTCCCGTATTCATCTATTTCTGCAACTCCATTCAGTAAAGTCTCCAGCTTTCAAGCCCCCAAGACTTTTCGTTCATCATCTCAATCCGTGACTAGAAATGCTAGGATTGGCGTCTAGAGGGCATCCTCTTCGATCATCGTCACCTTGGTCGTAGGCACAAGAACCAGTCATGTGTACATTATTCGATGATGAATCGCATTACAAACGGTTTGAAGACATCTTGGGGTCCGGAAAAGCATCTGGGGAGGAGCTTCAGTACTTGAGAGTATTAGAATGGCCACAAGGCAAAACTATCTGCATCCAGTTAGACAAACTGTGGCAAGACTGCTAACCTTCGGCAACAGACACAACGCAGACGAATACGCCCACATTAGATGACTTACTAACACGGGACTCTCCTTCGCTCAGAGTAATGTATGATCGCCAGACTCGCTGGTAAAGAGGAGAACACTAATGGTCCAACAAAGATTTGCCCCCCTGGATTATCCAACCCCGGAGACCGTCAAAGGTTTCTTGAAGCTCTTCAACCACTTCTCAGTCCCTGCAAGCTTCTTATGCGAAAGAATTCAGTCAGTCACGCATTCTTTTGGAGCAGACAGTAATGATCAAGGTGACCGAAGTAAAAGTCTCATTTAACATGATAGCGCGAAATATGTTAATGGTTCTCTGATTAGGAGCCTGGTTCCACTTCATGTGCAAGAACCTAGAAATCCAGGCCGACGCGTTCGGTAATCCAAGCGTTGCAGGCAACAGGAGCCAGGCAGACTGGCAATGGATCAAGTCGGGCTTCTTCTTGAAATGGGGACCTGTCAATAGCGTCACTCGGAAACCTAGCGTGACCTGCATATGTTTTGCAGCATCTGCGGCGCTTGAACAAAGGTTCCAAATGTTGCTTTCGAAGCCGCATTGCGACCAAATCTTGAAGGATCCGTACGTGGTATTCGGTATTATTCTAGAACAATTGTTTGTTCAGATGGACTCTCAGGTTTGGAACATTTTGACCGTTTTCAGGCAGATAGAGCAAGTAAGCTCTCTAGACAGACGAATTTGAAAATACTTCGCTAATATGTGCAGAGGACTCTCAATCAAGTAGACGACTTAGAAATCAAATACCGTCCGAATTTCGTTGGTTTGCATAACCTTGCTCAGCACATGATACATCTTAAGGAAAGCTCAGAAGCGGTTCTGAGGACTGTGGAAAGTCTTCGGGCACAGCATGACGTTATGAACAGTGTTGTCGACCAGGGCAAAACCGATTCAGGGACGATAGCGGCTAGGGCGACTACTAAAAGCTTATTAGCACATCGATATAGCCTATTTCAGTCCACAAACCTTCGAATCAATAGCTTGGAGAAACGAATGCAAAACATTATCAATTTGGTATAAACAATCCACCATAGATAAAGAAGACAAACACTAACGACTGACTTGATATTAGTCATTTAATCTTGTTACCCAACAGGACAGCTCGATAATGAAGCAAGACAGTAATTCAATGAAGACAATTGCAGTGATGACCCTTGTCTTCTTACCTGGTGCAACTATTGCTGTAAGCATTCCTTCATTATGGACTTACGACCTTCTTGGCTAAATAGTACAACAGAGCATTTTTGGCAGTCAATTCTTTAATTTTGACCCAACTTCTTCCCAGTTCGTCCTATCTGATAAGTTTTGGCTGCTGTGGGCCATTGCCCTGCCAATCACCGCGATTGTGATGCTGACATGGTGGACGTTCTACCAGAGAGCCGAAAGAAGGATAAGGCAATTTCAGTACTGATCTTCCAGCGCCACCCTCAAGGAGTAGCAGTAATATATGAACATATCATTCCTTTATCAGTACAAAGTCTGCCAGTAGGCGAAGAGAGTTAATCTTATCTTCCCGGCTCATGTAATATTCCCAATGCTTTGATCGCGATTGTATCTAGCTCCGTTTGTTAGGTTACCTCTCGTGGTTATTGGCGTCAGATGGATTCTCCTCCAAACGTAGTATATCGCACTTGATCAATGAGCTTCTAGATAGAACAAATTTATCGAACAGACTCAATCTTATATATGCCGCAGCTACCATCCGGGCATCTGTAAGTCAGCGCCAAAATATAGAATTTAGCTTTCAAGAGTTTATGAAAGCAACTGGCAATTTTGACTATCGAGATCAAGTTCCTGGATCCAAGATTGTCTGCGACGGCGGAAAGGAATTTATCTGGACCACCGGGAAGAAGCTTGATCAAGATTCATATTAGTACATATGGGTAAGAGCTGGAGAGAATGATGTAGTAGACACCTCCCGGGGGTGAAGATATGGTGCGGGCATCTCGCAAAAGGGTTCCGTTTAGATTTCCCCGTTAGGGTCACGTGACCATAGGGCGGCGCTCAGCTGTAGCTGATGACTCTTGAGGTCGGTAGGTGAAGGTAGGCTAGTGGTGACATTTAGGGTGAGGTTAGACAAACAGCCAAGTTGGGTTGCCTGCAATGCTCCGATACTGTGAATGGCTTCAGTTGCCTCGCCCGGCGGTGGTTTGCCTGGAGCTTTGGGGTGGAAAGAACTTTCGAAAGAGCAACGAGATTCGTGCTCTGGCGTTTCGGTAGGGGTTTGGGCAACCCTGGTCGATGTGGGGTGTCGGACGAAACGATAATACCGATATGCTACTAGACACGGGTTCCTCACCCCATACAAAGAAGTCAGATTAGGCCGTGCAATGAGACTACTTTGTGTATATGTAAATCTCTGCGACCAGCCTCGAGCTCCGTCTCTAACCAAGAAATGCAACCATCACTAATAAGTCATGATAGATAGTGTTGTAGTATGTCACACCTTCGCCATCAATGTGGACGAATCCGATGAGGGCATTGACGGTAAGTTGCCGCTCTCTTGTGATTTAAATCATGGTACCCATTCCAAAAGCCTTCAACCAAGCTCTAACCTCCGGTTGCTTCATCCTCTTTCTCTCCACATAATTTCTCAAGTAGTTCTTCAATTCGTTTTGTGGATGCTTCGACTTTCCGCAATCGCTCTTGAACATCACTTCCACTATGATCTTGTAGTATTTCCGTCAGATGTTCCGTCAGCCCGGCAAAAGGTCCGATCGATTCTCTTCGGCTTGGCGTTTTCTGATGTGTACTACCGCTAGAGGTGCCGGGGCGTTTAATTGCTCTTCGAGGATTGCCGTTCTCGAGACTGTTGGGTCTTAGATTGTTCTCCTCCGTTACCTCTTCGAGAACCTCGATGGGCACATCCGAGTCAAAGACCGCTTGGATATCGCCGTGCACAGAGAATCGTGAGAAGTCCCACGAAGACAACAGGCTCCTCAGGCGTGAGGGCCGGTAAGACTTTCGCTTAACGGTGGCCCACAACGACCTACGCTCGTATGCACTAATGGCAAGAAGTAAGGGTGCGTTGAGGATCCTAATACCTGTGACATTGATCTTATGGAACCACCGCGGCGAAAGAACACATTTGAGAGGCAGCAGAATACATAACGCCAGTACGTTAAATGGTGGCTGGTATGCGAAAATGGCGTCGCTCTTGACACCTTCAAAGGTCAAGACTGCCCGTCGGAACTGTATCTCCGCAGTCGCATTCGACACAATATTGGAGAAAGTGTTGCTGAGCATAGATACAAGTATTGTTAGAAAGAGCGTGTTGCCGAGGAAGGCAAAAGTGACCATTAAGATTGGGCCAAGTAGCCAGTGAAAGTCCACTGATCTCTGAATACCGGTGCCATCGAGGCCAAACCAAACCTAAGAGGTGAAGTTAGATCATCAGAGTTCTATGTGCGAAGGGGATTGATGGTTTATGGGAAAGATTATTACCCATAGCATCCACTTAGAGATTGTGATTGCATGATGATACCCATCGCTCAGCCAGATCATAGACAACAAAAACCCCCCAAAACACCAGACAGCGAGTACCGATAAGACAGCAAAGTCCGCCATCATTGCCCTGAGCGAGACAAAGAGCATGTTCTCGGGCATCAAGTTGAATGCAAGTCGTGGTATGAGCACAGGCGCAGCGGAAGAGAGTATATCCAAGGCTGTTTGACTTGATTTCACGTTGCCACTTACTACGCCTTGTATTCGAAGGATAACGTAGAAAGCGTAGAGGACGGCAAAAGCGAAATCCAGAAACGACCAGAGGTTCTGCGTATAGATTTGCCATCCGTGCTCGAGAATTGAGCCAAGTTCCTCCAATACCCATCCGAAAGCATAAATGACAAAGAGTATCTCGTAAGTCGTCAAATCGGTGTTCTCCTGATTTTCCATCGTCAACACATACAAGACAAGGAGCACAAGGAATTGAAAGACATCTAGCATGTTTCTTGTCCGCGGCACAGTAAGCCGATACTGATTTAGTAGTGGAGCTTTCCTGGGGTCATAGAGAGTGATGGGTTTGTGCTTATAGTGATCCGGTAGGATATCGATGAAAGAGGAAGGCGTGTACACTATTCTCCCATGATATATAGCATCAACAATTTTCTGGCACGCTGAGGAACTTAAAAAGGTCTTTGACCCGGATATAATACCAACTTCCAATGCGGTTGACTTTCTCTCATAACCGCCCCTTACTTGAACAGCCCAATGGAAGGCTTTATTTTCCTGTAGAATGTAGTCGGGCGCATTTTGAAAAGGCTCAAATCCAGCAACTAGAATGTTAGCCAGCAGAAGTAAGCCTCGACGTCCAGGGTTATCCTCGTCAAATCGCCGTAACACCCTATTGGCGAGAAGTTCACACAGGAGTCCGCGTGTCATGTTGACGCTCTGATGATGAGATTGATATGTCTGCTCGCGCAAGAACTGCACCCTGTTTACAAGAAGACAGTAGACTATTACCTAGTTAGTAAAATTTGAACCGCTTCCAACAAAAGTAGTTTGTCACGAGAACAGTACTTATTGAAATGTCTTTCATATCATAAAATTTATCTACAAGAGGCCTTACTGTTGAGAGGTTCATCCTCGGAGACCTCAACTGCTCAAGACTATATGGGTCATCAATGCAGGTAATGATGTCTTGACGAACGCTGGAATGCAATGAGGGGTTAGCGACATCTCATCCATTGCAATATCACGAGAAAAGTATTGCGCATTTGAGATCTTACCGGTGGATGGTATTATAGACTGGTAGGTTGGAATGAGGATTGGGCGGGCAAGGTTGATCATCAGTCCAGGACTGATCCTGCTCATCATCATCTGCTAACAGCGACATCTGCTCTGCGTCATACTCCCCTATCTGAGAAGAACCGTTCCGTCCTCGGTTGCTACTGTTTCTCTGCATCGTCGCCGATGATGTGAAGATCTGCGGAATTTGGGTTGGATGAGAAAAAGACCTTGGCATGCACAGTGATATCACCGCGTCGGGAAGATAAACGCTCACGGAAACGCGCGTCAAGACTTCCGGGTAACCTACAAATAGATTACCATACATGTACGAGTAATGGTATTCGTGAAATCACTCAGGTATCGATTAAGTTCAATTCCTCTTAACGCTACTTGTTTGATGCAGGCATTTGAAATATAGTCTGTTCTTCTTGTGCCATCCCTTCAGTCATTCAATATACAGACATCATCTGGTCCATGTATACTCAGAGACCTCTTAGACATCGACGGCCTAAAGTTATCTCAGCGCTGGGATGGATGAGTGCTGTTCATCTCGAGTTTTCGGTTGAGGGACTTGGAGTTGTCCTGTAACCTGTGTCTGAGAATGCGTAGCGTAGTTTTTTGTGAGATCTGACTTTCTCTGAAAAATACGCCAAGGTGTCACGAGTACGCATCTGTAGATTATCGTTTTAATAGGTAAATGCAACAAGTCTAGAAGAAAGCTAATCCACGGTATCAAAAATTCCGGCCAAAATATTGGATGAAGCAGTTAAGTGCGGCTACACGAGACATGGAAAAGCCGACATTTGCTGCGACGTGGAGAAGTATATGTATGGACATCTATTGCTGGGTTTCAGCCCTGAACACCATTGGTCTGACGGCTTAGAGAGACATGTATATCGGGGAGACCCTTAAAAGCCTATGTCCAAGGCTATTTTCTACATACTCTTGTGAAACATTGAAGAAAACAACACCGCTCTGAAGATATCCTAGAAAAGGCGGCGTGCAGGACTGGGTATGCATAGCTACGATAGAGCCTACCTTATCCGAAGTCCACTAAAATTTGGAGTCGTCGATAGCACATTGACGTGCGAACGATATAGAAGGCCGTTCCGCGGTTTGCTACATTATAATATTGAGGAGGCCGCGTCAGCATATGGTCAAGGTGCCGTAAGTAGAATCGCGATGATTTCTTTTCTTTGGCAATGGTGGGCTCATCTAGATGAGATTTATTTGGGATTGTAGTAGTGTGGTTCCTGGCCAACTTGTCGGATTGAAGAATATTCGGCGAGGAATATCCAGTAGAACAGGAGGGTGTACTGTGCGCGTTTCAGCAATCGGGTTCGGCATGCCACTTCTACGAACATCAGCCTCGCCGATTGTGTTTGGTCGGCTGATAGTCCAGGACTTCGCGAAGTCTTCGGGGTAGAGTGGTACCAATGTAGGCCATGAGTTCTTCCATGGAGTCCGAGCGTAGCTTATACGGAGTCCCGCTGTGGTCGTAATTATGCAAGAGCTTGTAGTCCAGTGTGTAGCAGCATGTTGTTTTGACGTAGCTCTGTTTCCGCAGCTCTAGACCATCGGCAAGAGAGAGCTGGATGCCATTGTCATAATGCGGCGTGGATGGGAAGATGGGTAGGTGCTGGTTGCGCAGAGCGACATTGTTCGGAAACTTCTCGGCGAGGCTCTGGCCGTGGAATGATGTAAGCTTCGGGAGTCAGCAAAGCGAACAAGACTAACCTGGCGACTCTTATTTAATTGACAAGAAGTACAACTGCCATCTGCAGGTCATAGTTTGCGGTTAAGACCAGGACCGGAGGGTTGAAGCATCCGTCGTTTAAGTCTGGATCGTCGACGAGGCTCTTATTGCAGTCGGTCTTCGCGGGCAGCCAGAAGATGTGACCGGCAGTTACGTCGGAGCTATTGCCGCTATCCGAGATGCGGCGCATCGTACCGCGATAATTTGCCATTGAATCGGCGCTTTGGATGGCGCGAACGATGAGAGTCGAAAAAGAAGATGGTGTTCGTTATGTAATCTGCCTCGGCATTCCCCATCGGGCTTAAACCCATTTTTACGATGTTGATCCAAGGTGCCAAGCACACCAAGGTACTACTCCATAGGGCACCTTGGGAAAACTTGAAGGACTCATCTGTATCGATCCTTTACGGTCAGCACCAAGATATGCGCACGCGAAGGATACGTGACCGCCTCATGCGCTAACAGGGAAAGTCAAAATTGCTGCCAGACCGTGGCCGTAAAATGCTAACTGGGAGCATTCCTTCCTGCATCGGCCGCCATAGTTCTCTTCATGGAGCATTCGCTGGTGGACTAGAGCCTGTTGTGTTGGATACTATAAGCTGCTCGGCTTTAGTAGATTACCGTCTTCGCAGACTGCCATGCTGCTAGATTCTTGAAAGAAATAATATAGTATAAGATGTGCATCTCACCTGTATCATAAGGGCTGGGAAGTGATGTGCGCCTCGAGCATCGATACTGTGAAGCTAAGTAGTTGGCCCTTCTGTTAGCTGGGCTATGAAGACATGTCTGGGAGTTAATGGGCCAAAGGGATTTGATAGCGGTTGGAGCGCATGGTGCGGCTCTGTGCGAAGTACCGTACCTAGGGCCAACAAAGAGGATGGTAAGCTATATTGAAGGGGTTAAGTAGTGGGACTATTTGCAATGAGAACATTGACAGGCAAACACCGACGAAGAAGCACTTAGGCCCATAACAATAGCGCTACTGGGCGGACGTTTCCCGCAGTTCTTGGGTCCTAGATAGTGCTGCCCGACATTTATCTAGTTGAAGGGGGGCTTAATGCCATTGAGTAACGGACCATCGCTCAGTAACAAGCATAGTCCTCTTCACATAGGTGAGCAGCTGGTCTTGTGCTAAACCACAAGTGGATCATACTTACGCAATCTGTGGCTGTCTGCGCGAGCCTAAAATGACACCCCCATACAGCGCCAAAAGCGTGATGTCTAACTTGGCTCTTGCTTTCTTCCAGGACAACACTCTTGATACATGACTGGGAACGCATTAATGCCCCATAATCTTTCGAGGCTCTATCTCGCAAGCATTGATAGACGTTTTGCGCAAGCGATACGGCTGAGGCTTGGTAATTGCGACCACATGATAATATGAAACACGTATAATCTATACACGCGGACATGTTGGGTATAGGTTGTCGTTGACTTATTTGACCCTGGAGTTTTCATTACTGATTCGAAATGCTGGTTAAAAGCAAGACCGTACGCAAACTCTGCCCCCAAAGAAATTACGGTGGCACCCGCGGGTAAGACGTTGAGAACCCAATTGCCATGTCTTGACCATGATCAAGATCTGGGATGCCCTATATGCTTGATTTTTCTTCAATCGGTAATCAAGCAACGAACCTCGAGGGGAGACCGAAAGCACAGACACCAGTTAGATATTCGAGTCACGAATAAACCCTGCTGATCGTTCTATAACGGATAAGTTTGATCAGGGCAGGTCGTGTACACTAATATTGACCTGGTTGCGAGTAGGTTTTTGATGACAAGGGATTAAGAGGTCTCTGTTCTTTCTAGACTCTTGTCCGCCTCTATCTCATAACTCAGCCATAGAATGACTCATGGGTTTCGTTCGGCTCATCTGCAGAGACATCCTCAGGTTCTCATGTTCAACAGTGATATTGCTGTGACCTGCTGAACAATTGGCTCCCCTACGAGGGAGGACTATCGCTGGCAGGAGTCATCATCAAGGGAAGCGTCGTTGACCTGGAAGGTGAATTGCTGGCCTGCGCTTGAACTTTGCGCTTCCAATAGTCCGGATGCGGCAACAAGAAACGTATATGGTAAAAGATCCCTGGTTTATCAATGGCCAAGCTTCTTTCCAGACTTGTCTGTCACTTTCGCTACGCGTATAAAACTCGTTGACCTGCTCTTTGACCTGCTGCAGTTCATCACAAGCTTCTTCGTACTGTTCCGCACGCACTATACCTCGTTCTAGGAACAACCCACCCAAGCTTTTCTGCACCGCGGACATTGCTTCCATCCCGCGCAGTGCTCCATTGACATCGGCCTCTATCTCGCCCTTCTCTTCCCTGGAGAATTGGAATGGGTACGGCGCACCGTCACGAATGCAAACGCCTGGAAGCTCATCCCATGTGTTCTCCAAATCTATCATTTGAGCAAGATGTGTTGATTCACCATCAACGAGAAGGTTTCGGGCGAGCAGTAGTAGGTCGAAGAGTAAAATCGTCTTCGACCTTAACGCCCGCCCAATTGATGCCTAGTCGAACCCCTGATAACTTCTCCGTAACCATATATTCGGCACCTACAGTAGTATCTTGAGCTCTGAAGCACCAAGCATAGACCTTAGGGACAGGAGTTCCCAGAACGGTCCTTGGCTGGAAACTATCAAAGTACTTCCTTGTGGATGGAGTCAAGGATACCTACAAATTCCATTGTTGCTACCTCACTTGCGGTCGTAAGATGTGGCTGTCCAGCGTTTGGGTTAGGGATTTTGGCAACGACTTGAGTCCTGGCTTCTATAGTCAGCAGCAAAGCTTTGTTGTACAATCCATCAGGGTACTTTCCCATGCTAATACAAGACGCCGAGCCTACAGCTTCCGCCGCAATACAAGCTAGCTCTTGCACATTGAAGTGAACGTATCGCTGAGACAATTCAAACCCTTCATTGATAACGAAGCGGCCCCGCGTGAAACGAAAGTAATCATCATTGTAATGTAATTCTAACGTCAAATCAGACGGCTGATAGCGACGTCCTGGATCTAAATAGACTCACTGAATGCCGAGTCGTGCGAAGTCCATCGTGTTAAAGACGTCGTCATTGAGGTTCGGAGGGTGGTAGTCCACGTACCAGTACACCGCAGCAGCAGGCTTTTTCTAGTAAGCAGTGACGACGTCCGGCAAAAATAACTGTACGGTAGCATTCTATATGACGAAGTCGTTTAGTGACTTATATTTTCGAAAGGTAGTCATGCGCGCGGAGACGACGTATGAAAGCTGGGAGGTGTTACTGCTATTTAAGCCTGAATTCTGTCACCCGCAATTGTTAGAATCCATAACCGGGGTGTGAGGATTTCGAGTTCCTCTTTCAAGGTAGATAACTCACGCTAAACTGTCAGCTCGAGATGTGCCGCATGAAAGTGGCTGAGGTGAACCTGTAAGCTGGCCTCAAGCTTGACATATCACGGTATCAGAACGATCTTCGGTTTTATGTGCTAGCCCTAGCTATAAAGACGATACCAGATTTTACCTGTACTTACCTACAGTAGGTAGCTGTTATACTTATTAGTCTATCGTTCCTTGCATCGTCGAATACAAGATCCTTAAGGTAGTTAGCGTTGCGCTAAATTAGGCTAGTGAATCAGGTAAGGATTCGCGCTGTTGCCTGCCGTGCCTGCTACTCTCTAAGACATCCATCGCTTCGACCTTTGCCACAATCGAGGGGGTTCGAAGGATTCAATACATTGGATGTGAAATTTATATGGGTCGATGTAGACACGTAAACACAATTGTCCGCTCTCAGATTTACAAAGTATTACTGACTGATTCGACCGGCGCCAAAGATGTCCTTTTCATGACAAACTCCTCGACCTTCTTACAGAGGATAAATTCCTAAGGGTTTTATTATAGGGAGCAGCTACCCGTACACCCCCCTGGCTTAAATGTACACCCCCCTTTGCTTACATGTACACCCCCTCGGGGAAACCTGAAATTTCCATTGTGCATCACTCAGTTACACACCAAATTTAGTAGGCAATTCAAGTGTTTACATATGATTCTGAGCAACCTCTCCATGACCTTCCCCACAGCCTCAAATTCGGTTAATCTAGCCTAGTAAACCCACACATCAGACTTGTTGTAAACCTTCCTTCTGACACTCATCATCGCCATCGCCATTGTCATGACCACTCTCACCGGCGTCCCATCTGTCAGCACCGCCTTCGCCGGCCCCATGTCTTTGGCTCCACCTCCCGTTTCGGGGAAGATCTATGAACAGATACTGATGAAGGCGGAACAACAAGGGCTACAGCAGGGGGTGAAGCAGGGGCGGGGTCGGGGTCGGGGTCGAGGTCTCACACGGGCAAGAGGTGGAGAGCAGCGAGGTGGAGGGCAGCGAGGTGGACGTGCTGCCACATCCCCTTCCATCCAAACGGATGCAGGCCTGTTTGCAGCGTTTCATATGTAGCGAAGAAGGTGCTGAAACAGCGATATTGAAGCTCTTTTAAACAGTGCAAAATGTTGGAAATGGGGTATGTTCGTACGTAACACGTACGTAATGCATACATATAAACCCCGGTGTTTAGGTATCTCCGCTCCGGCTCTAGCCGGCTCTAGCCGGCTTGGCTCTAGGGGTATATAGCTCACCTCCTACTTCTTTCTTCCTTCGTTATCTATCCACCAATAAACTAGATATATGCCTCTACTACATAGCCAATATATCTACATGCACATATTCGTTCTGACCCTCATATACCAATACAAAATTACTATGGAGAAATTGCTCAGGATCATATGTAAACCCTTGAATTGCCTACTAAATTTGGTGTGTAACTGAGTGATGCGCAATGGAAATTTCAGGTTTCCCCGAGGGGGTGTACATGTAAGCAAAGGGGGGTGTACATGTAAGCCAGGGGGGTGTACGGGTATTGGCTCCCTTATTATATCAATCGTTTTACCCGTAGCACTTTCGCGCATCATGGAAATACCAGTCCAAGCCTCAAAGAGCCATGCAGGCTTTTGCTTTCTCATTGCCCTTGCCCCAGAAACTCTCTTTAATATCCTAGATTTCTGCACCCTCCCATCCCTAGGTGCTCTTTCCTCCACCTGCAAAACACTGCATGCTGAGGTTCTCCTTCCTCTCAAATACCGCTCTGTTGACCTCAGCGTCCATAACCGAGGCCGCCTTCCCACCACGGGCCACAATGGCAGCATTCAGTACTATTGGTCTGACCAGTTTCCACCTGGATTCGACTTGACAGATTTGAGCCGCAAACAGCACGCCTTTCTCTCCACTGTACTCACCAACCCTTACATCGGAAAACTGATACATAAATTCTCATGGACAATCCGCTCATATTGCGATCCTGATGGCTACATGCCTGGTAAACAAACACGAGATGCTGTTTGGCCTGACACGCACATTTGGGATGCCTTTAAAACCTTTACCAATGTCACGAAGCTCGATTTGGCCTGCTACCAAGAGACCTGGGACTGGGCATACCTTCGGGATCCACCTTCACCGTTGTTCCCTGCCGCAACACACATCCGCCTCTCGGGAATCATGTACCCCGAGAGTGTGATGGCAATCCTGCATCCGGTTGGCCTCTCTAAGCTCGAGCATCTTTCCCTCGACAACCTGCAGGACCCTGGCCCATGCCATGGCAAGTGGCCTGAGGAATGCTCCACAACCCAAGATAATTTCAACTATTACACCCGCCCATTTAACCCTAACGTGAAGGTGCAAAGACTGCCCGGCACAATGCGTTACATCCTTCCGCGCATCGAACACCAGTGTTCCGCCCTCACATCGTTTCATTACCGCAAACCCGGCTGGATACACAATCGCAAGGGTCGAAATACCTCCGCCGATGTGCAATGCTACGCAGAGCTGGCCTCTTTCATATCATGTGTCTCTTCAACTCTGCAGTCTTTCCATTTTGAGCAAGGGGTCTCTGAGGGACTCATCTCGCATGTGAAAGCTGGCACACTGGAGCAGACATTTGGGTGTATCCGACCACCGCCACAGGATATGAAGCCGATGGATGAAAGATTCGTGAAAATTGTGCTACCGGCACTTATGCGAACAGAGTGGCCGAGACTGAGGGAGTTGAAGATTTTAGGTTTGGGAGAATGGAAAGGGCGGCCGGCTATGAACCGGATGAAGAAGTGGAGATTAAAGAAGCATATGGGCGAGGGCGTGGAGGTTATAGTGGAAGATGTAACAGAGAAACCGTGTGAGCTGTTCCACGGGGTCCTGAAGTCATAAAGCTTTGAGTAGGATTGAGCGAATTGCTCCGGTATCGAAAGTGATGGCGGAGGAGACTTGCCTTAAATTGCAGCTGTCCCAAAGTAATAGGCTAAGGAATTTCAGGTATAAGATTTTAGCAGACTGAGATTCACTAGCTAGGGAGGAGTCCACACTATTATAGTCCGTGCTGTTGGCACGCACCCGAACTACGTCTTGATTGTTCTTGGATGTCAAAGATTCAACATGTCTCCTATGTACGTCTGCGTGATTTAATAGGCTAGCTAAGCTGATCTAGGGGGAGTTTCTTGTATATTTTCTGAGTAGCCGATGGTAAAAAGGTATTTGATGCACACGACTAGTGGATATAGCCATCCATGGATGGGGATCACTATTGATGGAAGAAATGCTCACGAACAAAGATGAAAAAGGCGACAACGAGAGAATCGATTAGACAAACAGATGGTAAAACACCGTGAAAAGGCATTTCCTTGTCTATGATGTTGTCGTTTGGTTCAAGGGATTGAGGCCCCACTCACGATAGTCCCTATGTGTAGAGATTCTGTCATGAGACGGACGGGGAGCTTCATCATTGGGGGCCACGTTCCATGCAAAATCGAATGGCAGCCGAGGGTCGGAATATTCACACTAAACTTTCATGACTAAGGTAGGTTTCCATCCTTAAAAGACAAATAACAAGCCGTATCCACACACCTGTCCCCCTCACCAAAGAGGTTTTTGAACCACAATATCGGGGATTCGGCGGCGATCAATCACTATTCGACCCCGTCCGCGAGATCGAAAACCCAAGCAGCTTTCTATTATCCTGAATCATTATAAATTCTATTAAGATGAAAACTGCAAGCAGATCAAGTTCAGATTCAACCTTCACAGCTTCATATTCTAGCATTGCTGCAAGCAGAGCTCAAATACTTACTCAGTCGGAACATCATCAATGAAATTGCAAAACATATTCTTAAATCGGTAGAAATAGGAGCTGCGAGGATCCCACTAATGATCCAGCCAACATCGACTTAAATCAAGGGAATGTATCCTTGATTTTATCAGGGCTGAAAACTGCATTGTTGCCCCCCAGCCTAGGCCATACATCTTTGCAACTGAACCCTGGTCTCCCATCTGTGGGCGCGTATGGCTCTTGATTATAAGCGTGATAAGACGCGAAGTTTGCGAAACTATCAGCATTCTTTAAGACATCAACAGCGCCATTGTTTGCGATGTAGAGATCGGCACATTGCTTAAATCCATAGGTCTCAGGCAAATTGACGTTCGCCTTTTGTATCCAAGTGAGATGAGCCCATTCATGAAGGACTGTCTGGCCTGCGAGGAGGGTCAGCTCAATGTTTGTATTTGAGTTAATGCATTTGTACAGCGCGGACATACCTGGAGTTCTCAACTTATTGAGGAGGGATTGGTCATATGTGGGATATAAGTAGCCGCATAGAAATCACAGTTGGAATTTTGATTCCCACAGATCCTAGTTGCGCCGTTCTTTGCCTTGATGTCTTTGCCCAGAGCAAGACGGAGAACGTTACCGTTTCTAATGCCGCTGTTAATATTTGGTATATTGTTCACCATCTTGTTGAAAACGTCCAGCACCGTTGGTAGTAGGCTTGGAAGGCTTCCGAACATCTGAGACATCCTAGAAACAGGTCAGCGATGCAAGAGTCATGCAGAGGCACACTACAAATAAGACTCACGGCGGGGATTGTTTAGCAATGAAATCTTTTTGCTTGTCCAGGTCACTGGGGTTGAAGTTTTGGTTGTTGAGGTTAATTTGCAGACTCTGGAGACCATTGGCGGCGAGATTTGCCATGCGTATAGCTTCGTTCCAAGCAGTTTTCACAGTGGCTCTGGCTCCAGCATCGTTTGCGATAGACTCGTCCCACTCTGTACCAGGTGGTGCTGGATCATTAGGGATGACTATGGTCGTTGCGGTAGGGACTCGTCGAACGATATCTGGATGGATCTCCCGCCGCACAGATGATGGTCTTTCTTGGGCCCGCTTAATGTCTTGACTGTTCAAATAACTTTTGTGGAAGAGTAGTGTGACATTGTTGACGATCTTATATTGTTCAGCAGATGTCACAAAAGCAAATTCGGTAAGGGCACAACCCAATAAAGGGGACTCACATCATTCATGTATGCATCAGCGTCAACGGATACATGTAATTCCTTAGAACGTTGGGCCAGGGAATGAATTGTCCCATGATTTTCTAAAATGGGTAGGGTGCTTGAAAATGCAAGATGTACTGAGAGGGTACATACTAGGAGAACCTTCATAACGATAGATCGTGTCAAACACTGCTTTGAGATTATCGACTTATAAAAAAAGCTATCAAATTGGGAAATACCGAAAATTGATACAAGCAATGCTCGTGCTTATATGTGTATCGAGACACACATAATTCTCGCAACCTTGTGATTGATACGCCTCGTCTTCGTTCCAACATACTCACTAGCAAATGAAAGGGATGAAAGCTGGTTACGAATAGGCGACAACCACTTATGTATCAAGGAGGATCCGGTACAGGATATAGCTTCAAACTGACCATTTCGTAAGGGCTCGAAACACCACCACAAAAAACATAGCTGACTTGGGCCTCTCGCACAGCCCTGAGACGAGACTGGGAAAAAGAATCTGGAGGGCAAATTGCGGCGCAACTGAAAGGCAGAGATTTTACTGGAACTTACAATGAGATAAAGCATAGAGGGAGACTTCCAAACATGTGCGTCATGGAGTATTTTGCGTCATCTTAGTACTTCGGCTTACGAAAGAAGTATGTCTAAGAGCAGAGTTGCGCTTTCTTAGTAGATGGAAGAAGCGTAAAACCCGATTGGGAGAAGTCTCTACACGAAGGAACACTCTCATCCACGCCAGCATAGTCGAAACATGAACCAAAGAAGGCTCAACAAACCTGATGGGAATTGGAAAAACTGGGAGCGCAATTGATGAGTGTTGTTCCCGTAAGCGGCTGCGCGAAACGGCGGGTCCGTCGCTTACCCGATCCTAGCGCTAGCGCAGAGTCATGGATGGAACCAATTGTCGAGCGTCACGTACTCATCAACTTTGAAACGTCAGTCTAAGCCTCTCTGTAGGAGAGTGGCATAGCTATATCAGCCGCACTCTTGAAACTCGAGATCTGATACTGATAATACTGCCTACGTTGTGCCGTTGAAAGGTTGGTGGTTTACCATCTTTCGACGTGTTCTCAATTGTTTTCTTGCGCAACTTCTTGCCTGCTCTCTGCTTTTGCTTGCACACTGTCAATGTCAGACAAATTAATCCGATCTAGTAGCGCGGAACTCCTGTAAGTACTGCCACCTGCTGTATCATCCTTCGCCTTATGTTTCAGTGACGGCTTCTGTCGCAGTAGCGCCTAGAGCAAGTGCGTCTAGTACTAACAGCGGCGTGGCTCCACATTTATCGCAGTATGCCGCTGTCTATGACGAAGCCAGAATACTACTCGCTGGTTGTCTCAGCTTCAAGTGAGAGCTCTGGTGACATGGTCAGAGGAGACTCACGAAAGATATCGTGACACTTGTCATAGATCCCGTTATTCTTAGACCCTCGATATCATCATTCTATGTTACCTGTTCAACAATTACAGAGCTTGTTATGGTGTTCTGCAAGATTCCCACCATATTGTCCTCTATGATTGTTTGAGTTTCAATCTATCTTAGCTCTGAATTTTCCAAGATAGAACCAAATTGGCAAAGCCTCTGGGGTTTGCTTAGTCTTAGCCCGAAGGCGCACTCTACATGGAGGAGCCTCAACGAGGAGCAAGTCACTAGTGTTTCACTCTCCGGTCATGGACCCAATCAGGGACTCCAGGTTGGGTTTCAGAACCACACAACAATGTGTGAAGGCATGGTGTTGCGATGCTGCAATCACAGCTCTTATGGTGGTGCCCCATCCTTTCAGGTGGCCAGCAGGTCTTCTCGACTTTCGAATAACAATGTTTGAAATAAGTTTTCACTTTGGATCTATCTATAGCGGAAGTTGCAAGTTATATATTGGTCAAATCCCCAGCATCTTATGATGATGTGACCCTGTTCACTTCAACAATTTTGTGATCAGTACCTCGTGATGGCATTTCTTTCCACCCCTGGCGGGTTATGGAGCAGGGCGGTTCTTACTGTTCTCGTATCTGTCCACGCACTTTGTGCCCTCACACAGCCCGAGAAACATTTACCTCAGAGGGGATATGGTGAGCCTGCCTACAATAGCATCGAACATTCTTTTTCGATTCTACCTTCTTGAACTTGCTAAACTTCATACTCAGTCGATGTATGCCCCGTGGGCCAGACAACTGGATGTCACAAAATTGGCTACAGCGACTCCAACACCTCAACGCAGGCCGTGGTGATACCCTCATCTTACAAAGCAGGTCAAGACTATACATTCTCCATGGTTGCCCCGACTATTACTGCGCCTCCTACGACCTCAATAAGTGGATCAATGACCTTTTACACCTCATTCAGTCAGCGGACAACCAGCTCGGGTCTTAATGTAGTTCCGATAATTGTACCATTACCAATTGGCGAGCCGATACCGCCTGTGATCCCTAGCATACCAATTGAGACGCTCGAGCTGCCCGAGGCATCAGATCTACCAACGTCAGACTCAGCTCCTACTACCTCAGATCCAGGAACATCAAGCGTTTCGTCCAACTCCGACACAGCTACAACAACATCTGGCTCAACTTCTTCTGTCTCCAGTTCAAGTATCACAAGCTCGTCAACGTCATCCTCCTCGGGTGGAGCCTTCTGCACAGTACCTACGCCAGCTTCGCAAAGCCCACCAGTGAATGCAATCTCGCAATCGACGACGTATTCCATCGATAATGGCGATAGTAGCTCCTCGGCTTCCAATTCCTCTTCAACTGTATCTACATCACCTCCAGCTGCCCCGACAGCCTCCTCCGGACCAAATTGTGAGCACCAGGGCGTCAGTATCAATGGTCTTGATCCTGGGACACTCAAGGACCTTGTTGGCAAGTTTTGTATAGACGGCATGGGGTCCACAAACAAAACCCTCGGCGGCAGTGATCTCAATCCTACGGTTGATCTCAACGGCGTATCGGTGCAGCTATCATACATCCAATTTACGGGTAATTGTCCTGCAAATTGCGCAGACACGTTTGCAGGTATCATCTCAACATGTAAGTCCCAGTACTACAAGACCGTGCCACTCTCGCCTTCACTATCTCAATAACGCTAAATTGTATGGTTATTTAGGCCAATACGATAGCCATACCATCATCGGCACAGGCGAACTTGACCAACCGTGTGGAGATTACTCTTTCTCCATTATCGCACCCAACTCAGGCAGCACTACAGTCCCAGCTTCAACCACGCCTAGCACATCAACTTCTACCAGCGCGCCTTCTTCTACCGGCCCACCAGGCTGGCCCACTATCACTGGTGCGGCTTGCTTCTCTGGTACCCCGCAAGGTCAAAAAGGATTCCATGGCTCTCGCGCTTCAGCGTTTATGTATGTCCCCCCTCTGTTGCTAAGAGTTGAACTCTTCTTCCATTTGGCCAAGCAATGAGCAAACAAGTCGACTTGGTAGTGTTTGTCCCCTTTCTATCCATACAGAGGTCTCATCCATGTTGCCGTACCGCGGCTATGAGTCTGATTGAACCGATGTTTTATTGTGAAGGCTAATGACTTGTCTACGTGATCTAGATCGCAAGAGTGTTCCGTACTGGATTCTAGCATATCCGCATCATACCCTCAAGCTACTGACTTCAATTCATTCGGCTTCGACTACCCGGATGGTTCCAACCAGGCAGACCCAAATACTGATATTGTCTTGTACGCCAACGGCGGGTCGAACAACATCCCCGGCGGCAATGACTGTATTACTGGTTTTACGAATGCTTTGAACAACTGTAATCAAATCCGTCTCCACCACTTCTTCTTTTTCTCTAGCCCAAGTATCTACTAATCATTTTTTCTTCCTATAGGCCCCAGCGATGCCAACGGTTTTTGGGGAGGTGCCGTATCCTATAACAACATTGAATTTTCCATCTACGGCCAAGACGCATCCACTGCCCCACCTACATCGAGCCACAAACGAGACGCCTGGGATCCATATCTTCACATCTCCCAGAGAAGCGCCCCACGCGAAACCCATCTCTACGCTTACGCTGCCTGCCCCGAGGTACACGGATGCGATCAAGGCTACGCGGTCAAGGACCGTTACGCTTTCTCCCCGCCTAGTATTTGCGATAGCGGATTCAATGAGATATCCTTTTACAGTATCGACTCTGGGCCTGGACTAGATATGGCGTTCAAAGATTTTGGCCACGAGGGTTGCCGTGTAAAAACTTCAATGAGTGATCCAGCAGGAGCGCAATGGGGAAGTTTGGACTGTGGAGGGAACTTGGTAGGGAGCTGTATGGCGCCAAGGGCCGGAGAGGAAGGTGCAAAACTGTGTGTTGAGGAGACGGAAAGAAATAAGATGGGAAGTGGAACGGTGTTGAAAATGATGGCTGTTTGTAGATTTTAAGAGAAAAAATACATCGAGTGAGCTGGTCTTTTGCTCTTTCCTTACCAAAGAAACCAATTTGATGAATTAGTCAGTCAACCCGATCGACGATTCTTGAACCGGCCCGGGAAAAGTGCTTTAACACTAGTTATATGCTTTCCCAAAGTCAGAGCGACTGGTTGAAATTTCGTTCTTCGATTGACTGAAAATTAAGATTCTTAACGTCAGTCAAAATCATTAACAAAAGTTTGACTGATTTTTAAAGGGAACCACTAAAAGTACCACCCCCTTTCACTACATATACCCCCCCCCCCCACCAAAAAGGCTTAGTAGCATTGATCATAGTTACGTACTCCATTTTTTGGTGTGAACGCGTCGCGATATTTTACTTCTTCCTTCTACTACTACATCTTTTCACCTAATAATTGCGCCTACCTATACTTTCATTTGCTACTTCTATTTGCTAATTCATTCTCGTCGTCGCCCTTCAGCACTTCGCCGCCATGGATTTAGCTCCACCGCCCGTGGGGGAATTCTATGTCAATCACCAGAAGCTTATCACTGCAATCAACGAATTTGCTGGGCCCCACGGCTATGACGTGGTCCTCAGACGCTCCAAGGTCTCGAAGAAAGGCATACTTCGAAAGATAGTGTTAAAATGCGATAGAGGTGGCAAATCAGGCAATATAGTAGGGCAAAAACGACTACACATCGACTCGAAACTTGATGAATGTTTCTTCGATGCACAGACGAAGCGCATTGAAGAGAAGACTGACTGAATGTTATATATCAGAGCCCAGGTGTTGGGGCTAGCGTTCCTAGGGTACTTTATAAAGCTGGCTCGCCAGGTTTCCTAGACCTTCGTGATTCAACAAATATTCAAACTAAACCCAACCTTTGTATCTTTGCCCCGCGATAGCAGATAGACTCAATTCATTCTACGACACACCTATGATAAAACGCCTCTGCTCGCAAGTGATGATGAGATGACTCAAATTGTGCATTTAGATAAACCTCGGGGCCCATGAAGTCCCTCGGGCACTTGTGGTGACTGTTGAGACTCATCCAAGGCACTTTGACTTCTTTCGAGTACGCCGAAAAGTTGGGGAGCCTAGATCTTGTCGTTGTTTCAGCCAAAGCTGTGCTGTACGACATGTGGTACCAGCATTATGTGCAATCGAATCGTGGTCCACACGACATCAACGTAGTAAGTCTGGTATGTTTCTGTAAGGTACCAACATCCCAAGGTTCTTACGTAGTGACGCGGCTAGCTGGTATGTTCGTTATAGAATATTTGTCTGCAAATCTCAAAACCAGAATTTAGGAAAGCTGTGATCCGGAAGTCTACAAGTACATAAGGTAAGTTCCCGACTCAGTGTGGCTTATCCCAGTCGGAATAACTGCCGGTTGGCGGCCCGTCCCCCCACTTTTACGTCTAGAAGCCAAAAACGGGAAGATCCACATTAAGCGAAGAATGAGCTTAGTGCGGGGTACGGATGGGTGCCTCGGGTGCCTCGGGTGCCTGTGCCTTATTTATCCCTGTCAGTAAATCGCCCCGCCTAGATTGGATCACACCCAATAGCTTGGATGGGGCTGAATGTCAGCCTGACGTTGGGAGCTGAGCTGAAATGCACACCTCTTCGAACTTCAGTATACACTGTTTTGGAGGGTCTATGTAGATTGCAAGGTAGCACGTACATTCTCAACACAACCAGCGGTCCTTAGACCACCTTTACAACAGTCGCGACCATGAAGGCATGGTTCAAGCGCCCGAAGAGGAGCCCCGCCAGGACAGAGCCGGCGGTAAGCGCCCCTGCAAGCACCTCCGCGACAACGACCTCATCAGGAAAGGCGTTCCCTTCTGGCGTTAAGTTGCTCCATAATCCAGAGCACAGTGTGGTCGAGTCCGTCAGCCCTTTTCAATCATAATCCTAGCTTACTGTCCTGTATTCAGGAACCTGTACCTAGGATCGTTTTAAAATCAACTAACTTTCGCCTGATATAGTCTAATCCTTGTTCATGGACTGACCGGAGACCGTGAAAAGACATGGACGGCAACAAATGCCGCTGTTCCGTGGCCTCAATCTTTACTTCCATTGAGGGTTCCTAACACTCGTGTTCTCACATTCGGGTATGACGCATATGTGGCGGATTGGCGGGGCATGGTGTCGAAGAACAGAATAGGGAACCATTCGATGAACCTGCTGACGGCTGTTGCTGGCTATAGAGAGGACGATGACACTGTAAACATTGATCGCCCATGTTGATCTTGCAAGGAAACTAACAATAGTAGAACAACCGCCCGATCATATTTATATGCCATAGTCTGGGGGGACTTGTATGTCAAGATGTAAGTCGCTTGACTTGTTGACTCATAAGCTCTGGCTGAAATAAATATAGGCTCTGTCAGTCGCACGACAACGACCAGAACAACATCTTCAGAACATCTTCGTTAATACTCGTGGCATTTTGTTCCTTGGCACACCACATCATGGCGCTGGTCTCGCGAAGTGTGCTGAAATGCTAGCTAATCTGATCGGTCTCGTTAAGCAGACAAATCCCCAAATTCTAGCCATACTTGAGAGCGAGTCTGAGGTGCTTGCACGAGTTCAAGATGGGTTCCACACTATGGTCAGATCACGTAGTCAAAGTGGCCTCCAACCAATCGAGATTACCTGCTTCTATGAAGAATTACCATTACCAGGCATTGGTGTTGTAAGTTCTGCATAATACTGCTGTTATGTCCCAACTAAGATGTACCTTTCAGGTTGTACCTTCTCATTCCGCCATCATACCCGGCTATATTTCTATAGGGATACGGGGTAATCATATAGATATGACAAAATTCGAGCATCTAGACGATCCAGGCTTTGTGCAGATTACTGGAGAGCTTCGGCGGTGGATGAACGCAACAAGTACTGCATCAGCGCCCGGAACAAAGATGCTCGACCTGATAGGGCAAGTCGGGCAAGAGCATCGTACAGAGCGTATGTAATTGAGTTTTGAAATTCGAAAAATAGCTAAAACTAGATTCTCAATTGTCTATTATTGCACAAGTGTATAAATATATACTAATCTCCTTTCCTAGGTACTAATCCTTATGGGAATGTACACTGGGTAGTACCTTGTGCTCTGAATCATCTGTTTACTGGGCGTGCTGAACTACTTCTTCGAATGCAGAAAGCATTGCTCAATGACCGTACTTCTACCGGTAAACAAAAGAGGTTCGTTATCACTGGTTTGGGAGGACAAGGGAAAAGCGAGGTCTGTCTTAAGTTTGCAAGCTTAACACAGGAAGAGTACGTCCCAACTTTGTCTCTAATATGGTCTGTCTCATTTAGCTAACAACAATAGATTCTGGGGGATTTTCTGGGTCGACGTCAATACGCCTTTGACCGCGAAAAGTGGTTTCATTACCATTGCAGAAGACCTTGGGCGGTCGGTTGAGAGCATACCCGAGGCCTTGCAAATTCTCGCAAACACCAAGCAAAGTTGGCTCCTTATCCTTGATAATGCTGATGATCCGAATTTTGACTACCAGAATTATCTGCCATCTGGCACCAAAGGCACCATCATTATAACTTCTCGTCTTACCGAGTGCAGGCAGTACAGCTCAGAAAATGCCGAAGCACTCAAGGGTCTGGAAGACCAAGATTCTAAGGAGCTTTTATTCAGAGCAGCTGATATTCCTCGAGATTCATGGCTATCTTACGATAGTCAAGCCGAGGAAGTTGTCCGTCTTCTAGGATCACACACCCTCGCCTTGATTCAGGCTGGCGTCTACGTTCGGCAAAATCACTGTCAATTAGACCAATACCCTGACATCTATCGACGGCAGCGAAAGCGGCTTTTGAAGTATCGACCAAAACAGGCGCAATCAAGGTATTGCGATGTTTACACGACCTTCGAAGCATCTGCAGAGGTATTGATGAAGTCTCAGAACGAAGATGCAAAGGATGCGCTACACTTACTTGGAATTCTTTCCATGTTAAACGCTAGCATTCTCCCTCTTCAGATCATTCAAGACGCATGGGAGGGTTGCCGGAAAGTTCTCAACATTAGCGATCTAGAAATGAGTAATATAGACGACATGTCTCGGAGTCACCTTTCGCGATTACCAAGCTTTATGGAAGCAGAGAGCAATGAATGGGATCCTTACCGTCTCACTGAGGCCATCTCTCTACTGGCATCGCTTTCGTTGGTTACGAGACATGAATTAGGCGGCTTACCAGGGTTATCTATGCACGCATTGGCACACGCTTGGGCCAAAGACCGTCAGCACTCAGAGCAGCAAGGCGTAGCTTGGATCACAGCTGGATGCGTTCTTGCTTTTTCCTTTTTCAACACTAACACGTGGCAGACCGAGGAAAGGCGTCTAACACCGCACGTCCTGTCCTATCTAGATATAGAGATTGGCAGAATATTCTCATATGGAATCAAAGCTACAATTTCAATCATTCCAATTCTCCTGAAATGTGGCTGGATCTTATTATCTATGCGGCAGGATTCCAAGCTTAGCTACCTTCTAGAAGATATGTTTATGCAACTTGGAAATGATCCTCAGAAACCGTTAGAAGAGTCTTTGCCACTATATGACCTTCATGCGCGCAGTCTTTTGAACCTAGGGAAGACTACAGAGGCGGTCGAGCTGCTGCAGCACGTCGTCCAGATCCGAGAAACCAAGCTGGCTGAAAATCACCCGAATCGTCTAGCGTCGCAGCATGTGCTCGCTGCGGCATATCAAGCAAATGGGCAAGTGCAGAAGGCCGTCGAGCTGCTGCAGCACGTCGTCCAGATTCGAGAAACCAAGCTGGCTGAAAATCACCCGAATCGTCTAGCGTCGCAGCATGTGCTCGCTAGAGCATATAAAGCATATGGGCAAGTGCAGAAGGCCGTCGAGCTGCTGCAGCACGTTGTTCAGATCAAAGAAACCAAGCTGGCTGAAGATCACCCGAATCGTCTAGCGTCGCAGCATGAGCTCGCTAGGGCATATAAAGCAAATGGGCAAGTGCAGAAGGCCGTCGAGCTGCTGCAGCACGTCGTTCAGATCAAAGAAACCAAGCTGGCTGAAGATCATCCGGATCGTCTAGCGTCGCAGCACGAGCTCGCTAGGGCATATAAAGCAAATGGGCAAGTGCAGAAGGCCGTCGAGCTGCTGCAGCACGTCGTTTCGATCAAACAAGCTAAATTTGGCAAAGGCCATTCGAGTCGAGTTGTGTCGGAGAAGACACTTGCTTTCTATTCGCAACGTCAACAATCTTAGATTAAGAGTGACTTTCTTTGATGGTAATAAACGAGAGCTCGACCAGGGTACCTCCCTTCGTTTTTCAATGTCTTTCCCCTTACAGACATCGCAGTATTCAAAATGACTTTAGTCTTGTCTATCACTTGAAGATGATATTTCACAAAGTCTTTAAAAACGAGGAGACTTCTTATATGAAGTATTCAAAGACAAGATATTGTTCATGCCATGCAGTATCTATACATCTCAAACAATCAAGGGAAGCATCGAACTCGCGATCTTTCAAGAATTTGGGAATGGTGGCTTAGGCTTGAGCATATACTACTATAGCACTAAAACGACTCGTCTAATTTTTAGCTGAGCATTTGAAAAGAAACCGCGGATCGAGTCTGGTAAGAGTCACTTTACATCTATTCTAAGCAATATTAATAATAGACATTTAGACTACCATGCAAGCGACAGCGGGTAGAGTCAGAAGATGCCCTCAAATCAGCTCCTACAACCTTACAAAGAACTTTCAATAAGAAGTAGGCTGATGAGGCGGGCTTTGATGCCCTTACCGGGCATGTGAAAGAACATGAAACGGTCTTGAAACGACTCTATCCCACACGAGATGCACTGTCATTGCTTTCTTAATCCCGCCATGAGCTTGTCTGGCCCCTTTTAAAATATGAGAGTAGTGGCATAGAAGGGTGTGGATATCATGTCCTCCCTAGAAAAGTCAGGACGCAAGTCACTACGCCCAGTAAGTGAAGTGTTCCAATCCAAGCCATTTTCTCTACATGCTATTAATAATGGTGTATAGGCCCAGCACCAACCGTGGAAGGTGGAGAGGTCGAACATCTCTTAAGATTTGTTAAGAAATATGAAGGAGGACATTACATATAAGTAATAAGACTGCCTCCGCACGAGCTTGATTTGTTGCTAGAAATTTGTATAGTGTTTGAAGAGCACACCTCAGATCTCGATAGGCCAGATGCTTGAGAGCTGGCACTGCCCAAAACTAGGGGAGCTTCAATTTCGAGGATCGATGATCGAGGGTGGCTGATAGACTGATTCACAGCTTGTGAGCTTGTCGTTGAGCGAGGCAGTGTTTTTCTTGGTGGTGCTGTAGTTGATGCCAAGCTTGTCTTTGGTGACTGAGGGGATAATTGGAAAGTCGGTAGCTTTCTCGTCGTACTAGTAACACTCTTATAGAGGTGGGCTAAGTATGCTGCCGGCTGAGGGACTTCGAAGATAACGACGGTGTTAGCAAAAGGATTCAGAAGGGTTAGTACAGCTTCATGATTGATAGATTGACTATTTCATACATGGGACCAGAAGCCTAAGGCCACCTATGACGGAGTATCTATTTATTTCGCCGATTCAAGCAGGGGTAGTCATTCATAAGTCCCGCAATTCCATCCCAATCCTATAAACAAACTAATAAAAGGCAAAACTATTACAACTGCAGCTCCCAATCGCCGCTTCCGTTTCCAAATCTTCAAAACCTTGAGCTTCCCTGGGCTCCTCACCCGCACTTCCCCTCCTTGCTCTCCTTCCTCCAGCCCCCCGGACCTCCGCGTTCACAAGGCTCTCGCAGGCGTCGCATTAATAAGAAGTATAAGCTTCCAGAACTCCCTGGGGTGACTGCCCCTTCTATTGCTCGATGCGCGGCCCAAATTCTTTGCCCTCGCACTCTCGGCTCACATCATTGGGTGCATTTTGCCTTCAATACCAGCTGAGTACTGACTTGCCGTCGTTTAATCTTTAAGACGCTCAATGAAGACGCTCTCGAATTGATCAAGAAGACGGCTTCATTTCACGAATCTAGCGACTTCTTTTGTCAAATTAGGCGTACTGAGTATTTTTCTCAGGTCTTGAACTCGAGCTTTTTTCATATTGTTTTCAAGCGAACACGTTGATAGATTAGATATTCAGTCAGAACATGCTTAACTGTTCGTCTTCTCTATCTACATAAGCACTCTCTTGAGTTAGCTTTTCTGAAATTAAAAAGATAGTTTCTTAGATCTATTCTTTTTCGTGCAAAGCTGAACCAGTGCTGAGTTTAGAGCTCAATGTAGACCTGTATGCAAGCGAAGTGTGGCTTTTGCCAATGTCTCGAATGAGCTTTCTGGTAATGAGTTCTGCTGTTTCCCCCGTCACTGAGTCTTTCAGTTCGAGTATGTCCTTTTCCTGAGGCTCGTCTTGATCGACGATCGCAGCGTTGCAAAAGAGATGCACATCGTTCATGAAATGAGCAGAGATCAGGGGTTTTTGTACCAGCCCGTAGCCTGCTTTACTGCCCTATCCGCCATTTCGTTCCCCGGTACCCCTATATGAGCAGGAATCCAGTGAACACTAACCTCAATGCCCCTTCAATAAAGAAGGTTCATTTTGATGACTATTGTTCGCAGTGTCTCTTGACCCTACTGTGTGCCTGGCTTCGAGAAGAAGGTGATTGCCGCCTGATTGTCCGTGTAGATGACCAGAGATGTTTTGTGCCTTACATATTGCTTGTTGGAATTTCAGGTGTGATTTGGTTGGTGATCTCCGCCCTGTAAGGCTGAGGGCCGCTAGTAGAGTTTTCACCTTCTACCTTCTAGATAGACTTCAATCCAGCTTCAACCTCATGTACTAAATGCTTCATATGACCTCGTATTTCAACATTGCTCGGCTGTGAAGGTAGCTAATATCAGTTCATGCAGTTCGGCTGCATAAACAGTAGTCTTGATGTCATCTTTCATGAGAAGGTTTCTCTGAATTCTCAGGCTGAGTATTACTGTCGCTGCTCAGACTGTGTCATTGATGACGCTGTCGTCTGTAGAACGGGAGGTCTTGGGGGCGCCATTTAACAGCGCACATTACGGAGCGTCACTTTCGCTAAAGGCGGGATCTACCTCCATTTAGGTGTAGTCTGCTAACAAATACAGGTAGATTCCCCACCATAAACTAT
>JAABUU010000478.1_pt1 | contig 89892 bp, 94 predicted proteins | sample 5559301 | NCBI WGS metagenome assembly JAABUU01 (sample SAMN10711884, study PRJNA513360) | rock metagenome | isolation source: Antarctica rocks | place: Antarctica: Victoria Land, Richard Nunatak white
GACCCTACTATGGAATTAGGCGTGATTCGAGAGGGTTGGCGTTAGAGGCAACTTGACTCGTCGGCTCGATAATGTACTGCAAGGCTGCAGCTCAGCCCGCCATGGTTGGCTACCAAATACGCACAGGGCCTGAAATGTCTGAAGCAACTTGTGTTTACCATACCTGCCTCGTGAGCATATTTACAGTGCAATTTCCGCCCCGAAAGATACCGACCGTCCTGGAGTGGTCGTTGAAACGCTGGCTGCTCCAGTCCTTGCTTCACGGGATCTTGTCACAGTGCCCCGGAATTGATTGGAATAACATCTCCTTGGCGTTGGCAATCATATGATTTGGGTGCAACAAGCCTTGGTCGCTGGACAGACAGAGAACTGTTGGACGCCTTCCGGAATCTTGTTGAGATGGCTCAAAATTTTGCAAAAATCTGCTTCTTCATCGACGGCCTGGATGAGTTCGAAGGCGATGATACAGCTCGTACGGAGATAATCGATCTGCTGAAAGAGATCTCCAATTCGCTGAGCATCAATGTCTGCCTCTTAAGCCGGCCATGGCTCATTTTCAAGGATGCGTTTGAAAACGGCCCATTGCTCCTGCTCCAAAATTTAACCTATAAAGATATCAAGAACTATTTTTCAGGTGGAGCTTGGAGAAAACCCGCGATTTGAAAGACTTAAGCTAACAAATAGCCCTGGTTGGTCAGAGCTCATCCTGGAGCTTGCCGAAAAAGACGCGGGAGTGTTCCTTTGGGTTCATCTCGTCGTTTGAATATTTGTTGCAAGGCCTTCGAAATGAGGATGACATCGAAGATCTGCAAAGAAGACTAAGACTGATACCTGCGGATTATGAAGAGTACTTCACGTACACGATGAACATGCTGGACCGATTCTACCTTGAGCAGGCAACGCAGCTTTTTGAGGTAGCTATGTGTGCCCACAAGGGGCTCTCACTCATGACATACGCCTTTATTCATGAGGTTGATCCGTATTTTGCCGTCAAAGCCAAAGTCGAACCACTATCCGTGCCGGAAATATACGAGAGGTTCAAAGTTATGGAGCGGCGTTTAAATTATCGCTGCAAAGGGATGCTCGAGGTCCACCATATTCCTAATACACACATCTACTTCAGTCGCCGTGTCGGATTCTTGCATAGAACAGTCGGAGACTATTTACAGACGCTAGCCATACAGAAAATGCTCAAGAACTTTAAGAATGATTCTTTCAATGTCGAGCTGGTACTGTGCAAGTCACTGCTTGCCCAAATTAAATCTCTCGCGTTCGAACCCAGTAATCAGCAGCCATCCATTAAAACTGTTGAACAGCTTCTTTAGATACGTTCAAGGAGTTGAAAGGAACAATTCACAGGGCTGACCCCACTGCTTGATGAATTGAATCGCACTGCTGCAATATTGTTTGCTAGAGTGGGTTCGACAGCCCGCCTTTGCACTTCGGCAAAAGATAATTGGACGAATGACATTCGCGATGCTGGACTTGAACGGTGGACTCATTCGAACAAACGGGGAGAGACATTCCTCACTTCATCATGGGCGGTGGGTCATCGATCTTATGTAAGAGAAAAGATCGAGGCAGATGTTCAATTTGTATTGGGAAAGCAAGGCCGTCCAATGCTCGACTACATCTTGCGTCTAGGCTTACGTGCAGACTCCGGTTTCAAACAATAGCTGCGCTTACGGCATTGAGGGAGCTGTGGATCCGGATCCTGAGTCTGTGGAACTTGTTTCAGGTCAAGGTGCAAATCCAAATCAGTATTTTGGGGACTTCACAGTTTTGGGGTCGTTTCTTGCTTCTCCTCTATGAAGAACGCCAGTCCTTGAGAGGGTCGAAGGAAACCGTGCCATGGTTGCAGAAAACGAAGATACTGATTCTGTATGGCGCAGAGGCGGATCTTGAGTGCGATACTGGCATTGGGTACGGCGACAAGATACAAGCCCGAAAGGTACTCATCACCCTTAGGCATTCTACGGTCGGTGTTTAGCCACTCAAAGGCGCAACAGCTTGAGTTCCTGCTCTCAAACGAAGCAGAGTATGACTCAAGGGCGAATCTTGAAAGCGATATGGGTCTTGATCACGACGAAAAGATATACAAGCGCAAAATATACTCATCACCCTTAAACGTTTTACGGTCGACGTTTGGCCACCCAAAGGCGCAACAGCTTAAGTTCCCACTCCCCAACAAAGCAAATCACAGCCGCCGCAGGATGTTCATTGAAAAGCTCACAGACAAGTTCACATGATATATCTGCATGTCAACGCAACAGCATTCCAAATCTTCTGCTAATTGACGCAGATTCGTTCAAAGATTGTGAGCAATTGGAGAATTTTTGATCGGGACATGAGTATCTGCAGCCGACTGCCATGCAGGCCAAGCACTCAGCATCACCGTCGGTTCTCATACTGAGCACTGAGCATTTAGTTGCAGCGACATATGATCCGGCAGCTAACTCCTCCGGTTGCAAGAGAGGCCACTACCCGTTAGACCTAGCACATCTGAGCAGGACGAGAACACCCAAAGTCCATCTTGAAGCCAGCTTAAGCCGGGGGAAGTGACGACCGGAACAGATGCTGCGGTGGATTCCCGTACACCTCTTCTAATACGAATCAGAAGCCGAGTTTATGCACAGTATTGGATACCGAATTTGAAACCGAACAAGATGACACTCGAAAGATCCCTGCACAACCTCAGGGCCTCGCATCAAACGTGTCAGCTACCCTGCTCTCTCAGGTCTTTTGGAAATTGTTTAAATCATCGCGGACTTGAGGTCGGCAGAGAGCGAGTTACACCGCAGAGAAGACATTGCAATCACATGGCTCGGAGACAGTGTGGTCTTGCATGAAGTAACGAGACTTGTTTTTGCACAGATTTCTCCAACTGAGAAAGATACCTTTGCAAAGCATTGCTGGCAAACTCTACTGGTGTCCCGGTTACAACCGGGGCTACATGAACCTTCGCTTGTTGCGTTGAGAGATCGAGGTTTAGGATACGCATCCAGAGAAGGACAACCGGCCTTTACCACCTCGACTGCTTTACTACTTTACTTGAGAAACCATAATGTTGTATCCATGAGATAAAGGGTATATAGATCTGCCTTGTGTTTCCCCCACCCCAAAACCGTAACCTGCATTTCGGTTGGGTGGTGGAGGGTAGACATGGAGTGAAGTAAACGTAGTCAGGGGAGAGATGATAAAGGCTATTAGAAAAGGAACGAATGACGGGGTCATAGTAGCACACAACCGTGGTGTGCTGGAGAGATGAGTTTGTGGCTATGGAGAAAGAGAGGGATATATTCTGGTCTGGATTGGATGTCTCAGCGTTCATGATTCAGCTAGCGTTGTAGGCCAAGTGCCGCAGCTACTGTATGAGAGCGAGTCTACTTCTTATGTTACCCGAGATAAGCCTACTGCCGTCAAGACATCATCGCCCGTGGTTTTCTTCCCTACTTTCACGTCCAGCTCAGTCAAATCTCATGTCTCCTTTGCCGTCGTCGACAGTTCCACCAAACCTTCTTTGAACTCAGACCCGATTCTGCTTGCTAGGTTCAATTCCTCTTTGTTTCAAGAGCAGATATCCAGAAACGTACTACTGCACAAAGAGCTTCCCCATCGCCCGCTTCTGCACAGGTCGTAACGTTTTCAAGCACCTCCTCATCACCCAATCGTTTTCGAAACTAAAGATGTTCATGGCGTAAGGTAACAATGCTGCCTCACCATACACCTGCCTGCAAACACGCAACAGCCCCAGGTGGAGACTCGGTGCCTCCTGATATCTATGTTGGTTTTTTCCACGCGCTGCTAGGCGATTGAAAAATCCTCCGCCAACATGTATTCGGTAGCGCACTCCTTTGATCTCCCGACCCACCCGGAAACAAGACAAGAGAAACCACCACTCTCGAATAGGATAGCTCCTACCCGTAGACAGAGTCAACATTCCATGGTCGCCAAAACCGCCATAATGAGCCACTTCACTCTCCCCGATGGTGCAATCATCCCAGACGAGCGTGGGACAGTCTGGTCGTCTTGATCCCATGCTGATGTGGTGTATATCCGACCTGTAGATGATGATCACCGACGATGAAGCCGTAGATTTTGTTCCTGATCTCGCCAGGCAAGCGGAGAAATGGGGAGACAACTGAGTTACGGTTCATACTTTTAACATAATTAGCACAGGATGGCTGCAATTATAGCAAGAATGTCTTACAGTGCCCTCTGTGCAGCGGGTGCATCGCGTTCGCGCGTGTTGAGCAGGCGCGATCGCAATTTCTTGGGCTTTCTGTCCGTATCTTTGTAGATTCCATCTCGATAGCTGTTTTCGCATTCGGTTGTAAAGTGATAGCCTCGTTTCTTGCAAGCCATGACTGATCTTGAAGTTCCCCCTGGCAAGTGGAAACAGTGACTAGTTAATGGTGAGAGCCAGAGCAAAACGTGTTCGGAACGCGTGGACCTGTGGTTAATTCATGACCTATACCGTTGCATCGCCTCGCTTCATAACGAGGTACCTTGAGTAACCTTTTAGTAATGTTGGTCTTCTGGAGCTCCTAGAGTTGGGATTGCAGTTTTTCTATATCGTTTAGACTAATGGTCTTGACAGTTGACAGGTCAGTGGCTTTAATCGGGGGTGGCACGGGTGGGTACGGAATACAGGCAGCCGAAATCACGAACGCGCTTCTCTAGCGCTTCTCTACGCGTTTACTTGGTGAGAGAGCCGAGAGTACTTCGGTAAAACAGTTGATGAACCGTTCGAATTGCGAGACAATGGCTTTCGAAGGATTGCAGAAACGTGGCCAGGAATTGTATCGCCAGAAGAAGTACGAACAGGCTCTCGAATGCTTCAATGCAGTAAGTCACCTTCAGAAACCCGACAGACCTTACTCAGTTTCCCCTAGGCCATCACACCTGGAAATAGGGATTGTGTTGCTGCGCTTGACAATCGAGCTGCAACTCACACAAAGCTTGGCAATTTGCAGGCTGCCCTAAAGGATGGAAGACGTATGATCCAGGAAGAGAGCATCAGCTGTTTGGTATGGTCTATAAGGTTTCTACGTGTTAAATAAGTCATTGATAAAGCTTAGGGATACCTTCGAACAGGGAAAGTGCTGCAGCTACTAGGCAAGGACGACATTGCGCAGGGTATCTACAAATATGGCATCCGAAATGTGCCAAATAGTGATCCAAATTTCAAGGTACATATCACGATGTTATCTACTTTGACACTGATCCTAATAATTCCGAGCAGTTACTAGGAGGTATGCTGGATAAGCTGTCCAAAAGGTGTTCGCCCCCCAATTCGGTCGATCCATTGCTCGTTCTGCCACTTGAGCTTGCAGAAATGATAATGATGCATTTAAGTTTCCGCCAAGTTGTGTAAGCATTGGTGCTAGGTTAGCCTTTTCTATTTGCTGAGGCCTCATTAGAGCAGCAACCCGTGTCTCGAAGTCATGGCGTCAACTTCTTGAAAACATACCCAGCTTGTGGAGCGAGCTGAACTTCTCAGCGGCTAGTAAGCCGGTGACTGTCGGCGCTGTTCAATCGTACATTAAGCGATCCAAAGGGACAGTCACTGGAGCAACATTCCATCGATTTACGTATAAAAACAACGATGTTCTGAAATGCATCACGACGCGTTGCAAAGACTTGTACAGTTTGATTATACCCGTGGGCTTTACCGGAGCGTCACTGCTTAAAGCTGCTCCTTTCGCTAAAAATTTGAAGACTCTCATCGTTGGACAGGGCTGCGAGGTCACTCTTGATACTGTAAGCCGAGTTCTTGCAATATGCAGTCAGTTAGTACGAGTTGACTTTCTCTCTGTTTGTCGAGGTCGCTTCAGTCCTTCATGGGCTGGTGACCTGACAAAAATACGTACACTGGCACTCAACACTAGTAGAGGAGCCGGAGATGCCGGAGGAGAACTAAACATGGTTAGTTCTACGCTATTATCCTCTACTTTTACATATTTGATGAATCTTAGGATGCCCTCATCGAGAAGATCCCGAACGTTAAGAATCTGAGCCTCCAAAATTGGAGTCGGCTTGGCACATTGGAAGGCCCACAATTCTGTAGCTTGGAACAACTCCAAAGCCTCGATATCGCCAGCATGAGCCTGCGAGTTTTCCCCCTCTTGCCACCATCACTACAGAAGCTAGTGATGTTTGGCTGCTTTGAATGTAACCTGGGATCCGCCCAGAGTCATGATAACATCGTCGACAGCAATATGTCTAATTTGACTAGCCTTTCGATGGCCAATGTGACCACGCTGCACCCTCTTAGCTTGTATGCTTTGCTTGAGTCAAATAAAGGGAATCTCAAAGAATTGAATGTAAACGGTTGCCATGGAGTTGACTCGGCATCACTTTCACTACTGGGCAAAGCCGGCTACCTGAAGGAGGTCGTCTCGCTGGACGCAGGAAATTGCAACATCGATGACAGAAGCGTAGAGTCTCTTATGGCGTACGTCCCGCGCCTTCGATACTTGGCTCTTGAACGTACGAAAATCACAGGCGTTGGAGTAAAAGCCGCGGTGCTGAAACCTCAAGACAACCTGGAGCATCTTTTCATCCACAATTGCCAAGACGTAAGCCGAGATGCTGTCGAATTTGCGAGGGCACGAGGCGTAAAAGTCGATTACTACTTTCCAGACGTTTCACGCAGTGGTAAGAGAGTCAGACTAGAATAGAAGCACTGTGGGATCATCGGAGCTTCGCTCTGATTCCTATCAAAATACAATATGCCGCCAAACCTTGACAAGCTCATCCTTTTCAACAGCACAAGCTATGACGTGAAGAAGCGGATTTTATTCAACTTCCACGCTTTGCAGAGTATTTATGAACGTCCTTCTGCAGGTTTTCCTGTTGTGTGCGGACCAAATCCAAGATGTCATTGCACTCGGGTAGACCACTACAAACCTTCTCGACATACAACATTTGAGCGTATACACTGAGAAGTTGGTTCGGAAGCCACTAAGAGAAAGTCAGAATGATGACGGTTAGCCCTGACAGGTAGCCTACCAAAACTATGGGACTGCCGCCAGTGGCGGTAGGATGTGCTGATTTCTTCAAGATGTATTCTCTGGTGAAGCACCAATGGCGAAAACGGAAGTCCCGAATTTGATTTAGCGCATGCAGGTAAAGCACTATGAGCCAGTTTATGTCAAACACTGCGAACGAGATCATGAATGCGAGGAGTCGTACCTGCGGAAGTTCTGTCTTTCATGGCATATTCCCTCACTCGAATGTCTCGGGCTCTGTCTTTAACCCACTCTAAGAACTCTCGATGGTTTCCTGGGCGATAGGAACGGAAATCTACGAGGATCTCTGTAAGAGGGGTATCCGGCATCTCGATCTCCAGAAGATTGTCGCAGAGTGGGATCTGTGTCTCTTTAGCGTTTCTTATAGGTGGAATAGACGTTGGAAAATATACCATGCTGTCATTCGCACCGCTCTCGCCTCGGAACGACATCGGCTCCTCGCTGACACCTTCATAGACTACGCCGTGAGGAAACATCGATTGGCCCGTGATGCCAAATATAAAAGTGCGAAAGCTGTTGTAGTCGCCAGGCATACTCTTCTTCCACATACCTCGCGGACAAATGTCAATTTCATCAATCCAACCCTATTGTTTAGCATCCACACAGAGATCTGAACTTACCATCCATTACCCGATTAACCTCAACCATTGCTTTGATGACTAGCTCCAACCCTGCGTCGAAAGCCTTCCTATCATCGTTGCCGCAAGCGGCAAGTGTATTGACTGCTCCTTCGACCAGAGGACCGGAATTCTTGACCATATCAACATGTACGAGGACGAAGCCTGCCTCTGAGCTCGAAGGGTTTAGACCTTTTTCGAAAGCACGCACTAAGCGAAGGTTCGAGTAGTCCATACCGACACTTGGATCGGCGAGGCAGTAATTGAAGAGAGCGTACGAGCCAGCATATTCCATGAACGGCTTGAATCCGGATCTGCCACGAATTTGAGTCGTTACGATATGTATACAAGTGTTGAGAGGTTCTTAGGCGACAGATTGAGTACGCTGATGAAGGAGATGAAACGAGCAGCAAACAGAACAGGCGGACAATAACGGCGACATCGACGTGCAATACTCACATCTCGGCCACCTTGGCCAGAGGCCTCGCAATACATGCTGGCAACCGCTGCCTCCCTAGTCCATACCCCTCACCCCTTACCCACCGCTCATGGCACGGCTCCAAGAGGTAGGCGCTCGCTACGAAAGAATAATCCCTATACAGAGCGCATACCATCCTCAAGTCCTTCTTTGCCTCGTCAACATTCTCTGTTAGATCAGGCAACTCCCTTAAGACGGTCTCTCCAAATGTGAACGAAGCTAACAAGCCCGGCTTTCCTTCGATGGTTACCGTGGGCATACGGGCAAGTAGCGAGCTCAGGGCTGCGAAAGAAGCGGGGAGCTTGGTTGGTGGGTCACTGAGAGGAAGAAACCCACGAGGAATGGAGACGGTGAAGGGAGGAAGAGTAGAGATGGTGGAGGAAGGAGGGAGAGTGGTAAGGAGGGGGAAGCTTTCAGGGGTATTCATGGAGCCCATTGCTTCAGAAGACGTTAGATCAATGCGGCAAATTTTCGTGTCAAAGCGAAGATTGATACCAAAGAAGGAGCGAGAGGACCGGACGTCTGCGTCGACTATATACCTCGTGGCCGGAAGGTTTCCGGCCTTCCCCTCCATTCCATGGCGGGCGCCAACTGAACGGGGCAGGTGATGATTGCAGTGGCTGAACGGAAGCATTAATTCATACGACATATCAATGCTGGCGGGGGACTGGTTGATGCTAGTATCCCGGTTTCCTGCGATGCTCCCATACTATCTCACCTACTCGATGGCGTTCTTACGGCTTCGATCGTATTCAGAGAAAATATCGATACTCGGCTGAACTAAGACGACCATTTGTAGGTTCCTTTGCAATGAGTTGTCTGTTTGGCAATTAGTATCTCGCCGTCTTGCCGTCTGGATCATCATAGACGAGGTCGTAATTATTTCGATGAGGGTAGCGCGCAGAAACCCTAAGATACTAGCTTAGCGCTAAAGGCCGGTATAAATTCCGGCCAACGCTGAACCTTCGTTTTCTCATACATTCTACTCTCCCCGCCCACTTATGTATTTAAACTTCATGGAACTGCATGAACGGCATAGTCCCTATTCTCAGTTCGCCAGGATGCTTCTATCCCGCAGCCAGGTCCAAATATTTTTACAAAGATTTCATGTGTCTCAAGGCACTTTGCTTGAATACTTGGATGGCAATATAGCAGTACCAGGAGTGGCTGAATGTCAGCAAACAACAACCGATAGCCCGGCACACCAGGTCAAATTACAGACTCAGGAATTGGCAATTTGAGTAGAGAAAGTCCGGTTTGGTCAGCTCCGTATGTCCCTTTTACCCAGCACTTCTTTTATAGATTCTTTTGCTAGGGTTGCACCTTCTTGTCGTCTTACAATGCTAGGAGGAATATGGAACCACTGGTTGCACAGCAACAATTGCATCGTTGCTCCTATACCGTCGTCGTTGTGCATGCTGCCTATAGATTTTTCTGTGAGTATTCAACAGCTTTTTGCTTATTGCGAACGATCTTCTGGTTTTTCAATCTACCTTTTACCGTCATGGACATTATCTGCTATGGGTATCGTTCCTTCCGGTATTGCTAAAATACGAGTCCCCTACTCGATTACTATTTGACTAATTATTATGCTCGCAATATCTCGAGTCTCTGCTTGTAGGATTGTTGGCTAACGTCTTGTGCCTTATACGAATGGCTAGGATACCTCGATTATTCTACCACCTCGGAAATCCTGAGCATCTTAAAAAGATATCGAGGGCTGCCCGTTATCCCCATACATCGATATGAGGCCATTATCTTTTCCGACGTTTGCGTTACCGTGCCGTATGTCAGAGGTGATAGGGCTGGCCAGACTTCCGATCCAATGACATGCATAGAACTCGTTGTTCGTTATCCGCACAGTCATACATGATGATACATGTCCCACCCACTTCATCTTCATCTGCTGATGAGGGCTTACCCGTCTCCTGCGGTACAACGTGACCAGTGAAACGTCGCAATCTCGGTTGTTGGAAGTAGACGACGAGAGACAGGATATCAAAGCTGCAGGTATTACTGTACACTCGTACATTGGCGCTTTCATGCGGCTCTGCTATTGCAATTGGCGAGCAAGACAAACGACAGGAAACCAACGAGACGTGCGCATCGTAACAAGGCCCACTGTCTGTGAGATTAGACCACGGACACGAGGACGGATGCATCATGATGGCACCTCACAGCTCACCAATCTGCTCCTGTTGTGTTCTTGGTGTTCTTGGTGTTTCAAGCATAAGAGCAGCAGTAAGATTGTGACGACTGGCTCTAACAATTCAACCGGTACCCCAACATGTGACTTCGGGGGCTGATAATCAGCGCGTGCAGGAGTTGAAGCGTCTTGGCGGGGGGTTGTAGCGATAGGTAGGTACCCATACAAGTTGCAGGCTGAGCTTTCCCCCATCCAATGATCCAACCCGACGAAGATGCGACGGTGACTGCGGCTAGCAGGGGTGTCTCATGGGCTTCCCACTACCGAATCCATTCTAAGGTAAGGTAGTCTGCGTCATTGTGCGTTCCTCGGGTCAGCTAAGGTACCTTAGCGGGATATCTTGCGACCCCTGCGATTGCTTTCCCCTTTTTGTAGATAAAGTACTTACCAATCAACCCAGTGACCACTGACCACTGACCACTGACCAGCTGTGATAATGAGTGATATAATATGATTTATTACATGTCTCCTGCGAGTCACAGCTCGACCACCTGTGACCGGTCAATTCATTTCTGCTATTGCCTCTGTTGCCTCTTTTGCCTCCGTCTTTCCCCCGCTTTGGAGTCGTACCCGTAGCACGCTCGCTTGACTGTTCCGCTCCGTGGTCGGGATTTAACATCTACAACCTTCCCCCGCGGACCCTGACCTTCACCTTCAAACCTTCTCTTGCAGTTGCATCCACACACTTTCCATTGCTCCTTGAAAAGTGGTAATCAGAGAAGTACTCACTTCTACTGTCTCCTTCAGCTTGGCAAGCTCCCAGCAGTCTTTCTTCAACCATCACCATTCTTGCCCATCGGCTTTTTCCTGCGCTCTACGTCACGTGGTCTCAGAAGCGGTGAAACGCTCGACGATCCTTGACAGAGAATCGGTGCGAGCGCCTTCACTTTGGGAAAACTATCAACATCAAGTGACAGCGACTCTTCCGACGATAGGTAGAACCCTACCATTGGAGTTATGAGTCCCTTATCAGGATCCCTCGACTTAACACCCACACCTTCAGAACCTTCTGCCACCATCCGCATCACAAACGCGCCTTTAATCTGTGACCCGGAATCCAACCCTTCGTCAAACACTTCATCAGACATGTCCGACAGCGAACCCAAACGTCCATCCTTGGTCCGAGCATTGACGCGTCCCAAACTCGCCTCCCGCAAATCCAGTGGCACCAACATCGTACCACGCGATCACCCTGATGTCGAAATACAAAAAGAGTCGTTCCCGGCCGATGATGCGCGAGCCATGAGTCCACGTCGTTCGACCTATGAGACTGAGAAGTTGGGGCTGGATACCAGGAAAGCGGTTCAAAGGTACGATCGATGCGCGTGATGAGGCAGCTATGTCTGGGTTGATGACTGACGGGTTCACAGGCACGCGAAGAATCTACAATCCGGACTCAATGCTCTGGCGGAGAAGATTGAACTGGTCAAGTCGGACCACGAGAGGCTTGAGAAGCAGAATGTCGCGTTACAAGACTACATTGGCGGTCTCACCCGCAGCATGTCCAACACCGCCATCACTTCCACCAAAGCAAAGAAGTAAAATCGGACGCTCCACCTGCATCCAACCTTTCTGTATTCGGCATGACCCAGGCATGCCACCATTTATGCTTCAGCTACCTACCAGCATTTGTCCAATACCAGCATTTTCCAGCCAGCATTATTTACCAGCCCTTGCGCGATCCCTCTATTCCTCCAGCATGGCGCTATCTCCAAAGGGCGGACGGTCGGCAAGGTTTCGCATTAAACGAGCACACAGCACTTGCTCCAATTCCATCGATGGCGTTTCAGAATCGACACAAGCACAAGAGGGGTGTCGATTGCTTTCAGCGACGAGATACCAACTATTGCGTTCCTATTACTTAGCTGCCTTTTCAGCTAAACGTAGCACAACTGTACAGTTCTTGCCACTAACGAGGAAATTCCTCCAAGCAACGATTTCAACGTTGGTGCTCGTTCTCACTTTTTAATTTTCCCTGATGTACCCACCACCAAGGCATACCACGCATCAGACCCACTCCACCAGCAACGCATCCATGGTAAGCGTAAGCGAAGGCGTCCCTAACGCTTGAAGTCTAAAACCATCCCTATGATTTCCCATTCCCCAGTTCCCCACACTACTTTCCCAGATCTACAGTGAATACAGAATATGACCTGCCACCACTGCCGCTAAAAGGCTTGTTCCGCACAACTGGAGAAAAAACCGAAAATTACTTGCGACACTGTACACAACGGGTCCCACCATCATAACTCTCTCATCCTTCCCCGCCCCGCCCATCTCGCTTCCCTTTTCTTTATCCCTCTGAGTTCCGCTCCCCCCTCCCAAACCTCCTTCCGCCACCCCAACCTCCTCCCGCCCATTCCCACCCCCCCCTTCTCACCGCAAAATTCTTCAACTCACTTCCATTCTCCCCAACGACTTTCCTCACTCCCTCCCTCCCTCTCTCTCTCTCTCCCCCACTACCCCCCTGTTGGAAATAGGGGAGTTGGTAACCTCCGCCTCATAGGGCTGGTAGGGCCGGGGCCCGCTAGTACAGTTTTCACCTTCCAACCTCCTAGATAGCCTCCCTCCGTACAGCAACGACCAAAATACCAATATGCCCCATATGTATGACCTCGTATTCCAACACCCCCCATCCACCAACTCTTTCCACCCTACACCTCCTCCCCCGCTTTAAGTTTCTCGAAAGTATACTCTCGATATTTACGTTCTAGGTAGGGGTGGTCGGTGGTGATTGTAGTAAGTGATAAGTAGTATGTATTTTTTTTTGGTTACCACTAAACATACATCCCTTTTTACTACATTGACGCCCCTTTTTACTACATATACACCCCCCTCAGATAGGTTTAGCGGTTACAACAGACGAACACCATACAGATACTTTGATTTTATATGAGCGGCTCACCAAAAATGAAGTATCTTTGAGATCAATATGTTTTTCGAAGCTGATTTACATTTGCAACTACATTTCAAATTCATATCAAATTTGAAACATCCCGTAGAAGCCTTCACGATTTGAAGCTTCCTGCTAATGTTCGGATAGAGACTCAGCCGAAGCTTCACCCTCTTCACCCCCTTCATCTTCTCGACCTAGCTCTCTATCTCTACCTCTACCTCTATCCCTATCCCTACCTCTCGCTTGTGTTTGCCCTAGCTCTTGCTCAGCCCGTTGCTGCAGATGCGCTTCAACGCGTTCAAATTGGCTCCTCGTGACTCACATAGAGCTCACCCATCGGTTGATATATATATATAGAAATTTTCTTATGTAGGGCGATCGTCTGTATCATTCGTGGAAGTCGTCATCCATATTCCGAGTGGGTTTGTGGGATACGTGGATAGCCGTGTCGTTCTGAGTTGAAGAATCCGAGCGTGGTATGACCACATTGCCTGTTGATATTGGTGGTTGAAAGATGGGTTTCGCTCTGGAGCCTTGGAGGGACGAATTCCCGGGATGGGACATGAACTAGTTTCTGGGTCGATCAACTCGCTTTGCGGAGGGGTCGAAAAGATTGCACGGGTCTTTTGGTGCGGTTCGTGTGGTCATCCGGGGTGCCGCAGCACGACGGGGGCGTGGCTGCGTCGATGGAGCAATTGATTCGGGCGGGTTTGTGGCCTAAAGACTGACTCTAGGACCCACGCCGTGTTCGTCCGGTTCATTTTATGATTGTGCCATTTCGTTGACCCTTTAGCCTTCTCCCTCTCCTTGGTTCTCATCCTTCCTCTTCCTCTCTCCAATCCACCCCCCGGTAAACAATACCGCCGGCACAGCACTAACCGCGCTCCAAAGCCCCAAACTCCAACACGTCGTCCCCCACCCAGCGGTCCCCGTCACGAACCCTCCCCAAAGCGGCCCTACCAACATGCCTCCCGCAAACGCGGTACTAAACAATCCGTACGCTTGCGCGTACGCGCCCTTGGGTCCGAATTTTCCGGGCTGTGCCTTTTCTTGCGCTGCGACTTCGTAGGTGATTTCGGCCATCAAGGGGGTCATGACCATTGTTAGGGCGAACCCTAGCAAGCCTAGTAAGGCGCACATGAGGACTATTTGACGGATTCCTGGGTGGGAGACTAGGGGTAGCAAGACGAGAAAGGGCGTTGCGAGGAGGAAGCCGAGGAAGGTGGGAAGGCGAGGGCCGTGCCGGTCGGCGTAGGCTCCGATGAGGGGCGCGAGGAAGGAGGGAAGGACGAGGGGGAGGAAGATGAGGCCCGCGCCAAGGGAGTGCCACCCGAACAGGTGATTGACGCGGAGGGGGATGATGGCATCCCAGGCAGTAAGGAGAGCGGATTGCACCAGGGTGCAGTAGAGGGCGGAAAGGAGGCGGTGGGAGGAAAGAAGAGTAAGAATTGGAGGGAGAGAAGAGGGTTTTGGAGAAAATGGGGGATTGATGCTCGGAAGGCCGGCGATTGGGAGAGGAATCGGAGATTCTGAGGTCTTGGGGTTTGCTTCTTTTCCTTTTTCTGAGTCGCTTGCTGAAGGTGGTGGCGTACTAGTTTCCTCCTCTTTTGATTCGTCCTCCGCAATCCATTTCTTTGCAACCTTCTTCTCCACCAAAGCCACCCGAAGGACAATATCCAAGATGATCAAAGCAAACGCCATATAATAAACAGCATAATATCCTCCTCGCGCATATACCACTCCTCCCAGCAACGGCGCCACCAGGACCGCCACACTCATGCTTATACTCACATACCCCATCACCTGCCCAATCTCTTCCTGTCCAGCAGTATCAACCAGCAGCGCCAAGCCAACCGTCCATACTATTGCAGCTGAGATGCCCTGCAGCAGGCGGCCGATAATCAGTAAGACAATGCAGGTGCCCAGGCATAGCAGCAATGTCGCCCCACTGAGAGCTAGGAGGCCGAAGAGAAGTGGAAGGCGTCTCGACGACGAGTGATCAGCGAGCCATCCACAGACTGGGGAGGAAGCGAGTAGAGCAGCGCCGTAGATGGCCAAGAGAACTGAGACCCAGTGCTGAACATCTTTCTCCTCGACGCCACAGCGGACAGTTAGGGCAAAAGGTATTACTGGCACGATAATGCCGTAAAGGAAAACATCAGTAAAGACAGCAATGCAGATGGTACTCAGAATGAACCAGGTGGAGGATCTGTGTTTAAGCAGAGGAGGCGGGTTGGAGACACCGCGCTTTTGCCCGGCTGGGATGTCTCGAGTGGGTACGGGCATCTGTATGTACAAAGGATCCGAAGAGAAATACTAAATGTAGAGAACTTTATGTACTAGAGCAAGGACTTCAAAACAAGCCAAAACATTAAATATGTACAATCTCCTACCATTCCATAGGTATTTATTTACTTTCTAGATTTTCCCCAGGTTGAGGGGAGGATAAGGTGATGACGATATTATCGGACATGCATGCCTGATCAGGGCTAGGGCTTCTCGCTTACTTTATCTCCTAGCGGCTTTTTACTCCAGAGTACCACGTGATTACCTTACTTCGTAGGACATACCTTTTCTCACTGAAGGAACCGTAGATATCGTCGTGACTGTCGATATTCATAGTGGGAGGACCTGTTCTCTACCTACGCATACCGTAATATGACCGGCTGACAGTCCTGAATGTCTTGAACGAGGCTAACATGATTATGATATGCAACCTGGCTAGCGCTGAGCCCTGCTGCTGGCTTGGATATCTAAACGATCAAAGCATATGTTTCCTTCAATCAAAAGCTGCTATTATATACCTATAAATGATCATTAGTGTCGTGATAGCAGGAAAATCATGGTAGGTACTTGGGTGCAGCAGCGGGAGTGGTAAAGAAATCATTCAATACTGGATATTTGAATTGAGGTGGATGAGCGCGTTGAGCTCTAATCCACTTCAACCAATGATGCATCGAGATTTGTTCCGCATCGTTTCTATCTCGTCCAGCAACCGACTGAACCCCTGCTCGTTTTTGAATCCTTTGTCTTCTCAAACGTGAACCAACCGCCTCTTTGGGGTGAATAGATCTCCTGAGTTTATCTTCTTCAGTACCTTGCCAATCATTGTCAGGATCAGAATGGGAGACTCCAGCCACAGAAACCCCTCTCCTCCACCCCAGTGAAACCGTCCAGATCACAGTTGCAGCAGGAGCGAAGACAATCATTGCCGCAAAACTTTCGCCCGAGCCTTCAACTCAAGGCCCTACTTCTACTCCAGTCACCGCTATGGACACCACTAGTGCTCCGGTCAGCTCTCAACCGTTACTGCAAGAGACTAACACCCCACAATCTTTCGAACCTTCCAACCAGAAACCCGAAGTAGCCGATGGTCTTCGGCTCCTCATTTTCTAGCCTTGTCGGCACTACTCGATCGGTCAGGTGTGGCCTTTAGAGAGATTCTCAAGACAACTGACTAATACACCAAATAGAGGCCTTCCTCCCACCACAGCCCATGCCTTTAGCACCATCCTACGAAGCCACATACAACAAGCTTGTACTGTCAAGAACGAGTCGCGTCTTGGCGAGGGAGGAACGATTGTCTTATAACATGTTATCAATAAATACTTAGGGCTGTTGTAGGTTGGTCAAACATAGGTAGTCTTCTAAAAAATACGTGGGAAAGCTGCCTTCAGTATTATGTGGTCTAGTGCTCGTATGTGACTATACTGAGATTCAGCTCCTCCTAACATAAGGTGGCATGAACATACATTGACCAGCCCCTCATTGTTTCACTAGGAAGACGTACCCCTTCTCAATATTCGCTCTGGTCTACATGGTGCTATTTCACCCCCGCCATAGGTGATGATTTCCATAATTTCTCTGCAGATTAGTAAGAACGGTGCTCTCATGCTTTGCTAAGATTCTAATTGTCGAGGGGTTCAGGTGGTTGGCGCAGCCTTTAAGAGAGACGTGCAGCCAGTTGATTATCTGTCTCAGGGCTGGCTTTGTAATGCGGGAAGCATGGCCCTTGATGTCTTGGAAACTGTTCTTCTGTCCGATCTGTCTCTGACAATCTTTGTCGACAATCGAATGGGGGCTAGATCAGCAGGTCATCGCTATGTCTCCAGTTTGCGGAACGGCCTAGAAGATTTGGATACTATTAAGGACGTGACATAGTGGTCATGTGATCTTGGGGGAACGATGGCCTGCTGCCGACAGCAGAAGATCGAAGTTTTCTGAACAAAGAAGCAAACTTCCAGCACAATATATATAGAAGTCAAATCCCACAATTTTTTGTAATATATCAAAAACTACAGCATCCTCATATCCGGTTTCCAAAACATTATAACACAGAATATGTCAATTAGTACCTCACAAAGCCGCCTCAATGCATTCAGTACCTCCACACCAGCTTCTGAACGTCGTATCAGCTTCCTTAATGAGTTCTCTCAAGTTGATCTTGTCAAAGCCTTTAAAACTGCTTGTGAGCACTTTGAATTGCTGAACAAGAGGCACTCTTCCTTGGTTGAGGAATTCCAGCATCTGGAGAATCAAATCGTTCCAGATGACGAGTTTATGGGTTTTCTGATGCACACTTTAGAGGGTGAAGAATTCATTGAGGCTTTCTGCGGTCGTACTGGTAATGGAAAAATTGAAGGCTTGAAGCTGGAAGATCTCAAAGAAGATATTATGAGTTGTTGCAGGATCATGGATAAGCTTTTTTCGGATATTGAAGAGCTCGATGGGCCGGGAGGGTTAGTTGCGAAAGGGAGAGTGAGGCACCCAGGAAGGGTTAGACCCGACCCTACGGGAGGCCAGGCGCCAAGTGGATAGTGACAGCCTATGAATCCATTGCACACTTGCTGTATGGCGTTTGTTAAACTGTGGTAATGCTGAGGCTAGGATTATGAATCGTGGCTGTTGCGTCTACTGCGTCTATAGCGGCTACTATCTGTGGCTTTACTTGAGCATCAGGTTGAGATACTCGTGAAGCTCTGAGTGACCATAATTATGACATTTGAAGCATGAGTACGTTCTAGACTGTATCTAAGTCAGAACACTCAACAGTATGACGAGCATTGACGATTTGTTCAAGGTAGATAACTTTAATAAGCGTTCCCTCCGTACATGCTAAATATTTTCTAGAAACCCTCACTGCCGAGCAACAAGCGCAAATTAGAGCCAGCCGGAGATGCTCGTATGGGAAGACCATCGAGATGATAACGAACATGGCTGACTAGCCTTAGATGAAGTTTACAAGGCAAACAAGACCAGCGCGAACGGAGATGTCAAATCGAATGGACGAGCGACAGTGGAGAACGAGGAAGGCGACGATGGGGTAGCAGGCCCCGAGCTACCGCCTGACTTCGAGGAGGAGGTTGCAGATGATGAGGAAGGACGCTTCTTTGGAGGCGGCATAACAGACGATACAGCGGAGGTGCTAAACTTCATCGATGAAAGAGACAAGGACGATATAGTAGGCTGGAAGCTGTCCACAAGAAGCTTTACGGCTTGACTGACCCGAGCTTCTAGAAGTCGGAGAAGATCGACTCCGCATGGTTGCGAAAACTTGCCTTAAACTTCGAGAAAAGGATATCCAAAAACACCGAGCTGCGAAGCAAGTTCGAGGACACACCGGAAAAGTATGTGCGGGAAATTTATAGCAATTGGTGGGTCTGGTCTGACTTCAAATCAGGTTCATGGGCTCAGAAGCAGATCTAGATGCAGATATCAAGGCCCTATCAATTCTTTCTGAACACCCAAACCTCTACGAAGAGTTTGCGAAGCTGGGCTGCGTCTCTTCTCTGGTGTCATTGCTATCTCACGAGAATACTGATATCACTATTGACGCAATCGAGATCATCAACGAACTTACGGATGAGGATGTTGAAGCCGAACAGGCGCAGTGGGACGCGCTTGTCGATGCAATGGTAAGCTGATATGAGAATCCTGTTTCTTTTCGTACTCTAACAAATCTTTAGCTCGAAGCAGATCTTCTCAACCTCCTTTACGAGAACATTTCGCGCCTCGACGAATCCAATGAATCTGACAGAGCCGGCGTCTACCACGTCCTCGGCGTCATAGAAAACCTCTCCTCCCGCCCATCCATCGCCTCCCTTATAGGCACCTCCACCTCGCTCATCAAATTCCTCCTCGCCCGCTCCCAAAAGCCCGAAACTCCAGTCACCCAAAATAAGCAATACGCCGCCGAAATCCTTGCCATCCTGCTCCAATCTTCTCCCGCAAATCGCTTGCAACTCATCGAACGAGACGGCATTGACACGCTTCTTCAACTCCTCAGCCCATACCGAAAACGCGACCCCGCAAAAAGCACAGAAGAAGAAGAATATGTCGAAAACATCTTCGACTGCCTAACCTGCTGCCTGGACGCCATCCCCGGAAAATCCAGATTCGTCGACGCCGAAGGCATTGAGCTTTGCCTAATCATGCTCCGTGACGGCAAAATGAGCCGCCCCCGCTCTCTGCGCCTGCTCGACCACGCCCTCGCTGGCCCCGATGGCTGCCCATGTTGCCAGAAACTCGTCGAAGCAGCAGGCCTGAAACCAATCTTCAGCCTGCTGATGAAGAAACACGATCATCAAATGACAGAACACCTCCTCGGTATCCTATCATCCTTGCTACGCTCCCTACCCGCCGACTCCGCCGAGCGAATACGTCTACTCGCTAAATTTGTCGAGAAGGATTACGAGAAACTCACCCGCCTCGTCCAAATACGGCGCGACTACGCCTCCAGACTCTCCCCCATCGACCAAGCCATCGCTGAGGAACGAGCACATCTCTCCCCCGAAGAACAAGACGACCGCGCAGACGCTTGGTTCTCGCGCCGGCTGGACGCCGGCTTGTTTTCTTTACAAACCGTAGATGTGATACTAGCCTGGTTAGTCGCCGAGGACAGCGGCGCGAGAGCTAAGATCAAAGATCTGCTCGCTGAGCGGGATGAGACCTTTGAGGATTTGCGGAAGACGCTGAGGGAGCAGCTTGAGGGGATGGATGCGAGGGGGAACGATGAGGATGGGGATGGGGTGATGAAGGATATGTTGGGGACGCTGGTGGGGTTTTTGGGGTAGCCTGTATTACGTATATGTCCCTGAAATGGGTAACAAATAATTACCAACAACATCCATCCGTCCATCCTTTCATTCAAACAGCAGCGTTAAAGAGTAAATTGACGTCGTACCGTATGTAACCTACATATGTACAACCTCCACCCCCTCACCTATCCTGACCACCTGGCGGGACTGCCCGCTTAAAGTCCATATTGCCTTGGGTATGACCGTATTTACCCAACCACGCCAGCCAAAAAGATGCGGAATGCGCCTGCCTTCCCCCCTATGCACCTTCACTCATCGAAGCATCAAAAACCCCTCTCTCCCTCTCCGTCTTCTCCCCGTTTTCCCTGCCCTCTGCCCTCTGCCCTCTGCCGTCTTTCTCCCTATCCATCCACCCAACGACAAACCCTCTCATTCCTTATCCTTATAAAACTTCCTCATAATCAAATGCAAAAACAAATTCACACTAACCCTAACCTCCCCGCCCCTCGCAAAAAACTCCAAAAACTGCGTGCCGTTATACTGCGCCTGCAGCAAATCATCCAGGGGCACCTGCGCGCTCGCACCCGGGACGCTGATCGCGCCCATGCTGCCCTCGATGCTGAAAACGCCGACTTCGTTGCTGCTGATTGTCAGGTCGATTTGCGCGTACTGGCGCTCCGTGTAGCCTTTCCAGGACACGAGGATGCCGCGGTTTGCTAGGTCTTGGGCGCTGTATTTGAAGGAGCCGAATTTGGGGACGCGGCCGGAGCGGGCGAGTTCACGCTCGTGGTCCCATTGCTTGGTGAAGGGTAAGAGGAAGCGTTTCTTGCCTTTTTTGTTTTGCAGCGTGACCATTGCCTGCTCGATGTAATCGTTGTAGGTCTTGAGCTGCTGTTCGAGATATAGTGCCTGGTCGTTCAGTCGCGCAAGTGTTAATTTTACGCCCTCAAGTTCACGCTGGCGCTGAATGCGCCGGCGGTGCTTGGTGCGAATATCGACGGCGATGGCGTTGAGGAGATCTTGGTAGTAATTGTGGCGGGAGAGGCGGGCGGCCTGTTCGAGTCTTAGGATGTTTTCGAGGGCGGTGCGCTTGAGTTCGGAATATGGCATTGAGGCAATGTCAACAAGGGTGTTGGCTTCGGAGTAAGCGCCACGTTTTCGAGAGCCTGCGGAGAGCTCGTCACGGACCAGGGCGTCCCAGCGGTCCTCATCTTCCATGGCGATGGGCTTGACCATGATTTCCATGAGATTAGCACCGGATTGGACGCGGATTATGTAGAGGACACAACGTTTGGTTTCCATGAAGAGGGCTTTTATCTCCGCATCAGGGTCTAGTATTTTGGATCAGCTTCGAAATCCTCTTAGTGAACGAACAAAGGTGTGACATACCTTCTACATCGTGCAGTTTCGGGTTTAGAGTAAGACAGATTTCGGAGGTGCTGACATTCATAAGCTCATTCTCGTTAGTCTTTGCGCTGCCGAGCTCGCGGATCGCATCTCGTAACATATCATCTTGATTCGGGCAGATGTTCATTGTTTCGGCGGCAACTAAATGATGTACTGAGAAGATATCTGCCATTTTTATGTATAGAGTGGGCTTTGTACGTGCGTAAAGATCGTTGAACTCATCGATATCGAATTGCGTTTCAGCGTCTGGAACAGCAATCACTGTAGAGAATATCGTCAGTAGGGTTCTTAGAATACTTGGTTGAAACTCGCTACTTACGATTGCCCCAGATCTCTCCAAGCCGCTCGATAGATTCCCCAACATAACTGTTGAGAGGCTGCAGAAAAACATTCTCGCTACCGAATAGTCTTCCTGCAGCAACTTGGCCAAGCACCTTTGCCACCTCGTTTATATTCCTCTTGTGCATTTGCGAAAGACCCCGGTCTATGGATCCGGCCTTTTCTGGCTCAAGTAGGCCAGGTTGGAGGTAGCTTTTCCATATCCAGTGACCAACGATTTGCAGAACGTGGCCTTGCTCATCATGCTGGAATCTCGAGGTAAGGTTTTGAAACATCTGCTGTGCAATGTATCTGACTCCAAATGGCATTTTGTGCAATTGCTCCTCCAGTGCGGTAAAGAACTGATCAGCAATATCTCGGAGATCCTGAAGATGGGCTATAAAAGTCCTCTTTGTCTCTGGATCCCGAATAGCCTCTTCTCGAGCAATGTCGGGACTGCGGTGACTTCTTTGGCCGGAGCGTAATTGCTCGTTCTCAATAGAAGAAAGGTAGATCTGCATTGGATCACTTTCGAGGTCTAACTCGGGGTTCTCAATAACATTTTCCTTGATAATTGGGCCTAGGATGTCACGCATATACTTGCGGTCCCGCGGTGACTTGATGTACGCACTGAAAAGCTTCGCCCAAAAGAAGTTACCTCTCAGATATTCCTGGATCGAATGACAATTGTCAATCTCTTCCTTCATGGATCTTACGATGAGTTTGATCAGATAGTATTCTTCTCTTCGCTTCTGCGCGTAACCGAAAAGACCCATCATCAAGTGTTTGATTCGTTCGCATTCTTTCTCGGCATATGCTTGTTCTCTGAATCTCCTAAATAGTCGGGCGAGGTACTGAGGCTGCGTCTGTAGCACGAAAAAAAGCTCTTGATAGTGTTCTAATTTTCTTCTTGAGTTCTTGTTGAGCGCCTTGAGATCGAAAGGATCTTTGGAAGAAATTTCAGTGTTCGTAAGTAGGCTTCCGGCGTCACCACCGAAATGCTTTTGATGTTTCACAACCTCATCCAGAGTAATCTTATTTTTCACGAGGAGGGCAATCTTGATGTCTAATTGAGTGATGTACTGATCTGCCATTTCGTTCTGCCGGACATGCTGTACCACCGTTTTCCTGAGCCTCTCAAACTCTACTTCCTCGTCGAAGTCGAAGTCGCTGTCGTTCAAGAGATGTACGAAACCCTTGACAGTGCCAACCGGTGGGTTGTTACCACTGGTCAGGCTCTTGTATGCTTCGCCCTGCAATCTTCCTCTTATGTAACTTTGTACCTTGACGACCTTCTCCATGTTTTGCTTAAAGAACCGTTGCTTTTCTGCGAACTTCCCGCGAACCAGCTTGCCCCGGATGGCAGCTTGCACCTCTGCTATGACAGATTCTTCGTCCTCAAGTTGGCTGAGCAAACCGCCAATATCTGTTCTTAGCAGCATTGCCCGGGATAAAGCCTGCAAATCGATGAGCTCTGGTGTGTTGGATAGCAAATCCTCATGTAAGTCATGCAGAGTTTGTCGAAGCAAAAATCCGCGAGAGGAAGCTAGAAGCGCAGTAATCATGGGTGTCTGGTTCCTCAACGCTTGAAGATCGGCGAGATATCGTATACGGAAAAGGTACGCGCGAGACGCAGCTTGTAAGGCTACATTCTGCACATCTACTTGGGATAGGGAGGATTTGATCTGATTGATCTCTTCTCGTACGAATTTCCCACGAATCCTGGCTTGGAGTCTAGATGTAGCATGTTGATGATTACGAAGCTGAATCTTGGTTTCCTGTAGCTTGTGTCGGGAAAGGCTCCCCCGTGAGGCTGCCTGTATTGAGCACCATAGTCCAGTCAAATTCTCAAGCTTTTGCGTTTGATCTGCCATGAACGATCTAACAGAAGCCCCTCTTGACGCAGCCTGAAGTTTTAATATCATACCTTGAGTTTGCTGAAGTCGGTATTTGTCGTCTTGAACCCTTCGGCGCTGCAACGTTCCCCTTAGAGCAGCTTGGAGGCTTTCCACGCTCGTCTGAGCATTCCTGGTCTGCTCAAATTGTTCGCAGACTTCGTTCCTCCGTAAAGCGCCACGAATGGCTGCCTGCAACTGTCGAACGCCAAGCTCTTCTCTTCGTGTGCAAGACTCGATAATTTGAATTTCTGCTCGAGCTCTTCCAGCCCTGATCAAGCTCTGGAGGAAGGTAATTTCGCCCTCTTTGCTTTTCCACATATCTTCGTTGCCTTGCTGTCTATTTCGACATACAAAACCTCGGGCAGCGCTTTGAAGGTTGACCGCGAATTGTTTCATGCTCAGCCGGTAGTCGAAAACCTGCCTGGCCCAATCACCCCGTATGATAGACTGCAGCTCAGCCAACGTTTCTTCCGACTCCCAGAGGCTCTGCATCGTTTGACCAAGCCCCACTCGCACGGCAGCACCTCTCATTTGAGCCTGAAGGTCAAGCACCATAGCTTCCTTTTCGCCCAGTTCTCTTGCTATCCTTTCCTCCTCCGACTCAACAGGCTCTGGTTCCGGTTCCGGTTCCGGCTCTGGCTCAGCACCAAAACTTGCCCCCATACCCGAGAAGCTCGGCATGCTGATTCCGGCCTTGTCTAAACCTTTCTGCATTTCCTCCAATTCGTGGTGTTCGAACTCCAATTGCCCAACCAGATTGCCGATCCGGAACTCTACTATGCCCTTTCTATACAGTAGCCAAGATAGTGCATGTATACAATAGATGACCTTTGGTATATTCTTCTTCTCGTAAAGATCAATCAATTCAAAGCGAAACAGCTCGGGCAGCTCCACGTCGGCGAGGAAGCGGAAAAACTGCGCAATATTATCTGAATGGCGGAATTGGAGTTTGGGATGTCGAAAGATGCGAATAGGATGGTTTGAGTTCAACGCCTGAACGATTTCTGCCAGCGTGACGCCATCTCGCAAAGCCTCCTCCAACTGTACAATGGGAGGCAACGTCTTATGTATGATATCCTCTATCCATTCCTTTGCTTCTCCAATGTGGCACAGATACTCGTATGCCTGAAGGAATTGTCTTTGCTTGTCCATCCAATTCCTGTCTTCCCATGCATAGCTTCTACGATTGCTGACCGCCGCTGAGCCCTTACTTCCCCTTGTAGAATCCGTGCGCTTCAACTGTCTTCGACCTTGCAAACCCACAACAGACGGTGCTGGTGAAGCAATGGAAAAGTCTTCGCTGGATCCTTGCTGCGCAAATTTCGAAAGGGTTCTTAGATGATTGGTAGAGGAATTCTTTAAAGTATTCAAATCTGGCGATGAGAAAGCAGGTCCGTGAGGGCTGGTGTTGGCGTGATGCACATGCGGCCTTTGAGATAGCGATGAGCTGGGTGTTACGGAATCTGCTCGACTAAGAACCATTGACTGTGGACGATTTGAATTTGCTGCCATTGACAGAGGAGAATATACTGGTGCATTGTAGTCGAGCTTCGGGGCGTCATTGAAGCTTTGACCCCGTGAGTGCGTGTGTTGAAATTTGTCATATATCGCCGGGGATGAGGCACTTGGAGGTTGAGGTAGTGGCCGTAACGATTGCCGTGCAGATTTGTATCCCCCAGCCGCTATTGTCTCATGGCTCAACATTTCTCGCCCGGCAGAAGGCCGTGTAGGGGAGGTCTCGCTGATGCCCCGCTTGTGGCCAGACCCCAAATGTTGGTATCCACTGGATGCGGTTGAAGATATCGTGCTTGTACGACTCGGAGGAAACGGATTTGAGGCACTCGAGAGATTGGACGAGGCTGTTGAGGCGTTTGACGAATGTCGCAACGGACTGGACCTGGACACCGGACTTGTCGTATGAGTCTGACGCGGTGGATGATACGACGACATTATGTTAACCAAAGGCAGCCAATAGCATTAGCGCCTCTTGTAGCACTCTTCCTCTGAAATGTGTTGATACTGGAATTGACATTGGTACTCCTTGCCGGCAAATGCGGCCTTCATGTGGCCTATTGCGCTTTCTGGGAGGAGGTCGCGTTGGCTTCTATGACATATCGAACTGACGGCAAATCTCAAGCGGAAGAGAGCAATCGACAGATAGATGGTAAACAGCCGCGCAAGTCCAGCTCGGTAAACTTCAGGGCGTCGATGGTGAGATTTGGTGTTGAAGTAAGCGTGGCAAGGTAATGTCGATAACGTTGGAAACCTGATGTCTCAATGTAAACAAACAGGGATCATGATCCGATAGCACCGTTATGCAGCTAAAACACTAGCGTATTCGCGTCGCCCCACATCCAAACTTCACATGGAGCAAACCGCGATCTTTTTTTTCTCTCTTCTTTTCTTGGGAGAAGGAAACTTCAACCCGTTGACATAAACGTCCCCTACAAAGAACAAGGACTTTCAACTATCACTACATCCAGAAAGAGCAAGACTTATACCATCGCCAATCATGCCGCTGACAAACGGTGATGTTAATTATAGCGCAGCCCAGCTCTTGCCTGGCTCGAAAGCTTGCGATTATACAAAAGCTATAGAGATACTTCATGGCGAGCACTCTGCCCAGGACGGCTTAGACGCAAAGACACTACTAGATTCTCGAGTCAATGGAGGTTTGACTTATAATGATTTTCTTGTACTGCCTGGCTACATCGGCTTCTCTGCAGCCGATGTGATGCTTGATACCCCAGTCACTAAGCGTATATCGCTCAAAACTCCCCTTGTTTCTTCTCCCATGGACACTGTTACAGAGCATTCCATGGCCATCCACATGGCTTTGCTAGGAGGCCTAGGAGTAATTCATCATAATTGTTCGGCAGAGGATCAAGCAGAGATGGTCCGAAAAGTAAAGCGCTTTGAGAACGGATTCATCCTCGACCCGGTTGTTCTTTCGCCAACGACAACAGTTGGAGAAGCAAAGCAGTTGAAGGAAAAGTGGGGCTTTGGTGGTTTCCCAGTCACCGGTAAGTCTTTTTACTGCGTATCCAATATCACTGTATCAACCCTTTCAATGATTAGCACATTCATATATTAACTTTCGTTCATCCAAAACGATCTGATCGTTGTGAGGACAAGCAACTTGCTTAACGTCTGAGAAAGCAGATTCTCAACCGATGATATTCTCTATATCATGGCTGCAGCACAATCGCAGCCTCCTTTCGAAACCGACAGCTAATACGTGTCTACGCTACAGAGAATGGAACTTTGAGTTCAAAGCTCGTGGGAATGATCACATCCAGAGACATCCAGTTCCACCCGTCTCTCGATGAGCCAGTCACTGCCGTCATGACCACTGATCTTGTTACAGCCCCGTCGGGTACTACATTGAGTGAGGCAAATGCCGTCTTGAGCAGATCAAAGAAAGGCAAATTGCCTATAGTGGATTCCACTGGTCAGCTTGTCTCCCTCCTCTCACGTTCCGATCTTATGAAAAACCTCCACTACCCACTAGCTTCGAAACTACCTCATTCGAAGCAACTGATTTGCGCCGCTGCAATCGGTACACGCCCAGAAGATAAGGACCGCTTGCAGGTATTGGCAGATGCAGGGCTCGACATCGTTGTTCTCGATAGCAGCCAGGGTAACAGCATCTTTCAAATCGAGATGATCAAGTATATCAAAGAAAAGCACTCAGGATTGGACGTCATTGGCGGTAATGTGGTCACATGTGCACAGGCGGCATCTCTGATCGCAGCTGGAGTCGATGGTTTGAGAATCGGTATGGGAAGTGGCAGTGCTTGTATTACGCAAGAGGTCATGGCTGTTGGCCGGCCGCAAGCTGCTGCTGTATTTAATGTATCGTCATTTGCAGCACGATTCGGTGTACCTTGCATCGCCGACGGAGGCATCCAGAACGTGGGACACATCGTGAAGGGGCTTGCCTTGGGGGCGTCTACAGTGATGATGGGGGGCCTTCTTGCAGGTACGACCGAATCACCCGGTAACTACTTTGTCAGCCGGGAAGGCCAGCTGGTCAAGGCGTATCGGGGTATGGGCAGCATTGATGCTATGGAAGACAAGAAAGCTGGTGCTGGCGGGAAAAATGCCAAACAAAACAACGCCGGAACAGCTCGATATTTCTCTGAGGGTGACCGACTGTTGGTAGCTCAAGGAGTCTCTGGATCGGTCCTCGATCGAGGGTCCGTGACCAAATTCGTGCCTTACTTGATTGCGGGACTCCAGCATTCTTTACAGGATATCGGTACGAAGAGCCTGCCAGAGTTGCGACAGGGCGTGCTCGAGGGCAAAGTCCGTTTTGAACTGCGGACTGTGAGTGCTCAGGCAGAGGGTAATGTGCACGGGCTTCATAGCTTCGACAAAAAGCTGTATTCATAATGGATCTAGGTAAACCAATGAACTATTTGATAATCCTTGCCTTGATCGATTTACCCATTGTTGATTGAACATAGCTGCCGGTAGCCTAGGTACAGCATTTACGCAATCTCGCCATACATCCGAGGGCGTATGCGCAAGTTAAGACACTGGCCATCTTTTCCCGTCATGACCCAGCACCTCCAGACCCCGTGGTGGATTCCCCCAGATTATCAGAGCTGATTTCTCGCCCAAACGCTTCACGCTCAGCGTTGCGTGCGTGTTGCTCGTTGCGAACGCCGAGCTTGCTCTGCCTCTCGCTCCTCCAACCCCCAACGACTATATATTGCTCGGTCCCTAACAGACAGGACATTTATTCGTCGCTGTGCCATTGATGCCTTCTCTAAACTCGTCCGCACACAGTACATCTCACAAAGACCTGACCCTTTGATGACAATGTGGTTACCATCACCATAGCCGCTGAGCCAGATTGTGAGTTCAGGCCATAAGCGATGCAGAAACGCATGCCAGCTTCACAGCCGTCTACGGACCGTTTATCCTTAATCATCGTGTCGGGATATTCCGCGCTGTACCTTGGACGGAGGCATTTCTGACGAGGTCTTGAGATCAAGCATAAGATTTTTCTGCTTGCAACAGGTCCGAATGGTCCAGAGCTTCAATCAGCTTCCAGAGGTGACGTCATCAATGAAGGTGAGGTTATCCATGATAGCCTTGTGGAGCTCCACGGGCAGCTTCATGACTGGGATAGGCCGGTTAGGGCTAGATATTCCCATTCTCTGGTCTCGGATGTAGTCGAGCTCTGGTTTAGTGGTTGTAGATTCCATGATGTTCCTATTTGGTGTGATGGCTAAGGTAATTCGAGATAGAGGTTCACGGTGAGGTTATGCAACGCTTGCAGCAGTGATTCACGACATACCTACCTAGCATTCTAAACATCCGGTCAATTCACGTTGAAAATAATGAATCAGTCTTGTGACGCTGCACTTCCTACTCCAAATATCCCAAATATCACGTGAATATTGAATAGAGTGATCGCTTACTGAACCAATGATATGCCTTAAGAACTACTTATTATATGAGCCCTAAGTCAGATAGGGATTAGTAACGAGCCTCGGCATTGCCTGCTTCCCCGGATTATCGTTACCTCGTCCCTCAACCGCAATGTATAAAATCCATCTACAAATCCCATGCTCAACCCTCTGCCGTTCAAAACCACAACTTTCACCAGGATATTAACATATACTGCACAAATTTGCAGAGGACGAAATATCCAGTATGTTACTTCGTTAAGATCATTAAGCAACTCACCCATCTCGCGGTTCCGTAGACATACTCCATTACTTCAATCCAGCACTGTAGAAGATTGCCAACAGGGTCGCAGTAGCCACGCCAGAACTATGGTAGACCGGCAGGGCAATGTAAGCCCGGCACCTGAATACCCAAAGCCACTTAAAGAACTGGCTTTCCCTAGCCCTAGCGCAAGGTAAATCTAACATATCTCATTCTTTGGACTTGATTCCCTAACCGCCTCATAGTATACTCCTGATATCCCCGACCAACGAGATCCTCCTTCTCCATCGCGTACAAACCTCATCCTCATTCCCCTCGGCCCACGTCTTCCCAGGCGGTCATCTGGATCCTCAGGACGGCGCCTTACCGCCCGTTGAAGATGTTAAACGACATGAAGACAGTGAAGCGTACAGAATGAGCGCTATAAGAGAATGCTTCGAAGAATGTGGCATACTATTAGCAAGAAACAAGAAGAAACCGGAGGATTTATTATATCTGAGTGATGAAGTACGAGAAGAGGGCCGTCACGCCGTCCATTCGGAACGAATGCCTTTCCAAGAGTGGGTCTCCCAGCACGGTGGAGTCCCAGACACCGGTAACTCCTCCCCGCCTCCTTTCATGCCAGCCCTCTCTAAGCGATCTTGCCTTACCAGGAAGCCTTGTCCCCTTTACTCGGTGGCTCACCCCGGCCAACCTTGCTAAACGTTTTTCAACTCAAATGTACCTCTACTTCCTTCCCCTTGCCCCTGCACCCACTTCCGGAGACCAAACATCTTCCCCAAACTCCGCTTCATCCCGCCCCTCATCCCCTACCCCTGCCCCAATAATTCACAATCCTACCCCTGACGGCGGCATCGAGCACACCTCCGCCGCTTTCGCCCCACCATCAACCTGGCTCTCCCGCGCTCTCTCCACCGAAATCATCCTCTTTCCCCCTCAATTTTTCCTCCTGCACCTTCTCTCCCCTTTCCTTTCTCCCTCACCCGTACCTTGTCCCTTAAACCCCAGCGCCCCGAGCACAATCCGTGCGCGCCGGCGCGCATTGCTAGATTTTATCAAGTCCAGCGATCCGCCGTGGACGGAAAAGTGTATTTCCCCAGTTCCCATGTTCAAGGAGGAGGAAAGGAGGCTGGTTATGGATATGAGTCAGCCGGGGCCGGAGCTTATGGGTACGGAGAGGAGGGGGGAGTTCGAGAGATGTCTAACGGTTGGATTGAGGAAGGGGAGGCTTGAGCCGCTGGAGGTGGTCTGGAGAGCGGATGTCTTGAAGGAAGGGACGCGGGGCTTGGTGAGGGGTGGGACAGGGAGATTGTAGTTGTTGAGAAGAGGGGACAGGGAGGAGGAGTTGTTGTCTACAGACAGATGCAACTCGACCCGCCTGGACCAAAAACTCAATATGCCCAGGCCGATACATGGAGAAGGCAGCCCAGAGCCCTGGGAGGCGAATGTGAAAAATCCCTAGAGGCAAGGTCGGAGCTGATGGGAAAGGCAAATGTACGAAGGGACTAGACGACACTGCGGCGACGAAATTTGCATTCACCAGCCGGCCTCCTCCAAACCACTCCAATATCCAGCCCCACAAGCCCAGAAAATCATAAACCTCAACAAACCAAGCAAACAAAAGCGGCCTTCCCGTTCCGAACTCTATCTCCTAAGCCGCTAAAGGTGAACTTTGCCCAAAAGTATCTCAACACGGAAAGCCATGGTGGAGAACGAGGAAATGTTGGAAGAGCAAGGATGGTCAGCCGAATTCCAAGGGCTGGCATTGAGCGTGGAAATTGGCCTGAGATGGGGGGCCAGATAGACGGGGAAGAAGGATTTCGATTGCATCTATCAGCTAGCACTAGATCAACATCACCACAACCACCTCCCATACTCGAATTCACCATGCCGTCCGTTCCCCTCTCTCTCTCTCTCACTCAACCCTCGAGGGTACATATCCTCACTACTGTCCCCCCAACCCCCTCACTCCCACCCTCGCACCAAACGCCATCCGTGCTTCACACACATGCCCGCATCTCTCTCGTTCTCCCCACCGTCTTCCCAAGTCACTTCACCCCGCGCCACGCCACCTCACCCCACGCCACCTCACGCCACCTCACCTCACGCCACCTCACCCCACCCCACCATTTCCTTAACAAGTACCGTGATGCTCAAGAGTGGGCTCTGAGATTCGTAGGTTTTGTGTCGGCGGGTTCGGGGGAAGAAAGGGGATGGGTTGAGGGGTTGAGCGTTAGAGCGTGTGGGAACGGGAGTGTGTGTTGAGGATGTTGTAATGTGGGGTTTTGGTGTCGGGGTTGTTTTAAGGGCTGTGTGGGGGGGGGGAAGGGGGGTGGGAATTGGGGAGGTGGGAGAGGGGAAAGAAGAATAGAAGTTGGGGGAGTAAGGTAAGGTTGGAGACGGAGCTTGCACGGGGGCGGTGAAAACTTGGAAAAGACGACGTCCTCTTGCTGTTCTATTGCTGAGACCGAAGCCCTTCCCATAAAGAACCCCCCTCCCCCCCAAGCTTTACCCCCATCACGATCTCTCTCTCTCAAAGTTCCAAAATTTCCCGGTTCTCGCCCCCTTTCTCATTCTAGCCCCTTTTCTCTAGGCGTTCGTGCGGAAGAACTCATTCAGAGGACAGGGCGAGAAAAGATGATTGACGGGTAAGCTGGAAGATACAGCTTGTGGAGCGTTTACTGGGTTGGTGAATTGGTGGGTGGTCGGGATAAGGGCGGATAGGGGAAATTGCGGGGTGAGTGATCGGATGAGGTTTGATGAGTACTTTTGGTTAGATCGGGGTTAGTGTGTAATGATTGGGTTAGGGGACCTTGTGCATCGTAGATTGAATAAAAATTGGATGATATGAGGACGGAGGTTTGAAATATCGCTGTGTGGGCTGCGCGATAGTATAGAGCTGCTGATCATTGATGGAGGAGTAGCGACTTGTGAAAAGAAGTTGGATAACATGTGTTCAATTACGAGTTATCGATACCGCCATGTTTTCCAGCCGCATACCTGGAATCTGGGAGAGGATTTGATATGAAAAGTATGTTTGTAGAGGCTTGCTGTCGTATTCATTTTATGGAGCTGAAAAAACTGTAGCCGAAACGTATATCTCGGCTGCGAGATCCAGATGCCGGTAGGGATTGTAAAACCTGTCTCCATGCAATAGCGGCAACTGCTTCTTTCGGAAACTTCCCATGGGGTATAGTGTCGCACTTTTCTGAACTTCCGCAACAGTTCGAACAGATTTGTAAGCTGCGGTGAGGTAATCCTCCGGGCTCGAAGGCGGTTGGGGTATCCATAGACACAGTGGAAGAGGAAATTCTTGGAATATCTGCATTTTCTAACACAAGGTCAGCTAGTTAGTATTTACTTATACGGCTGGCAAAATGTTAACGAGACTGGGGGCCACTTCTGTATCACCTCCTCAGCTTCAAAAGGCAACGGGCCCATACTGTGACAGAAGGTGGCTATAGACCGAACAGTGAAGCTGGTTGAGGGAATAGATGGATGTATCGTACGTTCGAGAACGATCGATGGGGCGTTACAGAGTCACCTAAGCCTCCGCTTGTCGAGACTGCCATGGAAAAAGGCGATCCGTACCCCTGGGACTATTTTATGAGCCTAATCACGGAAGCGGCCAGTGATAGCACTTACATGCCATTTAGTCACCGAGTGGTGTCGCAGCTTGATGATGCAGATATCGAAAACGGTTGACTCACACCTTATGTTTCTCGAGTATCAGAGTAAGCACTGTTCATAGGGGGTTTTTGGCATGATATAAGCCGAAGGCTCTGTAACCGTTCAAATTGCATGGGAGAGGAGGGAGGAAAGGACCGTCTCACTGTCGTCGGTTCAATAACCGAAACAGTATCATGAAGCTTGAACAGCGACGGCTATTCGATAACGGGAGCCATCGAGTATTGGAGAATATGGTGAGCCTCTCAATCCTGAGTGGTTGAGCGTTGGTGACGTCGGCTGGCACCCCACTCCGTCCTCGTGAGACTAGTAGGTTGTTGCAGAGCTGGGATTCCGCTGTTCGGTAAAGCTTTACAGAAGCCCTAACCGTGAGATTCCAAGCCAATCGTTTATCCGATCAAGATGTTGATATAAGGAAACCTTGGTTTGTGCGATTGGCGAGTAATTTAAAGTTGATATCTCATGTCATTCCTCTGGCGTAAGGTTCGCATAAATGATAAAGTACGGTTCAGGGGCCCCAATGTCAGGATTATCAAAAGCTCTTTTGGAGAGGTGGTGGCAATCGAGCCCGAGAGTCAGAAAGACCCTGTCGAGTTGTATCTTCTGTTTGCAGTTCCGAATCCGGGACGTCGATAAGGGCTTGATATCATATTCTCCACATCCCTGATAGGGAATTCTGGTGTCGTGCTAGTAGTGCCCCTGTCATTATGCATCTATCAATCCCGATAAGTTCTTATTGAGTGCCTCAATATGCAAGATTCGTACAGTGGAAAGTGTAAATAGTAGGCGCTTGGAAGCAGCCGCTGATCGAGATAACGAAAGGATAGTGGCTTCGTCTCTCTGGAGCTTGATATCGGCTAAGAACGTGCAAGCGGGTCCGATGTTGCCAAAAGAGCTTTCCCCGCTGTAGATCCTAGATCGCATATGGTATAATACTTGGTCCTCGACCTGTTCTAGTCTCCCATCCCCTCTGGATAACCGAGACCTTTTGATAAGACAGCGGCAATTGTGTTTACCGGCATGAATCAAAGCTGATTTCTTTTGAATCTGACATGGGGAAATGGGTTTTGCTGCTCGATCTATCTACCCTATACTGTTGCATGAAGTTGATGACTGCAAACTTGGAGCCGCATTGTTGCACATCTTGCATTTACTAAACTCCGGTAGTAGTGCCTCATATCCCGACATTAGCTGCTCACGCCGTGATTTCTTCAAAGCCGGGTTTACACCCACTCTTGCATTGCCGTACTTGAAACTGCCTGCAATATCCCGAGGTTGTCACGCAGGTATTGATCTAACGGAGTTGACCGCCGAACGGTTACCCGTGGTTGGAAGACACTACTTCCCGCTGTCTTAAGCACCTGTCATATTCCTAGTCTCGGTACTGTTGCACGAGTGCACGGATAACCACGTGTGTGTTGACGAATCCACCACACTAAGGTCTTGACAGCTACCTTAAGTCCATCAATTGCTCTCCGCCTATTTGGGAAGACATCGACCATATGGACGCCGATCTTGGAATTGTTCCATGGTACCTATAGTTCGATCAGAGATCAGATCGACTTGTTGAACCGTGGTCAACCAGTCAATTGTGTTGGGCTTATCGCCAACCGTTGTCGATGAGGACGTAATGTAGGACCACCAGGCTGTCAGGCTGCTTGTGGATGGAGAGATTTCAGGTATGACATGTATCGCGCCCGGAATAAGTGATTTTTTCGAAGATTGTCTGGTTCTCTGGTTCCTAATGCAGGTCGAGCCAGAGGCGCTTTCGGACCTTGACGTCCCGGATCCCCAGGGGCCGAGCCGATCATGTCGGTAACGACTGTGCGTAAAGTAGAGTTCCCATGCCTGGGACAGATGGAACGACGACACCGAAATGTCTTGGTGCATATGAGCCTTTCCAATGGCTCTCCACACTAGTCTTTTAGTCTGTAGATAATTCTTAGCATCCATACGCTGGTGCAGGGTTCCTCTCCAACCCCGCTAACCCTTACAAAGCTGTTTCTGCATATACTGATGCGACACCTCCCTTCTGAATACTTCATATGAGTAGGATGTTGCCAAAATCGAATTGCCATCCATATTCTTCAACAGCAAATCAAGTAGACTTACATCAGTCTCTCCAAGGCAGCTCAGAAGCCAAGCGATGCGAAATCAATATATCAAAACGTGATTTTGCAAGGCAAACGGCCCGCTCCCGCTGACAGCTACCTGCTCTCAATCTTGATCCTTCCACATACTAGTTGTTATTCCATAAGGAGCTACTGCAAGCCACTTGACGACAGGCGAGGTTGGATCTGCACGCTACCCCATATACTGGACCTTCCAGGCCTCAAGCCTTTGTCACGAATAGGTTGCAGGCAAACTCGAGAACCAGGGACTGATTGGCGTGTTTCAGAGCCCAATGCATCTTGACGTAGCAGGAGGAATGGTAGCAACAGTCGTCAACACAGTTCCAATGAGTCAGTGTGGTCGAAATGCTGATCCTCTGTTGGCATCACGTCCAACCCTTTGGAGGTACAAGTCGTGATCAGTCAATTGAAAGTAAAAGACTAAAGGGTACGATGTAGCGATGATGTTATAACAGATATTGTAGGGCGGACAGGCAAACTGATAGAAAAATGTTATAGAGTATATACACGAGGGCCAAAAGACATCATCAAACAATCAACTTCGATCAATTATATACATGCACGAAAGCAAACGGTCTATTGGGTATTAGGAGAAACGACCATACTTCTTAGGAAATGGAAGACACGCTTGGATGTTTGACTAGGATGTGAATGCAGGCAGGTGTGTTGTTACAGAGACGCTTACGCAGATATGTAAAGCCTACAATAACCCTCTATAGTGTTCAATCATAGAAATAGCGCAATAGGTAAAATTGCTGCGAAGCATGCTGTACCGGGAGTAAACAAGTAAGCATTCTAACTAGTCATGCGGCCAAGCCATAGTTGAATATGCTTTCTCCGGGATCACATAACGAGGGATAAGAAAACACGGAGTCATTGGCATGGTCGTGATCTTCGTAGAAAACGGGATCGCCACAAAGGTGGGGAGAACATCCAGTGATATCCTCGTACCCGTATGGCTTGGAGTCTAAGACCGACGATCCAGAGGACGAGGTTGGGGTAGATAGGTAGTAGGGGAGATTGTTCGAATGAGCCAATCCAGAGTCCGGGACTATTTGTACTCCGTTTTCCGTTATGGACACTGAAGCGGCGGATGAGACTACGCTGGGAGTCTCGACATAACGAAGGCTACTAGGTTCGCAGAATCTTGCAGATCGTCTTATTTTTGCTGCCTTTTTGGCCGCCTTTCCACCTTTGGCACCGGAGCGTTGCCGTTGGGGGGCAGGATGCTCAGCTTTGCCAATTTTCCTGTTAGAATTGAATTTTCGGTATCTTGTTGTTGATTTCACGCCCTCCTCTACTGCGGTTGGTTCGAGGACCCATATGAAACCTTTCTTGGCTTCATCGGTCGGCGGCGCTTGGTCAACCTTCTTAAAGGCCTATGTCTAGTCAGCATTGTTCGAGAACATTCTTCGGTGTCAGCGTATGGCCTTACGCCATTCATTGATAAATTATGCCTGATGCTATTCTGCCAACCCTTCGATGACGAGGTTTTTGCCTTATCCGTATTTTTTGCAAACCACTCATAAATCTCTTTTAACACCATTCTGTGGCCTGGTGCACTCTTGAGGGCTCGAAAAATTAGTTGCGCATAAGGCTCGCTATTAGCGTTTCCATCCCCATCACTTTCCTCTCCGTTTAGTGCCGTTAGGTCATTTGCAACTTCTTGTCCCACAACGGTGCCGGGAATATCAGTCGGAGGTAGATTAAAGCTTGGTGTGTCTGTCGAATATAGCGAGGGACTTGAGCATGGGTCCTGGAATTGTTCGTCTCCAAGTTGTAATTGGCAAATATTTGTGGGATTTGTTAAGATGTCCCTGTGGCGCTGTAATCGTAGAGTTGCGATCAACGTCTCATGCGATGGTTGCTGGCGAGGGTCCATGAAAAATGAGGACGGGGTATTTGTCTCTGCTTGTGGTTGTAAAGACTCTCCCATATTGACGTCGTTTTCTAGGGGATAACTGCGTGGGCGCATCGAGGATGTATATGGGGGAACTGAATGGTGTATATATCCATAGTCCCACGCTGAATCTTCCACTGGCTTTTCAATATAGGATGCTCCAAATACGCTCTGAAGTTGGTTTTCCGCGGAGTCATTGGTTATTTGGTAACGGTTGGACCTTTGTTCAGATGTTGATGGATCGTGAACATTCGGCCAGGGAAGAGGCTTCGAAGGCAAGAGCCCATCTTCATGATAAGGCTTCATATCATAGCAATAATCTGAGACAATTTTTGCGGTATGATCGATCAGAGAAGGCATGGTGGTCTGGGAGCCGGTCTCAGGTATCCGGAATTGCAAAGTAGGCGAAGCTTTATGCGTGGTGGAGAGATCACCTTTCATGGGCAGACCTTGGATACAGAGAGAATGGTATGACGAATCTTGCAATTGCATGACAAGCCTCTTCGTACAATGGCAGTGACCGACGGATCTTCTCTCGTGTGATGCAGAGCAGCAAAGGTCTCAGTCCAAAAATTCGTCCCTCAACGGGAGGTGCAAGAATCGAAGGAAATTCTGGAAGACGTAACTTGTGAGACATTGATATTACGCACCCCACCCAAACATGTAGGGAAAGATTAGGCTCCTCCATAGACCAGGCGATCAGGCATGCCAGCTCATGGGTTGAAAGATTTCGTGCAATCTTCCGGTCCTGCGGCATAGAGCAAACACAACGGATGCGTGAGCCTCAGGAATGATCGCTTCTGCATGGGCGCAGGTAAGAATGGTTTAGGCCTGAGTTGGCTGTGCGTAACGTTCCACGACGCTGTCGTTTTCTTCATCGTACTGAGCATCCGAATCTAGGTTAGACTCACCGCCTACTAAGGAGAAGCCAGTGATTTGTTGCCAGCGCCTTAGCCCGAGGCTGACGCATTTCTAGGGCTGCTGTGCAGAGCGGATACCTGCCTCTGTCACAGGAGCATGGAGACATTATCTAGGAATTTTTGAGAGACCTTACTGGACGTGGGTGGCTGCATGAGGACTAGCCCAACGGTAACCGCATTCATTGCCGTAACTTCTGTCCATCCTTCTAGAAGCTGCAGCGAAGGCGGATGGTGCCTTATAGCCTACCTGTAACCAGTTGATTGGGTCCAGACAGACTTTACAGCAATGTGGTGAGCCACGACGAATTCTCCGCAATTGGTGTTAAACATCAATTTGAAGCTGAGAGGGATCGATAACTGGTAACTCCGCTCTTACTGCTAAGTTCCTTGAGGATTGGCGGCGGATCATGCTTCTTCGAATTTTAATATAGGCATAGGTATCCTAAAATTTGAAGCGAGAGAATATTTCATAGGCTTATGAAATTTGCAGCACTTACTAACATACCAGTCTTATAGACTGCTCAGCATGTAAGTAAGGGTTCCTGCATTAGAATCGACTTCGCGGAATGATTCACCGCGAGGGTAGCGTCGCCATGCATGATTCATCCTCTTGACTTGCACATTATAGTAAGTGCCGTTGACTTAGGGGTCTTATGCAATGCGGACGTGAATATATTCGTCAACGATTCGCCACAAGGCTCTAGAGCTCACGTGATGGATGGAGCCCTAGTCCAGATAACCAATGATGCTCTTTAGCATGTGGATACTTTGATGACATTGGAGTCTCATGTTCTCCTACGTAATAAGAGAATATTGAAAAGCTGTCTAACGCCAGTGCGTCTTTCACCTCCTCTATTTGCGGTAATAGACCTAAATCAAAATCAGTGACTGGAATCCCCCCTATCAGGATCAGGGAAGAGCCACTGACTTTCTTGAATTGGAAATGAAGTTGCAATATGCCCTGAAGAATTAGCCAATCAGTCTCTGAATACTTTTATATGTCATTGGGCAATGCACAATAATAGTTAAAGAGCGATGAATGCAATAAACAGGAGGCTGGATGTGTAACAAACCTTGTCGAAACTACTTCGGAACCCGCGTTCTCTTTTCGCACTATAGTCCCACTCTTTGTCAACGATGCGAAACGCAAGGTCCTCATACGGTGGTCCACTGATGAACCGAATTAAACACGTATCTTCTTCCCCGGCTGGTGCAAATGATTGTCCTCGTTTTCGGCCGTTCTCTCGCTCAATGCGATAGGTAGGAGCCTTGACTTTGTCTATCAAATCCGGGTAAAAGATATTGAACTTATAGCCTTGCACAACTTTCGGTGGTGGATTTTCATGGTCGTAATGAGTCTGATTGTACTTATTCCACTCATAGCCCATTTGCACACGGTTGAAGTAACGAGGCTTTCGCGGCCTATATTTACTTGCCCATTGAGGTTTCGATACAGATGATATTTCTTCTTCTCCAGCAAAGATTTCTTCGTTCTCCTGAACACCACGAGCAACTTCACGCTCATACAGAGCAGTTGTAGCAGAAGAGAAGTCCTCGTTGGCCACAGCGGCGAAACGAGAACTGCCAGGAATTGCTGCGTCCGATGGTTTAGGAATGGACGCAGCCGCTGGCCTATCTGACTGGAGTTGCCGCAAGGGCACGTATCCCAGCTTAAGTACCCTGCGCCGCTCTAGAGCCTGTCAAACTAGCGTTAGCAACCTCGTCGACCCGTTAAAGGGACTTGTATACTAACAATTTTACTCATGAAATCAGCCTCTTCAACTATTTCATGGCCTTTGTCTTCAGCTCGAAGTTTTAAGTAAGGCTCCGGATCTATGCGGCGCGAATATTGAACAGACGGGAATGCGGCCGGTGCATTATTCGCAACGATGGGAGGTCCAAACAGGTGAATCCCGGAAGTAGAGGGCCTGGCGAGGAGTAAAGCCAACTTTTCCTTGGCATGCTCCGCTTCTATTACTTGCTCCTGCCTCAGGTCACTCAAGCGACTGTCAATGATACTTTTGTAAACCTTGTTTAGCTCCGCCTTTGCCTTGTAGACGGCTATGTTGAGAATTAGCTGCTCCCAGTACTCGACATCGATCGGTTCGTTTGACCGTAGCTTGGCAGAGATTTGATGTTCTAAAGCGTCAAGCTCTGTTAGAGATTTGGGTCCTAGAAGACGTTCTACGTCTGCAGAAACAGTATTGCCAGACCGGGTTTGTGGTCCTGAAGGGGCTAAATTGCTCTGGTGGTCCTTGCATATTACTTTAAGTGCCTAGGTGTTGTCAGTATGGAGAACATGGTCCGTAAAGAGGAAGAATTTCCTACATTCCAATAGTCCCGATTGCTTCTGTTAGATTCGAGAATCAAGTACGAGTCGATCTCCTTGCCCAAATCCTGTAGTCGAGAATAATTCATACCCTCAAAGATACCAGCTGGGTCCACAATGTCAACATCTGATTCAACACCCTCGTCTTCTAGTGGGTCTCTTGTTGGATCTATAACGCTGAGAGTAACGGCGAGCCAGTCAATTGAATTTGCACGTCCCTCTCTTACACGGATCTGAGCCTTCTTCTTTGACTGCTTCAACACAAAGTTATCCTCCTGGGATACCCATTCCCTCATTCGTTCCGCCTCTTGTATTTGATTCAGTCGTGTCTGTTCTCGGGCAAAGCTCTCATGCTCTTTCCGTTCCGTAATGCCTTCCTCGGCCAGACGTTCGCTGTCTCCTGCATGTGGTCCAGTTTGTCCTTTGTGGCGTTTGTAGTCTTTGTTTTGACGTCGCCAAGGGTTCTGTGGAGGACTCCTGGATCTCTTTCGATCGAGAAGCCCTTTACCTTCGTGGGAAGTCATGGTATTGAAGGGTAAGGCCGAAAGCTGAAGCTGTTATCATATATGTAGACGAGTGAAGAGTTGCAGGATTCCAATTATTCACCCTACCATCAAGTAGATGTATATTACACTAGTGTATTGATCATCTCGGCTACCGTAATCAGCCTACCTTACTGGAGCCAGGCTGCTAGGTCTGGTAAGCTCAAAATCTGACGACTACCTTAATTTGACAAACATTTACCATTTGACCGGAACGGGCCTGTGCCATGGGATCGTTCTGGAGACCATTAAATCTCTCCCAAAACATCGTCGGCTCGCCACCACTATTGGTCAAGTATGAATTTGGGCCCTCGAATTACACTGTCCTAGTTACAGACCTTACATATATCTGGACAGAGCACTTAGACCGAAACGAAATCTTACGAAGAGCTCGAGCTTTAGATCCGAGTATAGATCCCAGCGAAGATGCCGACCAGATGCAACAATTCCTGCGCAATTTACGGGACTCCTTGGCGGGTACAAAAGGTACCTCCTTGAGCCTTTCCCGAGGAGATACCCCGAAGCAGCTAGTCCTAAATATTCGTACCCCTTTACCAGCACCTCTAGAGCCGCTTGAATGGCCTATAAGCCTGACGCCTGCAGCTCAGCATCTCTTTACCAGTGAATTCGTTCTGCCTTGTTTAAGCCTGCAACTGAATGCAAAAGCCCAAATCAAATTCCTCTTACAGAGTTTGAAAGATAAAGACCATGTCATCAATAGACTAACCCAAAAAGTGCAATCAGATGGGTCAGACTTTAGCAAAATATTCCCTGCCGTTGCAGTATCAAAGGCTGCGAACAGGTTGGACTCAACAGAGTATTGTGCAAAATTAGTGAAGGGGCTTGGTGTGTTCGATGAAGAGCAGTGGAGGACATTCACCGCTACTCAATCCAGCAATCTGTCAGATATTTGTTCTGGAGTATTTGCTCCCGGTACAGCAGAAACCCCTAACGTGATCTTCAGAACGTCGGATTGCAACACATGGTGGGATCGTTTAGGAGATGAATGGAATCTCGGAATATCAAATGTCTCTCAGGCTTTAGATGATAGACCGGTGTCAAAGCAAAATGTAATAGAACCCAAGGATGATGTAGATTTTGACAATGAATTCCAGGTGCGTCACCATTGCCACGGTAATCAACGTCCATCTTGAGCCGGCTGACGTATACTAGAAACGATCTATTCCTCTAGGTCTAAAGACTTTAGCAAACGCTCGCCAAGAATCCTCGATGGCCAACACAGGAGAGGAACCGCGGGCGAGAACGGCAAGCCCGAAGTCAGCCGATGACGATTCGACGACGGACGAAGGTGACGAAGAACCCGTGTTAGCTAAGGTAGAAAGTAACTCTCAGAGGAAAGACTCTGTTATTGTCGAAGATGCAGGAGATGCGGATAGCCAACCCCGTCGTGGCTATTCACTGAAGATAGAGCCTCCGATAGAGCTAAATAGTGGGCATGAAAACACCATGGACGATGGCATCTTGTCTAGCAATTTTGCGAGGAAGAATAAGAGGCAGGAAGAAAGTATCTCAGCTAGCCCCGATCCCGTACTTGACGAAAGTTATGAGACGCATTCGGCACCTAAACCAAAGGCCAAGCTGGGCAAAATTGGTGGTAAAAGGAAACTACCAGACGAACCAAGCGAGTCACTCAGTCAGCCTATCAATGAAAATCACACTTCAAAGCACAAGGTACTTCGTAACTCTGGCGTGGACATGGAGAGCAGCATCAGTAGAGATCATACAACAACGCGTACTGAAAGGACGGGTCGAGCTAACACTGCAGCAAGGTCTCCTTCACCTCGCGGAAATTTACAGGAAAGGGCTAATCGTAAGAGGGCGGAATTAAAGCGAAATCTAGAAGAGAAGAGCAAGAGTAATGCAAAGAAGAAGAAGCGAAAGTTCTAGGATAGGTTTCGTTTCTCGGATAAGCCCCAATATCAACGCTAGTGTAACCACTCAATTGGTCCTATGGGGTTTCTGTGAGATCGTTGAACTTCTTCCTCATCGAACAAGCCATCCTACCTTTCCATCTGCAAGAAAGCTATCGCTCTCCAGGCCCATCATAACATCAAGAATCAATTCAACAACCAACAACCGATTTTCTATTATGGCAAGCTTTGTCTACACTCTTTTCCAGAAGGCAAAGACGCATCTGGCTCCCTCTCACCAGGCAGGTTCGAACCATCCTGAAATAGTCGTCTATCTTGTCATCGTGACAACTCTTGTGGGCGGTGGGCTGGTTGGTGTGTTCATTGAGACACAGTCCCTGTTCCTTATACCGATCCTCCTTGCCATCATCGCGACTTTTCACGCCTATCTCACCGTTTGGGTATGGATTCACCTCGCCGTCCCTCTGGCGGGCATCAATTGCCTTATCACCTGTGCAGTTCTCGTCGTTGCTTATCGGGTTGCCGGCTATGGCGACATAACCAAGACCACCTTCTTCGTCGTGCTTAGTATCTGGGCTATCCTCGCTGCACCGGCGCTCTACATTTGTGCCCAATTCTACAAGTTTGGAAGACGACTACTGACCCATCCTACGCAAAGCCAAGGTCAAGATGTGGAACTTCGGCTGTGAGATCTCGTGTAGCCAGCCCGCAGAATCTGAAGCATGATAGCAGTGGAGCTGCTGCTTTGGCCTAGCCCATTGCCCGTTTACTCCGGTAATTATAGGGCGAACAACATTCGTAAGTTGGCTTCAATCTTCTTCGTTTCAAGGCTAACCGCCCAACAAGGCCGGCTTGTCAAGGAATTTCCGTGGAGAAACCTGCGTATATCGGTTGGAGGTTTCTCGGATGTCTACATTACCAGCCTGGGTATGAATTAGCTATTAGTCAAGCTCTCATGGCCATTGATTCGCATCATCTTGCACTGGTCCTTGGTCCGTGTTGTGATAACGTTTTCTTAGTAATGTGTTACTTCTTTCCTTAGCAATCCGCCTTGTAGGGCGAGATCACAATGTTGACAGTCTATCGGGCATTCATTCTTCTTGCCAATCTTAAATTGCCGCACAATTTTTGTTGTAGAGCGTGCCCACAACCACCATCAGTCCCTTGCAGAGGTACTCTTTGCCTTGGCTTTGATTTGCACATCTTGATCCAGTAGCCTTCAGTTGCAGTAACAGACCCCTGAGAACGCTATTTAGACTTTGAGGTAAACATAGTGAATCCCAAGTCATTCACGGCAGAGAAGCTGACCTCATCCAGGGACACTGCACAAAAATCTTAAAGCCGACCGTGGCGATGTCTGACAATTCACAAGACCATGGCTGGCAAATCGCCACTGGCCGTAGGAGAAAACCCAGTTCAAGGCCACTAGCTGAAGCCGAAGAGTCTGCTCCTCGTTCTCGTACATCAGGTGTAAAGCCGGCAGCAAGTTCTCCTATCAGATCGCCACCAGGGTCAGCGGCCTTGCACACTACAAATGAGCCTTTGCAACCAACTACCATACCAATTATCTTCTTAACAGCAGAACAAAGTCAGGCATCGTACCTTAGTATTCCAGAGCAGTCGTCTCCCAAAAAGTCTGAAAAGTCCAGCGTGTCGTCTTCGCCAGAGAAAGACTACCTCACTGCACCGCAATCTCCAAATGAAGGTTTGGCAGGTAGCGATGTTCTAGGTGACGAGGCTTCTCCTGAGACTGAAGAAGCATATCTTTCCGCTACTGAGCAGCCCGAAGAAGCGTTGTCAGACGTCGTGCACCCTCAGGCATCAATTGAAGAGATTCACGAACAATCTCCAAGCTCTTCAGACCATGGGACCCAAAACAGAGGAAAACAGAGGGAGACTGATGAAGAATGCGCTGAAGAGAGTATCGGAGAATCAGCTTCTAGTACAGCCGAATCTTTACCACATAGCCCAGACTTCCACACACGGTTTCTTACATTCCCAGCGCCCGAATTCGAGGGCGGAGAGGAGTCACCTGAGATAGATATCACCGACAAATTTAGTGAACAACCTACACACAAAGTAGAGACGGAAGTCACACAAGGAGCGGCTCCTATACAAACTGCACCTGCGGAAAAAGATCAGACAGTTGACAAACAGAAGGGGAAAGCATTGCGACTCACGCAAACCTCCGGACATACCCCAGATGCAACTGCGCAAAACGTGCCAGTACAGACAGTGGCAAAGAACCAGCCAGAGCTAGCCCAAACGGTGTGTGAAAATCCTTCCTGGAGAAGAGTGGGGCGCGACCCACGTGATTAGGGCTCACCGCAAATCACGTGTTCGCTTATGTTCGCTAATGTGCAGTAGCAGGTGAAAGAAAAGAATACAACGGGACCGACCAGGATGCTAGATAATAGCTTAACACATACTGGACGTAGCGTTCTAGTACTAAATATACCACGAGTGGTAGGAAAAGAGTCAGGTTCGCAAGGCGACGTTGAGTCGGAGTTGTTGACCAAGAAAGCAATGCTGGAGTTGCCGCTTAGCAGTAAGCGGTCGCCCTATATCCTCACCCACAAAATGACCGCTGTTAACTAACCTCACCTTCCAAGACCCACACCTCACTTCACGCATACATGCAGCACCTCAAGCAACAATGACACAACGTAGACCTTCAACTGCCTTGTCCGCTGAGGCGGCAGAGTTTGTACCAATGCCTAGTATGTCTTATAACGAGAGCTCGAGATCCGAAGGCTGTGGGGTGCTGGTTGCTGATCTGAGTGTAGCCATCCCTGAGGTTTCCACCTCGACTCCTCCTGAACCATCGACTGAGCAGACTGCTCCTGACCTCCCTGCTGCTGGTAAGCTCTCACGTCTCTTTCATCGGGCTGGAAACATCATACGCGTCCATCTCCTCTGCTTCTTCGCATTCCCTTGTGATTTCATACTCTCATTTCGTGAAATGGTCGAGATTTCAGCATTCGCATCACATCTACGGCCCTTCCTCTTCCAACCATAATCTTACCCAATACATTACAACCACCTACATATACTGTTCGTGGGACTTTATTTCTCCAGCCAGAAAAGCAATATTAGCAGTCCAACCTCCAATTTTCTCCTGTTTTGAGCATGTGATTTAAACAATGTTCCACATAGGCTAACATCCAAAAAGCGCCAGAAATAGCGCCAGAACTCCGCGCGTTCGCTGCATATGACGAACAGCGAATCCGAGCAATGGCTGCATCCCACCCAGCCAATGCGGCCACACAACTCCTCGCAGTCCCAGTGCTGCATCGACCTGTCGCTCCCGTCCCCGCTCGCCTCCCTCTTCCCCCTCCCCCTCCCCCTCCAAGTGGAGGATCTCCACTTAAGGTCTACGACAACGAGACCCCGGGCGTCCCCTCTCACTGGATCCCGTTGTACGGATCGGTACACGGGATGTTCTACGACCCCTTGACCAAGTTGTTCATGGGAGACGGGGCGCCCCGACCAACCCTCCATCGGGTAGATGGAACAGTCCCCTGCCCTCCCGAGCCCACCACCGAGGCAAGCTGGCCTGAGTTTCCAATTGGAGACCCAGAGGACGTGCTGCACGTCCAGCGGAGCATCTTCACGGCTCCGCACATCGACCAGCCCTACGTCCCGGCCCACACCCGCTTCTTCTGCCGATGCATCGGCCGCTGGAGGACGAGTCCGCACACCTGCCTCCCGGACACCACGACGATTCTGGCGAGCGCCGCGGCCCCAATCCGCCCAGACACCGTCCTTCCAGATGGCTGGGTGACGCACACGGCGCCGATCCGTGACACCGGCTATCTGGAAGCGATGGGTCTGGCCGCGCACCCCGACGCCCAGGTCGATAGCGCGGTGCAACAAGCCTGGTTCGACGCCGGTGGAGGAGCGGCGGCGGTCCGTGGTGGGCCTGACACGCCCGCCCCTGACGCCGCGTCCACCCATCCATCTCGACCAATGACCTCTGCCGATCTCGCAGCTCCCGGCTCCTCAATGCTGGCTCGCCAAGCTCACCAGGCACTAGTGGTTGCGCCTGCGCCGATAACTACGGAAGAAGGGGTTACGACGCGCGACTTTGGGGCGGGTGCGCCGGCTAGTCGTCAAGAGAGGCGTGCAGCGGAGAAGGCGGCGGAGAAGGCGGCGAAGCAGGCGGCGGCGCGTGGTGGGAGAGGTGAACAGGGGAGTAGTCGCAGTGGGCGTGGAGCTGGTGGAGCTGGGGCGGGGGCGGGGCAAGGGATCGATGCCGTTTGATGTGGAGATTGAAGATCGAAAGAGGAGACGAAGCTGATGTGGCGGCTGCAAGATTGTCTCGGCCGTGTTTCCTTTTTCTACGCGGTTGTTAAGGGGTGGTATCTTTCTTCTCTCTACACGGCTATTGAGGGAAGCTCCTTTCCGGTTTTTCTACGCGGTTACTAAGGGTGCTCTTTTATGATGTCTAGGCGGTGATTAAGGGGTGCTTGTTTCCTTTTATCTATCCTAGGGTAGCTGGATATGATGGCGACTTGTTCACGGGGCAAAGTGTCTACTACAGGGGGCTGGACTTGATGGCAACATGTTCATGCGGCAGAGGCTCTTCTTATCAAGAGCAGGATACGAGCTCGATAACACCTTTATTTCGGAGTGTGGAAGCTAGCTTTAGCTGGAATGCAATCAGATTCGTTTGCTGAATATTCAAGTTTTCAAACCGAGAACACAGATCTATACTGCCTAATTCCCCTCACTCGTCCAACTTCAGCGCCGCATAATTCCTAACAAAATGCGCCGGACACTCATAACCCCCAGGATTAACATCCAAATACCTCTGATGATAATCCTCCGCATCCCACCACTGTCCCGCTGGCAGAATCTCCGTCGTAATCTTTGACGATTTCCACCACTGCTTCTGCGCTTCCTCCGTCACCTTCTTCGCCTGCTGTTCCTGCTCCTCATTGTGGTAGAAGATAGCGGAGCGGTACTGGGTACCGCTGTCGCCGCCTTGGCGGTTCTTGGTGGTCGGGTCGTGCATTTTGTAGAAGAATTCGAGGAGGGTGGTGTAGGCGAGGGAGGAGGGGTCGTATGTTATTTGGAGGGATTCGGCGTCTGTGTGGTATTCAAGGTCAGCCGCTGTAATATTCGGAATTCCGAGAGAGAGGGGTTGAAAGTATGGAAGCCTGGAGAAGGTATCACATACGTCCCGTCCTCCCACTACAAACAGCTCGATAACTCGGGCTGTTCATGTCCCCTCCAATATACCCCACCCTCGCCTCCAGTAATCCCTTTCCATCAAAGTGTTTGCGAAACAAGTGCTCCACGCCCCAAAAGCATCCAGCAGCAACGGTGCATTTCTGTGCGTTTGGAGGAAAGTTTTGCGCAGGCATGTCGGGGTTTAGCGACATGCGGGTAGAGGAGGTGAAGGGGCGAAAGAGGCGGGTGAGGAAGTTGGGCATTGTGGAGGCCATGATGATGGCGACGACTGGGAGAATGAGGGTCGTGGGTGAGAGCTTCAGATTTATGAATGGAGTTGAGGAGATAGTGAAAGTTTACTTATGGAATAATGGAGGCGTATGTAGATTTATATATTCGATTGACGTCGAGGGTGCACTTGTTGCCAATCGATAAGGGCAGGGATGACAAATCCGGAGGTGGCGAAAACCATTTCAGCCACTCATGATTAGGATTCATTATTTGGAATTTCACCATACTGATACGGAGGTACGGAGTACATAGCGCAGGACCGCAGCGAGATTGGATCGATGCTTCCTACGGGATCAGTACCTCGAAATCCTAATGTACAGCTCGGCTCAAAACTCCACTGGACAACTCCGCCCTCAACAAAAGGCTACCGCTGAATACAACAACGAACGCCATGCAACATAAAAACCGCCAAGAATGCTCCGAGATGAGAAAACCGAGTTTCGTTACGCTGATTCCTCATCTCCACGTAGCCTTCCCCCCCACCATCAAACTTCCCCTCAGACTTCCACCACTACCTGTAACAGCAGTGCTCAACCTCGCAATCTCCCTGCCCGCCATATCTCTGCCCGAAACGCTAATCTCTCTTGGCTTTCCATCACCCAGAGTTGTCCTTCGCTGACTCGAGGTCTTGACTACTGGTGCGGTGCGGGGGCTGAGGACGTTGGGTTTCCACTCGTTCTCTTTCTCGCTCTTCACCATCCGTCGTGCGTGCGAAGCAGTGAACATGGCGTTTTCATTTGGAGGGCTTCCTGATGATGCTGCTGTAGGGCTCCGCGTTCGACGAGGGCGGTTGGCAGGGTTGTTAGATGATGGAGCGTATGAAGCTCGCTTCACTGCAGCTTTAATATGCATGGCATCGTCTCTGTTTGCTCTCCATTTGTCTTCCGTTTCGGAGCCTGAGTTGTTAGCGCTATCATTCGGTGTGTTGTCGCTGCTGATGTTTTGCATGTGTTGTAGGGATGGACGATTGGCAGCTTTGCTCGGCTCGAGGTCTTGCAATGGTGAGTGATCTGAGTCCGAATAGAAATTGGTAAGGGTTGGTGGTAGTGGGGAGCCATCTGTTTTCTTTGCTAGAAAACCTGCCTTGAATCGATTGTGCTTTGGCAATGCTTCTCTCGAAGGTACAGGCGGGGGAGGAATTGGAGAGGAACCGTTGGTATCAGAATAGAAGTCTAACTGTGGGTTTGGTAGAGCTGTGGACTCTACTGAAGGGAGTGCTGTGGGAGGCTCGATGGATGATGACTCTGGCGTAAGATCCTTCCGCTGTGGTGTCTTCTCAAATTCTGCTAAAGTACCCTCTTCTGTGTCATCTCGCCATCGAACGCCCCTCTTCAGTCCTTTAACTGGCGACTTTTTCTTTGGAGTAAAAGATATACCTTTCTTTGCACCGCCCATTTTCCGCCGTTTTGGTGACGCTCGCACTGGAGATGAGGTCATGTGTGGTGCAATTGCAAAGGAAGGGGGTAGTATGTTCTTGAGTGGTGTTCCTCCAATTAGAGCTGCCTGCTTTTTCCGTTTCGGCGTACCAGACTTCGTTGGTGGAAAAGCTTCACATGGCATCATGCTACCATCGGGCTTGATAACATGAGACGTCACGCTTGTGCAAGAATTCAAAATGTTGCCCAAAACTTTCTTTGCAGTTGCGACGGCCTCGGCCTCGTCCAAGCTTAGAATGTTTTGGATGGCGGCCATAGTTTCGAAATGGCTTTGAAGTAAGATCTGTACCATACCTGCGTCGCTGCCTTTATCATCTTCTGCTACGGCAAGTAAAGCCTCGCGATCCGCATTCGCCTTCAAGAGCTCAGCCTCCCTATTCAAGGTAGCAGCATCTTGTCCATCAACGCTAGCATCTGCCTCTTTAAGTTGTTTTAGGCCATTTTGTAACGCTGAGTCTACGGCACGCTCCCAATTGCTCTTCGCTAGACGTTGGTGGTAGTGATGTCTGCTGCTTTCGAGTTCCAACAGGATTCCCTGGGCGGTCTTGCGCATTGCAGCGACGTTGTTAAGGGTGCCTTCTTCCTCCTCGCTATCGCAGACATGATCGAATGCTGCAACCCAAGAAGAGATCATGGATATCCGTCGCTCGAGTTGTCGCAGTTTTTTCATGTTGCTGGCCTTTTCGAAGCGTTCCTTTTCCGAGTGATCAAAAGCATTGCGAATCCTCAGGACTCCTTCCTTGACAATTATCTCGCGCTTCTCGTCTTGCTTTCGAAACTTAGCATATGCAACCCCTTCGTGGTCTTTCTGCTGTTGTCTCAACTCGTTGATCAGAGCCATTTGTTCATCTATCTTGACCAAGAAATCCTTGACGTGCCGGTTAACGTTGTATACGTTTCTAGTGACCTTTGTTTGAATATTCTTTGCTCGATTTGCGTATCGTAATGTATTCTGCGTCTCGTCGAAATGTTGGCTTGACGGGCTCACGCATACAATCATCACAGTCTTACAGTTTCCGCCGAGCGAGAATTTGAGCAGTCGAGTCAATTTGGAATTTCGGTAAGGTATATGGTTCTTCTTCCTCGGATCACATAAAGCATTGATGCAGCTTCCCAATGCAAGTAGCGACTTGTTGATATTTGCCCCCTCAGTCAGCCTTTCGCCTCTGTTTTTCGTTGCGCTTGCTCGCTCACTTCCTGCGAGATCGATAATGCTTAGAGTTGCCATAGTGTGTGGTTCGTTGATATCCGCATTCCGATCCTTCTGCGCAACGTTGATTTGGAGTACAGCATGCGATCGAGACGAGGTGGCATTTGCTTCGGTTGGTGACATGGTCCGATACTCGTTGCCCCTCACGATCATGTCCATGACCTCCTGTACATTCTGAGGATGATGGCTTGATAATCCAGCCACAGATACAGTCTGATTAGCGTCTTCCCGTAACATCAACCCAGTTTTACTTCCCCCTGGTACCAATAAATCTCTAATGGTCTCATTATAGATTTCCAAATAGGACAGCGAAACCTCGGTCACCTTGTCTTCTGAACGGTCCGCAATCCGCTCGAAAAGTTCTTGCATTGTCAGAAAGATAACACCTGGCTGTTGTACTGTCCCAGTAATGGTATGTGTCTTTCCGCACCCCGTTGCGCCGTATGCGAAAACCGTTGCATTATAGCCATCTAAGACGCTGTCCAACAGGTTCCTCGTTGTGGATTCGTATACTTCTGCCTGAGTGGTGTTCTCGTCGAAAACTCGGTCAAACCCAAATGTCTGGTCTTTCGACCGTCTGCCAGTGGGCCCAGCCCGATTCGAGATGCGCTGTATTGCATGTTCTTCCGGCGGGTCGAAGACTCTAATAGCTTTTTAGCGGGGCGTCTACTGTGGAAACTGGGGAATCTCTTACAAGCACTTATCGTCAATTACCTTCAGAACAGGTCGAATGCCCTTTTGCGCAAGTTTGGGCGTCGGGACTCCAGCGAGAGAACCATCACCAAGAAAGAGTGGACCGTCAGGAATGTGTGTCAATTGCGCTGCTTCTCGAACCTGGATTTCATTAGTATCGAGGTATTACACGCTCTAAGGATAAAACTCACAGTGAAGGGGCGGACTCTTATTGCTACACTGATTGAAGAGGCTCCGTCTGAGGCAGCCATGTTGATGTGGAAGGGGTGAAGTTGCGGCGAGCGGAGCTACTTGCGCAATGCCCTGTACTCAGTATTTCGGTACACTTGAAATTGAAGAACGCGCCTTCTCTGGCGTAATGGAGATATGATCTTGTAAATTCCCCCATGAACCTCCTACGTATGTCCAATGATGATGAGAAGATAACTGTCGCATTTGCGCAATGTCGATGGTTCATGTTGACTAACTTTAAGCGTAAACTTGCCGGTTGCCAGAGGCAACTGGCAAAAGTCAACGTACAATTAGAATATTCTAAGCGGCAACTTTCGACCACCCTAATTTCGGCCCCTACCAAATATCAATCCACCTGCCCATCAATTACACAGGTTTGCTCTGACAATGTAACTGGGTACATCTACGGAGGATCAATCTTTGCATTTTGTGCTAGAATTATGTCTTACTCTTTTCTTGTTCAAGCTCTTGGGATCTGAGAAGCTTTCTTTATAAGCCTAGCAGAAAGAGACGATCGTCAGGAGTAAGACGTGTACATAGAGCAATATTACAATATCAATATTGCTCTCCTTGCGTAGTGATACACAAACCCATTACCATGTCCCAAGATTCTGGCTTGGTTCTCATTATAACCATTACTACTCGTTTCCTTGAGCACTGAAATAGGACATTGTTTTGCAGCTTGGTTTCCTCCTCAAAGCATTCAAGCGTGTTTCGACATGCCACCAAGCCAAGCAGACTGGCGTTGATGTAACATGTCTGCTAGCTCTAAATTGGCGGTATCTCACAGCTCATTAAAGCTTGAACTCATTATTCTCGATCTTGACTCTGGCTTCCATACTCCTCCTCGTAGTTAGGCAGAATAACATCCCAGCTACTGTCATCCATATCCAGTTCGTCCTCCGTCTTAGTATGATCTCTAAATCTGAATGCCAGAGCTGCCCCGTCCTTCATGCCTGCACCCAAAGGACTACTGTTCAGCACACTGTTCTTCCCAGCCTTTGACTTTTTCCCACCAAAACCATCCTCTCCATCCATTTCTGGTATGTCCAAGCCCACCCAGCCTTTACTGAGATCATTCTTATCGACTGGGACGCCAAGAATCACTTCATCTGGATCCGATGGTAGAGGTTGATCATTTAAGGTAGATTTCCCTGTTGCTTTCACTGCGTCTAGGAGCTCTTGCTTGATGGAGGTAAATGACTGGCTTTGGTCAACGAACAGAAGGATTGTAGTTTTGTGTTGCTTTAATCGTAGAGTCCACTGGTGTTGGTCTGGAGTTTTGAGAGGCTGGGCGGTCGGTTATCAGTAGAAATTTGATATATGGCACAAAATCCTACGTACCATGGTGAGTTGCCTACAAGTATTTTCCGTGCGGCGAGCTTCGAGTTCTTTCGGCACAGATTCAGCTTACGTAAGAAAGATTGTGATGAAAAGGTCGTTAATTAACGATCGTAATTCATGTACATCCGTAGAGGTGCCCGACTACCAACACAACACATGGGCGAGTTTGCTGACAATCTGGCAAGGCCATTTTCCCGGTATGAACAAATGTTGTCACCGCCCTGACAAACATTTCGAAGTGCCCTACGTCTTAAGTAGCTCCGAGATTTCCTGAACACAGCTTGATCTATCCCTACGATATATAGACAGAAAACAAATTACCATGGAGGACACCATAACCAACGTTGATTCCAACGGCTCAATCGTGCCTGCACCTTGGTCTCGGCGAATCAACGAAAACCGCCTTTCCCTTTCCTACAAAAATCGCCTTTCAGCTGCCACAACCTGTGCCTTCTTTACTGGCGTGTTCCTTGGGCTCTCCCATGGCAGCCAGACAGCCGGTCTACGATTCCGGGCAGAAAACTCGCACAGATTTCCAATTACCTCAACAGGCTGGTACCTCTACCACAAAAGCAAGAATTACCATATGATGCTGGGAGGGGTCAAAGAGGGGCTGAAGTTAGGATCCAAAGTAGCCTTCTGGGCTGGAGGCTTCTTTGTGATTGAAGAAGCCGTCGACAGGGTAAGAGGAGGTAAGAGAGACTTCGCATCAACGGTGGTGGCCGGCTTGAGTGTAGCCGGAGGTTTCAGTGCCTGGAGTAGGTCCATTAGTACAAGCTTAAGTGTTAAATGGCCAGTGGTTGACGCATACAGACATGTTTTCCCTCGTCACTGCCGCACGTACAGTCAAGATAGGACTTTACAGCAGCTTGGCTTTCGGGCTTCTCCAGGATGCCTTGAGCTTAGCAAGAGGTCGAAAATTGGCATATGTAGATTTTCTGCTCGGCAGAAACCGTGGCTCCCATGTTATGGAAAATGGTAGGACTTAATATGACTCGGTCTCAAATGGCCCTCATTTGGTAGATCAGACTGCACCCTACCACTCATACACTTTGTTCTTGTTAGCAAAGAAAGAGTCAACTACAAAGCCATACAAACGTCCAGGAACTTAGGCCGGCTATCCCACAATTGCAATATTTACCTATCCTTTCGTTCCGTGGATGCAGACCCTTGTTCTAACACATCACTCAAATTTGGGTCCAAGCAGAAGTCGACGAAGTCTATCATTTTTTAGACATTGGCATAGCGTCAGCGCAATTCAAAGGGTCTGCCTGAGCCATGAAGATTGCCACTGAGTTTGACAGGCAGTTTGGAGCCTGTAATACTTCGAAGCCTGTAGCTCAGGGTGGTCTGGTACAACGCTCCTTCAAAGACCATGGTTGGAATAATGTTATGAGTTGTCCTGGATTATCTAGGGCATCCACTAATCCGTACCATTTATGTGTGTAAGTCAGACCACCGCTATTAGTGAATATTATATACGTGTAAGCGCGTTCGCTGTCAGCAATAGTACAATTGACGGAGCAGTAGCTGATTCTAATGTAGCAATCTTATTCTGAGCCTCGATGTGTCATATCGAGGTGGAATTGGAAGATCGGAGTCTTGGATATGGGGATCCGAGGTTTCACTCATTATACTGACTCGAACACCGCAACTCTGATTTCTATATAAAGGCCCATTATTCCTGCTCTCTGCTTCTCTTTCTTTCTCCTACAAACCAAGAGAATCTTCAAAGCTCTACTGCACCCAAAGCATCTCTTACATAACATTTCAAATATCCAAGCCTCGAACATCATTATTCCTTTGTGAGGCGCCGAAACACCATATCCACCTCCAAGATGCCCTCACAGGGAGGGTCACATCCAGCCTACGAAGGTCAGTTGTGGCTCAATGTACGGAAGCTCTTTGCGAAGACCAACTAACAACGCTGCTATAGGTCGTTCAAGCATGCCATCAAGGCAATCCATCAGCGGCAAGAGTCATGGTCCTGACGATCGTAGTCGCAGCTATGGAGGAAGCCACCTTGATGAAGGTGGTCGTACTAGCAGCCGGCTCCAGATCGCAGACCATGACCGTACCAGCAGCCGACACCAAATCGAGGATCGCAGCCGTACCAGCGGCAGCTCTAGAGCCTTGGAAAGAGCTAGTGGAGGCAGTCGGTCAGATTCTCAATCTTTGGCGAGGATTAGTGGGGACCGTTCAAGCTCCCATGCTCTAGATCAAGGCAACTTTGGCCGTGACGAGTACGAGAGCCAGAGCGGCACCTCTCGACTCTCTAGAACCGGTGCTAGCAGTCGTGACGATGGCCGAAACAGAGACGAGCTCAGGAGCTCACGACCTTTCCACTCCTCGAGCGCAGGTTACGGTCATAGCCGAATAGCTACACGCGATGGGCCTGGCAGGGCCAGCTCAACCCGCCTTGGGGAAATCGAAGAGGAGGACGAGCGCGGCTTTAGCACTACAATGGGACGGAGTGTAGGTCCATCACAGGCACTGACGAGACGTGGCCATGATGGCCAGATGACCTCATACGGAGGCGCCACTATGAGGAGTTCCAGGCGTAAGACCGATTTTCGTGATGACGAAACCGACAGCGAACAGGAGGTCGTTACTAAGAACCGCTTTTCGAAAATGAGCGGCCAGCTTCTCTTGACCAAATTTCCAGAATTGGGAGAGCTACTCGAGAATGTACTCCAAATCAAGCCAGCGAAGCTCGACGAGTATTGCGAAGCTCACTACATCCGCCTTGATCTTACTAAAAACCGCGCGGATATCAGTAAGCTCCTAAAGAACTCAACGCCCAATGATCGCGAAAAGTGTGAGAAAGCGATCAAAAAGCATGATACTCATCAGGAGAACGAACGGCACTTGAACGGTGGCATGCCGGCTCGTTCGATTTTTGAACCTACCACAAACCACAAATCTACACACAACGGCGGAACAGTACGCAATAGCGGAACCACAAGCAATGCCGTAACCACACGCCATGCCGTAAGTACAAGCAATGCTGTAACCACACGCGACGGTGGAGCCACACACACTGGCGGAACCCCGCGTGATGGCCAATCGACAGGCGACGGGAAATCGGCTGTCGTTGGTGGATCAACTCAAGGTGGATCATCGAATCATACTGTGGTCATTGCTCCGTCCGTCATCGAACGCCCGGTATACCTAGTACCAGCATACCGGCCCGTTCGCCGATGTTGGTACGCTGATGATTATTATGGCCGTCCACCACCTTGGTATTGATAGGGTTGTTCAGCACCAAAGGACTGCGTCAATTGCCAAGAATTGTGGTTCCTTCTACTGGGTACACGGCTTCAACTCCCGCCATGTATAAGGCAGGACTTTCAATATCAATTTCCTCTATTACCCAACATTTTCAGAGCTTGTCTTTGCATGAAAAGGATGTACTTGCTTGCTTGTTTATTGGGAGGCTAGATGGTGCCGAATAGTAAATCTGTTTCCTAGAAAGCATGCAAACCAGCTGGGTATAGGTAGATTCGTCATAAAACATATTATCATAACCAAGCAAGCTACCGCTCTACTGTCAGAATACGTCGAATGACCTCCTACATCTACATCAAACAAATCTTGTTACTCTGACCCTTCCCTTTGAGGCCCTTCTCAACGCCCAAGTCCGCCAACTCCAACTCCTCACCCTCGATGTTATTTGATCACGGAACCCCAAGACCTAGGAACATCGCACATCGCCAACTTGCAAGGGCTGGAGATAAGGAATAGTGCGGTGTGCATAAAAGTAAGGGCATCCAAAACTAACCATCAAACTCTCAGCATTTCCATATCACAAGCTCTCCCACCCCCCCCCCAACAATCACTCCTATATTTATTTCGCCCCTCTATACCATACAAAACTACTCAACCGCGCTCGGTTTCTCACTTCCTTCCTCTTATGTCCCCTTGTCAGCCTCCTCCATCAAAACCCACCACTGTATCATACTCCCATTCACAATACAAAATTGCTCACAAAATCCTACTTACTCTCCAGAAAAAAAACTCTTACATAGCTCTGAAACACAAATCCCACAACCCCTCCAGCACGACTCTATTAGACCCTCTCTTTTCTACAGTAATCCTTCCTCCAACTCCAGAGTCCAAAAAAAAAAAAAAAGGGAACGCCCGCCATGCCTCCCCCTCGACTACAAACCTACACCCACTACCCTACACCCCCAATTCTCTACCCCCTTCCCAGCACCACCGCATCCCCTCCCCACTTCCCCTCTCAAGCATACACCTCCACCTCGACGTCCTCGACGCCGGTACGGAGCGTCGAGAGGCTTTGAAGTAGGGTTGAAGTGAGGGTGTTTGTGTGGGGGGGAGCTGGTGTTTGTGTTGACAGAATGCGGGGTCAGAGGGGGGGACTTTGCCATGGGAGCAAGGAGACGAAGGACCATGGCATCGATTTTTTTTTCGAGCAGAGCGAGGGGGGTTATGGGGGGGGGTTTGGCAGTTGGGGTATCTGTTACCGGATCACAACGGAAAGAGAATCCTACTGTGTTGACACATGGATATCTGGTTACTCTATCCTCTTCTATAGTCATCGTACTCGGCATCGTACTCAAGCCACCCATACACAGCTCACATCGAGCTAAGAGTACTACAGCCAAGGCATTAAGAATTCAAAGAAATGCATAAGGGCGGCAGCATCCAGCATCCAGCGCCCCAGCCCAGCCCTAACCTCAACACCAAAGCATCCAACCACCTTCTCACCAACCCCTATCCATTCCAAAACCCAAGCTACCCCCTGCCCCCCCAACTCCTTACTCTTTTCCCACTCTATTCCCCCTCCAGCCACCCTTCCAAACCCAACAAACACTCCCGCCCTCACACCACTCCCTCACCTTCCCCACCCCGACCTCCTCATCCACACCCACCCTTCCCAGTCCACCTTCATTGAGCCAGCGGGTCAGATCTTCTATGACCAAGGGTTCGTACATGAGGATTTTTTCGTGGTAGGTGAGGTTGAGCGGGTTGTGGGTTGGGGGGTGCGAGGTAATGGCGAGGGTGATGGAGTGGAGGATATCTGGCGAGGATGAGAAAGAGGGGGTGACAGTGGTGGGAAGAATGATTTTGGGTTTTGCTGGGGATAGCGGGAGGGTAGAGGGTGTTTTCGAGGAGCGGCGGCGGCGTGGAGAAGGGGTGGGGGGAATAGAGTCCGAGTCGGATATTTCGTCGACGGGGGCTGGGGTGCTGGAGCGGCGAGGTTTAGTAAGGGGTGGATCTTTTCTTGACGACGTTGTAGGACGCTGTCTGGGTGATGGTGCGTCTGTTGACGCTTTGCGAGGTCGGCTTCGTGGCTTCTTGGCAGGCGGATTGCAAGCGGCTGCAACTTCAGTCGTGACTGGAATGGTAGCTCTAGGTGGTCTTCCTTTCTTCTGGGGCGAGCTGCTTTGCTTGAGCGCCTCTAGGATCATCGCCTCAGCAGTTGGCGGCTGTGGTACGTTTATGTTGGGAGGTAATGGTTGAAGAGCTATTCGATTCTTGCTCTCCCAGCATCTTTCCAGGAGATCTATCATACCTTCTCTTTTCTTGATGGGCTTGAAGGCATACGAGGCAACTGCTTTGGCAAGGTCGGTGGTTGTAAACCCTTGATAGTTGGGCATTCCTTCTGGCAAAGATTTAGCAGCACTTGCTCCAGGTTTTGAGGGGACAGCACTCTTCCTGGTTTTCTTGACTGGAGAGCGGCTCCTTGGACGTCCGTTTAATGATTCCTCAGCCACAGTTTTAGGTATACTTTGTTCAGTAGCAGCCGTGCCTTGTTCAACTATCGATGGTCTTTCAACGCCTTTCTCACGAGGTCCGAGAAGGTCCTCGGGGACATCCCACTCGACCTCGGCTTCAACCGAAGCCACATAAGCATCTAAAGACACTGGCTTCGAAAGTGGAGATAAACCTTCAACCATACGCATCTGCCTGGGCAACGGCGAATCTACAAGATTTACCACTTCGGCATGTAGCAATGAGCCACCTGAGTCCCTGGACGCAACCGACCATAGATTCCTGGAAGCTACGTATGAAGCTACGTTGATTTTCGTAGATGAGCCTGACATTATGCCTGTGGATTTGGAAATAGTTGGACTAGTAATGATCGGCTCAGCCATCGTTTCTGACACTTCAATTGCTTTTCGTAGATCTCTGATGAATGTCGGAGATTCTTCGCTCTCAAGTTGGCTGCAAGTACCAAAAACTAGCTCTTGATCCTTGGCAGTCTTTATAGCCGACTCAGGCGATAGAAGAATTGGTGCTTTGAAAGTCTGCTTTTTCACTTTGATAGTGGCAGCTTTTGGTTTTCTGACCTTTCTCACAGGCGACTTGCGTTGCTTTTCTCTGTCTGACGTGCTCGCAAGATTGAGAGGTCCGGCATCAGTATTGCTTTGAGGTTCCGAAGCAGCAAGATGTTGTAATAAGGGCGAGGTAATCTGCGGCGCAGGGGGAGCGAATGGAGCTGTTGCCTTCTCTGTAATAGTTTGGGGCTTCTTCTTGGGCGAAGTACTTCTTTTCGCCTTCACTGGCTGAGGGGGTGGGCAGATGGTTGTATTAAGTAGCTCCACTTTCCGCCTCTTAGTCGAGCCCTTACCATTGACGTCCCGTAGGATTGCAGGCGCCGGCATTGAGGAATGGCTCGGCTGAACATATCCAAAATCTCCCAAAACGTTCCCAAATTGGCTAGCAGGCAAGTTGTTCTTTAGAGGAGTTTGGATTGTAATAGATACATCAGACAGTACCTTGTTATCTACCAAGCGTGTAAAATTTAAAGAAGTATCCTTCGTAGGTGTCCAGTCTCTTCTCCTTTTGACAGCCCTTTCCAAGTTCAGAGGCTCTGTGCTCGCCTCAGACGCCTCTTTTTTCTTGATCAGTGCTACGCTACGTGACTCTTCGGTCTCTTTGACTTTATCTGATTTCGGTGTTTTGGCCGTCTTTGTCGTCTTGGCGGTATCGTTAATAGCTCCAGGCTTAGTTATCTTAGTCTTCTTGATCTTCGTCTGTGCTTCGTCCTTGCGCCTTTTCGTGCGGCTCTTCTCCACCACATGCGCTTCAGAAGCCTCAACTCGCTCTGCTGCATGAAGCTTGTTGGCCTCAATAGGGGTTTCGTTGCTGGCTTCTCCCACTGTGACTTTCTTTCGTGGCGCTCTCGGCTTTTTAGACACAATGCCCTCCTCCTCTTCTCGCCGGACGGCTGCCTTTTTCCGCTTTGAAGCTGGCTTGTCACAGCTCTGCTGATTCTTCTTCTCGGCAAGCTCTGCTCTCACAGGAATCCGCGGAGACCGTGATCCTTCTTCCGGATATGCTTGACGTAGAAGACTCGATGCGCTCGCGAATCCCAACACAGTCCCCTTCGGCCCTGGACCCACCTTACTGCCTGTCGCTAGGCATGAGGTGTTCTTCACAAATAGCTGAGAAGGAGACGGTAGTCCAGGGGAAGAGGACATGGCGGCGTTCAAGGCGGGTGGAGGAGTAGTTGAGATTATCGAATGTGATGGCGAGGACGAAAGAAGAATAGGGTTTGTGGCTGCGATAGCGGCGGAGCGCGAATTGCGCAGGAGGATGGGAAGGCGCGTCAGATTTAGGAACCAGTGATTGTGCACTCGCCTTTAGCTCCCTTGATATTGCTTCAGAATTGGATGTTCGACATCGTGACTTGTATTGACGAGGTTGGAATAACAAGGTGCCGCGGTTGTTGCTAGGCAAACTTTGTTTACTCCGTCCACACCCAGATGATACCCCTTACCAAAAGATCATCATATGAGACAAGAATCGTTTCTCAAGCACCAGTAAGATAAGAAGCAATGCATGAGTGCTACGCTTATAAAGACCGCTATGAGACTACGTTCATGGTACATTGTTTCGTCTCTCGACGACCATTAAACGTCTCGTAACCGCAGGAACCGAAACAGGGACGAACAGCAGGAGTGCTTCCCACGCGTAGTAGACGTTATAAAAATCTGCTAATGTCTACATTGTGGGCTATTTCCTTCAAGGGTATATTGAGCGATGGTATAGTGTGTGATTACACAAGCTGTTGCTGAGATTTGTAGTGCGTGCTTCTCATGTTGTTCGGAGGAAGTACAGTTCTCCTGGAAGGTTTGTACAGTATTCCTGCTGCCCTTTGTATCTACCACAGTGTTTCCAGTGTGGTCAATATATAAGTACACCACTCTCAAGCGTTGGAGAGCCGCATCAAGCAGTTTGTTAGTCTCATAAAAGAATCAAAATTATATCCTTAATGGCTATAAGTCCTAAATGCGTCCGTCCTATATCATGGCATCGTAATTCAAGAAGCTCTTTCCACTGTAAATGCAAAAACATCGCCAAGATTCTGATCCAACCCAACCCGACCCGAGCTAAACGCGATGACGAAGCCGATTAGTCTTTGAATCCCCAATACTAAGTCACCGGACCTTGTTCGCAGGTCCTGCGACTGTCTGGAAACGAACTCTTTTTGCAAATTTTTGCATCCCGCCAGCCTCGAGCCATTTGTTCAAGTTCTTGCACTGGCTGACATCAAATGCACTGAGCTTGTGGCACCCATCTACAATGGCCTCAACACCGACTCCGGTCACTCTGACACAGCCTCTGACTGATAGCTCGTGCAGTTCGAGCAGGTGAAGACCAATGCTGCGCAAGGATGAGTCTGAGACGGCACTGCCGCAGAAGGAGAGGTTAAGCTTCCTTAACTGCGGGCAGCCAAGCGCCAAGACCTCGGTGGCGGTATCTGATAGAGCGCAGCAGAAGGACTGTGGTTATGTTAGAGAGGATCTGAAGCAGAACTTCAGGGCAGGACATACCAAGTCAAGATCTCGTAGTCCTTTCGCCGCGTTTGTCAGATATACAATAGCATTATCGGTGAGATACGTGCAGTCGGCCAAGCATAATTTGGTCAGCTTCGTAAATTGGAACTGGCCCCAATGCTGAAACCCTTGGTCGGTAATAGTCGTACACCGCGTCAAATCTATCTGCTCTAGCCTTGATGCAGCATGATAAGCCATGTGTGCCATGGACCGATCAGTCACATGCTTGCAATACGAGAGTGTTAGTTTCTTGAGCTTCGGGCAACCAAAAACTGTTCCTGGTGGCGGTTGCGGCGGTACTGGCGCACCAACAGATCTTGCAGCTGCTTGTCGGCCGTGCAAATTCTGATGAGCGATATTACCAGGGGATCCTTGAACAACCCAGCCTACCACACGAGCCAGAAGGTTGTCGCTGACTTTGCGGCAGTTGCTCAGATCAGCCTCCTCAAGATTCTTAGCTTTGTTTGCCATTTCTAGAACTGCTTGTGCCGTAATATCCCACACACTTTTCATCTTCCAAGAGACCACGTTAGCACCACATGTTGTTGCGAGCGCTGCAAAGCCTTCATCCGTGATATGAAAGCAGTTACTAATATTAATGGCTCGAGGCCGAGCTCCCACAAAGGGACAGATCCGGTTGATGAGGATCTCGTCCGTGATAATTCGATTATACATTGCAAGGTTTAGCGTCTGCAACAGCTCTGGTGACCCTTTCAGGATCTTCGACCAGTGCAATGAAACCAAACGTAATCGCATTAGGTGGTGCAGCTCAAGATGCCTGAAAATAGATATAAGGATGTTGTCTGGCAGTGATCCTTGACTGAATTCACTTGGTCGACGTCGTAGTGTTTTGGGCCGTTTAGACTTCCCACGAAAATCTGGTGTGGTAAACACAGGCTTGGATTTCGAAGACGGTGCAGTTACTGAGCGGGCGCCTGGCGGTGAAGACCTCCTCTCCTGGGTTTCCTTGCCATTGGATTGTCCGCCTTCAGGGGTTGGAGGCGCCAGAGATCCTCGTCTGGACCTTGAGCGAATATTATCCAAATCAACGTTCAGAAATGGATCAGGATCTGCAGGTTCCATGATGGAACGGTCCTCGATACGGCTGGGCTTATGAGGGCTCTCTGTCTTACTATGAGTGAATGTTACTTTAGGGACCGATTTCTTCCGCCCTGGTTTTGGTGACCTGTCCGCAATGGCAAGCTCATCGATAGGAGGTGTAGAGTCTCCAATGTCTGTCATGACAACGTCATTGTCTGACTTAGACTGTAGTCTCTGTTTTGCGGTCATTTCGACCTGTTTTCTGAGGGCTGGGGGACATCTCATCCAAAAATTCGAAAGGACATCTCCAGTAATCATGAGGCATTCCACAGAGGTTACTGATCGAACAGTAGCAGTCCGACGAGGCGCAAGTGAGAGACTAGCAACTTCCCCGAAATATTGTCCCGGTTTTAAGCGGGCCTTGACTTGTAGACCACGCTTTAATTTCCTCCCGGCTCCGTTTGGGAGAAGTCGTTGGTTTTGACCCGGAACATTCTCATCAATCACTTCAACCTCTCCTCGTACTATAAAGAAAACCTCACGACCCTGCGAATCTTGCTGTATGATGTCCGTAAACGGCGGATAATTGCACGGCTGAGCGTTTAGTCCAAGGAAATGTAGAATTTCGTTGGGTAGCCCCGAAAATAGAGGGAGTTCCCTAAGCAATTGCCTTACGTTGACCAGTCCATCACCGAGAGCACTGGAGGCTGCTGCTTCGACAAGACCAGGCGATGGTGATTTCCGCTTCTTGTTGATCTGTGTTCCGTTGGAATAGGTCCCATGACTGTCTGCCATTACGATATCGCCGTTTTCATTATCCTCACCATCACGAGCTCTTTTGCCCCGTCCCGTAGCCCCTGTAGCTCCCTTTTGGGTTGTAGCTAGCTTTTCGCGCTTCTTTCGTTGCAGTATCGACAGCCTCTCCGCAGCCTCATCTCTGATGGCCCGTTCTACTTCTGGAAATCGAGGCAGCTCCTTGGTAAGGTCCTCCTTCTTCAAGACAACCAACATGCACCTGGTACGTGCTATAATCGTGGCCGTTCGAGGTATGTCCATGAGGATGCCTATCTCTCCGAAAAAGGCTCCAGGCTTCAACTCAGCATAGGTACTTTCGCCATCTCTTGAAGTTACGGCAACTGCTCCGCGCACCAACCAATACATTGCTTTGGCGTCGTCACCTTCTGTGAGTATATAGTCATGTGGTGAATGCAGCTGAGGTCGCAGATGTTTCCCTATGGCCGCAAGGAAGCTATCAGGAGCGGAGAGGAAAAGCGGGAAATTTCTTATCCGGTCAAGCATGTCCAATGGCATGCCATGAATGGTGGATGCAGTCAATGGTGAGGGTCGGATTGGTCTTGACGGATTTGTCTCTGAATTGAACGTCCTAATCAACGAGAGAGTATCCGGGATAGGTGCTGCGTTTGCCTTGGTGGCAAATGCAGTGCCTCCAGCACTGGTCCTGTGGCGCCGCATAGTAGGTGGTGACTAGGAAGGAGAGGTAAAATGTCAAAGCTGCCTTGAAGTAGGAAGGAGAGTACCGATGACTCGGTAACATCTCTTGGTGTATGCGCATCCACTGGCTTCTTCTCTTGACAATCTCGGATGGTATGCTGGGAGGAATCAAACAGCGTCGGCGCTAACGAATGAAAACCTTTACAGACTCGCCAAAGGCTACAAGGCTTACTGCATGATTAGCTGTCTCTTCAAATTCTCATAGCATCGAATGGACGTGCCTCTAATAGCTTCAACGGTTGCTTTCCGCAATACACGGCGCCCGCTACAGAACCAAAGTGCCCTTATCCTCGTGGATTTCTGGGATGTAGAAGTCCCCGAGGGCAGCTGGCTAACAAGGCAGAATCTCTCCTGTAGGCGCGCGATTGAGAATTCAAATTGAATTAAAGGCTACCTAGTCGCCACTTGCAGTTGCCCTTGCCCTGCACGACAAGGAAGTGTGTCATGCACGCGAAGACGCATTTTCAGGCCATCCCAGGGAGCAGTCAGTGCTCATGTTTCAAGTCTTCTGTAGTAGCGAAACGGGGCTCGGGTTAAGGTACCGGATAGATAACGGATGACGCTTGAACCGCGTGGAGATCGTCAATCAGTCGATCAGTCTTTTCAGCCGCGTGTGGAGACTGGAGAGAGAGGGAGTGGATGACGGTGCTCAAGCTGACAGGACAGCGTGAGACAATTGGTTTAGCTGAGGAGTTGAGAAATATTGCTCTGTCGGCAGTTGTTGCAGATCAGTGCTGATTCGCTGATCCCGTGGGGTTAAAGTGTAAAGGTCGGTATTACTCTACTAGGGCGTAGTGCGCAGTATGTCAACTATAGTACGGAGTAAGGTAAGGTAGCTAACAGGTCCTGTACGACCTCCAACCTGGTAGTTATTCGATATCACCCATCACATTACGGATTACCAAAGATATCGAGTTCGCTATCTGCTCCTCCGTACAACGTTGACTTATGGTCTTCCACTTCCCGCACGAATGACAACTAACACAAATGTCAAGAAGTTACCTACACCATCATAGAGACCCAAAGTGACATTATGCCGTCAGAGAAGCAGTTAACTTTTTTGCTAAACCTATTCGGTCTCACAAACAGGTAGTATGATCTGTCGATTTCGGATATGAACGAAACCGCGGAAAACGCGACGAGAAGTTGGTATTCATTCAACGAAATCAGTCTGAAGGACCCGTACCTTCTGGCCACTTTCCCCCTGTACCTTTCCTGGTAGCGGTGCTTCAAATCTCTTTACAGCAGAACAAGTCCTTCCCTTGTTTAACGTAGTTCATGCCAAGATGTATACATATAACAGACTCAAGCATTTGTGCTCTTCGAAAGATCAATTCCATCGAGAGTATTGAAAATGTCAGGAATAGATAAAAGGCATCGAAGAGATTCCGATATGAACAAATATAAATTAGCTATGACTATTTGGGATTTGAAAAGCATTCAATTGTTTATCAGTGAGTACTGTGCCTAATACAGTGCATTCCTAGTCCCAGCAGGCATAATCTGGAAAGTAACGGTTATGGATCCTTCGCGCATAGTCCACCAGTGCGGAGGAGCTTCGCACCATCTTCTGCGTCTCAGGCGCCCTAGCAAGAACTATCAGTATAATCACGAACCACCTAACTGTTAAGTGGAACGTACGCAGTGCAAACAAGCGCCCAAGCTATGAACCCGAACAGAACCGTGTCCGCCTCAGACGGCCCATTCCCTCCCAAGACCCAAAACGTCGTGTCATTGGCGCCGGTCTCTGTATTCTTCCTTCTCGACGCAACGAGAAGCGCATCGACATTCTCCCAGATCTGCTGCCTAAACGAGCTAATCTCTTCCGCGGAGTACCGCCCGGTACCCTGACCATACAGAATCTGGCTGATTTTGCGGTAGGTGAGCAGACCAACAACGAGCTGGACAGGGTAAGGCAGCGTTGAGAGAATATGTGATCGCGTGGTGTAATAGTTCTCGTGCCATCCTTCGTAGCACTAGGGGTTGGGTAGTCGAGTGTCAGTTTTTGTACTTGATGACAGGTAAAATTCAGCTGGCGGTAGGCATGGGAAAGCATTTGGACGAGCACACCCACCTGGTAGAAATACAGCTTCTCTTCCAGCAGGGCTCTGAGTGCTAAATCATACGCTTTCTCCGTTGAAGAGAGCTTGGCATTGAGGTCATCCAACACGCCCTCCTTTACGAATCTTTCGGCAATGAGCGTAGAATCCCCAAGAATCATTGGGTGACTGGAGCCTGACCATCAGAGTCCTTCCTCGAAATTGCGATGTAGGGAATTTTGCCCCTCGGAGCTTTCAACAGCGATCCAGCTTCGGTGCGGTAGGAGAGTCCAGTAAAGCGCAACCGAGCTTCGAGTTTTATGACGAAGGGCGACCAAACGTAGGCTCCCGAACCTTGGAAACCACTGAAGAGTATTATATTGGGCTGGGCTTTGAGATGAGAGACCATTGTTTGTGACGAGGTTATGAGAGCTCGGATTGTTGCGACGGTAGCTATATTGCGGGCTCGGATTTACTGAGAACCTCAGCAATTGAAGCTATACAAACTTGTAGATTGATCTCGCTGTACTGTTGTCAATCTCACGTTGGCAGCAATTATCATTGCTGAAAATAATGTAGAAACAAAGCTTGTTATTATTATTATGATGATGAAAGCTCAACATTGGAAATTAATAACCGTAAATCAGAAAAGACGATGCCTAGATGGATGGTGACTCCAACACGTCGACGTATACACAATACACGATATGTAGAGAATCGAGGAGCGGAGGAACCATGAATGGGTCCCAAGAGGTGTAACGTGGGATCTCCAACGCATTCAATGTCTCTCCATACAACGCCTGACCATGCTCCTGAGGTAGTCAACGCCATGGCAAATGTGATTGATCATGCCTCTGGTCTGTGGCGAGGTGTTGTCAACAAGCCGTTGCTTTCTACAAAGAACCATCGCTCTCCTATGAATTCACATAGTTCTACCATAGCAGCGTGTAAATTCGATATTCATCTCCATCCTTACGGATGGAGAAGACCTCAATTCGCCCCTCTCAAGGCCATCATTCCCAACACAATAACTTCAAGCTCATTCTTCTCTGTCTCCGCCTTCACAGTCCCCTTGCAACTCGCTTCCTTACCCACAACTTGGGGGTGAGAGTTGATCTTGTAGGTTTTCTCTACCCGCGCCATATCAGTCATCTTGGGCAATTCTGCATCCGAGAATTCGACAGCCGTGCCTTCAACGGCAGTCCTCAGGTGCTGTTGCACCTTTTCATGGGTGATCTCAGACGAGGTAGACAGTTTAATAACTAGAAGATTTGATGTCGTATCTGTGATGCCAAATCTACGAAAGGATTCTGCAATCTGCGGCACAGGGAGAAGAGAATTTAGTTGAGTGAGAAAGTGAAAATAACGTAGCCAATTGGAAAAACCGTCCATGGATAACCTTACATTGTTATTCGGGCTCAACGAAAAGACAATCTCTGAATGGACATTTCGTGATTTGAGACGCTTGTTCTGAAAATCATTTGCAGCTCTAAACACAGCTGCGAGGGCATGGGTGGTCGAGATGATCTAAACAAAAACCATTCAGCAGATATAGGAAGGTGTCAACTACCGTCTCTGCTTACTACACTGGCATCTACAAGTGCATACTCGTACTCGTTGTTCCCATTAAGAAGCTGCTGGCGGAGGAAGGGAGCATTTTTAAGATCTCGATATAGAGCCACGTGAACTAAGAGATCTGTAGGTAGGTGGGCCAGCCGGAGAGTTTGAAGGTCTGCCATAGATCTTGGGCGGTAGTAGATATTGTGTACTTGAATCTACTTTGAATGATATTAGTAGCAATATGCCTCTTGCAAACCAGACTTAGACTGCGGTTTCAATATGTACTTACTTCTAGTGCTCTGTAGAGTTGCCTCAGGACCTCAGACGTGCGTCGCTAAGCCCCTTCGGGTTAGCTCTGCTTACTTCGCGACCTCAGTGCAGGCGCAGCTTTCGTAAGCAAAGCGCTAACCTGCAGGGGCTTAGCCCCCCACACGTCTGAGGTCCTGAGGCAACTGTACGAGTAGAGCTAGACACGTCTTAGGATTAGATAAGCTTTGTCGTCCCACTTTCACAATAAGCGAGTAATACAAAACATGGTGCTCATGTTAGCGGCTGAGTGCAACAGCCTAAAAGAGAGGTAGGTAGATTGACATTGCCTTTTGTAACAACCCGAGTCCTTCCATGGCAAGCCAGATGCCAAGGCACGAACGCCACCAGGAGTACTTCGAAACGGCCGGCCAGTAAAACTAACCTCTGGAGAGCCTGTTCCAATCCAACGGCAAGCTCCTCGGAAGATGCCTATTAAACGGCAAGCCCCGGACAACGGGCCACCTTTGAATAGCATCAAAGTGTCCAAGACCAAGGCAGAGGGCTCGACTGCCGATTACAGCAATGATGTTAAGAAGAAGCTCTCAGCGTCGAACCGCACTGGGCAGGCATGCGACAGGTGCAGGGTAAGGAAATCCGATCAGTCCTCTAGATCTAGGAGTTATATACTTACTACGTTTCCCAGATTCGTAAGATGCGCTGCGATGACCTCCCGGAGGGCTGCTCGCCGTGTATGCAGAACCAATCGCCATGTAGGACCACCGACCGGATCACTGGCGTTGCCACCACACGAGGGTATGTGCAAAGCCTTGAGCGCCGGGTGCAGGAGATGGAGGCCCACAACCGTGAACTCCAGAGCCGCTTGATCTCCATGGGTGTTGATCTTAAGCCTACTGACACTTATCTTGAATCTGTGACTGCGCCTCTGGAACAGTGGAGCCAATCTCAAGGGAGTGGAAGAAACCATCAGCGGTGGGGAAGCAATAGCCACGTTGGTAATCCAACGAAAAGCAGTGCAACGCAAGTCAACCCTATACCAAATGGATCCTCTACGGTACTGGAGCCGGACTCGAATCTCTTTCGTCTCCCAGAATTCCGCAGTGGTCTTGCAGGTGACAACTACCTGGGTGTATCCTCCGGTGACTCGTTTCTGAGCTCTATCCGTGGGACTGCGCTCAGCGTACTGGGAATGGAGATAGATCTTGCAGACTACATGTCCGCCGATCTTGATGACCCCGACCCGTCAAGACCACAAGACGAGCCTGTCTACAACAAGTCCTATCACGCCTTTATCCGTACTGCTTTCAGTGCGAATCCAAAGCCACAAAAACCTTCGCTGCCGCCAAAGAAAGAGGGACTTACGTACGCTCAATGGTATTTCAGAGTGATCAATCCATACCTACCATTCTTGCATAAGCCGTCATTCATGTCAATGGTAGGATAAATATTCCTCCTGGCGCTTACCTTTTGTAGTCAAACTATACTGACTTTCCCTAGCTATCAAGAATATACGACACAAAAGACCACTACGAACCATCAGCGGCTGATACGGTGTTGGTTCACATGATGTTCGCGATTATGTTTTATCAGTGCGCAGCGCGCAATTGGGAAAATGCTGACGAGCAGAATAAGCTCAACAATACCTCGAACCTCCACTATCACTACGCTCTAGGATTCTTCCCTCAGTTAATGGCTAGCCATACTATGCATGACGTGCAAGCTTTGACTATGATATCCCTGCATCTTCGTAGTTTTCCCAAACCTGGGGCTTGCTGGATGATGACCACTACAACATTCAATTTAGCGATTGAGCTCGGATTGCATAGGTCTTCCAGAAGGTGGGCGCCCACAAACCCCAAGAGAAGTGTTCTGGAGATCGAGATGCGAAAGCGTATCTTCTGGTCGATACTTTCTATCCATATTATCATTTCTGGCAAGCTTGGACGTCCCATGGCCATCGCCGTTGACGACTTTGATGTTGAGCTCCCTGAAGGAATCGATGACGATCTACTCAGTGAAAAAGGAATTGATACGTCACGACCAGGGAAGTGCACTTTCCTTGTTGGTATCGAGGTCTTCAAGATCGAGCCCATCTTTATGGACTTGTACAATAATATCTATGCTGTGAAGAGATCACCACAATCTTACATTGAAACCGTCCTACGACTCGAAAATCGTCTACGCCAGTGCTGCGAGCAGTGCCCGCGCGAGCTGATCGCTCGATCAGCCTCCAATGACGAGGAAGGTCGTGTGCATTCTCAATACATGAACGTCTGGGAGCTTGAGTTCCGTCTCTTACTCCGTCATCCATCTTTATCCCTCACTACGAATCCGGAGTTCAACAACGAGAACCTTGCTATCTGTATGGATGTTTCCAAGAAGATGCTTAATCATGTCAAACAAATTCAAGCTTACAAAAGTCTGGACACAAATTGGCAGACTGGAGCGCTATACGTTCTTGCTATCTCTACGACTTTGTTCGGCTATTGGGAGCGAAGAGACCGCATAACGTCCGCGGACTTTGCAACGCTGCGGGAGGACATGGACGCTTGGTTAAGCATCATGGGTGATGTAGGCAGACTGCTAGGTATGTTTCACTTTTACCGTACAGCTGCCGAGATAGATATTGATGATAGTGCAGGATCCGGAAAACGCCTTCAGGAAGCAGTGCGCGTTACCGTTGATAACACCCTCGACATGATCTCGCAACATCTGGCATCCAAGACCGCTTCTACGGCGCTTTCTACTATAGAGCATGAAACTTCTCCTCGCGTCTCCCCAAATCATGCCCTCGTCCCTAACCCAGATACCTACAGTCACCAGAACGCATATGCGTCGTACACCGAAACAAGCAACGGTGCCACTACAAATAACAACCTCGATGGCAACCACACGGGGAACACTTACCCGTCTTCGAACGACCCTGGCATGACAAACCATTCGTCCGATACCTACAACACACAACAATACTCCTACCCCGAACCTACCTCCTCCGGCCTCGCCCCCTATGTCTCCAACCCCAACTCCTTCGACACGTCCACCTACCCCGCCTCCGTCCTCACTTCCGCTTCCCACCAACACACAACCCCCCAACAAGCAACCGCCGCGGCCGCGAACGCCTACCTTTACTCCAACACCCCCACTACCAACGACAACAGCTACGCAGCCGCCAACCTCTACAGCACGGGCAGCCAGTCATCGTGGCGTCAGTGGGCGGGCAACGTGGCCAGCAACCTGGAGCCGCAGGAGTATATTAATTCTGCCAGCGCGCTGATGCAGCTTGGGGGAAGGAGCGATCAGGGAGCTATTGGCCATGTGCCTACAGCGAATATGCCCCAGACGATGAATACGACAGGGCAGCCGTGGCCGTTGATGATTTTTGATACGGGACAGTGAGGGACGGAAGCTAGCAGGCTTTTTCATAATCCTTAAGTGGAGCTCTGGACATAGGAGTTGCGGATTTTTACACAAAGTTCATGATTCTGAGATACATATGGGTTCAGGTAGGCGGAAAGGGGCGTACAATCGTATGTAGCATACATATGGGACGAGCGGTTATAGGCATGAATGTTCAGCTATGTCAAAATCCAGGGTTTTACGCATAAAGCGAATTACAGCTTGGGGAAGATCTTTGTAGCATAAGAAAAGGGATGTCGATAGCTTTTTGCTCTGGGATTTTTGATGCCTATACAAACTTCTTCAGCATTGGCGGGTGCTAAATATTATTAAACGAGAATTGATAGCCGGGTCAACTATCAGAGCCGGTGGCAGTTTGGGTATGGAGAGGTCAAAGATTGATGTGTTTTCCTATACTTGTTGTTCGATTCTGTTTATTTGTCATGTGTATGCAATTGAACCCGAATTGACGGTTATACTATTTCCAGAAGACGAGAAAGTCTATCGATCTATATAGCTACATCTACGTAAGCCGGCTATTGTCTACGCTTTTTCTGCCCACCCCCTAGCTTTTACCAAAGCCTCCCCACCTACCTCCCACCGACCCCTTCATCCACCCCTCCTCACATCCCCTTCTGGTAAAAATGCTCCTCCGTAACCTTCAAAACCTCGAACCTCGTCCCCACCTCCACCGCCCCCTCATTCCTCGGCACGCACAACATCCCAAAACAAGGCTTATACTTGATCCCCTCGTCCACTCTCCGATACGACACCAACGTATCCCACGGTTCGTGCTTGTTCTTCTCCGCAGTGTCGGGATCGACGTTGGGGACTTGGCAGCGCGCACAGCGGGAGGCGACGTCGAGGTCGAGGGCGGAGGAGTTGAGGAAGGGGGTGGAGGATGGTAAAGAGGAGACGGCGCCGTTGATGCGGACGACGGACCAGGTGTCTTCGGACCAAGGGGTGGTGCCGGAGATGATTATGTTAGGGCGGAAGCGCTCTATGGTGATTGGGAAGTGGCCGCGGGCTTTTAGGCGGGTGTTGAGTTCGTCGATGGAGGCTTGGGAGGCGATTTGGACTGGTAGGACTAGGGTAGAGTTAGTATCGTGGAGTTTTGAGGAGGCTGTGTAGAAGAGTAAGGGTGATATATACACACCGTCTGCAAATTGAGTGCTTTCTGTCCGCCCTAGGAATTTAGGTGCTCCATTACCAGAGAGGATCCGTGGTGTAGGTCCTTTCATGAGGAGGGCTACCTTCCGCCCAAAGAAGTCCGAGAAGATGCCATTGACATCATCTGAATACTCATAGCCATCGGTATCTGCGCTCCACACTTTCGCAGGGACAAGCTTGGTATTTTCCTCCAGCCACTCTTGGCTTGGGTGCGCCAGTATTTCAACGCTCTTGTTCGTACCCTCAATCCTTACTTGTAAAAGACTTCCGTCAAAGCTGAGGGAGGTCCGCACGAGGGTCATCTCGGAGATATCCCGAATAGTGAGGAACTTCCTAGTCGAGGCGTCGACAAACATCCATTGCCTATCGAGTTCGAGTCCGCGTTTGGTTAAAGTAGTATGAGTAACTTCGAAGCCGCGACATGACTTTATGGGGTAAACCCGCAGAGAGATGATCTTGCTTGGTGGCGGGAGGTTGCTTGTGCCGAAGGGGTTGAGGCTGTTGAAAGTGACCATGGCTGGAGGATGTATGGACTCGTTGACGACCGGTCGCGCATCTTGTGAAACATTATAGACAGGAGATACCAACAGAGTAATTCCACTACCCCGCAGACTGACTCACTGAGTAAAAACACAGTGCTCATGCGCAGCGAACCGCAAACCGCAAACCGCACCGCAGACCGCAAATACTGTACGGAATAGCTAGCTGCGTAAATGATGGTCTTCGGTCAACGTAGAAAGTCACGTTACCTTGACATAGATTTGACCTCATAGAGCTTCTTCCAGATTCTTCTCTTCTCTTCAACTTCAACGTTAAATTAACCTCGACAGCGTATTCAGTATGGCGTTCGCGCTTCGTCGACCATTCGCCCTCACCACAGCAATCAAACTACCCAAATCCACCTCACTTTCCACGCGGGCCTTCCACGCCTCCCCTCTCAAAGCCCCCACCTTCTCGAAGACTTCCCCACTCACCACCTTCACAAACCGCCAAGTCATCCAAAAAACCTTCCGCCGCTCCTACCAGCAGTCCGCCCGCCCCGTCCCCGCGCCCAATACCGGCAACCTAAACCAGCGTCTCATCTACGGTGCCGCAGTCGTGGGCGCCACCCTCGTCGCCACAAATGTCGTCTTCAACCGCGAGACTCGTGAGGATGGAGGCATGCCGCCCTATGAGCGGTCATATCTCAATGAAACTTTCATGCATACTGGCCTCGGCCTCGGTATGATTGGCGTAGCAGCTCAAGCTCTGCACCGCAGTGGATGGAGCTACAGACTCATGGCCACGAACCCATGGGTTGTTATTGGTGTCAGCTTGGCTGCGAGTATCGGATCTATGTACGGCACGTTCGCTACGCACCCTGACAAGTAAGCTTTCCCCTTCCAAACCGCCACCCTTAATCTTCCAGACCTGGTCTTTCGCTGACTCTCATTACCAGCTACGTCCAAAAATACGCTCTTTGGTCCACCTTCAACCTCTCCCAGGCCGCTATCCTCTCTCCCCTCTTCTTTCTCCACCCCGCCCTCCTCGCCCGCGCCGGCCTCTACACCGTCGCCATGATGGGCTCGATTGCCTTTGTCGGCGCAACCGCCAAGCAAGAGAAATACCTCTACCTCGGTGGTCCCCTACTCGCCGGCGTCGCCATTGTCGCCGTCAGCGGTTTCGCGCCCCTAGTATTGCCAGCCACGGCAGCGCGGACATTACTCTGGAGCGAGAGGGTCTGGCTGTACGGTGGCCTGGCTGTGTTTGGAGGTTTCACGCTGTATGATATACAAAAAATACTGCAGCATGCGCGTCTGGCGGAGAGGGGGATGGTGAGGAGGGATGTAGTGAATGAGAGTATTCATCTAGAGTTGGATTTTATTAATATTTTTGTGCGGATGGTGCAGGTCTTGGGGATGAGGGGGAATAACCGAAAGTAGGGGCTTGAGAAGTTGGAATGGCATAGTTTGGTGGAGGTTTTTGTTTCGTTGTTGGCGTCGAAGCGAGTCAGTATTGTTTTCGAGAGACTCTCCAATCATAGTCTAGTCTATTCAAAAACATCAAAACGAAAAAGAAATACAACCACTAGCAACAATCCAAAACACTGTAGGTCTGCGATTAGACTACAGCTCTTCCAAACCCCACCTACCCTTTCACACCAATTCCAATTCCATTTCCATTTCCATTTCCATTTCCATTTCCATTTCCATTTCCATTTCCATTTCCATTTCCATCTCCATCTCCATCTCCACCCCTCCTTCCACTTCCACCCCTCCTTCCTCACCAACCTCCTTCCCCTATTCTTCTCCCCCCCCTTCCTCACCACCCCCCACCCCCCATCCCTCACCATCCCTCATCATCCCCCCTTTTCCTCACCATCCCCCCATCCCTCCCCATCCCCTCACCATCCCCTCACCATCCCCCCCCCTTCCCACCCACTCACCTCCCCCTACTTCTTTCTCCCCAAACCAAACCAAGCCATATAGGGGAAAAAAACAAAAAAACAAAAAAACAAAAAACTATAATAATAATAATAATAATAAATTCATACACCCTTGTGACATCGGTTAGGCCGACCCATGGGGGACTCTATGCTATTTGTATCGAGTGGACAAAACCCTCTGGGGTAGAAAACCACTCGCAGTCTATACGGCTGCTTCACGCAGCCGAAACAGTGAGTTTTGAGACTATGTACCAAATTTGTTCGCGTTGACCGCACGTTAGAGAACGAGTGTCCTAGCCACTCTAAATTGCTCCAAGAGCTCCGTTTCCATCATCATCTTCGCTACTGCCCTGAGGCCCTTCGTGGTGGCGACGATTATCCGGTAGTCCGAGGAGCCAGCATCTTGTAGCATCCTTGATCGCAGGTGCGACCAGTCCGGGCAGTGCATGAGTACATGCTTCGCCGTCTGATGGCTCCATCCGCAGCCGCATCGCGGGTTAACAAAAAACTATATAAATAAAAATAAAAATAAAGCACTGATCCACCCTTAAGAAACGTAAGATTGCCGTTTTTGTCAGGGTGGAGGGAAATTGGGATGGGGATGGGAAGAGGGAAGAGGGAAGAGGGAAGAGGGAAGAGGGAAGAGGGAAGGGGTGTGGAGGATCACAACCGCGAAGAGTAAAGATAGGGCTGTGCGGTTTAGGGATCGTTTGGTTACAGATGGTTGGGCAAAGCGTGCGCTGGTTGGTTGGTTGGTTTCTAGGGCAGCTTGCTGGGGTGCGCGTACAACTAAGATGGAGATGAAAATCCCAAAGTCTGGAGATGAATGAACTGAGATTGTGGACCGGTGTGCTTGACGTTCGCGTTGTGGCCTCCGGTTTCGTGGAAAATTTTGCTACAATCCGTTGTTAAAGATACAATCCCCTCCACCCCGGTCCTCCTCCTGCCTCCGCTTCAATTTCTGGCATTTCTACCGATACTCCGGCCTCACGAAATCCGCAAACGTCTTTGGTTCCTCGTACTTGTGGTGGCCGTCGGCGTCTGCGTTGGTGCCATCTCATCAGTGTTATCCCTTTTCCCACTGCAGCAGTATCGACGTAGGAGCAGGAATAAGCACTTACCGTGCCCGTGATGCGCATGGGGATCGTCTGGCGGACCCACGTATTCCATTTTCAGCACATTGCCACATTCAGGACAGCGCTCAACGGGGCGGTCGCGGGACATCTGGCATACGCAAAGGGCTTTGGTTAGCATATGGTAGCTTGCGATACGGGAAGTACGTTGATGGACGTGGGGACTGTGTCGACGCGAATTCGGGGTGGGGGAGGTGGTTGGGGGCATACAGTAAGCCAGATAGTAACATGCGAATCAGCGGGGTAGCCTGTGCAGCCGGCGTATTGTTCGTCGCCGAAGGACTTTACCATAATGGGGTTGTCGAGGGTTCCTGGTTGCGGGGGTTTTGTCAGTATTGTTCTTCCAATACCATGTGCCGCGATTGCTTTTCCATAGTACTGATCCCGAAGAGCTTTCTTCCAAACCAGACTTTCAAACCCTAAAGTCAATGGAGAAACACCAATGCCTCCACACTGTTCTCAAATTGAAAGGGCAGACTCTACCCTTCCGACTCGCATCCAGCGGCTTCATATCAAACACATCAATCCCCTGCATCTTCCCTAAAATCTCAAACCGCTCCAACCCAGTCGCTTGCTCTAAATCCGAAGGGATAGTGCCCGGCTCCGCTCCCGGGGGAAGCAGGTCGTCCATTGATTTGAGTTCTATTCAGGTTCACATGAGCATCGACCCATCGAGCGTTGGAACCTGCTTGACCAGAGGTAGGAGACGCACCTTCAAAGGGAACCATCTTCTTCTCCGGCTCCCCGGGCTTTGGGTCATCAGATTTGGCAGCTCCTGCTCGACTGTTTAGCTTCATAGATACTGGACGGGGCAGCGGAGGAGGGGCGCACCGCGGATGGTGGAGGAGGTGAAACTGCGGGAGGCGATGGGAGTGATTGCGGCGCGCCGCGAGAGGGCAATGGCGGAGCGGCGGAGGAACATGGAGGTGGATGTGAACTCCAGGTGCTTGGGCGAGTTGTGACGAGGTTCGAGATGCTGGCTTGGCGGGAAAGGGCGCTAGGCTGGTTTGGGGGGGATGTCGATTTGATTTCGCAGTGGAGGCCGAGTTTCAATGGCAGTAGTTGCTTCGTCATCAAATTTCAGCAAGAATAGTCCTAGGTAATGCAACATTTCACAACGATGGATGAAACGAGCGTTCCTCAGTGTTGATATCTCATTAGGCTAAGCTACCTCAATACGCAGTGTGGTTGACAAGACTGCCTCCTCTCCTCTCCTCCGATCTCAATTTCCATCTTCGCTTCATCATCTCATTCTTCCAATCTCTTCTCCCCAGAATAAGCCATGTACTAGGTACAAGTATCCTTCTTTGCCGTGTAGAGAACTGCCGGGCAAGATCTGCTCGAATCTCTGATTGTCACGCACGCCAACCCTATCGCGGCACTTGTGTCTTGTGCTAGTGCACGACCTTGTGTGTGTCTGCGGTATGGCTGAAGTGGTCATCTCAGACCAGCCAAGATGGGTAGCATTAGAATAATGACTGTTCTCAAAAGAAATAAATCCTTCACTGAAAAGAAAAACCCTTCTTCACCAGTTCACTCATCGTCTTCGAACCTCGGCGCGCTGACGTGGTCGGATCTCCTGGTACCTTGGTCGTTCCTCTTCCTCCTCACTCTCGGAATCGCTGCTCGAACAAGCCGAGGAGCTATCGTCACTGTAACCACATCGACTTCCACCACAATCGAGCTTGACTCTATCGCCTTTCCTTGTGAGACCATAGCGATTGCAGCGGCAGCCGCTGGCGCTGGATGGGTCACTGAGGGACGATAGCGAGCTCGGCGAGCTTCGATCCGAACTCCGACTGGATAGGCTGGAGCCAACAGATGATGCGGGGCTGATGTTGCGGAGCTTGTAGAGGGAAGCTTGTTCGAGTTGTGATGTCAAGTCATCGACGCCGGGCGAGGTGCTGTAGTCGGCCTCGCGAACACGTCGAGAAGCGTAGGGTTTCGAGGGTTTGGGGTGGGCGATCTTGCTGGGCGAGAGCGAACGGCCTTTGGGGATCTCCGTTGATTGACGGGAATCGCGCTTGCTGTGGCCTGATGTTGGTGCACCCGACGAACGACCGGCTGGAACGTCTAGAATGTTGAGGGAGCGGCCCGTTGTTGGCTCTTTGGTCGATGGCTGGGCTGGGTCATGGGAGACGTGGTAGCCGTCCATGATGTACTGAGTTGGATGTTAGAATACAGAGTAGAGGTGTGGCAGGCGAAGGTGTGCTTACGTAGTACCAGTACCGTTGACCCGGTTGGAGCGTCGAGCTTGAAAAGCGAAAGGTTCCCTTCCATCCACCAGACTTGGAGGAGTCTTTGGATAGTGGAAGTTGGCCAGAGTAATTATCCCATGAACCGAGGAGATGGGTGGTCTTGACGTTTGAAGAAGTACGGAGAGCGAAAGATAGTTGAGTGGCAGCCATTATTGTGGTGGTATGATTAAGTAAGTAAGTAAAATAGTAAGTATAAGTCTCGTCGATGATGCTGGCTTGGATCGCGAGGGTGATGAACAGAATAAACTCGAAGGTCCTAATGGTGTGGTGATGGTAGTGGTGACTGCTTGATAGAGGCTACCGGAGCACTCGTATCTCTCGAATTAAGCAGGATTAGGACGTCGACGATGTTGAAAATAGAAGTAAACAAAGCAAGTACTCAGAATGCCTCGTACATAGACAGTGGGCAATTCGTAAGCGCGAGCGAGCAAGTAAGAGCTATCCCCAAAGTCGACCGGCGACCAACAATAGTAATTAGGTTACCGAAATACTTTGAAAATGAACAACAAAGAGCACAGCTCTTGTTTGGCAAAAAAGTTGCAAAAAAAAAACAAAGTACGAATTACTAAGGATAGCTCAAGGAAGATTGAAGGCTTGCTGAAGAAGAAACATGAGAAGGGTGGGAGGGGGTGGGCGCTTCTTATGTGGGAGCTGGCTGGTTCTGCGAGCTCTGTATGGAGGCTGCATGCATCAGCTGCATCTCGATTGCATGCATTTTGCGTACAGTCAGTAACCTGCATTTCTGCTTTGGCTTGGGTGTGCAGCGATGAGCGAGTGGGAAGTTCCTCGGCGCTTAGAGGAGCCAGAGAAGGAAAAGAAGGAAAAGAAGCAGAGATGGCGGCTAGAGAGAGGAAAAGAGAAAAATAGAAAAATGTGCAGTCGGGAGTCGAGAGGAATGCGATGTGATAGGACTACACAGTAGCAGTCTAGTACGGAATAGATAGAATACCTACGAGTAGGACTTGATGTCGGGAATACTACGGAGTATTCCGTACCTACTCCGTAGAGCCCAAGTGATGAAGAAGCGGGGTTTCTTTCGCCGAGGCCCCGAGTCACGACCAGCAACCAATCACAACGTACGTCTAACCGGCCTCAACAGAGCCAATACAGGAAACATCCCTTGATACCTTGGCAGTCCATGATTTACTTTAGTTGAGCGTTTACGGAATACTCCCCTTGTTATTCGACACCTCCATCACAAACAATAAGAATAAGTCTTTATATCGACCTTCTTGTCCGGAGTGACTGACCTTTGCCACACAGCTACATAGTTATTCAACTATGAGGAATATGGCGTACAAAATGCAAATAATAAAAGACCAAAAGCAAACAATCCGCAGGTGATCGCTCCAGGGCCCCTGCCCCGGCCCGGCCTATCATGCATGTAAGCACCACCTATCACCCGACCCTGCGCCGTCGCAATGCTGAAATGTGAAAGGCCCCCCCGTTCTTCCAAGGTTGGAAAGAATGATAGACGGAGACAGAGAACTTGAATCGGGCGTACCCAGGCAGCCCTCACTGCTGATAGGCCACGCCAACTGTAATGGCAGATTAGGGGATTTAGGGGATGACGGAACTCGTGCTCCAACTGGGCTGCAGGCAAACCTCCCGACCTCCCGACCTCCAGCCTATCGGACGGTGATACCCGATCTCTTGGTGTACATCCTAGCCGCAATGTTCATCGATGCCAGCTCCTGGAAAAGCAACTTGGCTGCATACGGAATGTGCACTTGCGAGATCCTCGTCTTGTTCTTGCAAGGCCGGCATTCAAACGTATTCTTCTTGAGGTTCCTGACGTAAAAGTTAGCCAGGGGTCCGTTCTTTCAGCTTCGACTCCCCCCCGGTCTGTCAATATAGGACTTACGCAATGGGAGTCATCAGCCCACAGATATCACATATGTGCACCCGGAAGGCATCCGACACCTCGAATAACCGCTCTTTCAAAAAGGCACTCGCGCCATGCGAGATCATGCAGTCACGCTCCATCTCCCCGAATCGGAGACCTCCATCTCTGGCTCGACCCTCCACAGGCTGCCTGGTCAATATCTGAACCGGCCCTCGTGCTCGGGCGTGGATCTTATCGTCGACCATATGCCGTAGCCGCTGGTAATATGTCGGACCCAGGAAGACCTGCGCCACCAGCTTCCTACCCGTGTGGCCATTGTACATGACCTCAAAGCCGCGAGACTGATAGCCATGCTCACGAAGTAGCCGAGAGACCGAGTCGACTGTGACCTCGGTGAAGGGCGTAGCATCGCCTTCGAAGCCGCGTAGGGACGAGACCTTACTCAACTGGCATTCAATCAAGTGAGCTATCGTCATCCGGGAAGGAATAGCGTGCGGGTTGATGATGAGATCCGGTACAACGCCCTCACTAGTGAACGGCATGTCTTCTTGACGGTAAGTGATACCGATGGTACCTTTTTGACCATGGCGCGAAGCGAACTTATCCCCAATCTGGGGGATTTTGGTGGTTCGCATGCGGACTTTGACAAATCGTAGTCCCTCCGCGTTCGTAGTCAGAAGGACTTGATCGACGATGCCGTTCTCTGTGCTCCGCAATGGAGTCGAAACGTCGCGTTTCATGTGTAGCTTGGTCCTTAGACCCAGTTCCTCAGCATCTGGTGCAATAGGTGCAGTCTTTCCGATGATGATGTCTTCGCCGGACACTCGTACCCCAGGGGCAACGATTCCATCGTCGTCCAGTTTGTCGTATGTCCCGTGCTTGAGCTTTAAAGTGTCGCTTCGCATTGGTTTCTCAAACTCCTCAACCACGCTCATGCCGATTCTCTTCTCCTGATCGGTATACGCTCGATAGAAGAGACTTCGGAAAAGACCTCGATCAATACTACTCTGATTCATGATTACGGAATCCTCTTGATTGTATCCCGAATAACATGCGATAGCTACAATGGCGTTCTGGCCAGCAGGAAGCTCTCGGAACTTGAGGAATTCCATCGATCTTGTTGTGGCTAACGGTTTTTGTGGATAGTAGAGAATGTTGGCCATGGTGTCCATTCGTTGGTCATAGTTGGTGAGGAATACTCCCATGGCTTGTTTACCCATGGCAGATTGATACGTGTTACGAGGAGACTGATGGTGTTAGTAGCAAAACAAGCGGATTGAGCAGTCCAACATACCTGATTGTGATCGGGGAAGGGAATGATACTGGCGCATATTCCTAAGATCATACTCGGATGAATCTCGCAGTGGGTCCATGTATGGGCGGTTGGGTTCAGAGGCGCCTTGACACGTTTGTTGGGATCGTCGATGGATGGATCGGGCAGTACAAATCCGGCTTGAATTTGCCTTGATATCTCGAGATCTTCTGGTGTCATGACAATCATGACAGTTTCTTCCTCTTCCGCATCTACATACTCCACCACCCCTTGATGGACCAACCCTTCCCAGCCCATAAACTTGGCTACTCTCTCTTCAGGATCCGTTGACGCTATAATTTCTCTATCATCCTCAAGCTTTTGGACATGCTCCTTCGTCAACACAAGGTTGCCACGATTAGAACTTTTGGGGTCGTTGTCTATTACAAAGAGCGGTCGGCAAACTCTTCCAGCATCGGTAAAGATCTTGAATTCACGATCTCGAATATCACGCACCAAACTAACTTCGTGGGAAATCATATGATGTCGTCGCAAATTCAGCACCGTACTAACAAGATGAGCGGGGTCCCGATGAACACCAACCCATACACCATTGACAAAGACCTTAGTCGCGTTCGGGGAGCGAAGGGGCTCGTATTCTTCAAGTACTTCCATATTGCGCTGTATCATAAAGTCGATGATGGGTTCGCTTGGCGTCCCAACCGTAATGTAACACATCAGCGCAAGATTTTTCACGAGCCCACAGGCTTGTCCCTCTGGCGTTTCAGCCGGGCAGACCAGACCCCAATGAGTGTTATGCAGTTGTCGTGGTTTTGCTATTTTGCCGTCACGGCCAATAGGGGTATTGGTACGTCGTAGATGTGATAATGTAGAAGCAAAGGTGTAGCGGTTAAGCACCTGCGAGACACCAGCTTTTGAAGATGCAGCTTTCTTCTGATCACCCCAATTGCCAGTTGCCAGCGAGTACTTGAGACCGTTCGTTAGCGTCGTAGATTTGACACCTAAGGTAAGATTGAATTCGCGATTGCTCTCGACACACTTTTGCAGGTATTTATAGACGTCCTTGGTCAATTTATTGAACAGCATCCTGAATAGGCCAGCGAGCAGAGGGCCAGCGAGATCTAAACGTTTCTTCCCGAAATGGTCTCGGTCATCGACTTCTCTCCTACCAAGCGCACACTGTAGCATACGATGGACCATGTAACCTAGGAAGAATGCCTTTCGTGTCTCGCTGCCTTCAACTTGCGATATATGCGGTAGCAGTTCCTTTTGCATGATATCGCGAGCATATTTTATACGCTTATCCCGCGTGACACCTTGGGAGCTTCCACGCTTACCAATGAAGTCAAGGGCTACCTCTCGATCCTGAATTACAAAGGCTTCTTCAATACAAGGCTTGAGCATTTCCAACATCTGGGTATCATTGCGATCGTAGCAAATGTGGTTTAGAATATCTTCGTCAGACACAACGCCTAGTGCCCGAAAGACGATGGCGATAGGAACGTCGCCTTTGATGTATGGTAAGTTTGCCTTGATAGTCTGGCCGAACCCGCCTTTCGCTCCCTCGCCCTTTGCGAACAGTTTGATCGTCATGCTTGATATCAACCTCGAGCCCTTTTCAACAGCGCTACGAATCTCAGCAACGTATGGAGTTGGGCTCTGCGTCTTCTTGAAGACTTGTACGATGTTGGCTGCACTTCGCTCCTGCGCAATGAGTACCTTCTCGCTACCATTTATTATAAAGTATCCACCTTGGTCGTAGGGACATTCGTTCCAGTTATACAGTTCGGCTTCGGTTAAATCCTTCAAGATGCAGTATTTGGACTTGAGCATTATCGGAAGCTTGCCGACAAAGACCTTTGTAGGTTCCTCATCCTCCTCTGTGCCATCTTCATTCTCCCAGTGTAGATATGTGCCTCCATTTGGTTTCTGGGTATCCAGGTCCAGCTCGGCACCATCCTCTTGGCTAGGTTCTTCAATAGGTCGTTCTCGCGCTACTGTAACCTTTTTTGTCATTTCGAGGTATAGAGGGCTCGAGTATGTGAGATTTCGCAGACGCGCTTCCTGTGGCAGCATAGCACTGGTACTTCCGTCACCTTCCGTCATGGCTGGTCGTGAGAGAAGAACAGTCCCAAATTTGATCTCGTATCTCCTCAAGACTATTGGGTCCGACTCATCCTCTGACGCTGGCGCATTCTGGTCGAGGGTGAGAAGTGAATTCTCCTCAACTAGCTCCTGCATAGTGGTCGAAACAAACTCATCGAACGAGTCCAGCTGTTGCGAGACCAAGCCTTTGGTGTCAAAGAAGGAGGAAATGACCGTCCAACAGTCCTCGGCCGTGATGCCCTCGTCTTCGTCATCAAGGTATCCATCATCGTAGGGTCTCTCGTAGTTCGCCATAGCTACGGATGTAATAACCGAAAATGAGCGCTTGAGGAAGACTGAGTTGATTGATTTTGCCTCGACCTAGGGGCAGCACACTTGAAACACGCGCCCCGTCCACCTTGCGAACCTGAAGATTATGAGATCAACATGGACATCAGCAGTACATCCACAGCTGCGACCGGACCTCTCCAGTGTTAATCGCAGAGTGATGGTGGGTTGGGGTGTTGGGTTGACCTAAGGTGAAGGTCCTGTCTTTTTTTCGCTGAGGTTACAGGCATTTGAAGGTGATCGCGACTAGTTCTAGTGCCAAAACCAACCGCATCGAGATTAGTTTGAGCCTCAGTCTGAATCCTGGGGCCGAGCGACTACTGTATCTTTCTTCGACCTCACTTTTCTATGTCATCAAGGTCCCGCGTAAGGTGTGAGCCTGTCTGCCCAATAGCTGACGCTCTTAGGCACAAGACTAGAACAAAATGTTCGTTCCATGTACCATCGATAATTCCGCTTTGGAGCGTATGGACTTTCCGTACTGGTACCTGCCTAAGTGGGGGGTACCTTATTGCCGTCTTATCCACAACGGGCTCGATATCATATGATATGACTCTTCGTGTTTCTCAGATCCACTCGAGCGTCGAGTGGATCTTCGCTGATTCCTCATCCTAAACACAAAAGTGGAAGGGCTGAATCTTTACGGAAGGCATACACAGAGGATGGCGTGCAGAGACTTGTCCTAAAACACTTAATACAGTACCAGATCCAATCTCGCCGAATTTTAAGGCAATGGGCAAGTCACGCAAGCAGCCAAAGCTGCCTGTACAGCAACTCCTTATACTTTCTATTTGCCGCTTTTCAGAACCTCTAGCATTATCAAATATATTCCCATATTTACCCCAGATGATTGAGAGCTTCGGTGTTCCCAAGAACAAAGTCGCCAGATGGGCCGGAATAACCTCCGCAGTCTTCTCTTTAAGCCAAGCTGTTACCGGTATTGCCTGGGGCCGGGCGTCTGATCGCTTTGGCCGAAAGCCCGTTATTTTAGCTGGCATGGTTTGTACAATGCTCACAAGCGTTCTATTTGGACTCTCACGTTCCTTGTCTTGGGCAATCGTCGCTAGATGTCTTGCTGGGGCGGGCAATGGGAACGTTGGAATCATCAGAACAACTGTAGCGGAGATGGTGCCCTGGAAAGAACTACAACCTAAAGCGTTCTCAATCATGCCCCTTGTCTGGACTATAGGAAGCATATTCGGTCCTGGATTTGGTGGTGCACTTGCCGATCCTGCCACAAGATATCCTGAAGTCTTCGGAAACATCAAGTTTTTCAAAACCTTTCCATTTGCATTGCCAAACTTAGTGGCTAGCATGTTCTTCCTCGTTGGTCTCTCTGCGGGGATCTTGTTTCTAAAGGAAACGCTGGAATCCAAAAGACACCGGCGTGATTACGGCCGAGTGCTTGGAAAGCTTCTAGTACGACTAATTGTACGAAGGCAAAAGAAATCGAAATGGCAGCGTCATGACGAGCAAGCATCCTCCCTGCTCAAGCATTCCCGTGTATCCTCAGGGTTTACAATGACTGGGGACTCTGACTGTGCATTCGAACCGAAGACGGCCAAGCAGTCTCCTCCAACATATCGAGAGGTACTTATCATCCTACCATGTTGTACTAGACCTTTCCAATGATGTTTTCCTATGATTCCTTTATTTTATAAAAGCCTTAAGAACTCACCCCCTCTCTAGGTCTTCTCCCGCCAATCCAACATCAACCTTCTTACATACAGCCTTCTTGCACTCCACTCTGTGGCCTTCGACCAACTTCTCCCAATTTTCATGCACTACCCCCGGCAAGAGAACCGACGAGCCGATCCTAATGTCCGCTTTCCCTTCAAGTTCACTGGTGGCTTTGGCATAGACGCAGACCGCATCGGTCTACTATTCACTCTTTACGGAATCTGTGGGATGATAATCCAATTCGCGGCCTTTCCACCGTTGGCAAGATACTACGGTGTCCTCAATTGCCTCCGCGTTTGCACGCTAACGTTCCCGATCGTCTACATTGTCACGCCCTTCACGGCCCTCCTCCCAACGCCTGCGGCTCAGCAAATTGCTATGTTCCTTGTCATGCTATTGAAATGCGGGGCAGCTATCTTCGCTTTCCCTTGCACTACCATTCTCCTCACGAATAGCGCTGTCAGCCTTAGGATCTTAGGGACCCTCAATGGAGTCGCGACAAGCTTTAGTGCTATAGGGAGAGCGACCGGGCCAGCAGTAGGGGGGTGGACGTTTAGTGTAGGTCTAGATAAAGGCTACGTGATCCTGCCGTGGTGGATTCTGGCGGCGTTCGCCGTGTTAGGTTCGGTGCCTGTTTGGTGGCTTGTCGAGATGGAAGGGTTCGGTGGAGCTGAAGATTCCGAATCCGAAGATGAAGACGAAAACCTGATATCTCGTATAGACGGACCATCAGGAAATGAGAGGTCTTCGCCAATAGCCATCCAAGAAGCGACGAGTCCGGAAGAGGAGCTTGATGATGGCTTCGCCGCTGAAGCCGAGGGAGTGGTGTCCTCAGTCCGCCTTTCAAAGACAGTGAGCCACAGCGGTGGTGCAAGGTTGGGACGGATTGAGAGGAGGATGTCCAGTCCATTAGGCTTGAGGGAGGCCGTTGGACCAGGGGGTGGTGGGAAACTCAGCAATGGGTTAGGACAGACCAGGAGTGGGTATGGAGCTGGCGGAGCATCTTACTCTTGAATTGGGTTTCGAGGTATGCTCCGGTATCGGGAAGGGACCAAATACGTGAGCATGGTGGGTAGTACGACGTGATCTGTGGTTTATGAAAGGGTACATGGGCAGGCTAACATCATGAGGGGCATTGACAGGGAATTTCTGATACAGCTAGGCGTTCCTAGACAGGTTGATAGAAGACATCTACCCCGTATGCTATCATTTCGATTCCACGATGACCTAACCCTAACCGTCCATTACGATCGAAGTTGAAGTGCTCACATTTTCCCGGCTACCGTCAAACCGCCATATATCAGATACGATGCCTCTAAGGTAGGATCAGATGGTTTAGAATCTTGGGTTCAACGTGAGTGGCACATCTTATGATCTCACACTGAGTTCTCTAGCCGAATGTCATGTGGGATGTCATCAACCGAGTCGACGAGTACTTGGAAGGAAGTTTGGACTCCTACTCATGATATAGAGTATCTGCCCTATCCATACAGGCGGCGAGCTACCGTAGATTTCGATTTCCAGTATCTAAGGCATCGGTCTCAAGATACATTCTCCTGTTGACTTTCCGCCATGTTCTCCGAGGCTTCGGTCCCCGTAGAAATTGCCCCACCAAACCACTGTCCCTAAGGTCTCCGCTGTAATACTCTCTAGTTTGTATCGATTCCATGATTTCTTTTGACGGTCGTGCTTTACTTAAGAATCGCCCCTCCCATGCTCGACATATGATACAGATTGTGAACAATCGACATCTCCAAAAGACTCGTTCTTACTGCAACCGTTAGGAACCATTTTCGCTAAACTACCAACAATATGGGAGCTCAAAGCGTACTGGACCGAAAGACCGGTGTGATTGTTGGCGAGGACGTCAGGAAACTCTTCAAATATGCCCAGCAGCATGAATTTGCTATCCCTGCCGTCAATGTCACCTCCTCCTCAACCGTCGTCGCCGCCCTCGAGGCTGCCCGGGATAAAAAGGCCCCAATCATCTTACAGATGTCTCAGGGTGGGGCTGCATACTTTGCCGGCAAGGGTGTCGCCAACAAGGACCAGTCGGCGTCAATTGCTGGGGCTATAGCTGGTGCACAGTACATTCGCGCCATTGCCCCAACTTACGGTTCGACTAAACCTCTCCGAGAGAATGCAGCATAGAATTGCTGACGCAGGACGGCAGGCATCCCAGTTGTTCTTCATACCGACCACTGTGCGAAGAAGCTACTCCCATGGTTGGATGGTATGCTCCTATCAAAAAAAAGAAAGAGCTACTGAACGAGGGCTTACCCGATTGCATAGGCATGATGGACGAAGATGAGAAGTATTTCAAAGCACACGGCGAGCCATTGTTCTCCAGCCACATGATCGATTTGTCGGAAGAGGAGGTCGATTGGAATATCCAAACGACTGCCAAATACTTGAAGAGAGCGGCGCCCATGAAACAATGGCTGGAGATGGTAGGTGAACGACATAGTCGAGGAGGGAGGCCGTTACTGAAAGAAACTGTAGGAAATTGGCATTACTGGCGGAGAAGAAGACGGCGTAAACAATGAGAATGTGGACAACAACTCTCTGTACACCCAACCCGAAGACATCTACAACATCCAGAGCACCCTCAGCAAGATTAGCCCCTATTTCTCCATCGCTGCCGGTAATTAACACACCCAGATATAATGATTATCAAACACTAACATCCTCAGGCTTCGGCAACGTCCACGGCGTCTACAAACCCGGAAATGTCCGCCTCCACCCCGAGCTCCTCGGAAAGCGTAAGCCCCCTGAAAACCCCGAAAACACCCCCTCAACTAACCCCTCCATTACCCTCCCAGACCAAAAATACGTCAGGGACCAAACCTCCTCCTCGGAAGAAAAACCGGTCTTCCTCGTCTTCCACGGCGGCTCCGGCTCCTCCAAGCAGGAATACCAGCAAGCCATCAGCCACGGCGTCGTCAAAGTCAACCTCGACACCGACCTGCAATACGCCTACCTTATGGGCATCAGAGACTATGTGCTCAAGAAGAAGGACTACTTAATGAAGCAGGTGGGCAATCCCGATGGCGAGGATAAGCCAAATAAGAGCTACTACGACCCGAGGGTTTGGGTCAGGGAGGGCGAGAAGACGATGAGTGCGAGGTTGGTGGAGGCGTTGGTGGATTTCAACACGGCGGATAAGATTTGAATGGGTGCGTGGCGAGCGAGCTGATGGTATTGCACGATATTGCTTTGGTCATTTTCGACCCAATCGACAATGATCAATTCGGATCATGTCCAGTCACCGAACAGTATCCATTATTACATCTGCCCAAACCCCAATTTCCGAACACGAGTACCCTAGTCATATCAACCCCTCACATTCTCCACATCTCTCTCTTACCTCACACCCTCACACCGCAAACTCATCCCTTCACTCCCTAAACCACATCTCCCATCCATCCTATCCATCCCATCCATCCCATCCCACCCTCTATCAACCCCGCAAGACCCCCCCACCCCCCATCTCAACAAACCCCCCTAAATAGCTACGAGTAAATCCTCAGGAACCCACCACTTTACCCAGCAGTGGGGTTGGGTACATATATACCTCGTACCGTATATACAGCCCACCTAAAAACCACAGGCAGGGTACATATCTTCAAGGCGTGAAGGGGACCGTCGGCGCGCTGGCAATAGGTTAGGTGGTTAGGGGGTTAGGGGGTTGGGT